>Ga0055530_10000732_pt1 | contig 27459 bp, 7 predicted proteins | sample Araplavi_mTSA_r2_FD_55009 | JGI IMG/M metagenome (GOLD analysis project Ga0055530, IMG submission 55009) | Arabidopsis root microbial communities from North Carolina, USA - plate scrape MF_Cvi_mTSA_r2 | ecosystem: Host-associated > Plants > Roots > Endosphere | place: USA: North Carolina... | reverse complement strand
CGCGGCCCGCAAATGATCGCCGGCCTGCTCGGCGTGCTCAAAGCGGGTGCCGGATATGTGCCGATCGATCCGGCTTATCCGCTGGAGCGCATCACCTTCACCCTGCAAGACAGTGCGCCGGTGGCGGTGCTGATGCAGGCCGCGACTCTGGACCGGATTGCCGGGCTATCCGTGCCGCAGATCGACCTCGATAACGACGATTTGCAGACCGAACCTGAATTCAACCCGCAGATCCCGGACTTGAATCCGGCGCATTTGGCTTACGTGATCTACACATCCGGCTCCACCGGGCTGCCCAAAGGGGTGATGGTCGAGCACCGCAACGTGGCACGCCTGTTTGGCGCGACCCACGATTGGTTCCGGTTCAATGCGCAAGACGTCTGGGCGTTGTTCCACTCGTTTGCCTTTGATTTCTCGGTCTGGGAAATCTGGGGCGCGCTGGCTTACGGCGGTCAGTTGCTGGTGGTGCCGCAACACATCAGCCGCTCGCCGGACGAGTGTTATGCGTTGCTCTGCCGCACGGGTGTCACCATCCTCAACCAGACGCCAAGCGCGTTCCGGCAGTTGGTCGCCGCCCAGGGCCGCAGCCCGTTGCAGCATTCGCTGCGCGAGGTGATTTTTGGTGGTGAGGCGCTGGAGCCAGGATCGCTCAAACCCTGGTATGCGCGGGTCGGCAACGCCGGCACCCGGCTGGTGAACATGTACGGCATCACCGAAACCACGGTGCATGTGACCTACCGTCCGTTGGTGGCGGCAGACGCACAATTGACCGCCAGCAGCCCGATCGGCGTGCGCATTCCCGACCTGCAGCTATACGTCCTCGATGCTCGGCGGGAGCCAGTGCCAGCCGGGGTGACCGGTGAGTTGTATGTGGGTGGCGCCGGGGTTGCCCGTGGTTACCTGAATCGTGATGCGTTGACCGCCGAGCGCTTCATTGCCGACCCGTTCAGCGAGCATGCCGAAGCGCGTTTGTACAAGACCGGCGATCTGGCACGCTGGACGGTGGAGGGCGAACTCGAATACCTGGGACGCAACGANGATCAGGTGAAAATCCGTGGTTTCCGTATCGAGCTTGGCGANATCCAGGCACGTCTTGCNGCCTGCGACGGCGTGCGCGATGCGCTGGTGATCGCCCGCGAGGACAGCCNCGGCGACACGCGTCTGGTGGCCTACTGGCTGGCCGCCGAAGGTGTCGAACCGAGCGTTGCGCAATTGCGCGATCACCTGCTGGCATCGCTGGCTGAGCATATGGTGCCGGGCGCGTTCGTGCGCCTCGATGCCTTCCCGCTGACGGCCAACGGCAAACTCGATCGCCGGGCGTTGCCGCAGCCGGACAACGAAGCCTTCGCCCGGCGGGCGTTTGAAGCACCGCTTGGCGAAATCGAAACCCGCATCGCTGTAATCTGGCAGACCTTGCTCGGATTGGACCGGGTGGGCAGACATGACAATTTCTTCGAGCTGGGCGGGCATTCGCTGCTGGCGGTGAAGCTGATCGAGCGCATGCGCCAGCAGGACATGCAGTGCGACGTCCGCGTGCTGTTCGGCCAGCCGAGCGTGGCGGCACTCGCGGCGACGCTGGGAGGGGACGCCACGGTCAGCGTGCCGGCCAATCGCATCGAACCCGGTTGCACCCGCATCACCCCGGACATGCTGCCGCTGGCCACGCTGGATCAAGCGGCCATCGACCGTATCGTCGAGACCGTCGAGGGCGGTATCGACAACGTGCAGGACATCTACGCCCTGGCACCGTTGCAGTCGGGAATCCTCTATCACCATCTGGCCATTGCCGACGGTGACCCGTACGTGCTGCAAGCGCAGTTCGCCTTCGACGGACTGGCGCAGATCAAGGCGTTCGTTCGCGCGTTGAACAGCGTCATCGCTCGGCATGACATCCTGCGTACCAGTGTGGTCAGGGAAAACCTTGAGGAGCCGGTGCAAGTAGTTTGGCGTGCGGCGCCGCTGGCACTGGAGCGGGTGGATGCCGATCCGCAGGACGGTGATGTGTTGCAGCAAATGCAGGCGCGCTTCGATCCGCGACACTATCGCCTGGACTTGCAGCGTGCGCCGTTGATGCGCTTCGCCTACACCGAAGACCCTTTGCAAAACCGCTGGGTCGGAATCCTGCTGTTGCACCACATCGTGCTCGATCACACCGCGCTCGAGGTGTTGGTGGCCGAGATGAGCGACGCACTTGACGGGCAAGTCGGCGCGCTGCCGCCCCCCGTGCAATACCGCAACTATGTCGCTCAGGCCCGTCTCGGTTCGAATGCCGAGGCACATGAAGCGTTCTTTCGCGAGATGCTCGGCGACATCGTCGAACCGACCCTGGCGTTCGGCCTGCGAGACGTACTCGGCGATGGCACAAACATCGTGGACAGCGAGCTGGCACTGGATGAGCGTCTTGCCACACGCCTGCGCAAACAGGCCCGCACGCTGGGCATCAGTGTTGCGAGTCTGGTGCATCAGGCCTGGGGTCAGGTACTTGCCCAGGTCTGCGGGCGCGAGGAGGTGGTATTCGGTACGGTGCTGCTGGGGCGCATGCAGGGGGGAGAGGGCGCCGATCGTTCGTTGGGCATGTTCATCAACACTCTGCCGCTGCGGGTCCATGTCGGGGCCACGGCGGTGGAGGCGGGTGTCAGGGCGACCCACGAGCGTCTGGCGCAGCTGCTGGTGCATGAGCAAGCGCCGCTGATACTGGCTCAACGTTGCAGTGGCGTGACGGGATCGGAACCGCTGTTCAATACCTTGCTCAACTATCGCCACAGCGCGCAGCAGACGGCGACGCCGGGATGGGAAGGCATCCGGATTCTCGATTCTCGTGAGCGCAGCAACTATCCGCTGGTGGTCAGCGTCGATGACCTTGGACAGGGCTTCCGGCTTGCTGTGCAGGCAGTGCCCGAAGTGGATGGCATGCGGGTCTGCGACTACCTGCAAACGGCATTGCACAATTTGCTGAGCGCGCTGGAACAGGATCGCCATGCGCCAATGAATCAGGTGTCGATTCTGTCGGCGGCCGAACGCCAACGCGTGCTGGTCGGTTTCAATGTCACCGGTCGCGACTTTGCCCACGGCCATGTGGTGCACCAATTGTTTGAAGCGCGAGCGGCGAGCCAACCCGACGCTGTGGCAGTGGTGCAGGGCGGGCAAAGCCTGAGCTACGACGGCTTGAACCGCCGCGCCAACCGCCTGGCCCATCACCTGATCGGCCTCGGTGTGCAACCGGACGACCGCGTCGCGCTCTGNGTGCAGCGTGGTCCGCAGATGCTGNTCGGGCTGCTGGCGATCCTCAAGGCTGGCGCCGGTTATGTTCCGGTCGATCCGGCACATCCGGCAGAACGGATCNCTTANCTGTTGCAGGANAGCGATCCGGTGGCGGTGCTGGCACAGACGGCNACTCGCGACCTGCTGGGTGCCGTGCCGGTGATCAATCTTGACAGCGACGCCTGGCAGCANCTGCCGGACAGCAATCCACAGTTGCCGGACCTGACCCACGAGCATCTGGCCTACGTGATCTACACCTCAGGCTCCACCGGCCAGCCGAAAGGCGTGATGGTCGAACACTCGACCCTGGAAAACCTTGTGCACTGGCACGCCGAAGCCTTCGACCTGCACGCGGGCAGCCACACCGCCAGCGTGGCCGGTTTCGGTTTTGATGCGATGGCCTGGGAAGTCTGGCCGGCGTTGTGCGTCGGCGCGACGTTGCACCTGCCGCCGGAAACGGTGAGCAATGAGCACCTGGACGGACTGCTCGACTGGTGGCGGGCGCAGCCGTTGCAGGTGAGTTTCCTGCCGACACCGGTAGCCGAATATGCCTTCAGCCGCGAGCTGCAACATCCGACCCTACGCACCTTGCTGATCGGCGGCGACAAGCTGCGGCAGTTCAACCGCGAACAGAGTTTCGCGGTGATCAACAATTACGGTCCGACCGAAGCCACGGTGGTCGCCACATCCGGGCCGGTCGAAGTCGGCCAGCCGCTGCACATCGGCCGGCCGATGGCCAATGCCAGAGTTTACATTCTGGATGACCAGCAACGCCCCGTGCCCGTGGGTGTGACGGGTGAGTTGTACGTCGCTGGTGCGGGCGTGGCGCGGGGTTACCTGAACCGTCCCGATCTGACCGCCGAACGCTTCCTGAAGGATCCGTTCAACGAAGGGCGCATGTACCGCACCGGCGACCTCGCACGCTGGTTGGCGGACGGCAACATCGAGTACCTGGGGCGTAACGACGATCAGGTGAAACTGCGCGGCGTACGGGTTGAACTGGGGGAAATCGAAGCGGCGCTGGCCAGCCATCCGGCAGTGCAGGACGCAGTGGCACTGGTGCGCGACGGCCAGTTGCTGGTGTGGTTCACCGAACGTGCGCCTGCCGATATCGAAGCCTTGCGCAATCATCTGCAAACCCGTTTGCCGCAAGCATTGATCCCGGCGGCTTACGTGCGACTCGACACCTTGCCGCTGACCGCCAACGGCAAACTCGACCGCAAAGCCTTGCCGGAGCCGGATCAGAACGCCTGGCTCAGCCGCGAATACGAGGCCCCGCAAGGTCCGGTGGAGACTGCGTTGGCACAGATCTGGACCGATGTCCTGAAGCTGGAGCAGGTCGGACGTCACGACAACTTCTTCGAACTGGGCGGCCACTCGTTGCTGGCCGTGAGCCTGATCGAACGCTTGCGCCAGATCGGCCTCAACACCGACGTGCGCGTGCTGTTCAGCCAGCCGACTCTGGCTGCATTGGCTGCGGCAGTAGGGAGCGGTCGCGAAATCGAAGTGCCGGCCAATCGCATTCCTGCCGACTGCACCCGCATCACTCCGGAGTTGCTGAGCCTGACCGAGCTGGATCAGCCGAGCATCGACCGGATCGTTGCCACGGTGCCCGGCGGCGCCGCCAACGTGCAGGACATTTATCCGCTGGCGCCGTTGCAGGAGGGCATTCTTTACCATCACCTGAGCGCCGCCGAGGGCGATCCCTACTTATTACAGTCATGTCTGGCCTTTGCCAGCGTCGAGCGCCTGCGCGCTTTTGCCAACGCCTTGCAAAAGGTGATTGCGCGCCACGACATCCTGCGCACCAGTCTGGTTTGGGAAGGATTGCCGAGCCCGCAGCAAGTGGTATGGCGAGAGGCCGCGCTGGCGGTGCAATCGGTCGATTTGAGTCCGCTGGATGGCNATATCCTCGATCAGTTGCGCGCACGCTTCGATGCCCGGGATTATCGCCTCGACCTCGGTCAGGCACCGCTGATCNGTCTGGTGTATGCCGAAGATCCGCTGCATGACCGTGTGGCAGGCGTGCTGTTGTTTCATCACGTCGTGCTGGATCACACCGCGCTGGAGGTGGTTCGCCGGGAAATGCAGTTGTATCTGCCGGGGCAGGTTGAGTCTTTGCCGCCCGCCGCGCCCTACCGCAACTACGTCCATCAGGCCCGCCAAGGCATCAGCGAGGACGAACACGAAAGCTTCTTTCGCGAGATGCTCGGTGATATTGACGAGCCGACCCTGCCATTCGGCTTGCAGGACGTACAGGGCGATGGCCGCAACATCGAGGAGCATTCGCTGGCGCTGTCAGTGGAATTGAATCGGCACCTGCGCCGCCAGGCGCGGCAATACGGGGTCAGCGTCGCGAGCCTGTTTCATCTCGCCTGGGCGCGGGTGCTGGCGGCGACTTCCGGACGCCGGGACGTGGTGTTCGGCACCGTGCTGCTGGGGCGCATGCAAGGCGGCGAGGGCGCGGATCGGGCTTTGGGGATGTTCATCAACACCTTGCCGCTGCGCGTGGAGGTTGACGGGCAGAGTGTGAGTGAAGCGGTTCGCACGGTTCATGAGCGGTTGGCGGCTTTGCTGGGACATGAGCATGCGTCGCTGGCACTGGCTCAGCGTTGCAGCGCCGTGGCCGCGCCTTTGCCGCTGTTCAGCGCAGTACTCAACTATCGACATGGCGGGCATGACGCTGAGCGACAGACTGTTGATCAGGTCTGGCAAGGCATCGAATTCCTGGCCCAGGACGGGCGCACGAATTATCCGTTGACCCTGAGCATCAACGACCGGGGCGATGGCTTCAACCTGTCAGTGCTGACCCCGGATCATGTGGGGGCGCAGCGGGTCTGCGAGCTGATGCACACCGCTCTGACGGAGCTGGCGACAGCATTGGCCGACAACCCCGGACAGGCCTTTGAACGTCTCAACGTGCTGTCAGCGGCGGCGCGCGCGCAGCTGCTTGGCGACTTCAACGCGAGCACGTCGGTTTACCCGTCAGCGCAAGGTGTTCATCGTCTGTTCGAAGCGCAGGTTGCGCGCACGCCGGAGGCCGTGGCGGTTCAGGCGGGCACGCAGTGCCTGACGTTCAGGCAATTGAACCAGCGCGCCAATCGCCTGGCCCATCATCTGCTAGGGATGGGTGTTACCACCGATACGCGAGTGGCGATCTGTCTCAAACGCAGCCCGGAAATGCTGGTCGGTTTGCTGGCGATCCTCAAGGCCGGCGCCGCCTATGTACCGGTCGACCCAGCTTATCCGCCCGAGCGAATCGCTTACATGCTGGCCGACAGTGCGCCGAGAGTGGTACTGGTTCGCGACGTAGTATTGCCGAATCAGGCTGGCGTACCGGTGATTGATCTTGCCCATGAGACCTGGCAAGACCTGTCGGTTGCTGATCCGCAGGTTGCCGAGTTTACGCCGGACAACCTTGCTTACGTGATCTACACCTCGGGCTCCACCGGCCAGCCGAAAGGCGTGATGGTCGAACACGCGACCTTGGAAAACCTTGTGCACTGGCACGCCGAAGCCTTTGACTTGCACGCCGGCAGCCACACCGCCAGCGTGGCCGGGTTCGGTTTCGATGCCATGGCCTGGGAAGTCTGGCCGGCGTTGTGCGTCGGCGCGACGTTACACCTGCCGCCGGAATCGGTGAGCAACGAGCATCTGGACGAACTGCTCGACTGGTGGCGGGCGCAGCCGTTGCAGGTCAGCTTCCTGCCAACTCCAGTGGCCGAATATGCGTTCAGCCGCGAACTGCAACATCCGACCCTGCGCACCTTGCTGATCGGTGGTGACAAGCTGCGTCAGTTCAATCGCGAACAGACTTTCGCGGTGATCAACAACTACGGCCCGACCGAGGCCACGGTGGTCGCCACGTCCGGGCCGGTCGAAGTCGGCCAACCGCTGCACATCGGCCGGCCGATGGCCAACGCCCGAATCTATCTGCTCGATGACCAGCAACGTCCGGTGCCAGTAGGTGTCACGGGCGAGTTGTACGTCGCCGGCGCTGGGGTGGCGCGGGGTTATCTGAACCGTCCCGATCTGACCGCCGAACGCTTCCTGAATGATCCGTTCAACGAAGGACGCATGTACCGAACCGGCGACCTCGCACGCTGGCTGGCGGACGGCAACATCGAGTACCTGGGCCGCAACGACGATCAGGTGAAACTGCGCGGCGTGCGGGTTGAACTGGGGGAAATCGAAGCCGCCCTGAGNACCCATCCGGCAGTGCAGGACGCAGTAGCGCTGGTGCGCGACGGGCANTTGCTGGTGTGGTTCACCGAGCGAGCGCCGACNGATATCGAAGCTCTGCGCAATCATCTGCAAACCCGGTTGCCGCAAGCGCTGATCCCGGCGGCTTANGTGCGACTCGACACNTTGCCGCTGACCGCCAACGGCAAACTCGACCGCAAGGCCTTGCCGGAGCCGGATCAAAGCGCATGGCTCAGCCGTGAATACGAGGCCCCACAAGGGCCGGTGGAAACTGCGCTGGCGCAGATCTGGGCCGATGTTCTGAAGCTGGAAAAAGTCGGTCGCCACGACAACTTCTTCGAACTGGGCGGCCACTCGTTGCTGGCCGTCAGCCTGATCGAACGCCTGCGTCAGATCGGCTTGAACACCGACGTGCGTGTGCTGTTCAGCCAACCGACTCTGGCTGCATTGGCCGCAGCGGTGGGCAGCGGTCGCGAAATCGAAGTGCCGGCCAATCGCATTCCCGCTGATTGCAGCCACATCACTCCGGAACTGCTGAGCCTGACCGAGCTGGATCAGTCGAGCATCGACCGGATCGTCGCCAGCGTGCCGGGCGGCGCGGCGAACGTGCAGGATATTTACCCGCTGGCGCCGTTGCAGGAAGGCATCCTCTATCACCACTTGAGCGCAGAGCAGGGCGATCCGTATCTGCTGCAATCGCGGCTGGTCTTCGACAGTGTCGAGCGGGTCGACAGCTTCGCGGCGGCGCTGCGCGAGGTCGTTGCCCGTCACGACATCCTGCGTACGGCAGTGGTCTGGCAGAAATTGGCCGAGCCAATGCAAGTGGTCTGGCGTCACGCAGATCTGCCTGTGCAGGAGATCGTGCTTGATCCGGCGGATGGCGACATCCTCGAGCAATTGCATGGGCGTTTCGATGCCCGTCACTACCGCCTCGACATCAGTCAGGCACCGTTGCTGCGTCTGGTGTATGCCCGTGATCCGGCCCACGACCGGGTGGTCGCGATGTTGCTGTTCCACCATGTGGTGATGGATCACACTGCGCTGGACGTGGTGCAGCACGAAATGCTCGCCTGCCTGCAAGGGCATGAGGCTTCGCTGGGGGCGGCCGTGCCTTACCGCAACTACGTAGCGCAGGCGCGGCTGGGTGTCAGCGAGCAGGAGCACGAAGCGTTCTTCCACGACATGCTCGGCGACATCGACGAGCCGACCCTGCCGTTCGGTTTGCAGGATGTGCAAGGTGACGGTAGCGACATCGAGGAAACGCGACAGGCCCTGACCGAAGCGACCAGCCAGCGTCTGCGCAGCCTCGCACGGCAACTGGGCATCAGCGTGGCCAGCCTGTTCCACCTCGCGTGGGCACAGGTGCTGGCCGCGACATCCGGGCAGGATCGTGTTGTATTCGGCACGGTGCTGATGGGCCGGATGCAGGGCGGCGAGGGTGCCGACCGGGCGTTGGGGATGTTCATCAACACCTTGCCGCTGCGGGTCGATCTGGGGGCAGCCCCGGTGCGCGAAGGAGCTCGGGCGACGCATGCGCGGCTCAGTGCGCTGCTTGGCCATGAACACGCGTCACTGGCGCTGGCCCAGCGTTGCAGCGGCGTGGCCGCGCCGTCGCCGCTGTTCAGTTCGATGCTCAACTACCGGCACAGCGCCGACGCGGCGCAACAGCAAAACCGGCGTCAGGCCTGGCAGGGCATCGAGACCCTGAGCAGCGAAGAGCGCACCAACTATCCGCTGAGTCTGGGCGTCGATGATCTGGGCAGCGGTTTTGTGCTCACCGCCATGACCCCGGCGAGCATTGGTTCGCAGCGGATCTGCGACTACATGCAGACGGCGCTGGAGACACTGGCGGAGGCTCTGGAGCAGGCACCGGATCAGCCGCTGAACCGCTTGCCGATCCTTGAAGGCGCAGAACGTCAGCATGTCGTTTACGACCTCAACGTCACCGGCACCGCAGACAACCTGGAGCACACCGTTCACGGGCTGTTCGAGGCGCAAGTGCAGCGTACGCCGCAAGCCATCGCGTTGCAGGCCGGTAAGCAGCGGCTGACCTACGCCGAACTCAACGCACAGGCCAACCGTCTGGCCCATCACCTGCGCGAGTTGGGCGTGGGGCCGGATTCGCGGGTGGCAATCTGTGTCGAGCGCGGGCTGGAGCTGATGGTCGGTCTGCTCGGCATTCTCAAGGCCGGCGGAGCCTATGTGCCGCTGGATCCGGCGTACCCGGCGGAACGTCTGGATTACATGCTCAAGGACAGCGCGCCGATAGCGGTGCTGGTGCACGGGGCGACGCGTGAGTTGCTGGGCGAGAGCACCGCGCTGGTGATCGATCTGGATCAGGATCACTGGACATTCAACCCGGAGGACAACCCGCAAGTACCGAACCTGAGCGCTTCGAACCTGGCCTACGTGATCTACACCTCCGGTTCGACCGGTGCGCCGAAAGGCGTGATGGTCGAGCATCGCGGCGTCGGCAATTTGCTGCACTGGAGTTCGCAGCTGTGTCCCGTCGTGACGGACGGCGCCTTGTTGCAGAAGACCCCGTTCAGTTTCGACGCCTCGGTCTGGGAGCTGTTCTGGCCGTTGAGTGCCGGGTTGCGTCTGGTGCTGGCGCGTCCCGACGGACACCGCGAACCGGCGTATCTGGCGCGGGTGATTCGCGAACAGCGGATCAGCGTGATCCAGTTTGTGCCGGTGCTGTTGCAACAGTTCCTAGAGCAGGACGACGTCAGCCAGTGCAGCAGCCTGACCGACGTGTTCTGTGGCGGCGGCGACCTGACGCCGGCGCTGGCGCGTCTGGTACGTGAGCGTTTACCGCAGGTGCGTTTGCACAACGTTTACGGCCCGACCGAAGCCACGGTCGACAGCACGGTATGGACGCTGGAACCGTCGATGCCGGTGCCGGACAGCGCGTTGCCGATCGGCCGGCCGATCAACAACACCCGTCTATATGTCCTCGATGCCGCCAAGCGGCCGGTGCCGATGGGCGTGATCGGTCAGTTGTTCATTGGCGGTGCCGGGGTTGCGCGGGGTTACCTGGGGTTGCCGCAGTTGATGGCCGAACGGTTTATCCCGAGCCCATTCATGGATGGCGACCGTTTGTATGCCACCGGCGACCGGGTGCGCTATCGCACCGATGGTCAGCTCGAATTCATCGGGCGCAACGACTTCCAGGTCAAGCTGCGTGGCCTGCGCCTGGAACCGGGTGAGATCGAAGCGCAACTGCTCAGCCATCCAGCGCTGCGCGAAGCCGTGGTGATGGTGCGTGAGGAGCGTCTGGTGGCGTACTTCACCTGGCATGCCGACGCCGGGCAACCGGGGGTCGAGGCGTTGCGCGAACACTTGCTGGCACGCTTGCCCGATTACATGGTGCCGTCGGCGTTTGTCGCGCTTGAAAGCCTGCCGCTGAGTCCCAACGGCAAGGTGGATCGCAAGGCGCTGCCTGCANCGGATTCGGCTGCAGTCAGCATTCGCGAATACGAAGCNCCGGTCGGCGAGATGGAAATCCTCCTCGCGNGACTGTGGTGCGAATTGCTCAAAGTCGAGCGCGTCGGGCGACAAGACCATTTCTTTGAGCTGGGTGGGCATTCGTTGCTGGCGGTCAGTCTGATCGGGCGCCTGCAACAGGAAGGTATCGAAGCCGATGTCCGGACGTTGTTCGAGCAACCGACTCTGGCTGGTTACGCGGCTATCACGGAAAGAATGGAGATCGTCCTGTGAACCTGAATGAACTGTTGGCGACACTGAAGACAAAAGACATCCAGTTGGCAATCACGGACGGGCAATTACGGGTCAATGGCAACAAGCAGGCCCTGAGTGAACCGGCCTTGCTGGCCGCATTGCGCGAGCACAAACCGGCGTTGATCGAGCTGATCGAGACGGGCGTTTACTCGCCCGTACGGGAAGGGCAGGTTGCAGTGCCGGTCAATGGCATTTCACCGGGCACAACACGGGTCACCCCGGTGATGCTGACAATGGTTGACCTGAGCCAGGACACCCTCGATCAAATTGTCGCGCAGATCCCTGGCGGCGGCGCCAATGTCCAGGATATCTACCCGTTGACGCCGTTGCAGGAGGGCATCCTCTACCACCACGCGAGCGCTGCACAGGGTGATCCGTATGTGATGCAGGCGAAATTCGCGTTCAGCGGACCCGAGCGGTTCGAGGCATTCGTTCAGGCCCTGCAGACTGTCATCGAACGCCACGACATTCTGCGCACCGCCATCGTCTGGGAAGGACTGGACACGCCGGTGCAAGTGGTCCTGCGACGTGTCGGGTTACCTGTGGAAGAGGTGCAGCTCGATGCGGCTGAAGGCGATGTCCTGGAGCAGTTGCATGCGCGATTCGACGCCCGGCATTTTCGCCTCGACGTGACTCGCGCGCCGCTATTACGCCTGGCCCATGCCTGGGATGCAGAGGCCGGGCGTATCGTCGCCATATTGCTGTTTCACCACATGGCGATGGATCACTCGGCGCTCGCTGTCGTCAGCGAGGAAATGCAGGCTTGCCTGTCAGGGCAGAGCGCCAGACTGGGAGCGCCCGTACCGTTTCGCAATTATGTCGCCCAGGCGCGACTAGGCATCAGCGAGTCGGAGCACGAGGCATTTTTCCGCGAGATGCTCGGTGATATCGACGAGCCGACGTTACCGTTCGGTCTGCAAGGCGTGCATGGCGATGGCAGCGACATCGAAGAATGTGGTGTGCCACTTGACCCGCTGCTGGGGCAGCGCCTGCGAGCCAGTGCCCGGTCGCTCGGGGTGAGTGTCGCGAGTCTGTTCCATCTCGGCTGGGGGCAGGTCCTCAATGCACTCACCGGCAAGTCCGCCGTTGTGTTCGGTACCGTGCTGATGGGGCGAATGCAAGGGGCGGAGTCGACCGACCGCGCGCTGGGCATTTTCATCAACACCTTGCCGCTCCGTGTCGAGGTAAGCGCGCTGGCAGCAAGCGAGTCGGTGAAGGCCACCCATGCACGTCTGACCCGTCTGATGCGCCATGAGCACGCCCCGCTGGTGCTGGCCCAGCGTTGCAGCGGGGTGGTCGGGTCATCGCCGCTGTTCAGTTCGCTGCTCAACTACCGGCACAGCACCTCGAGTGCCAATGCCAGTGCCGAAGCGCTCTCGGCCTGGGAGGGGATCAGCGTCCTGCATGCGGAGGAACGCACCAATTACCCGCTGACCTTGAGCATCGATGACTTTGGCGATCACTTCAGCCTGACGCTGCTGGCCAGTCGTGAAGTCGAGGCGCAGCGCATCTGCGGCTATATGGTGTGTGCCATGGAAAACCTGTTGCAGACGCTGGAGCGAGCTGCGGATACGCCGTTGAGCCAACTGTCGGTTCTGCCCGCCCCGGAGCGCGAACAGCTGTTGACGGGGTTCAACGCCAGCGATGTCGAATACGTTCGCGGACAGACGATTCATCAACGCTTCGAGGCGCAGGTCGTCGCGCGACCGCAAGCGCTGGCGGCGGTGCATCTGGACAAGCAACTGACGTTTGACGAACTGAACCGCCAGGCCAACCGTCTGGCGCATCGCTTGATCGATCTGGGTGTGCAGCCGGATGACCGGGTCGCAGTCGTCGCCCGGCGAGGGCTGGATACCCTGGCCGGATTGCTCGCCGTCTTCAAGGCCGGCGCCGGGTATGTGCCGATCGACCCCGCGCATCCGGCCGAACGCCTGAACTATTTGCTGAGTGATTGCGCACCGGTGGCGATCCTGACCTCACGGGACCTGCTCACACGTCTACCGACGCAGGAGCTGCCGGTACTCGATCTCGACCCGTGCACCTGGCGCTCAGGCAATGACGCCAACCCCGTGGTACCGAAGCTGTCCGATGCGAATCTGGCTTACGTGATCTACACCTCGGGCTCCACCGGTTTGCCCAAGGGCGTGATGGTCGAACACCAGACACTGGCCAATCTGGTCGACTGGCACAGCAACGCGTTTGACCTGTGTGCCGGTCGCCATACGTCGAGTCTGGCCGGGTTCGGCTTCGACGCAATGGCATGGGAAGTCTGGCCAGCTCTGTGCGTCGGCGCGACCCTGCACCTGGCGCCCGCTCAGGATGGCGGCGAAGACGTCGACGGGCTGCTGGCCTGGTGGTGCGCGCAACCGCTGGACGTGAGTTTCCTGCCGACGCCCGTCGCCGAATACGCCTTCAGTCGGCATCTCGAGCACCCGACATTGCGCACCTTGCTGATCGGCGGCGACCGCTTGCGTCAGTTTTCGCGCAATCAGCATTTCGATGTGATCAACAACTATGGCCCTACCGAAGCCACCGTAGTCGCCACGTCCGGACGGATCGAGGCGGGGGAGGCGCTGCACATCGGCAAACCGGTGAGCAATACCTCGGTGTACCTGCTCGATGGCCAACAACGTCCGGTGCCGATCGGGGTGTCCGGCGAGCTGTATATCGGTGGCGCAGGCGTGGCGCGCGGTTACTTGAACCGTGCGCAACTGACCGCTGAACGCTTTCTGCCGGACCCCTTCAGTGAACGACCGAATGCGCGTATGTATCGCGCTGGCGACCTTGCTCGCTGGCGCCCGGACGGGACGATCGAATATCTGGGGCGCAACGATGATCAAGTGAAAATCCGCGGCATGCGCATCGAATTGGGGGAAATCGAAAGCCGTCTGCATCAGCTTCCCGGCCTTCAGGAAGTGGTTGTCCTGGCTCGTGAAGACGAGCCAGGACAACCGCGGCTGGTGGCCTATTTCACCGAACAGGCCCAGGTGCAGCCACTGGCGGTAGCGCAGCTGCGCGAGCATTTGCTGGGCCAGTTGCCCGAATACATGGTGCCGGTCGCGTTTGTCAGGCTCGACAGCTTGCCGTTGACCGCCAATGGCAAGCTCGATCGCAAGGCCTTGCCGTTACCGGAGCGCACGGCCCTGCTCACACGCGAATACGAGGCACCACAAGGCGAGCTGGAATGCACACTGGCGCAGATCTGGGCCGAGGTTCTGCAGGTCGAACGGATAGGGCGTCAGGATCATTTCTTTGAGTTGGGCGGCCATTCGTTGCTGGCCATGCGCATGGTCGCGCAGGTGCGTCAGCGACTGGGTGTAGAGCTTGCGCTCGGCGAGTTGTTCGCCAATGCCGAACTGGCGTCGGTGGCGCAGTCGCTGACCCGGGCCGGCCGCTCTACGCAGCCGCCGATCCTGCCGGTGCCACGGGAAGGCGCATTGCCGCTGTCGTTTTCCCAGCAGCGCTTCTGGTTTCTGGCGCAGATGGAAGGTGCCAACACGGCTTACAACATTCCGATCAGCCTGCGTCTGCGCGGTGTGCTCGACGCCGATGCGCTGCAGCGGGCGCTGGTCCGGATTGTCGCCCGCCACGAAAGCCTGCGCAGCCGTTTCACGCCGTACAACGGCGAAGCCCAGGTGCTGATTACTCCGCCCGACAGCGGTGTGCTGCTGCGGGTCGAGGACCTGCGCCAGCACCCGCAGGCCGATGAAGCCTTGCAGGCGCTGATTCAGGGGGAAGCTTCCGGCCCGTTCGACCTGCAGGACGATCCGTTGATTCGCGGACGGCTGGTGCGTATGGCCGACGATCACCATGTNTTGCTGATCACCTTGCATCACATCATCTCCGACGGTTGGTCGATGGANGTGCTGACCCGCGAGCTGATGGCGTTGTATCAGGCTTTCAGTCAGGGGTTGGCGGACCCTTTGCCGCCGCTGGCGTTGCAATACACCGACTATGCCGTCTGGCAGCGACGCTGGCTGAGCGGGGAGGTTTTGCAGCGCCAGAGCGAATATTGGCAACGTACGCTGGCCGATGCGCCAGCCTTGCTGACGTTGCCTGCCGACCGACCGCGGCCACCGCAACAGGATTACGCCGGCAGCAGCGTCGAAGTGTGCCTGGACGAGCGCTTGAGCGCCGGGCTCAAAGCCTTGAGCCAGCGCCATGGCGTGACGCTGTATATGACGATGTTGGGCGCGTGGGCGATGCTGCTCAGCCGGTTGGCCGGGCAGTCGGACATTGTGGTCGGCTCGCCGGTAGCCAACCGTTTCCGGGCCGAAATCGACGGATTGATCGGGTTGTTCGTCAATACCCTGGCGTTACGCATTGATACTTCCGGTGAGTTGAGCACCGAAGCGCTGCTGGCGCGGGTCAAGGCGCTGACCCTGCAGGCCCAGGNNCANCAGGACCTGCCCTTCGAGCAAGTGGTGGAAATNGCCCGACCGGCCCGCAGCCTGGCCCACAGCCCGCTGTTCCAGACCATGTTCAACTGGCGCAACAGCGACGGGCCGGTATTGGCGCTGGTGGATCTGACCCTGGAAGCGGTGGCCGAGCCGAGTCACTTCGCCAAGTTCGATCTGACCCTGACTCTGGGGGAGTCGCCCAACGGAATAAGTGGCTGGATGGAGTACGCCACAGCGCTCTTCGATGAGGTGACGGCACGGCGTTATGTCGGTTACTTCAAGCGTTTGTTGCAGGCCATGGTCAACAACGACCAGGCAGTGCTGGAGCATGTGCAGATAATCGAGGATCAGGAACGCACGCAGTTGCTCGACGAATTCAACGCCACCGCACGGGATTGTCCGCAAGTGCTTACCGTGCACCGGGTCTTCGAGATGCAGGCCGCCGAGCATCCGCAAGCCGTTGCCGCGGTGCACGGGACGCAGGTGTTGAGTTACGCGGAACTGAACCGCAGCGCCAACGGCCTGGCGCATCATCTCATCGCTCAAGGTGTGCAGCCCGGCGATCATGTGGCGATTCTGTTGCCACGCTCGCTGGAGTTGTTGGTCGCGCAGTTGGCGATCATCAAGTGTGCGGCGGCCTATGTGCCGCTGGACATCAACGCACCCGCCGAGCGTCAGGCATTCATGGTGCAGGATTGTCAGGCGGTCGCGCTGTTGACCGGCAGCGATCAGGTCATCGAGTACCCGGTACGACGAATGGATCTGGATACCCTGGCGCTTGCCGGAAGTCCTTCGCACAACCCGGATCTGCCTCAGTCCTCGGAGGCGCTGGCGTACATCATGTACACCTCGGGCTCAACGGGCACCCCGAAGGGGGTCATGGTGCCGCATCGCGGCATTACCCGCCTTGTGATCGACTGCGGCTACGCCGATTTCAACCCGAGTGACCGGGTGGCATTCGCTTCGAACCCGGCGTTCGATGCGAGCACCATGGATATCTGGAGCGCCTTGCTCAACGGTGGCCAGGTGGCCGTGATCGATCATGCGACCTTGCTCGACCCGCAAGCATTCGGTCGGGAGCTTGACCGGTGCGGGGCGACGATCCTCTTTGTCACCACCGCGTTGTTCAATCAGTACGTGCAATTGATTCCCGAGGCGCTCAAAAGGCTGCGCATCCTGCTGTGCGGTGGGGAGCGTGGCGATCCGGCGGCGTTTCGAAAGCTGCTCGCCGAAGCACCGGACCTGCGCCTGGTGCATTGTTATGGCCCGACCGAAACCACAACGTATGCCACCACCTTCGAAGTGCGTGAGGTGGCGCCGGATGCCGACAGCGTTTCGATTGGCGGCCCCATCGGCAATACCCGCGTGTATGTGCTGGATAACCGGCAACAACCGGTGCCGTTCGGCGTCACCGGTGAGTTGTACATCGGTGGTCAGGGTGTTGCGCTGGGTTATCTGAACCGGCCTCAACTGAGTGCCGAGAAATTCCTCCGGGATCCGTTCAGCGACAATCTGCAGGCCTTGATGTATCGCACGGGCGACCTGGTGCGCTGGCAGGCGCCGGGGCGACTGGAATGCATCGGCCGCAATGATGACCAGGTGAAGATTCGCGGCTTCCGCATTGAGCTCGGAGAAATCGAAAACCGCCTGTTGAGCTGTCCGGGGGTCAAGGAAGCGGTGGTTCTGGCCCGACGCGACGGACAGGAACCAACGCGGCTGGTGGCCTATTACACGGCGCACGATCCTGCATTGCAGGGCGCTACCCTCCGCGCGCTGCTGCAAGCCAGGTTACCGGAGTACATGGTGCCGACCGCCTGGGTGGCGCTGGAGGGCCTGCCGCTGAACAACAACGGCAAGGTCGATCGCAAAGCCTTGCCGGCGCCGACACACCAAGCGCTGGTCATGCGTGACTATGAAGCGCCGGCCAATCCTCTTGAGGAATCACTGGCCGGGCTATGGGCTGAAGTGTTGCAAGTCGGGCGGGTAGGCCGCCATGACAACTTCTTCGAACTGGGCGGGCATTCGCTGCTGGCGGTGCGGCTTGTCGATCTGATGCAAAAGTCCGACAGGCCGATTTCGTTGGCCGAGCTGTTCCAGCATCCGACGGTCGAGGGGACTGCCACGCTGCTGTGCCAGCGCAGTGACGCTGTGCCGCTCCATGACGGCGTGGTCGTGGTGCGTGCGAGTGACCAAGGCACGCCGTTGTTCCTGGTGCATGAGTTCAGTGGTCGGGACCTGTATTTCCCGGCGCTGGGCCTGCATATCGGCGGCGAGTTCCCGATTTACGGCTTGCCGGGTATCGATCCCGGTATGACGCAACTGCGCACCATGGAGTGCCTGGCGGCCCGGCTGGTCGAGGTGATCCGCGCCAGACAACCCCACGGCCCCTATCGGCTTGCCGGCTGGTCGTTCGGTGGCGTGCTGGCTTATGAAATCGCGGCGCAACTGCTCGGGATGGACGAGTCAGTGGCGTTCGTCGGGCTGATCGACACCTACGTGCCGCGCCTGGCCGATCCGAACAAGGCGCAGTGGAACGATGCACATGTGCACAAGCGCCAATTGCTTTTGCATTGCACGGCGCATTGGGCCGGGCACGAAACACAGGGGCAGCAAGCATTGGCGCGTCTGGCGGTGTTGCAGACCGAACTTGAGCAGAGGGCGTTCGCCGATTTGTTCAACCATTGTCACGAACAGCAGTTGCTCAGACCCGAGCTGGCGGCTGTCTCGTCGGCGGATGCCTGGCATTACCTCGACCGGGAAGTGGCCCACGGGCATGCGTTGGCCCATTACCGGATCAACCCGATCGGTCTGCCGTTGCATCTGCTGCGTGCAACGGAGCGTTCGGCGCAAATGTCACGACTCAGCGCCACGCGCGGTTGGGCTGAGGAATTGCCAGGTGCGCAGTTGCACTGCATCGACGTACCGGGCGACCACCAGAGCATGATGAAAGCACCCCACGTTCAGGCTCTGGGGCAGGCCCTGACTCAGGCGCTGGAAACGGCAACTGCGCCGGCGCCAACGGCCTATCAGCCGATCTTGACCATTCAGACCGGTCACACCGGGCATGCGCCGATTTTCTGTGTGCCGGGGGCTGGCGACAGTGTCACCGGGTTCATCCATCTGACCGAAGCGCTGGGGCCGGAGTGGCCGATTTACGGGTTGCAACCCCGAGGCCTCGACGGCGCGACCGTGCCGCACAGCCGGGTCGAAAGTGCGGCCACGTTCTACCTGCGGGCACTTGAGCAGTTGTATCCGCAAGGACCGGTGCATCTGATCGGGCATTCGTTCGGTGGCTGGGTGGCTTACGCCATGGCGGCGCAGTTGCAGGCAGCGGGGCGCGAAGTGGCGTCCCTGACCCTGATCGACAGCGAATCACCGGGCGGCAACAGCGTCGTGGGCAAGCCTTACACCACAACGGCGGCGTTGTTGCGGCTGATCGAGTCGCTGCAACTGTCCAGCGGCAAGTCCCTGGGCATCGATGCGCTGGCCTTCGCCGAAGCCGACGACACCACGCAAATGCGCCTGCTGCACGAGGGAATGGTGCGCGCCGGTGTGCTGTCCGAACGCGCGTCATTCGGCGCGATGCAGGGCCCGGTGCGCACCTTCGCCACCGCGCTGCGCACGGTCTATCGGCCGGCGCTGGCCTACACCGGTCCGGTGCGTCTGGCGCTGGTAGACGACCCGACGCTGGACGCAATGGGCAACCAGCGCGAGCAGGCGGCGATGCTCGAAGGCTGGCAGCGTGAGGCCAGGGATCTGGCGGTGTGGTACGGCCCGGGCAACCACTTCACGATCCTCAAGGCGCCCAACGTCTTCAGTCTCGCGGCGTGGTGGCATGACGGGCTGACGGTGGCGGCGGGGCAAGTGTTGTCCTGATTGAAGTGTTTATCCTGGAACCCGGCCGCTGGCCGGGCTCAACCCTGAACGGAATTGTGGTCATTTATGGAACAGTCGAAGGTGCGCAAAGTCGGTCTGGGAATCGCGTTGACGCTGGTGGCCGGGTTGGTGTTCTACACGGTGCAGGCGCCGGCCGAGGCACCGCAATACCTGACCGCCACGGTCGAACGCGCTGACATTGAAAACGCAGTGCTGGCCACCGGTTTGCTGGAGGGCATCAAGCAGGTGGACGTCGGCGCCCAGGTTTCGGGGCAGTTGAAGTCGCTGAAGGTCAAAGTCGGCGACAAGGTCAAGAAGGGCCAGTGGCTGGCGGAAATCGATCCGTTGGTGCTGCAGAACACCCTGCGTCAGGCACAGGTCGATGAGGAGAATCTGCAAGCCCAACGCCGGGCGACCCAGGCTCAACTGCGCCAGACCAAGGCGATCTACGAGCGCTATAAGAACCTGCAGGAGGACGCCTCGATCTCGCGGCAGGATTTCGAAACCGCGCAATCGAACTACGAAGTGCAGCAGGCCAACCTGTTGTCGCTGGACGCGCAGATCAAGAGTGCGCATATCCAGATCGACACCGCCAAGGTCAATTTGGCCTACACGCGGATCGTCGCGCCCATCGATGGCGACGTGGTGGGCATCGTGACCCAGGAAGGCCAGACCGTGATCGCCAACCAGCTGGCGCCGATCCTGCTCAAACTGGCGGACCTGGACACCATGACCGTCAAGGCTCAGGTGTCGGAGGCCGACGTCATTCACATCGCGCCGGGGCAGGAGGTGTATTTCACCATTCTCGGCGAGGACAAGCGTTATTACGGCAAGCTGCGCGGTACCGAGCCTGCGCCGCAGAACTTCCTCGAAACCCCGCCCGCCGGCACGCCGAAGCAGAACACGGCGGTGTTCTACAACGCGCTGTTCGAGGTGCCCAACCCCGATCACCGTTTGCGCATTTCCATGACGGCTCAGGTGCGGGTGGTGCTCGATACCGCGAAATCGGTGCTGACGATTCCGGTAGCGGCGCTGGGCCCGCGCAACAACGACGGCAGTTTCCCGGTGCGGGTGCTGGACGCCAAAGGCCAGGCGCAGTCGCGCAATGTGCAGACCGGGATCAACAACAACGTCAAGGTGCAGGTCAACGAAGGCCTGGCCGAAGGCGACCGGGTGGTGATCGGTGATCCGGTGACGAAAGTGGCAGGGGCATGAGCATGAGCGAACCTCTGCTGCAACTGACCGACATCAGCCGCAGTTTCACTGCGGGCGACCGTGAATTTCTGGCGCTTAAGAACATCAACCTGACGATCCACGCCGGGGAAATGGTGGCGATCATCGGCGCCTCGGGCTCCGGCAAATCGACCTTGATGAACATTCTCGGCTGCCTCGATTACGCCACGGCCGGCAGCTACAAGATCAACGGTCGGGAAACCCGGGATCTGGACAATCAGGCACTGGCCGAACTGCGCCGTGACTATTTCGGCTTCATCTTCCAGCGCTACCACTTGCTGCCGCACCTGAGCGCGATGCACAACGTCGAGATGCCGGCGATCTACGCCGGCACGCCGGAACCACAGCGCCATGCCCGAGCCCGGGAGCTGTTGGCGCGCCTGGGGTTGGAGGGGCACCTGACCCATCGCCCGAGCCAACTCTCGGGCGGTCAGCAGCAGCGGGTGAGTATCGCCCGCGCGCTGATGAACGGCGGCGAAGTGATCCTCGCGGACGAGCCCACCGGCGCTCTCGATACCACCAGCGGCAAGGAGGTGATGCGCATTTTGCTGGAACTGCACGCGGCCGGGCACACGGTGATTCTGGTGACCCACGACCCCAAGGTCGCGGCCAACGCCGAGCGCATCATCGAAGTCAGCGACGGCGAAATCCTCAGCGACCGTCGCAACGAGCGCGACACCACGGCACTGACCAATGAGGACGCGGTGCCCAAATCCACGGCAGCGCGGCGTCTGGTGGCCAGCCTCGGGTTGTTCAAGGAAGCGTTCAACATGGCCTGGGTCGCGCTGATCTCGCATCGCATGCGCACACTGCTGACCATGCTCGGGATCGTCATCGGCATCACCTCGGTGGTGTCGATCTCGGCCATCGGCGAGGGGGCCAAGCGCTATGTGCTNAAGGACATNCAGGCCATCGGCAGCAACACCATCGATATCTATTCCGGNACCAGTTTCGGCGACAGCCGTTCGGCGGCCATCGAAACCCTGGTGCCGGCGGATGTGACGGCGCTCAATCAGCTGTATTACGTCGACAGCGCCACGCCGGTGGTCGGGCGCAATCTGTTGCTGCGCTATCGCAACATTGACCTCGATGCCCAGGTCAACGGCGTCAGCGATCTGTACTTTCAGGTGCGCGGAATCAAGATGGAGTCGGGCATTGCGTTCAGTGAAAACGATGCTAGACGCCAGGCTCAGGTGGTGGTGATCGATCACAACACCCGCCAACGGTTGTTCGGCGAGGGAGTCGATCCGCTGGGACAGGTGATCCTGATCGGCAACCTGCCGTGCACCGTGATCGGTGTGGCAGCAGAAAAGAAGAACATCTTCTCGTCGAGCAAGTCGCTCAATGTCTGGGTGCCTTACGAAACCGCAGCCGGTCGACTGTTGGGCCAGCGCTACCTGGACAGCATCAGCGTGCGGATCAAGGACGGCCAACCGAGCAAGGTCGTGGAGGACAACGTCAACAAGCTGATGCTGCAGCGCCACGGCACCAAGGATTTCTTCACCAACAACCTCGACAGCGTGATGCAGACGGTGCAGAAAACCAGCCGCTCACTGGCGCTGTTGCTATCGCTGATTGCAGTGATTTCGCTGGTGGTCGGCGGCATCGGGGTGATGAACATCATGCTGGTATCGGTCACCGAACGGACCCGCGAGATCGGTATCCGAATGGCGGTCGGGGCGCGGCAGTCGGACATTCGTCAGCAGTTTCTGGTGGAGGCGGTGATGGTCTGTCTGCTCGGCGGGGCCATCGGTATTTCGCTGAGTTACGCCATCGGTCATCTGTTCTCGTTGTTCATCAAGGAGTGGGAAATGGTGTTCTCGCTGACCTCGGTGCTCACGGCGGTGATCTGTTCGACGCTGATCGGCATCGTGTTCGGCTTCGTGCCGGCACGCAATGCGTCGCGGCTCGACCCGATCGAGGCGTTGGCGCGGGACTGACCGGCGGGCATGAAAAAACCGCCGTCCCTGGCAGGGCGGCGGTTTTTTNACAGGCGTGCGAACGATCAGGCCGCGTTGGACGGNTCGCAGGCGGCCGGGCAGTCTTCAGGTGAATACATCCAGCGCATCAGCGAATGGCGGCCGCTGATCCCCAGTTTGATGGCGGCACGCTTGAGGTAGCTCTCGACGGTGTTGACCTTCAACTGCAACTGTTCGGCCAGTTCAGGCGCGGTGCGGCCGGCGAGGAGGCCGACGCACACTTCCATCTCACGGTTGGACAGGCTCAAGCCCAGTTGCTGCACGCGCTCGCAAAAACGCAATCGCAGGGTTTCCAGGCCTAGCAGCGAGGCTTCAGTCGCTGCGGCTTGCGCCTCGGGATCCGCATTCGCCGGTTGCAGCGCGTGGATGTGCTTTTCCACCATCGGCAGCAATACCGGGGAGATGTCCTGTAACAGGCTGCGCTCCCGGGCGGAAAACCGCTTCGACGGCCCGCAGCGGTACACGGAAATCACGTAACGGTAACCGTCCTTGCGCCGGGTCAGGTGCAACTGCGACGCATCGGTGACCGTGGAGGGTTCGGGGGCGGGCACGTCGCTGCTGCCGGGATCGGTGCTCAGTTCGGAATACACCGTCTCGGCCGTCAGTGTCGCGTCTTTGGGGCATTCAGGCTCGCTGCGCGGTTGCGCACGTCCGACCGGCTCCACGCGCATCTGCCGGATATGTGTGGCATCCACGGCCAGTTGGGTGAGGATCAGATCATGCAGCATCCGCGGAAAATGCCGGCTGCCGGTGCTGGCGATGACCTTGCCGATGTGAGGGAACAGATGTGAGTTCATGTGTTTCATCCATGAGTAGCAATGGGGGAATTGCGCTTTCCCGACTCTCCGGCTGATGTCCTTGGCCGGCGACCACAAATCGGGAAATTTGGATCCTATCCTAGTACAACGTTTGAGCGACCGTTTAATGAAGGGGTTATTAGCTCATAACGAACATTGAGTGCAGCAACCGCATCGCCTTCCACTCGTCGCATGTATCGAACGACGCAGAACCGAACCGGCTCTACCCGATGTCATCTTCGCGAGGCATTCGATATGTTNGATCAACGCAAAAAAGACTCCCTGTCGGCCTGGCGCAATCTGGCAACACAGTCCCGGGAGCAGCTCGACCCTCAGGATCAATACGATGAGTTGCTCAAGGGGGCCGACGAGATGCTGGAGCAGGGACTTATCAACGCTTCCGAGTGGCGACAGTTGGTGCGCGATGCAGGCCACATCTTTATCCGTCATGAAGACTTGTCTGCGCCACCGCTTGAAGGGTAGCAGGCACTCCGGACATTCAGCGGCAATGCGCGTCCACCAGTTCGATCCAGTGCCTGACGGGCGTGCGGCCGGCGCCGTCGAGGTGTGCCTGACAGCCGATGTTGGCGGTGGCGATGATCTCGGGATGACCACTCTCCAGCGCAGCGAGTTTGTTGTCGCGCAGTGACCTGGCCAGCGCCGGTTGGGTGATCGAGTAAGTACCTGCCGAGCCGCAGCACAGATGAGCGTCGGGGACGGCAGTCAGGTCGAAGCCCAGTCGGACCAGTACCGACTCCACCACACCGCCAAGTTTCTGCGCGTGCTGCAAGGTGCAGGGGCAATGGAAAGCCACACGTTGATTGGCGTGGATGCCGAAGGATTCGAGCGGCTCTTCACGCAGCACCTCAACCAGATCTTTTGCCAGCGCGCTGACGGCTTTGGCCTTTTCGGCATAAGTTGGATCGGCGTGAAGCAAATGCCCGTAATCCTTGATGAACGCACCGCAACCGCTGGCGGTCTGCACGATCGCCTCAGCCCCCTGTTCGATGGCCGGCCACCACGCATCGATATTGTGACGGGCGCGATCAAGGCCGGTGGCCTGGGCGTCGAGGTGATAATCCACCGCGCCGCAACAACCAGCCTCGCGGGCCGGGATCACGCTGATGCCCAGACGATCCAGCACCCGTGCCGCTGCTGCATTGGTATTGGGTGACAAACCCGGCTGTACGCAACCCTCCAACATCAGCACTTGCCTTGCATGGCGGATGTCGGGACGTGATGCAGGCATCACCGCGTTGCGTGGCAGTTTGTCTTGCAGGGCATCGGGCAGTAGCGCCCGGAACATCTGCCCGCCATTGACCAACCCTTTGAACAACCACGGATTGGGCACGATGTTTCGCAACCCTTCACGCAACAGGCGCTGTCCGAGCGGCCGCGGGACGGCGGCGTCGACCACCGCTCGGCCGATGTCGAGCAGGTTGTGATAGTCCACGCCGGAAGGGCAGGTGGTTTCACAGTTACGGCATGACAGGCAGCGATCCAGGTGTTGCTGGGTTTTCGCCGTAACTTCGTTGCCTTCGAGTACTTGCTTGATCAAATAGATGCGTCCGCGCGGGCCGTCCAGTTCATCGCCGAGCAATTGATAAGTCGGGCAGGTCGCGTTGCAGAATCCGCAATGAACGCAGGTGCGCAGAATGCGTTCGGCCTCTTCGGCGCGGGGCAGTTGTCGGGCTTGCGGGCTGAGGGTGGTCTGCATGGCTCAAAGCTCCGCGTACTGACGCCCGGGATTGAAAATGCCCCGGGGGTCGAGTTGTCGTTTGAGTTGGCGGTGATAGTGCAGCAGGGCGTGCGCCAGAGGATGGAACGGCTCATCGATCAGGCCGTGGCTGTAGCAGGTCGCATGCCCACCGACGTCTCCGGCCACTTTGCGAATGATCTCCGCTTCGGCCGTGGATTTGAGCCAGCGTTGCGCGCCGCCCCAGTCGAGCCACTGTTCGCCGGGCAGGTTCAGCGGCGGCGTGTTGAGCGGCACGGACAGGCGCCAGAGCGGTTGGTCTTCATCGAAGAAGCCCAGGCGTTGCTCGTTGAGGTCGGCCCAGAACGAACTGTCGATCAACTCGCCGCCAAGGCGATCATGGGCGGCCGCCACTGAACCTTCGCCACCCTCCAGACGCAAGTGCAATTGCCGGCCATCGTGACAGGCGGCGCTGATCGGCAACGGCTGCTGGCCCCATTCGGCCAGGCGCAGCAGGGCTTGTTCGCCGGTCATTTCCAGACTGAGGCTCAGGCACGCACGCGGTTTGGGCAGCACCTTGAGCGAGACTTCGGTGATCACCCCCAGCGAGCCATAACTGCCGCTCATCAGGCGCGACAGGTCGTAGCCGGCGACGTTTTTCATGACTTCGCCGCCGAAGCGCAAATGCTTGCCATGTCCCGTGATGATCCGCGTGCCCAACACGAAATCGCGCACCGATCCCGACCAGGGCCGACGCGGCCCGGACAGGCCCGTGGCGATCATGCCGCCGACTGTTGCGTCGTCGGCGAAGGCGGGTGGTTCACAAGCCAGCATCTGTTGCGAAGCGTCCAGCACGGCCAGCAGCTCCACTAGTGGAGTGCCGCAGCGTGCGGTGATCACCAGTTCGGTCGGGTCGTAGCTGACGATGCCGCGATGGGCGCGGGTGTCGAGAATCTCGCCACCGACGATGCGTCCGAGAAACGCCTTGCTGTTGGCCCCCTGAATGCGCAGCGGCGTGGCGCTTTCCAGTGCCCGGTTGACCTGTTCGAGCAACGCGGCGCTGTCATCGAAATCCTTCCTTTCACCCATCAGAACCGCTCCAGCTCGGGGAAGGGCAATTGCCCGTGGTGTACGTGCAGGGCGCCGAATTCGGCGCAGCGATGCAGGGTCGGAATGTTTTTGCCGGGGTTAAGCAGGCCGCCCGGGTCGAAGGCTTTCTTCACAGCGTGGAACAGGGTCAGCTCGTCACGATTGAACTGCGCGCACATCTGGTTGATTTTTTCCCGGCCCACGCCGTGTTCGCCGGTGATGCTGCCGCCGACCTTCACGCACAGTTCGAGGATCTTGCCGCCCAGCACCTCGGCACGTTCCAGTTCGCCGGGCTGATTGGCATCGAACAGAATCAGTGGATGCATGTTGCCGTCGCCGGCGTGGAATACGTTGGCGACCCGCAAGCCATATTCGGCTGAAAGCTGCGCAATCGCGTGCAGTACGCCGGGCAATTCGCGGCGCGGGATGGTGCCGTCCATGCAGTAATAGTCCGGAGATAACCGTCCTACGGCGGGGAAGGCATTCTTGCGTCCGGCCCAGAATCGCACGCGCTCGGCCTCATCCCGGGCCTGGCGCACCTCGGTGGCACCGGCGTGGTCGAGCACCTGTCGGACCCGCGCGCAATCATCGTGGACATCGGCTTCAACGCCATCGAGTTCGCAGAGCAAAATCGCTTCGGCATCCACCGGATATCCGGCGTGGATGAAGTCTTCGGCGGCGCGGATCGCCAGGTTGTCCATCATCTCCAGGCCACCGGGAATAATGCCGGCCGCGATGATGTCGGCCACTGCACGACCAGCCTTTTCCACGGAGTCGAACGCCGCTAGCAGCACTTTGGCGGTCTGGGGTTTGGGCAAGAGTTTGACTGTGACTTCGGTGATGACGCCGAGCAGGCCTTCGGACCCGGTGAACAGCGCCAGCAGGTCGAAACCGGGGGAGTCCAGCGCGTCCGAACCCAATGTCAGGTGTTCGCCTTCGGCGGTCAGGATCTCGACCTTGAGCAGATTGTGCACGGTCAGACCGTACTTCAGGCAATGCACGCCACCGGCGTTTTCCGCCACATTGCCGCCGATGGAGCAGGCGATTTGCGAAGACGGATCGGGCGCGTAGTACAGCCCGAAAGGCGCAGCGGCCTGGGAAATCGCCAGGTTGCGCACCCCGGGTTGAACCCGCGCGGTGCGGGCTTCAGGGTCGATGTGCAGGATGTTGTTGAAGCGCGCCAT
>Ga0055530_10000678_pt1 | contig 28928 bp, 37 predicted proteins | sample Araplavi_mTSA_r2_FD_55009 | JGI IMG/M metagenome (GOLD analysis project Ga0055530, IMG submission 55009) | Arabidopsis root microbial communities from North Carolina, USA - plate scrape MF_Cvi_mTSA_r2 | ecosystem: Host-associated > Plants > Roots > Endosphere | place: USA: North Carolina... | reverse complement strand
ACTTCATTCCCGACCGCGGCGAATCGGGCGCCGTACGCGGCTTTTATGCCCTAGGCTCCGATGTCACTGAACTCAAGCGCAGCGAACTCAAATTGCAGGAACTGAACGAACAACTGATGCGGGCACGCGACCGCGCCGAAGCAGCCAGCCGGGCCAAGAGTGAATTCGTTGCCAATATGAGCCATGAAATCCGGACCCCGATGAATGCCATCACCGGACTGGCGCGCCTGCTCGAGGAAGCACCGCTGGAACGGCGCGAGCGCAGTTATGTCAGCAAGATCCAGCTCGCCACGCAAAGCCTGCTTGGCGTGGTCAACGACGTACTGGATTTTTCGAAGATCGAGGCCGGCCAGCTCCAGCTGGAGCAGACCCGCTTCAACCTCGACCAGATGCTGGCCGGGACGGCCGTGCTGGTGGCAAACAGCGCGTGGGACAAGGGCGTCGAGCCGGTCTTCGACATCTCGCCCAGTTTGCCGGCCGAAGTGCTGGGCGACGCGATGCGCCTGCAGCAGGTACTGCTCAACCTCCTGAGCAATGCCATCAAATTCACCGAACGGGGCGAAGTGGTGCTGGCGGTGCGCGAGGCCCAGGGTAGCGCCAGCTCCCTGGCCCTGGAATTCGCCGTGCGCGACACCGGCATCGGCATTCCGCCCGAGCAGCAGCACCATATGTTCGACGCCTTCTCGCAGGGCGACAGCAGCACCAGCCGGCGCTATGGCGGCACGGGACTGGGCCTGGCCATCGCGCGCCGCCTGTCGGACCTGATGGGCGGGGTCATCAGCGTCGACAGCACGCTGGGCCGGGGTTCGACCTTCCGTTTCACCTGCCCCTTGCAGCGCATCCCCGGCAGCGGACCGCAGGATGCGCCGCCCCAGGTCTGCGTGCTGGCCGTGGACGATAACGCCACCGTGCGCCAGGCCCTGCAACAGGCCGGCAAGGCCTGGCAATGGACGATGACCACTGTCGCCAATGCGGCGGAAGGCCTGCAGGCCTTGGGCAAGCAGCGCTTTGACCTGCTGCTGCTGGACAGCGCAATGCCCGGCACCGACGGCATCGCGATGCTGGTGCAGGCGCGCGACGACGGTGTGGCCGTGCCAAAAGTAGTGATGATGGCCCCGGAACGTTCCAGCGACGACCTGCAGCAACTGGCCGACAGCCTGCAAATCGATGCCGTGCTGGCCAAGCCCTTTACGCCTTCCCAACTGCGCGACGCGGCCAGCGCCGCGCTCACCGGCGCCAACCAGCAGGAACATAGCAGCCACTCCGCACTGTCGGGCAGCCTGGCCGGCATGCACGTACTCCTGGTGGAAGACAACGAAATCAACCAGGAAATGGCGCGCTACATTCTGCTCCATTGCGGCGCGCTGGTGGAAGTGGCGTCCAACGGTGAAATCGCGCTGGACATGCTGCGCGACGATCCGCAGCGCTTCGACGCGGTGCTGATGGACCTGCAGATGCCCGTGATGGACGGCTATCGCGCCACCGAATCGATCCGCTCCATGGGCTTGCGCACCCTGCCCATCATCGCGATGACGGCCAATGTGATGCCGGAGGATCGCATTCGCGCCATCGAAGCCGGCGTCGACGCGCATATCGCCAAGCCGATCGACGTCGATGAAATGATCGCCACCCTGACCCGCCTCGCCCCCACGCATCCGGAATCGGCGGGCGGGCAAGCGGGCCAGGCGCGCGGCGAACAGCGCGCCGATGGTTGTCCGCCCATGGTGCCGGGCATCGACCTCGACGCTGCACTGCGCAGGGTGGCAGGCAACTATGCCGCCTTCGCCGGCCTGCTCAAGCGCTTCGAAAACTCGCAAGGCGACGCCGTGCAGGAAGTGCGCGATTGCCTGGCGCAGGACAAGCGCTACGCCGCCACCCGCGTGCTGCACCGCCTGAAGGGAGTGGCCGCCAACCTCGGCGCCACCGAAGTCGCCCGCCTCAGCGCCCAGGCCGAAACCGCCGTCGCGGAAGGCCAGGACAGTTCCGCTGCCGCCCTGCTGCTGTCCCTGGAACAGGCGCTGGCCGTGGTGATCAATGCCGCGCGCGAGTTGCCGGTCCCGACGCCGGCCGCCGCCAGCGGAACTGTGGTATCCAACCTGCCGCAGGCCCTGGGCGATTTGCAGATGCTGCTCAAGAACAGCAATATGCGTGCGCTGGCCGCCTTCAAGGCGCTCAGCCCTGTGCTCGAACAACGTTGCCCGGACCTGCTCCCCGGCCTGGCCAATGCCATTGAAACCCTTGATTTCACCAGTGCCGAACAGCGGCTGCAGGAAATCATGAAACGGGAGGAAACCGCATGACGTGGACCGACCAGGCGCGCAATGGACGCCTGCTGATCGTCGATGACGCAATGGAGAATATCCAGATCCTCAACCACGTGCTGGGCGAGGAGCATGAAGTGCTGTTTGCCTTGAGCGGCGAAAAGGCCCTGGAGCTGGCGCACCAGCACCAGCCCGACCTGATCCTGCTGGACGCGGTCATGCCGGGCATGGACGGCTACGAAGTCTGCGCCGCCCTGCGCGCCTCGTCCGATGTGCGCGATATCCCGATTATCTTCGTCACTGCGCTGACCACGCCCGAGGACGAGACGCGGGCGCTGGAAGCCGGCGCGGTAGATTTCATCACCAAGCCGTTCAACGTCGCCGTGGTGCGGGCCCGCGTGCGCACCCACCTGACGCTCAAGCGCCAGTCCGACGCCATGCGCGAAATGACGCTGACCGATGCACTGACCGGCGTTGCCAACCGGCGCAGCTTCAACGACGCGATCCAGAACGAATGGCGGCGCTGCGCCCGCTCGGTCACGCTCCTGTCGGTCATCATGATCGACATCGATCACTTCAAGCGCTATAACGACGCTTATGGGCACCAGGCTGGCGACGCCTGCCTGAAGCAGGTGGCCGGCGCCATGCTGCAGTGCGCCGGCCGTTCGCCGGACCTGCTGGCGCGCTACGGCGGCGAGGAGTTCGTCATCCTGCTGCCCCAGGTCGATGCGCTGGGCGCGGTCACGGTGGCCGAACGCATCCTGGAAAGCGTCCGCGCACTGGCCATCCCGCACCGCATGTCAGCGGCAGGCGACACCGTGACCGTCAGTATTGGCGTGGCCACACTCCTGCCGGACATGGGCAGCGATCCGGGCGCACTGGTCAGTTGCGCCGACAACGCCCTGTACCGGGCCAAGAATGAAGGCCGCAACCGTTTCTGCGTTGACGATTGCGATCAGGAATAGCGGCGCATCAGGAACTCCGCCACGCAGGCCGGCTTTTCATTGCCCTCGCATTCGACTGTCACTTCCCACGCCAGCTGGTGGCCGCCTGCCACCGGCGTGACGCTGCGCAGCACCACGTGGCCGCGTACACGGCTGCCCACCGGCACCGGCGCCGGGAAGCGCACCTTGTCCAGGCCATAGTTGACGCCCATGCGCATGTCTTCCATGAATACCGCGTCCTGCAGCAGCCCCGGCAACAGCGACAGGGTCAGGAAGCCGTGCGCCACCGTCGTGCCGTAGGGCGATTCGGCGGCGGCGCGCGCCGGGTCGGTATGGATCCATTGTTCGTCATTGGTCGACATGCCGAAAATGTTGACGCGTTCCTGCGTGATGTCGACCCAGCCGGATACGCCGACTTCCTGCCCCACCAATGCTTCCAGCTCCGCTACGTTGCGTATCAAACGCGCCATCAGGCAGCCTCCTTGAATCCCGGCTGCGCGATGAAGCGCTCCAGGTGATGATCCGCATCGCCCAGCGTGACCTCGATCATCGCCAGGCGCTTGAAATAGTGGGCCGCCGGCAGCTCGTCCGTCACGCCCATGCCCCCGTGCAGTTGCACCGCCTGCTGCCCGACGAAGCGCGCCGCCTGGCCCACCCGCACCTTTGCGGCCGATACCACGCGGCGGCGCTCCTCGGCATCGTCCGATCCAATTTTGACAGCTGCCAGCATGGCCATCGAACGCGCCTGTTCAAGGTGGATGAACATGTCGGCCATACGGTGCTGCAGCGCCTGGAACTTGCCGATCGGCGCGCCGAACTGCTGGCGGGTCTTCAGGTATTCGAGCGTGGCGGCGAAGATGGCGTCCATGGCGCCGATGGCTTCCGCGCAGAGCAGCGCGGCGCCGTAGTCGCATGCCGCCTCGATCAGCGGCCAGCCTTCGCCCTGCGCACCGAGCAAGGTACCCTGGACATTTTTGAATTCAACCGTTGCGGCGCGCTGGCCGTCGATCGTGCGGTAATCGGTCACCTGCACACCCTCCGCATCACGCGGCACCAGATACAGCGAAATGCCATCGGTATCGCGCTGGGCTCCGCTGCTGCGTGCGGAGACGATGAACGCTCCCGCCTGGCCACCGTGCAGGACGACCGTCTTGCGGCCCGTGATGCGGCCAGCGCCAGCACTGTCGGCGGCCAGCACGTCATTGACCGCGTGGCGGGACTGCTGCTCGCCCAATGCGCAAGCCAGTTTCAGCTCGCCCGCCGCAACGCGCTCCAGCAAGCCCTCCTGCCCGCCAGCCAGCTTGAGGAACTGCGCCCCGAGCACCGTGGCGAAGTATGGTTCAACCACCAGGCCGCGTCCAAGCTCCTGCATCACGACCATCATGTCGACCGCGCTGCCGTTGAAACCGCCCTGCGCCTCCGGGACCGGCAAGGCCAGCATGCCGAGTTCCACCAGCGTCGCCCAGGCCTCGTCGGAAACGCCCGCATCCGAATGGATGATCTTCCTGCGTAACTCGAAGCCGTAGTCCTTGTCGACCCAGCGGCGCAGCGCATCGGCGAACTGCTGCTGCTCTTCCTTGAAAGTGAAGTCCATGTCGCTCCCTTACAGTCCCAGGATCATCTGGGTGATGATGTTCTTCTGGATTTCGTTCGAACCGCCGTAGATCGAGGTCTTGCGGAAATTGAAGTAGCAGGCTGCCAGCGGCGCCCCGTCATCGTCGCCGGCCAATGCGTGTTCACGCTCGCCATCCAGGTAATCCGGATCGAACGGCAAGGCTTGCGGGCCCACCGCTTCTACCATCAACTCGGTCAGCAACTGCTGGATCTCGGAGCCGCGCACCTTCAGCACCGAAGCCTGCGGCCCGGGTCCGTGCGCTTCCTGCGCAATGGCGCGCAGCACTGTCACTTCCAGCGCCATCAGCTCGATTTCCAGGTTCGCCACGCGGGCAGCAAACAGCGGATCTTCCAGCAAGGGCTTGCCGTTCTTCTGCTGCTGGTTTGCGATCTTTTTCAGGAACAGCAGCTCGCGCTTGGAGCGCCCCACCGCCGCAATGCCGGTGCGCTCGTGGCCCAGCAGGTACTTGGCGTAGGTCCAGCCCTTGTTTTCCTTGCCGACCAGGTTCGCGAGCGGGACGCGCACGTTATCGAAGAAGACTTCATTCACCTCGTGGTCTTCATCCAGCATGATGATGGGCCGTACCGTGATGCCAGGCGTCTTCATATCGATCAGCAGGAAGGAAATTCCCTCCTGCTTGCGCACGTTCTGGTCGGTACGCACCAGGCAGAAGATCATATCGGCGTGCTGCCCCAGCGTGGTCCAGGTCTTCTGTCCGTTGACGATGTAATGGTCGCCCTCGCGCACCGCCGTGGTCTTCAGCGAAGCCAGGTCGGAGCCGGCGCCGGGCTCGGAATAGCCCTGGCACCACCAGTCGGTGCAATCAAGGATACGCGGCAGGTACCAGGCTTTCTGTTCCGGGCTGCCGAAGGCCATGATGACCGGCGCCACCATATTCACGCCGAAAGGAAGGATGGGCGGGGTGCCGGCAATCGCGCACTCCTCTTCCCAGATATGGCGCTGGGTGGCATCCCAGCCCGGTCCGCCGAATTCGGTCGACCAGGCCGGCGCAGCCCAGCCTTGTTTGGCGACGATCTTATGCCAGCGCACGTAATCCTCGCGCTTCAAACGCAGGTGCTTGCGGACTTTGGTTTGCAGGTCGGCCGGCAGGTTCGCTGCCAGGAAAGACCGCACTTCAGCGCGGAAGGCCTCATCCCTGGCAGAGTAGTTCAAGTCCATGCTGTCTCCTTGAATTGGTCGCGCCAGCAAAATAGCACGACCGTTTCAAAGAGTCTACAGCGCTTTGCGCCTCCGCGCCACAAAGCCGATCAGCCCCAGGCCGGCGAGCAACATCGCGTACGCGCCCGGTTCCGGCGCTGGGCCAACCGCGACGAACTCGCGCCCGAACATGGTCAGGTTGGAGAAGCCAGGATTGGCCTGGTTATTCCCGGTGAACCATTCGATGTTCCAGGTACCGCTCAGGGTCTGGCCGGCATTGACAGTCTGGTTATCGAACAGGAACGCGCCGGCGCCGTTGGCAGCCTTAAGGGACAGCACGAGATCCAGCGAAATGTCCTGGCTCGCGCTGGTATTGGTGATGGTCCATGTGCCAGTCTTGCCGTCGCCCGCGTTGAAGCTGAAGTTCAGCGCGCTGTTCAAGCCAAAGCCCGAACCGGAGCCGCCATCCAGCTTGCCCAGCAAGGTCCAGTCGCCGCTGCCGAAACTATTGAAGGTGCTGCCCATCCCGCTGGTATTGCCGCTCAGGCCGGCTTGCGGATTCCAGCCCGAGGTGAAGACGAAGGCGTCGGCACTTTGCGCGTCGAGCGTCACGTCGTCTGCAGAGGTATTACCGATGGTTGTAGCGCCGAAGGCGCTTGCCGCCAGGAGCATACTGCTGGCGGCCAATGCAAACTTCTTTGCAATTGGTTCCATTCCGATTCCCCTTGTTGTGAAGTGAAGACTGCCACTTCACTGTAGCGGTTTAGCGACCTCGACGGCGTTCATTACCTTCTCGAAATATAGTCACTCCAGATTGCGCCTGCGCGCAAGCAAGCCAAGCACGGCAAGGCCTGCCAGCAGCATCCCGTATTCGCCAAGCTCCGGCACGGCAGACACGTCACGCGCGAACAGGGCGAGATTCGAAAAGTCGGGATAGGCATTGTTATTCCCCGTGAACCATTCGATGCGCCAGGTACCGTTCAGCGTCTGGCCGGCGTTGATGGCCTGGTTATCGAACAGGAAGCCGGCGCCGGCATCGGCCGCATGCATGGCGAAGACCAGGTCAAGCACCATGTTGGCAGGGCCCGTATTGTGCACCGACCAGGTGCCTGTGGTGCCGCTGTTCATCGCAAAGCCGAACTGCAGCACGCCTGCGTTGCCGAAGACGGCATTCAAGTCATATTTGTCGAGCAGGCTCCACGGACCGCTGCCATAAGCATCGAAGGCAGTGCCGAAGCCGCTGGTATCACCGTTCGGTCCGGCATGCGGGTTCCAGCCGGCGGCAAAGACGTATGCGTCCGCATCGAATCCTCCAAGCGTGACGTCATCGGCCGACGTATTGCCGATATTGGTTGCGCCAAAAGCGCTTGCGGCCAGTAGCAGGCTGCTGGCGGCCAAGGCCAGCTTTCTTGCAAATGAACACATGATGTAGTCCTCCCCTGTGAAAAAGCGGATCCTTTCAACAGCTTAGGTAGCCCAGCGTTAGCCGGCTTTGTGCGGGCACAAGCTTGGGGAGACGGAAAAAGCACGGCCATGCAAAAGAAACGCCGCAGATGGCCTATCTGAGCATGAGGACAAAATACAACAAGCCAGAACAAACAAGAGTAGTCAAATCAACGACTTAAACTCTTCCGTTTGTTCTGGATTATTCTAGTTTTCGCTGGCTTTTTGTCCCGCAGTGTCCCATGAGTGTCCCACAGGACCCACGCGTTGCATTAGTTTAGAAACAGCAATCGCAATGGATGAATTCTGGTAACGTCGTCCTACATTCACTTTTAAGGTCCTCATGAAGTACACACTTGCACAGAAAATGCAAAAATCTCTTTGGTGGCTGCTGGCAATCGGCGCCATATCCGCAGTCGCCGTCCAGGGTGCGTACATGTACAAATTTGGTCGCGGCAGTTGGTTCAGTCTTTCAGATAACCCTGAGGTCTGGGGCCAGTACGGTGACTACATCGGCGGTCTGCTTAACCCAATCTTTTCGTCTCTTGCATTCAGCGGCTTAGTAATAACCATAGTCTTGCAAGCCCGTCAGATCGATGAGGCGAAGCGAAACGCTGAGTTAGAGGAAGTGCAGCGCGTACAGTCGACAATTGCAGCTCGCATTGACGAGCTACTTGCGACCAAATTAGTCGTGAATATGTGGGGCGCTGAAAAGCTTAAGGGATTCGGAGATATTCCAACAATGTTTGAGTTGATTTCTTCACTTGGCACCTATTCGTTGAGCGACCAAGATCCGAAGTTGAAATGGCTTTGGGACGAGGAGCTGTTTGCTCAACTTCGTCAGGCAGTCGACATACAGACCATACCGCTAAGATTGGAGTTTGAGTCCTTGAGCTTTATGCTCAAGAGGTATGCCGATCATGAAGGCGCAAGATCGGTAATCGATTTCTACCAGTATCGGTTTGGGGCGATCCTAACTTGGCTCGACGCACTAGGGCTTCTTGAAGAGCATCACCAGGTGCAGAGCTTTTTCAAGCCTAAAGCACTTCGCCAGGCTATGACCCCTGGCTAGACTATTCCGCAGCCGCGAAGCTGCTTGTACCAGCCAACGTTCCGACGAAAATTGTCTGACGCCACTTGCTGCCAATCTCTCCGCCAGAATACTCAAAACGCCCCTCAAGCAGGGGCGTTTTCATTTCCGCTACCACATTCCTACCCACAAGGCTGACTGCCCTTGATCAGGCGTAGCTTTGGCCTTTCTGGCGCTGCACGGTAATCTCCGGCCAACATCTCCGTTTGACGTACACATAACCATTTTCCGCGCTCGTCCACGCTGCGGTACGCGGCCACCAGGCGCATTTCTGCAGGTGTCAGTTCATTCCGTGATTGCATAAGTCATCCTCCGTTATCAGCCGTAATGCCGGTTTCGTCCTGCGTGGAAATAGCCGCGCCAGCTCTACCATAATTGCAGTCTGCTCTCGCTGACGGCGCTGGTCCATCTTCCTAAAGGAGGCAAGCACAAATGCCTCTTCCGGCGTCAAAGGGGTGGAGTCGTTCATGATGCCCTCCGTTCCTGGCTCGTGCGCCAAATGGCGTGCCCTTCGCTGATGCCGGCATAGTAGGCGTCATCCTCGGCGGTGCCAGGCTGGTACGGGTGAGGAAAGCCCGTGCCATCAATGCGGTAGGCCAAGGCGGCGCGAACGCCGGCCTTGTAGGGCGCGCTACGCGGGTCGCGAGGGCCGGCGAACGCGGCGCGGAACAGGTTGTCGACTCGGGCGCTCATGATGTCACCTGCAGTTCCAGTTGTTCGGCCAGGTCGCACATTTGCTGGATGTTGTCCTGCACTAGCATCAGAACAACTGCTTCTGGCTGAGTTTGAATGGACTCAATGATGAGCTGAATCGTTTGAGCGACCTGTTCGCCTTTGATCCCGATCTGGCTTGCCAGATCGCCTGGCGTGCGGTTGTTGGCAGCGGCGTTCATGCTGGCACCTTTGAGAGGAATTTGGTTTCGATCACTTCCTTGATGCCCTGGATCTCGTCAAGGTAGTCGTACACCATGTACGTCGCCGAGATGATATGTTCCGGCTCCTCATTTTCAATCGCTTGCATTGCCGCACGATTCAAGAAAATGGCTTTTGAGCATGCTGCGTGGAGGTGATCCACAACATCAAGCATGGATTGGATCTCAGAATTCCGCACTTTGACATTGGCGGAATTTGCATTCTTGGCTTGGCTTTTCATGACGGGCTCCCAGATGGTGAGCCGCCCCTGTGGAGGGGGAGCGGCAAGTAGCGAGGTTGGCGAACCGGTGCAAAAGGAAACCGGCATACCCGAGGGTATCCTCACACCGCCGCTCCATAGGAGGCGCGATGATGCGGACGAAAAAATACCGCCAGGTGGCGGTTGTCCGCCTTCTGCTTTCCCGAGTCGCCAAACTCGACCGAGATCTGTCTCGGCACCTTCAGCATATGTCGTGCTTCAGGGTTTACAAGGAGATTTTTCGTCCAAGGCAATGGTACCAGTATTGGCGGTCCCGCCCTTTGCCGAATGCGGCAATAGTTCACTATTCGGACGCATAGGCATTTCTGCCACACCACCTATCAATGACGAAGTTCGTTGCCTATACTCAGCAGGAGAAGCCATCCATTACCGCTCAAAAAGAAGAAGGAAGGCGCAATGAAAACGAGAACTGCCATGCTCGGCTCGACCGTGCTCCTCTTGGTCGCAGGCTGTGCCTCGACTGTCATCGAGAATAAAGCCTTCCGCTCTTATGCTGTCGGAGAAACAAAGACGGCAACCATTGGCGAAGCGTTTCTTGTCGACCAAACCGGCTATGTCAAAAAGGTGAAACGATGGGTGGGAATCTTGCACTCTTCTGATGGCTGGGAAATCAAGAATGAAGCCTCGGAAGACTATGTGCGCAGGGAGCTGCTCTACTCCGGCAAGGCGGGAAACATAATCAAGGTCAGCTACCGAGAGTTTCGTGGCGGCTTCGCAGCGCCAGCGTTCTTTCAGAACCTGGAATATGATTTAGCAGACTCGCACACCATCAAGTTCCGAAAATTCACATTGGAAGTCTTGGATGCGTCGAATCAGTCGATCAGCTACACGGTGGTCAATGATCGATAGACTCATGTAGGGGCCGAATCGGCAAACGTACGTTAATCCCAGCAGCTAGCCGCATCTGGCGGCGGGGACCATCCATATCGGACATATGCCCTTGCGCCAATCAGGGCATGATCGATTGCGGCAATTTTACTGTGGCGTGGAGCCTCGATGCCGAAGCATGTCTCGCCCAATATCGAATGGTTACAGTCCCGCTCAAATTCGCCGATTTCTACAGGCCAATAACGCGCATTGAATGTCCCATCCTTAAGCTCCACGACCTGAAGCCAAAAATACGTCGAGTCAACACGTACTTTTTGAACATTATTCATCGCCTCCGTCCTTTTAGTCGAACGAACTATCGCTTTGGTCGGCGTTGATCCCGATCCTCGTTATTGAAAGGAAAAGCCCGTAGAAACGGGCTTATCGCCAAGTGAATTGAGCAAGGGAGCCAAACAACGGCGACCAAGAGCAACAGGCACTTCAAGTTTCCATCAAATCCTGCAAGACGTGTTGTAAGTGTTGCTGCGGATCGCCAGTGCATTTTCCGATCAGTAGATGGCGCACTTCCATGAAAAATCCTTGGACGAACTGAGCGGCGCGCCGACCTCGCGGCCTGGCTTGCCACCGCTGCCGTATTTCCATCTCGTACATTGTCCACTTCACGGCGCATTCCTTGTCAAATCGCCACTTTCTTTAAGCGTACGCCAACATCAATTGCATGGCAAACAGAAAGTCGATACTTTTGGTATTCGAGCGGCTTTCAGCGCATACTGTGCCATGGAGGCAACTGTGGACAGTCAGCGCCCGAATCACAACATGACGGACCTCGCCTGCGCCGCAATCGCCATCGCTGCGAGCCAGTCACGCCTTGCTGCCGTTGAATTCCTGTTTGATCGAGGCTGCGCCCCTGAGATGATTGCTCATGTCCTGGCGGCGTTCACGCCGGCCCAATGCTCGGAAGGTGAGCATACGCCTCGTTGAATAGTCAATCCTAGCGTAGTAGCACTTCTGTCGGAAAAATAGGAGACCGGATTAAATGACCTCGCACTCCGATGTAGCGGGGACTGAATTGATCCAGCGGTGGTATTTATATTGAACTACTAGGCAGCCTCGCCGCTGCAAATGTCAATGACCTTGGCTGGCGAGTTGACAATCTCGGTGAGTGGCTACGGACGATTACGCCTGATCTCGTCCAAAATCTCTAACAGTTGAGATTGTGGACAGTAGTTGTCATCACCCAATGCAGGCACACTGAACGTGCGACCGTAATCTGTTATCCATAGCTCAGTCCTGTCGTCTATGGAGGTAACTTTGGTGCAACCTTCGTCACTCAATGACTTCTGGACATGCGCACCATGGATCAGACGGGGGCTAATCATGCTGATGCATGACGCACTAGAAACGTGGGATTGTCCTGCCCATGGGGGCCTTCGTCATTTGTAGCTAGGAAGACTTGAACGTCCATCTTCTTGTTGTAATAAAAGAGGGCTTTGATCGTCTTGGTCACACTTTCAATTGCCATTTGCCGAGTCTCGCCGCAGACATGCAGACCAGGTACATCCGAGCTAGAAGCCATGAACAGCCCTGCCTCTTCTCGCATATTGACAGTAACAAATGAATTCTTTGGCATCACCATTTCAGCCTCCGAAGAGTGTCATCTTACTGACCATAATATGCCACTTAAAGTCATGAGGTGCGCTTCCGTTTGTTTCCAGCAACAAATTATTGCGCGTATTGGATCTTTACCATGAACGCTTTGTGCGACGAGCGTATTCAGCCATTATTCCTGGATGGGTGGCGATTTCACCTTGTGGCAGTACGGCAGAAGCAGGAAGGCGATTTCAAGCCGGTCCTCCATCTTTACAGCCGGGTCATTCATGACCTGAAGCAGGTATTCCATAGGGGTGAGCAGTTTGTGCTTAGACATCATTTCTCCTTCTTTGAATAGACTAGTTGGGGCGGCGGGCGCGACGATGCGAACCTGCCTTTTGCTGCTACCTTCGCTGCTTCTTCAGCGGCCTGTTTCTTACTTTCCGGGTTCTTCTTCGCGTGCGTGTACTGCACCGCTGCTATTGCCGCCCGCACTTGAATACTGGTCGCCTCCACGCGCCCAAGGGCGACATCCTGCAGCAGTTGAAGCATGTCCCGCTCCGAGATCTGCTGTGGCACTTCCTTCGGTTTTTTGGGGCGGCCTGCACCAGGTCGGGCACCGCCTGAGTTCTTGCGGGGGCCACCGCTTTTGCCTTTCACGCCGGCCATTTGCTGAATTCCTTTAAAAAGAAGGATTTTTTCTGCGCATGGGAGGGAGCGCGGTGTCACCGATGATTATGCCCGGATCTTCCGACTATCCCCCCCACCTTTTGCCCGCTCCGTCGCCTCGCGCTCCGTCTTGACTGCGTGACAAGGAACGCACAGGGACTGGAAGTTGCTCTCGTCATCGGCACCTCCAGCCCACAGCGGCGTGACGTGATCGACCTCGCGAGCTATCGTAGTCCTGCCTTGAGTCTCGCAGTGAACGCATAGGCCATGATCTTTGAGCCATCGCTCTCGCCGTTCCACAGCAGCCTTTCCGCGTAGCCTGGGGGTGACGTAACGTATCGGAGCTACGGTCAACCTATCAGCCTTCAATGTCGCCACGCGTGGCTTAAGCGTAGTTAGCTTCATGCGTCGATACCCCGTTAGTTATTCCGCCTGTTGCTGCGGGCGATATGCATTGCGGTCCGGGCCGCGATCTGGTCCGCGCTTTCGCGCTGGGTTCCAGGTGGAACTGTGATGTTGTAGTGGTTCTCAATCTTGGTTTCGTGGCTCTCGGTCTTGGCCATCCATCCACCTGTACGCGTAGACATAGCCGCTTCCAGCGCGCCGGCAGCATTGGTGCTAAAGGTGGGAGATAGAGAGCCAGTGCTGAATACACCACCGCTGGCAAACTTCTGCATCAGGCCATCAGGCGCCCGCACTGATAGTTTGCCGGCCATGTCGCGGGTAATCGGGAGCATGAACGCCTCGCCGCGATTACCGATCATCTTGATCGCCAACTCGCCGGCCTTGTCACGGTGCAGTGGCATGATGGCTTCAGGGCCGGCTTCGCCCATCAAACCGGTGCGGCCACCACGCATAGGGAACAGAGTCGGACTGTTCACGATACCTGGCACGCCACCCATCGCAAACGGCACCACGTTGCCAGCATTGAAGACGTTGCCGTTCGCACTGCCGAACCAACCAGCCAGGGCGGATACTGCGCTGCCAAACCACCCGTTACTGCCGAATGCTTTGCTCGTCAGGTCTTTGATCGCCATCTTGGCCATGTCTGCGGCGATCTCCGCGAATAGCGACTTGAAGGCGTCCTTGACGCTGACCGTGCCGGAGATCAGTCGTTCAAAGAAGTTGCCGAAGCCGTTCTGAAGGATGCCCTGGAATTTGTCGCGCACCAGATCAGCGGAAGCGGCTAGCTTCTTCGCGGCCAGGTCGAACTGCTTTGCCTGCTGTTCAAGCCGCTCATCGCCGGATGCCGCTGCCGCATCACTGAATGCCTGCGCGGTAGCCTGAAGGTCAATTGCTGCCTGTTTGCGGGCATCGCTGATGCGCTTCAATGCTTCCAGTTGCGAGATGGAGCCGGATTCCGCTGCCATATCTGCGCTCTCAGTAGCAACCTGCAGGTCGCCCAAGATCTTTGATTCAGCGATTTGCAGTTCGTTGATCCTGCCTTGAGCAACCACGCTTGCCCGCATGATATCGAGCGCGCGCTGTGCTTGGTCAATCTTCTCCACTTCGGCAGTGTCGCCAGCCTCCACGGCAGCAGTCCTTGCGGTGTCTAGTTTTGTCCTTGTGTTCGCGTGCTCAGCGTCAAAGCCTGCCGCTGCTGCCTTTTCGAAGAAACCTTGCTGCTCAAGAAGACGTGTGTTGATATCGTCCAGTGCGCGTGCAAAATCCTTGGCGCGGGCTGTCTTCTCGATCTCAGACTTGGTGATTTCAGCGTTAGCCTGTGCTTCTAGCTGGCCGCGCCGCTCCGCTAGCTCCTTGATCTTGGTGTTGTTTGCCTCGCGCTCGGCATCGTCTTTCGGCTTACTCTTGCGAAGCAATGCGATTTCCTTGTCGATGTTGGCTTGCTCATTCGCCAGCGCCTCGTTTGCCGCTGCCTGCTTGGCAGTGTAGTACGCATCAAGAGCGATCAAGTCTTGCTGGTAGAACGTGTTGAGCATGTCGTTACGGGAGGATAGGAGTTCCCACTCGCGCTGGCTTTGTTGCTCAAGGTTGCGCAACTGTCCTTCCAGGCGCCGCTTTGCCGCTGCCTGAGCTGCTGCAGCACCAGCGCCGGGGATGCCCGGTGCATCCTGGTCGACGCCGTTATCCTTTTGCTTTGTAGGACCGGTATCAGCGGTTTCTCCGTTCGCGATCTTGGCGGTGAATTCCGCGAATTTCTTACCGCGTTCGGCTAGGTCGTCCAGGTATTCCTTGCCGACATTGATGCCGCCCTTGAAGTCGAAGTCAGCAAACCGGCGCGCAATCGCAAACGTCGCTCCGATGTGCTTGCCAACGGCATCCAGTGCTTCGATCAACGTGTTGGCGCCAATCGTAATACCACGGAAGCCAACGCCGATTACCTTAGCAACCCCGGCGAAGCCTTCCGAACTCTCCTTCGCATCGATCATGCGCTTGGTAATCTGGCTGAGGGTTGGCAACAGTTCAGAGGCAATCTGATTACCAGCCGCGCCGGAAAGGATTTTGATCTTTTCCAGGTCGTCGTTGAACTTGTCGCTTTTCTCGGCAAGGTCGGAGGAAACCTTGGAATAGCGCTGGAAGTATTCGACGTTTTTGCGGAGCGCTTCGGCGCCATCATTCAGGACAGGGATCATATCCGCGCCCGACTTTCCGAAGTAGGACAGCGCTAGCGCAGCCTTGTTCGGCCCGTCCGCGAAGTTCTTGAATTTGTCGGAGATCTCCAGCATAACCGCATCAGCCGTCTTCAGCTTACCAGCGCCAGCCTCGACGTTGATGTCGAGAGTCTTGAAGGCATTGACCGCTTCCTGATTACCCGCTGCTGCCGCCGCGATCTGCTTATTTAGCTTGCCGGCTGCTGCAGCCATCGTGTCAAGGTTGCCACCAGCTTGTGACGCGGCGAAGCCCAAACCGCCCAGCACTTCAACGGAGATGCCCGTCTTCTGGCTTAGGTCGTTCAGATGATCCGCTGCATCAATGGAAGTCTTGACGATTGCAGCAAGTCCAGCGACGGACACCCCAACGCCAAGTGACGCTAGAGTGCCATTGACACCCTTGAATGCGGCCTCGATACCGCCTGCCGATTTCTTCGCAGACGCCTGAATCTTGTTCATGGCATCCTGGAACTTGGCGTATCGGGCCTCAATGTCGATGCTTAGTAATGGCATATTCTCGTCCTACTCAGTGTTTCGGCTTGGTGGTGGATTCGCCCCAAGCAGTCAGCACCTGAGGATTGTTGCCGGCCAGCGCCAGCAATTGATTGGTCAGCGCTTCATGCAAACCCTGTACAGGAATCAAGCCGGTTGCCGCGCGCACTTCTTCGATGTACTGGCCTGCAACATTGGAAGCCCAGTCATCGCCGATCTGTTTCTGCTTTGCAATGACTTCGGCAAGATCATCAAGAGGTATCTGAATCCAATCCATGTACATGTTCGGGCCCTCAAAAGGGAGTGGGCTTTGTTACCGCGCCCGTGCGCAGTTATCAAGGGTGCATTCAGTGATATATGCGGCTACCCCTTGTTGTAGTTCAGGGCAGTATTCGCCGTGAGCGTGTTCGAGTTCCACCTTGATCGGGCGAAGTTCTTGCAGCATTTCGATTACACGCTCAAAGCTATGCACGAACGTAGTCATTGGCTGAGCTCCCCTGGGGCACAAGACCACTAGCGCCTCGCAGTCCTTCTTCGGCCGCCAATTGAGTTCCGTCAGCCGACCAACGGTCATGATTGTCATTTGTTGAAGTTCAAGCATTTCGAGTCCTTTGAATAGTTACCCGTCGCGGTGGCGTCTCACCCACGGGTGCTGCCGATTTCTCGGCAGGTGTTACCCAGTGAAGTTCTACATGTCTTTGGTCATGTACATGCCAGGCCGGTACTTTCCGACGTGTGCTTTCTGCCCATCCAGCGCGCGCAAGCGTTCTTCGAGATCTCGCATACGCTGCTCAAGGACATGGATAGGTTCGACGGATCGCTTGTCGACGTAGTTGCGGATCGCGAAGATGGTTTTGTCTGCGATGTCTTTCAAATCCACTGCCATGATGTTCTCCGTTTAGTAGCTCACGCCGGTCATGACAACGACGAAGGGTCGGCGCAACTGCCAGTTCGTCCAAATGGTTCCACGGAACGCCGCACAATTCACCTGGAATAGAGAAATCATGTTGGTCGCGGTGGCCGAGCCGGTGGAAGTGTTGGTTGGGTTATCCAACATCTCAAGTGAGCCTTGGTCGAAGACCTCAACCTTTGCCGCGCCTTCGTCGATGTAGGTGACTTGGCTTTGATCCAGCAGGACTATGTGCGCGAGCGCTGGGCTACCAGGCTCTGGCAGGTTGCCCGTGACCAGTACCGGAACGCCTTTCAGTGTGCCGCCGAGGACCGAGATTTGCGGATACGTCAAGGCGCCAGAGGCGTCACGCAATGAACTGAGCGAGATCGCGGTTTCTGGCCGCACGATCCACACGGCGTTCAACGCATCGCTGCCGGCGCTCACAAGCATTTGCAGCATGTTCGTGAGGTCGGCGTCGACTTGGGCGAACGCCGCGCCAGTGGATGCTAACGATGGGGCACCGTAGGTTACGGCTGCCGGCCTTTCCTCGGCGATGCCGGCATTGCTCGGGTCCAGGAATGCGCGGTCCATCGCTTGTACGCATGCTGCGGCCAGGTCTTCCGCCATAACGGCATCTGCTTGCGGCGAGCTGGAGCGAAGGATTTCTTTGTCGAAGACGCCCATGCCGCAAACCTTCAGTTCGTTCATGACCCCGCCATCGAGGTCCAGCTTGCTAAGGCGGATCGGCTTACCCTGCCCGACAAATTCAGCAGCCGATTCGCCACGGTTGGTCAGAATTCGGCAGAGTGGAGGAACTCGGCGAGCCGCAGTCAGGCGACCAAGGATAGTTCGCGGCCTTACTGCTGCGGAGAAGTCCGCTGCGACCGCTGTTGAAGCGTAGTCAGTCGTCGTCAGGGCGGTAGCAATAGCCTTGCAGTCGGTGGCTACGGCTTCGGCATCAGCCCAGTTTTGAGCCATCGCATAGCACGCTGCCGTTTCTGGTGCGCCTTTGCCTACATACGCCGACCTGATGTAATGCGCGACAACATGTCGTTGAACCTTGCTCATTTCTGCTCGCCCTCCTGATTGGTTGATGATTCCATTGTGGGCGATGCTTCCGGATTTTGCTGTCCTCGCGAGGAGAGATTGTTCAAGCGTTGCCAAACCTTTTGTTCGCACTGGGTGCTCCCCGCGATCGCCGAGATTTTCAGGTGGTCACGGCAAAGATTGGTCTTCTCCTTTGACGAGAGCCAAGCCAATATGGCGAAGGCTAGAAACTTCTCGAATGCCTGATCACGTGGAAGGTCATGAATTACCGCATGCGCCCATTCGCCCAGCGCCAGCACGCGATCCTCCCGAAAGAGCAGGTCAAAGGCCTTTCGTACTGGCGCGGTGGAGCGATTGAAAATATCGTGAAAGTTCATAATCAATCTGCATTGAACCCGCGACGCGGCGCTTGTTTTGGCGGTGCTGGATGCCAGTTACGCGCAACGTTCTCAATCCGAGCCTGCTCGCCGATGTAGGTCAAATAGCAAGTACCGGGTGCGCCGTGGCGACACAAGGCCACGTTGACCTCCAAGATGCCATTGTCTTGGGTCTCGGGGTTGTAGTATTCGTCGCGATAGATCAGCCACACCGCATCTGCATCCTGTTCGATGGAGCCAGAGTCGCGCAGGTCGGATGGCAACGGGCGCTTGTTCGGGCGCTCTTCGACTTTACGGTTCAACTGCGAGAGCAGGATGATGGCAATGTCCAGGTCCTTGGCGAGGATCTTCAAGCCCCGCGAGATGTTTTCGATTTGTGTGTTGCGGTTGTCGCCGTCCGCCACCATGAGCTGCAGATAGTCGATGATGAGGAGATCTAGTCCCTGCTTGCGCTTGACCACCTTTGCCTTCATTCGCACATCGAGCAGCGTTAGGCCCGCCTGGTCATCCAGGTACAGCTCCATGTCGTTGATGCGAGTGATGGCGTTCGTCAGTCCAGTCCAGTCGGCATCACTCATGCTCGTAGGCTCCATAAGCCTGTCGAGGTTGATCTTCCCGAGGATCGCCAGGTTACGGTCATGCAGTTCCGGGAGTTGCATTTCCTGGGATAGGACCAGCACGTGACTGCCAGCGCCAGCAGCGTTGCATCCGATGTTCAGGGCCAGGGAGGTCTTCCCCATCTTCGGGCGCCCGCCGGCAATATGCACCTGACCGCCCCGCAGGCCGCCGCCAAGGCGTTTGTCCAGGTCCGAGTATCCGGTGGATATGCCGCGCGCTTGCCCCTCTTCGCGCGCCTGAATGATTTCGATGTGGCTACGCAGGGTATCGGCGGCGCGCGTCGGTTCAACTTTGGTTCGCACCTCTGCCAGCTTTTCGAGTTTGGACGAATATTGGTCGATCAGCGCGACGGCTTCTTCGGTGGAATTCCCCGCCTGTTCGATCATCTCGCGGCCGATCTGGATCAGGGCCCGTTTCGCTGCCTTATCGCGCACGATGGCCGCGTGGCGTGCGATGGTTGCAGCCGAAGGCATGTTGAAGGCGAGCTGAGTCAGGTATTCCTGCGCCCCTTCGATCTTCTTCGCGAGTGTGACGGCGAGTGAAATCGGGTCGACCGTATGGCCTGCGTTCAGTTGCTTGCGAATCTCGCCGAAAATGATCCCGTTGTCGCCGATGTAAAAATGCTCTGGCCGCAAAGCGCCCACACGATCGATGGCGTCGTTGTCGCGTAGCAGGCCGCCCAAGACCGACTGCTCGGCTTCCGCGCAATAGGGTGGCATTTGGACTTTGGTCATGCAGCCCCCTTGTGCGTGTTACGAGCCTGTATGCCAACGGTGGTCAGGCAGCACTGGCCAGAATTGTCGAAGTACCAGAGCTTGAACCAGTTGCCCCGCACTGATTTCCCGAACACCACCGGCCAGCGCTTGTACTGCTTCGCGCCAGGCTCTCGGTATCGGGCCTTGAACTCACGCCACTGAAGGTCAAGGAACTCGTTCGGGATCTTCGCACTTTCAGCGTAATCGACAACCGGGTCATCGGCCGCAATGGGGGGCACCTCCGCAGCTTTGCATTCGTCGAGGTAAGTTTGCAACGGGTGCGCTTCGCGTTTGCGTATCGGCTTGTCGCCCCCTTTAGGGGGTATGGGGGATATATTTATATTCTTCTCTTCTCTGGTCCGCAATTTGTCCGCCTCCGATGCGGACGAGGAGCGGACGGATCGATCATTACGCTTACGATCAGCTTCCTGGGCTCTCCGCTTGGCTGATTGGCCGTTATGCCTGTTAAATGAAGGAGTTACGAGAGCAGTGCCAGCATTTTCAAGCCAACCCACAGCAATCATCTGAGCCGAAAATCCAGTCCATCCGATGTACGCGTCGAGCGCCTCCGGCGAGTATCCATCTAACCTACCATCAGTCGAATGGACATCGAACAGACACCAGACCGCATGCAGTGCGCCGACCGTCCGTAATCTGTCTGCATTCAATGCGGACGAAATGCGGACGATCTTAGGGTGAGTATGCAGGCATGCCCGCATCTTGATCCAATCTCCGGCCATGACAACCTCACTCGCCTAGCCAGGCGCGAATCTTCTTACGATCAGATTCACTAAGACTGAACAAACCAGGGTGACAAACGTCGCCGTCGCGGTTTCGCATCTCGATTCGCTGGCACGGGATTGTCAATCCTTTCGCGCGCCAAGCTAGAATCGTCGCATTAATATTCGCGATACCCGACCCGATGGCCAGGTCCATTCCGGTTCGTGGATTTTGCAAAAGCATCAGCCAAGCCCGCCGCCAGCGGGGGCTCAGCTTCATTTACTGCCCCCGGCGAGCCACGTGCCGTAGCGCTCGACATCGATAAGGATCTTGCGCCCCTGCCTGATGATCGCGCCGGTCGCCGCCAGGCCGTTACCAGGGATGCGCTCACCGCGACTATTGAAGCGATCCTCTGCTTTGAAAATGTGAGCTCGAATGCTGGCCGTTGTTGCTCCGGTCGACTCAAAGATGCGCGCCGCATTTGCGACGGTCGCCAACTTGCGAATGTTAAAAGCGTCCTGCGACATCTATAACCTCCATCATGTAGCGCGCATAGCCGCGCGCGGGCAATCGGAAATAAAAAACCCACACAAGGTTCATGCCTTGGTGTGGGCCCAATTACTTCTAACTACTGGCTTTCTATTACTTCTGCTGCGCACTCTTTCTCTCAGTGAAGCGGGGTTGTTGAGAGGTCATCTGGAATACATCTGACGAGGGAAGTATAGACCGCAAAAATTGGAGTTCAAGCGAAAAGCCTGTGCACTGGCCGATTCCTCAGCACACTTTTAGGCCTGATTCGGAGGGAAAGCCCCTTGATGTGAGGCCTTTCCATACGGGTAGAACAGCATGTTCTTGATGTCGTTGTTGTTGGCGCCCTTCATCATGCCGATGTTGTCGTTCATGTTGGAGAAGTCCCATGTCGTTGACCTTGTCAGTCAGCATCCGGATTACTTCACGCCCATGCGCTCGGCCAGTACGTCGCCCAGCGCCAGCACTCGGTCGGGTGACAGATGGCTGTAGCGACTCACCATCGCCATGCTGCGATGTCCGAGGATCTTCGAGATTTCTAACGGCGAGGTGCCCGCCATCATCAAGTAACTGGCCGCCGTGTGGCGCAGGTCATGCCAACGGAAATCCGTGATTCCGGCGACCTCAAGCGCCCTACCAAATGCCTCTCGTAGTTCCGCATATGGTCGTTTGCTCTTGGGGCGCGGCGGGAATAGCCGATCATCGTCAAGCGTCCGTACTTTGGACCGATCCTTCAGTAACTTCAGTGCTTCGCCAGCCAATGGAAGCACGCGCGTATCGCCGTTCTTGGTGTCGCCTAATAGCGCGGTTCGCCGCACCAGGTCAATCTGCGGCCACCGTAGCCCCATGACTTCAGCCTCGCGTCCGCCGGTAGTCAGGCTGAGAATCACGGCCAGGTACAGGTGCGGGTTACGCGACGCGCGGCAGGCATCAAGGAAGGCAGCGCGCTCCTGGTCATTCAAGAAGCGCACGCGCCCTTTTGCCTCACGGCCTTTGCTAACGCGGTCAACAGGGTTTCGCTCGATCCAGCCCAATTCTTTAACCGCGTAGGTGCAGGCGGCCGACAGAGCGGCCAGGGTGCGATTAACGTCGCTGTCGGTGCGCTGCCCCTTGCCCCGCATCTTGGGTACCGATTTAAGTGCGTCACGTCCCTGCGCGATGACTTCCGGCATCAGGTCGGCCAATCGCTTTTCACCCACTCGGCCGACCCACCATTTCAGTCGAGTCTCCACGGACTTCTTTGATTTGAGTTGCTGGAGCGGGCCGCTAACGTACAGGTCGATCACGTCCTTGACCGTATGCCGCTTGCTCTGGCCAAAGTGCCGACCCGCTTTCATGTCGGCTTCAATCTTCGTGGCCCAATTCTTCGCGTCGGTCTTCAGGTTGAATGTCGCCGACTCCGGTGCAAATCCTTTGACCCGAACCTTGACGCGGTATGAAGCCTTCCCCGCTTTGTCCAATCGCTTTTCAATGACTGCCATATCCGCCGCCCCATAGGGTTACTCACGTGTTGAGTCTAGAACACGATCCAGCGGATTGTTAGCACAAAATGTCCCACCACTGTCCCATGATCCCATCAATAAGGGCACAGAAGAAAGCTAAGTAATTGAATTTATTTGACAAATTATTCGACAAGAAAGAAACGCCGCAGATGGCCTATCCGCGGCGTGAATAAGGGGTATGTAACTAGATTGTTCTCAGCAGCGGAGCTGCCGGGCCGGCAGGACGCCGACACTTTCATATTATCAATTTTTACAACTCAGCACTCAATTTCTGCAATTCGTCGCATTCCAGCCATATGCATGCGCGATGCCCTATAGGATGCTTACATCCACACTGGCATGCACAATAAGGACACAACCATGCGCACCAAGCTCACCCTCGCAGCCCTGCTATCCCTCAGCCTGGCCGGCTGCGTCGTCGTGCTGAATGACAGCAGCGACTATGTCAAAGGCAACGGATCGACAAGCACCGAAACCCGCAGCATTGCCAGCGCAACTGGCCTGCGCGTCGAAAACCGTCATCGTGTCGATATGGACGTCGAGGTGAAGGTAGGTGGCGCGCCGTCGCTGGAAATCGAAGGCGACAGCAATCTTGTGCCGCTGGTGCATACCGAAGTGCGTGGCGATACGCTGCGCGTGTGGACTGAAGAGCGTATCGATAGCCGCAAGCCGATCCATGTGCGCTATACGGTGCAGCGCCTCGACAACCTCGAGTCAACCGGTTCCGTGCGCACCCAGGTTCAAGGCCTGGCCGGCGGCCCGCTCACGGTATCGCACACCGGCTCCGGCTACCTCGAGCTGCGCGGCCAGGTAGACCGGCTGGACATGCGCCACACCGGCTCGGGCCAGTTATACGCCGACGGCCTCGACAGTAAATCGGCCGTCGTGGACATGGTGGGTTCCGGCCGCGTAAATATCGGCTCGGTAAGGGGCGACTTCCTGCGCGTGTCGTCCTCCGGCTCCGGCAGTTTCTACGCCCGCGGCATCGTGCGCATGCTCGACGTGCAGACGCAAGGCTCTGGCAGTGCCCAGTTGAACGACCTGCGCGCCGACGAAGCCAATATCACCAGCAACGGTTCCGGCGGCGTGCAAGCCTGGGTCCAGCACAAGGTCGAAGCCCGCGCCAATGGCTCGGGACGCATCGCCGTTACCGGCAACCCTACCCAGCGCAGCCTGTACGGCCGCAACACCTCGATTCAATAATAAAAGTCGGGGTCAGCTCTGGCAATCCGCCATTAAAGGCACATACGTGCCTTTAATGGCGGATTGCCAGAGCTGACCCCGACTTTCAACATGTACTTGACGTGGCGAAGCTGGCGGTCAGCCAGTCCGAGACGGCCTTGATGCGTCCGATGCCGACGGCGTCGCGGTGACTCAGCAGCCAGACTTCGCGCGTCACTTCCACTCCGCCCAGCCGTACCAGGCCGGGCATCTTGTCCAACATGCATGGCAACAGCGCCAGGCCGACGCCGGCGCGGCAGACCTGCACCATGCTGCCCAGGCCATTCACCCGCAACGCCACCTGGCTGCGCGGGACAACACGCTCCAGCCAACGCGTTTCGGGCAGGCGGGCCAGCGTGGCGTCATAGCCGATCCACGGCCGGGCGCACCAGTTAGCGCTATCTACGCCAGCATATTGCGGAGCCCCGAATACTGCCATGGGCAACTCGCCCAGCTTGCGCATGACCAATGCCGCATCCTCCACCGGCCGCGCAAGGCGCAGTGCAAAGTCGGTTTCGCCGCGTGCAAACGAGACATTGCTGTTGTCGGCCAGCAGGTGCAGTTCCAGGCCCGGATGCTCGGCGCGCAGGGTCGTCACATGTTCCGCCAGCCAGAAGTCGAACAGGAAGTCGATGGCGCTGATGCGCACCACGCCCACCGCAGCTTGCGATTCCCGCGATGAGGCCAGCAGCATCGCTTGCACATTGCCCGCCACGGTATGACCGTATTCGACGAAGGTGCGGCCGGCAGCCGTGAGCTGGTAGCCGGTGGTATCGCGCAGGAACAGCCTGAGGTCCAGTTCCTTTTCGGCCGCTGCCACGCGCCGGCTGATGGTCGAGGCATCCACGCCAAGCTCGCGCGCAGCCGCGCTCATGCTGCCGCAACGTGCCAGTGCCAGGATCAAAGGTATGTCATTCCAGTCGAAAGAGTTCACATTGTCCCTATCCATGCAGAACTGCAAAACGGCTTTGCAAACTTGTGCGTTCCCCAACGCGCCATGACTGCCTACCATGGCTTCCATCACCCACCACTCACAAAAAAGGAAAAGCCATGACGCTCACCATCCAGGTCGCAGACGGAAGCTTCAACTGCCACGTTGCACGCCCAGCCTCGCCGGGCGCGCACCCGGTCTTGGTCGTGCTGCAGGAAATCTTCGGCGTCAACGCCGGCATCCGCAGCATCGCAGCCGACTACGCGGCCAAGGGCTTCATCGCGGTTTGCCCGGACCTGTTCTGGCGCGCTGAACCGGGCCTGGACCTGTCGGAGGCCAAGGAGGGCGATTGGACCAAGGGCTTCGCACTCTACAACGCATACGACCGCGACAAAGGCGTGCAGGACATCGCCGCCACCGTTGCCGCTGCCCGCAGCATGCCGGGCGCGAACGGCAAGGTTGGCGTCACCGGCTATTGCCTCGGCGGCCTGCTAACTTTCCTGGCTGCCGCGCGCAGCGATGCCGATGCTTTTGTCGCCTACTACGGCGGCGGCACCGACCAGTACGTCGACGAGGCGGTGAACATCAAGCGCCCGATGATCTACCACCAGGCCAATGAGGACGAATACATCGACAAGGCGGCGCAAGCCAGGATCAATGAGGCGCTATCGGCCAATCCGAACGTCCAGGTGTTCAACTACCCCGGTCGCAACCATGCATTCGCACGCCCCGGCGGCCACCATTTCCATGCCGGCGACGCCGCTTTGGCCAATGGCCGCACCGACGCATTCTTCACCCAGCAACTTGCAATGTAACATACCCTGAAAGGACTACAGCCATGAAAGACTTCGATTCTTCCCGCCGTTCCGCCTTGGTTGGCAGCGCAAGCCTTGCCGCTGCCGCCGCTGCTGCCGCCCTGCCCGCCGCCAGCGCCACCGCCGCCCCCGGCGCCAGCATGAAAAAGACCGCCGCCTTCATCACGACCCGCGACGGCGTGGACATCTATTACAAGGATTGGGGCCCGCGCAACGGCCAGCCGGTCGTGTTCAGCCACGGCTGGCCACTCAGCTCGGATAGCTGGGAATCGCAGATGTTCTTCCTGGCCAACCAGGGTTACCGCGTGATTGCACATGACCGCCGCGGGCATGGCCGTTCCAGCCAGCCGTGGGAGGGCAACGACATGGACCATTACGCCGATGACCTGGCCCAGGTGATCGATGCGCTGGACCTGAAGAATGCGGTGCTGATCGGCTTTTCAACCGGCGGCGGCGAGGTGGCACGCTATGTGGGACGCCACGGCACGAAGCGCGTGGCCAAGCTGGCACTGGTCTCTGCGGTGCCGCCGCTGATGGTGAAAACCGCCGACAATCCGGGCGGCCTGCCGCTGGAAGTGTTCGACGGCATCCGCGCCGGCTCGGTCAAGGATCGCTCGCAGCTGTACTTAGATATCGCTTCCGGTCCGTTTTACGGCTACAACCGGCCGGGCGCCAAACCGTCGCAGGGCATTATCAACTCGTGGTGGATGCAGGGCATGATGGGCGGGCATAAAAACACCTACGATTCGATCAAGGCCTTCTCGGAAACGGACTTCCGCGCCGACCTGGCGAAGTTCGACAAGCCGACGCTGATCATCCACGGTGACGACGACCAGATCGTTCCGATCGATGCCGCCGGCCGTGCTTCGGCACGCATTGTCAAGCACGCGAAACTGCTGGTCTATCCTGGCGCCCCGCATGGCCTGACCGATACGCACAAGGACAAGGTGAATGCCGACCTGCTGGCCTTCATCAAGTCCTGAACTTCAGTTGATGGTCAGCGCGAGGTCGCGGCCGGCTGTGGCGATATTGCCCGCATAGTCGGCCGCATAGATGCGCAGGGTGTAGTCGCCCGGCGCGAGCTCGCCGACATGCCAGCGGCCGGGCGTCACCTCGCCTTGCGACAGGTGGCTTAACAGCGAATAGGTGAAGCGCGTGGACTTGCTGCCGTAGACGGTGATGCCGCTGTCGGCGGAGTACACAACCTTCACCGCTTCGCGCTGCTTCGGCAACTGGTCGTACGTCTGCATGATGCGCGGCTGATCGTAGCCTTCGACGGGGCTGCCGTCGGCTTGCAGCAACTGGTAGCCCAGCTTGTACAGGCCCAGGCGGCGCCGCGCCAGGTTGCCGTCCATCTGGTCGAAAGCATCGACCACCACGTTCACCTCTCCCAGGCTGCGCGACACTTCCAGCCGCTGGCCCTTCCTGCCGGGCAGGCGCTTGTCGTTTGCGTCGTACAAGGCGATACCCTGGATGACGGGCGAGATCGTATCGCGCAGGCCGGGGAATGGCAGCGCGAGCGGGTTCACCACGCGGCCGCGGTCGTACAGGTTGAGGTGCACGTGTGCCATCTGGTTCACCACGCCCAGTTGTTCGCCAACGTAGAAACGCGTGCCGCGGCGAACCCGCACGCGTTCCGGCTTGCCTTTCTCGTTCAGCAAGAGCTGGAAGCGCTCGTCCAGCGCCCGGTTCTTTTTGTCGCGCCCGACCTTCATATGGATGTAGCTGGTCGTGCCAAGGTTGATGCCTTCGCCAAGCGATGCAAATGCCCAGTTGGGAAGCGGGTCGCTGACTTTGGCTTTTTCGACCACGTGGACCGAGCTGCCGACATCGGCCTGCACGTCGAGCCCGGCGTGGAAATGGTGGCGGCTGTCGCCGTCGTAGCTTCCCCTGACCTCGCCCATCAGCCCAACCACTTCGTGCGGCCGGTTTTGCGGCAGCACGGGCCAGGGCATCTGGCCCTGGGTACGCTGCGTCATGATCTCGCTTGCTGTTGCGACGGGCATGGCGGCAGCCGGTTGCTGCTCCGCGGCGTTGGCGGTGCCGATCAAATGGCCTTGCGTCGGCTGGACAGCCTGGGCCGGCGGCAGCACCTTGGCTACGCCTGCGCCAGCATGCACGACGCGATGCAGGCGCTGCGCGGAGCCATCGGACAGGACCAGGGTGCCATTCGGCGCCAGCGCCAGGCTGCGCGGGCCGTAGACCTGGATATTGCCGTCGATGCCGGTAGCCGGATCGGCGGGCCGCGCAGCGTCGGGCATTCCGGCCAGGCTGCCATCGGGCGCCAGCTGCAACAGGCGCCCGCGCGAAGACACTGCGACGTACACGAAACCGTCATGCGTCACTGCCAGCGCCATCGGGCGGCGCAGCAGCGGCTCTTTTTCCAGTTCGGGCGCCACAGCAATGGTCACCACCAAGCCATCGGCATCAATGCGGCGCACCGCGTCGTTGCTGGTGTCGGCGACATAGATGCCATCCTTGCCGACCGCGATTCCGCAGGGAGTATCGAACTGTGCGGTCTCGCCGATGCCATCGACGAAACCTGGACGCGCGCCGCCTGCCAGGGTGGTCACGGTGCCATCGGGCGCGATTTTGCGAATCCGGTCGTTATATGTGTCGGCAACGTAGACGACGCCTGTTTCATCGACCGCCACGCCGACCGGGCCGTTAAACTGCGCCTGTGCGCCCTGCCCATCCGCGTAGCCGGCCACGCCGCTGCCGGCCAGGGTCGACACCGTCCCATCCACTGCAATCTTGCGGATCGCATGGTTGCCCGTATCGGCGACGTAGACATTACCCTGCTTGTCGAGCGCAATGCCGGACGGCGTATTGAATGCAGCGGCAGCGCCGATTCCCTCGCGATAGCCTTCGACCCCGCCGGCCAGCACCCGGACGCTGCCATCCGGCGCCAGCACCGAAACCGTGTTCTTCTCGCCGCCATCGGAGAAAAAGAGGTTGCCCTGCCTGTCGACGGCCACGCCATACGGATCGGCCAGCCCGGCATCCAGCAAGGTTTCCAGCCGCGCAGGCCAGGCTCGCTCGGTCGGCGCCGGACCGCGCTTGACCAGTTCCGGCAGGCGCTTGGTCACGCTTGGCGGCGACGAAGAATTGTAGAAATACCCACCCGCACCGGCAATCGCCAGTATTGCAGTCCCAATAACAGTCATTTTGATAGATGTATGCACAGGCGGGATTTTACCGTCCCCTAGCCAGGGCTGCAGGCAAAAAAAAGGCTCTTCACGGATTGCCGGGATAGCCTGCTTAAGTCCGGGTCAGACCCTTGGGTCTGACCCAGGTTTACCGGGTTTGACCTCGTGGGCGGAACCCCTCCTTCTATTCAAATGTAAAGCCGGAAGGCAGGCTCTGTCGCCAATGGACGGCCCCTATTTACTATGGTCGCACTGATTGAAATGCTCATTTTCCCGCAACGGCAAACCCGGCGAACCTGGGTCAGACCCAAGGGTCTGACCCGCCATGCGGGCCATACCTGTGAATGTCGTTTCCCGGTAATCCGTGAAGAACCCCCCAAAAAAAAGCCCGCTCAGGGAGCGGGCTGAAGTCTATTTCCTTGGAGGAGAATAGAGGAGACAGGTGCAAGTATGCTGCGGCGCGGTATATCTGTCTACTT
>Ga0055530_10000637_pt1 | contig 30210 bp, 30 predicted proteins | sample Araplavi_mTSA_r2_FD_55009 | JGI IMG/M metagenome (GOLD analysis project Ga0055530, IMG submission 55009) | Arabidopsis root microbial communities from North Carolina, USA - plate scrape MF_Cvi_mTSA_r2 | ecosystem: Host-associated > Plants > Roots > Endosphere | place: USA: North Carolina... | reverse complement strand
CGTGTCTCTTCAGCATCAGCAAAGCGGCTGTAGCTCAGTGGATAGAGTATCGGCCTCCGAAGCCGAGGGTCGTGGGTTCGATCCCCGCCAGCCGCGCCACCTTCTTCAATAAATTCAGTCAGTTAGGCTGTGCATTACTTTGCGTTGTAGAGCAAAGAATTGCAAGTTTTGGCACACTCACTGTGCCAAAAATGTGCCACTTTCCTATGTAAAGCTCTGAGCTTGTTTGGCACAGTTCATTTATGCTGCCGCGCCTCCGCAGCCAGTTGCCCTATTTGCTCTTTCAATTCCCCAACATCTTCCTTTAATCTCTTCTTCCGGTTCTGAAATTCTTCGAACTTAAACCAACGATCTTCCTCGGGTTCTTCGCCGGGCTTCGGCATGGCGCTGAAGCCAAATACAAGCCAGTTTTGATATGCCCTCTTTAGAGAGATTGCGGCATAGACCATATCCATAGATGGATACAGCCTCCTTAAAAAGAGGTTTTGCCATCGTGCTGCTGATATTCCCGTCTTTTCCTCGAGGTAGTCATATCGGCCTCTGTTCGGTGATACGTCCTGCAACAGGAAAATCATCCGCTCTCGCATGAGCATCACATTTCCTTCCCACGGAGCGAGTTTGACGTGAGTCGGAGGATCTTGTTGACGAATCATAATTTGGCGTGTAGATTACACACATCACGTTGTTTTGACGTGATTTGCGTTAGTTGAGCATGTATTGCGTTTTTGTAGCATCTATTGGATGGCTTCATACAGATAACTGCAAGGTGCGTCATATGAGCGAGCAAGTCAAGGGCTTAACGGGTCTCGAACTGGTCTCCGTAGATCAGCTGGCGGTCCTTCTCCACAAATCTCCCGCAAGCATTCGCAGTGATGCGTCGAGAAACCCGTCGACGTTGCCCCCAATTTGTCGACTGCCGGGCAACAAGCGGCTCCTGTGGCGTGTTGAAGACATTGCGGCTTTTTTCTCGTCTTGCGTTCAATTTCATAAGACGCCTATCGTCGCGGCCCTGAATCTGGAGTCCAACGAACCAAAGCGCCGTGGTCGTCCACGCAAGGTGGCGCGATGAGGCCGATCCGTCATTCCCTCATTAGCAAGATCCGGAAGCAACAAACGGATGCCTATGCTGAAGCAACCGGTCGTAGCGATCAAGCTCGCCAGGTGAGGGCGCAAATGCTTGGCGCTGGGAGGCCCTGCGTAGCCGGCGGCGACCGTACCGCCAGCGCGCCAGCGCTGCCGGAACGGATCGCCGCCGGCGCAGCGCAGGGGAAAGTGCCGCGTTTTGCGCATCTGACCTCGGCAGTTGAGAACGCCATTAATAACATGGCGGAAAACCTAGCAAGCGACGCTGGCGAACAATGGGCAAGTCTGTGCGATGAAGACTTGGGCCACGTAGATTTGGTCCTGACCGACAGCGGTAAGGTGAAAACGCTGCTGGTTCGAAAACCAGCGGAGAACCAAGGCTGTGTGATTGATTGGATCAACTTCACCGTTTTGGAAGACACCTGGTCAAAGACAGCACGCGAGCGTTTGATATCGGATGATCAAATCATCATTGAGGCGAGCCGCCAGCTAGAGAAGATTTTCGGGTTTGGGATCACAGCCAAACGAGACAAAGGAATGAACTTTTATCGCGAGTCATGGGTGCTCGGCGATGAAATGGGATATGTCTGCTTTGGTGGGCAACGCTTCACAATGCTGATCACCCTGACCGGCGTTGGCTGCCTTAACGCGGTACCCGGCTGGGAGCGACGGCTCTATGACTTCCTGTCGAAGACCGCAGTACGACCCTCGATTTCACGAATCGATCTGGCTCATGACGACTTCGAAGGGGAATACCTTACTGTTGATTGGGCTGAGGACCAATGGCTGTCAGGTGGGTTCAGTTTCCGGCAAGGTGGACGTCCACCAGAAATTCAGCGGCTCGGCAATTGGCATCGCCCTAGCGGCAAGGGCCGTACATTGACGGTCGGACAGCGGAAGTCCAGCAAATTTTGCCGTTTCTATGAAAAGGGGAAAAAGGAAGGTGATAAATCCTCCCCCTGGTGCCGGTGCGAAGTCGAATTCAAGAACACGAACAGCGTGATTGAGTTGGATGTCCTGCTCAATCCAACGGCCTTCTTTGTTGGCGCATATCCGTGCTTCTCGAAATTTGCTGCCGCAGATACCCCTGCACGTATGCGCGTCAAAGAGCGCGCCGCGCAAATCACCGTCGATGACTGCATCGAAATCACCAAACGTCAGTTTGGCAAGTACATACGCGTACTACGTGGGCTCTTCGGTGATCAACAAGCACTTGACCTGATCACCAATCACGACGAGCGCGCATGGCCGAAGCGACTGAAGCCACATTCCAGTTGCGAGAAGACAGAGCAACCGCCTGTGCACGCCGAACCTCACAAGCATTTCCCGGGACTCATTGGGCAAGACGACTTTGCCATTCCCGATTTCATTCGATTCATTAAAGCCGTCCCATTGTTCGGGCTGAATGGGGAAAACGGATTCGCGTAGGCCCACCGTTAAATCAGGAGCGTAATCATGAAATTCAATTCGACTGTCAAGGTCATGGGAATGAAATTCAGCAAGGGCACGATGGATAACGGGCAGTCATTCGACAGCACGAAAGTCTATGTGGAGACGGAGCTCGATGCCAGCAAGGATTCTGCAATGGGATCTTCGTGCGTCGAATATGGCATGGGAACTGCTGACGAATACAAGAAGTTCAAGCACCTGGCCGATGCTCTTCCGTTCATGGCGATTGCAGAGATGGAAATCGTCACAAACGGCAAGTCGCAAAAAACCGTCATTCATTCGCTGAAGCCAGTGGAAGTGGCTAAAGGGGCTACCGCTGGTGGCAAGCATGCCGCCGCATAGAACCGAGATCAAATTCATCGTTCAAGACAGGGAATCGGCTCTGTTCTTGATGCCTGTTGATGGAGATGTCGGGTTTACGCCTTGGGCGCATGAAGCAGGCCAATTTGAAGCGCTGGCCGAAGCCGTCGATACCGCAATGCTCAATTGCCACGAGGGCTTCTATGTGACTGAGGTGTTGTGCATGGAGACGACCTAATGACCACGCAAAGCGAAACACCAGTTGTTGTGTGTGCTGATCTGGCTCTTGTACCTGCGGCGGTTCCTGGCGTTCCTTGTCCACCTGGTTCCGGGTTGGTAACGAAGTTGATTGAGTTACCGGCGACCGGTTCTTCTTTTGATGCAGTTGAAGCCTCTGGATTCTTCTTCTTTGGTTTCGGCGTCATTGTTTTCGCATACCTGCTTGGATTTGTTGTGCAACAGGTGCGCTCACCCATTCGTCAAGCTCGTTGACGATCCGTCCCGGCGGTTTCCGGTTTTTCTAGAGAGGTAAAAAATGAAGAAAGCACGCATTGCAATCGCTACCGCTGTCGCAGCTTCGTTTGTCGCTGCTCCTGCGTTTGCCGAACCAGTCACCACTGTAGCTGGCCTGTGGAACACGATTTCCTTCACGGACGTTATCGCCGCCGTGTTTGGCATCGGTGCGTTGGTGATCGGCGTCGATCTCGCGCAACTGGGCTACCAGAAAGTCCGTCGCCTTGTTAAAGGCGCTCACTAAGTAGTTGTCGTCTAGCGCTGTTCGCTAGGGGAGGGGCACCGGACTCCTCCCCATTTTCCTAAGGGGGCCCTATGGATGTGTCGTGGTGGTATCTCGCGTTTTTCATGCTGGGCACGTTGAGCGGTTTCGCGGTTGTACTTGGATTGAGGAGCTAAACATGCATCGCCATCTCTTTTGCGCGCGAAAACTGAACCGGCATTCGTTGGTTATTGCACTCGCCTGCGTTGCGTTCGGTTACGGGATATCAACGCCTTGTGCTGCCTTTGTTCCACCTCAGAGTCAACTTGGTGGAGCTATCGGGACGGGGATTGCGCAAACACTTATTCGCAGGGGTATCGCAGCGAATGATCCTCGCATTTTGCAAACGGTGGCCTCGGTTGGTGCACGTGTAGCACCTCTTGCTGCAACGTCGGGAACTGCAACGTGGATCGGTGCGGTGTCGAGGCTTAGCCCTTGGGTTACCGGTGGCCTGCTGGTCTACCAAGGAATCAATTGGTATATGGACATCCAGGGCAAGGTATATCTTGCTCCTCCGGGTTCGATCACCGATACGCCTGTCTTTTCGAATGGGACCATCATAGGCCAGCCGTGCTGGGGGATCTCTGGCGAATGCTTTGGTAGCCCAGAGGAAGTGCTTTCTTACACCTTCTCTATCTCGAAGGCTCAGTATCCAAAGGCGGCTTACGGTGTTCCGCAGCTAGTGGCAAATTCACCGACTCAGTGGACGGCGACTTACAACTACAGCATTCCAGAGATCTATCTGAACAATATGTCTGGCACGAAGATAATCACGAGCCGCATCGCGAATATCGCATGCTCGCAAGGCACTGGTTATCCTGGAACTGGGACGGGCTGCGTGTCGGCGGGCTTAAGTTCATCGCCATATGCAGGTGCGCCTGTGATTGGATATCCACTGCAAACTTCTTACGACGCATTGCCACAAGCTGCTAAGAGCGCGCCGATGACAGCGGAGCTCGTGGCCGAAATGGCAAATCGTTTGTATCGTGACGCTTCGGCGCAACCTGGCTTTCAAGGTATTCCGTTTTCTGAGTTGAATCCGACTGTTGCAACTGACGTTGCACCCTATAAGTCGGCACATCCTGAGGTCTGGCCTACAACGTCAGGTATCAATCAACCGGTGCCAACGACTTCGTCGCCGTCGACTGATCCTATCGTCTGGCCCGATCCGGTGCCACCGAGTGCAACCGGTCCGACTACGTCGACCATCAAAACAACGGGATCATTTACTGATGCAGCTGGTAACAAGACAACTACCGAATCGTCTTCCGTAATCGACTGGGGGCAGTTCACTCCTCCAGACATCGACACTCCTTCTACGGAGTCGATTCTCGATCCCTTGTTCTCGATGTGGCCCAGTTGGCAGAACTTCGCATTTCCTCAGCACCAATCAACATGCCCAACGCCGTCGTTTCAGCTTCCAGCAGGTGTAATGGGTGGAATGAACATCCACTTTGTTGAGCTATGCAGTTGGGTCGAGATGGTACGGCCAGCGATGCAGGCGGCTTTTGCAGTCGCATGGGCGATTTTGATCGCGTTCATTGTTATGGGAGCCTGAGATGGGTGGCCTTCTTACTTCAATCGTAAGTTGGTTAGTACGCACAGTGCTGATCAAGTTCGTATTGTTCACGGTTATGTACCTAATCGTTACTTCGGTGGTCGGTTATCTCATTGCGAAGCTGCCGACATCCGCTATGTTGGCGTCGGGGCTGTCCGCATGGACTCCGGCGATGTGGTACTTCGCTGATTTGACGCTGTGGACGCAGTTCTTTCCCGCGGTGATTTCAGCTTACATCCTCAGGTTTGCGATTCGTCGCATTCCATTCTTTGGGTGATCGATCATGGCAATCGTTGCTTATGTCGGAATCCCTGGATCAGGCAAATCATATGAGGTGGTCAAGTCGATCATCATTCCTGCTGTACGCGCCGGTCGCAGGGTTGTGACGAACGTTAGAGGCATTGATAGCGATACGATCAGAGCCTACTGTGCGGAGAAGTTTTCCGTGGCGCTTGAAAAACTGGGTGTTGTGGTTAACGCGACCGATAGCCAGGTGTCAGACCCGACATTCTTTCCGCATGAGCAGAGCCACGCAGAGGAAGTCCCGACTTCGCTTGTGCGACCAGGAGACCTTGTTGTGGTCGATGAGGCCTACAAGATCTGGGGGCAGGGGATCAAGATACCTCCAACGCATGTCGTGTTCTTTCGCGAGCATCGCCATTACGCGGATCAAGTAACTGGGACGACTTGCGATCTTGTGCTAATGACGCAGGACATCGGGGATTTAAATCGAGTGCTGAAGGTTGTTGTTGAGCAGAGCTTTAAGACTCATAAAGCCAAGGGCATCGGCATGCACAACCTCTACACGATCACCATGTGGGAGGGCTATAAGCAAAACTCGAAAACCATCGTCAAGGACTGGACATCCACTTACGACGCTGAAATCTTCCCTCTCTATAAGAGCTACTCAGGTGATCAGCAAGGCAAGGAGCGAGAAACTGACGCCCGCCAGAACATTTTCGCTGACCGTAAGTTGATGGGAAAGATCGTCGTCTTCGTGGCAGTTTTGATTTTCGTGAGCTGGCGGATTGGCAAAGCCTGGTATGCGAAAGTGCATCCCGAAATTGTCGACGCAAAGCCTGTTGTGGATGGGCAGAACCATAGGCCGTCGCCACCGCCTGTACCTGCTTACTCGCAGGACTGGCGCATTGCTGGTGCCATAGTTGCAGACGGTCGTCGCCGCGTGATTCTTGTTTCCAGCGGCAAGGTACGTATCGTTGATCCCGACACTTTTGTCGGGGAGGGCTTTGCGGAGACAGGAACCGTCGACGGTCAGAGAGTCACGCGCTTTTCCGGACAGCCATTGCAAGCTGTCGTGTCAAATGCGGGAGTGAAGCCATGAAAGATCTCGTTCTCGTTTTCGCGTTCTTGATGTCTTTGAGTGGCAGCCCGCTGGTGTTCGCTGCCGAAGGTCGAGGCCGCCCCCCAGTCTCTGCGGCATCGTTCGATTTCGATTCGATTGCGCTGTCGGATCTCGTGCGTCTCGTTTATCTGCAAGCATATCCTACGGTGCCCTATGTCTTGGACCCTAAAGTGCTCCAAGATACGCGAACGGTATCGTTCCGTTGGACTGCTTCAAATGGAGATGCGCGAATCTTTTTGCGAACATATTTGCGGTCGCTTGGCTATGCTATGACAACGGGGCCAAACAACGTTGACCTGATCGCTCCCTTGCCACCGGCCGTTCAGCCGTCAATCGTGCAGGATCCGGACATCGAGTTGTTCATCTATAAGCCCAAGTTTCGTAACGCTTCGTATTTGATTGAAACGCTGTCGCCGCTTTTCGCAGGGCACTTTACCGGTCAACGTAAATTGAACTTGGACGCTCCTAGCGAGGCCCAGAGTGGTCTCCAATCTGCGAAGGGTTCCGGACCTGTCGTGCCAGGCTCATTGCTTGATCAAACGAATAGGAAGGATGATCAGGTTATCTTCGCAGGCCAACCGAAAGAGGTAGCTGCCTTACGCAAGCTTTTGCCGCAGCTCGACATCGCAGTCGGTCAGGTGATGGTAAATGCTGCGTTGTATGAGGTCCAATCGTCCGAACACGACGGATCAGCGGTCCAGCTTGCAGCAAGCCTCTTGAGTGGCAAATTCCAGTTCAACCTGGGCGCCGCGCAGGCCGCCGACAATTTTATGTCGTTCAAGACCGGTTCCGTCAGCTTGCTTATGCAAGCGCTTTCTACAGATTCACGATTCAAGGTGCTGTCTTCGCCATCATTACGGGTGCGTTCTGGTGAGTCTGCATCGCTAACCGTGGGCCAGGATGTACCGGTTCTCGGTGCAATTACCTATCCTCAAGGTGGCTCGTCTCCGGTCCAGTCAGTAGAGACACGTTCGTCCGGTGTGCTGTTCTCGATCTTCCCGGAGGTACGTGATTCATCGATCTCAGTAAAGGTCGATCAGCAGGTTTCGAATTTCGTATTGACGACCACCGGCGTCAATAACTCTCCAACTTTGAACAAACGGCAGCTTTCGACGAGTGTCGACGTTGGTGATGGCGAGGTCGTTGTGATTGGCGGACTTCGCGAGGACAAGGAGGTCACGGCTAAAGGCGGGCTAACTTTCCTTCCTCGATGGATGAAATCCCAAAGTGGCGACAAGACGCATTCAGAAATTTTGCTGTTTCTACAGATAACCCGTCTTTGAACAACTAAGCCCTTGGCACCCGCTAGGAAAGCTCATGCCTTGACTTTCGCGCGCGAGAGTCCCACCTGGAGCTATAGGAATGAAACCATACACCAGCGCCTACCAGGCGCTTTCGTTCGAGACGATTGGATTGGATGCAACATAAAGCCGACACTTCTGCCTTCGTGCGCGAGGCGAAATCTCACGTTGAACCCTTTGAAATCAATCCCTTAGAAATTATTCCAGTGGAATAATCGCCGTCGTCGCTAAACGAATGCTCCGCTTTGGCTGCTCGCCAATAAACTTTTTACCATTTGTCTACCTTCTGGCGTGTCCATGTAGCTGTTCGGAGCGGCGCCGCCTAAAGCAGGTAATGGTCGATCCAACCAAGCAGAGACCCAAGACGATGCGTCAAAGCCGTTGGGATTGCCTGATTGCTCGATCATGGTCTGGACCAGGTCGACGAGCTCATCGATTCCAGTAATTGATTCTTGGTTGCCTATGGTGGTCATATTCCCTCCTCTAGTATTCGGAAACAGTTTAGCTCTAGCGACCCAGTATTGTACAAATCTTGCAAACCTATGAAAATCAAAGGCTTGGCGATTATTCGGGCCGAATAATTCGAAGACTTTCCGAGGCGATCAAGACATACAATGCCATGTTCACGCTCTTAGCCGCAGAGATTATTCAAGTTGAGTAGTCGCTAAGTATATGATTTTTCGATGTATGTTGAGAGCTTGAGGACTGCTCTAGTGAATGTAGTCAGAAAAAGGGCGATTTGAGGCCCGGGAGGGCTGGAGCGAAGCGGAACCCTTTTGCATCACGGTGGCATTTAGGAGCGCTATGGCCGGTTGGCCCGGCCAGCGACGATGCCATCAGTCTCGCGACGTTCGACAAACCTAGTTTGAGCAAAGAGTGGTTGCTCGATGATTTTGGACACTTAGTACAAGTCGCGGCCTAATCCCACCTCATCCAAGACCTCGTTCAATTCAACGTTGCTTCGAAGATATGAGGAGGCCGGTGTATCGTAGAATTGGATTGCAATAACTATCAACCGTAGCTGAGCGAAATCAGTGAAGTTGATAAGGGTTAATAGATGCTCTTTTCGATCCCCAATCGTAAAGCCGTTTGAATCACTTAATTTTTCGGAGACGATTTTTGTCGTGATGTAAAATCCCCTAAGAATTCCATAAATTCTTTCATCTCCATCTATTTCGTCAAGAAAATTGATGATGACCTCATTGTCGGCGCCACTCTTCCTCAAACGATCTATTTCATCTTCAATGTAGATAATTGAATTGACCCCTGGCCTTAGGATTACTCCGATTGGAACTATGCTAACAATGAAGGTATCCAGAAGTTTTTTCTGGGAATCGATCATGTTGAAAAACAGAGCGTTAAAGGATCGTAATTTTTCTGTTTTCTTGTTGTCGCTCAGCTCCTCCCTCAAATCCAAATTTGCTTGATTCTGCAAATTTAGAGATTTGATGAGTAATACAATCGATATGAAACTCAAAATGGGGTTGAGTGAGCCCCCCATGTAATCACCAAACTGGCCCCATATTGCAGAATCATCAGCAAAGCCGTAACCAAGAATGACGCAAAATTTGATGACGTAACATGTTAATGCCGCAGCCATGGCCACGGCGGCAGCTACTATATACCGATTAAGAGTCATATCAATTTATAATATACTTGATAATTTTCCCATCTCGAAGCCGTATAGGGGATGCGACGATATCGAGATAGAGCCAGTACTCGCTTGGTTTTCCATTGTTGTGATGAAGGTTTTCGGAGAATCGTTGTTTAACGGCAAAATCAAGGCTTTGATATTCACCACTGAAGCCAAATGCAACGGTCTCTTTTTCCCCTTTGATTTGAAGTCTTCCGTTACCTGTATTTGTATTTAAACGGCTAATTCGCGCAACAAATTCCATGACCTCATCTGATTTCTCTGCATCTAATACGCTCGCGGTGTTGTCATCGAATTGAGCCAATATTATTTGTTCCTCGCGACTTTTTCGATATCGGATTTTTACGTCATGCCCAAATTTTGTTGAAACCTCGTGAATGTTTTTTAACGACGATACTCGTAGTTGCTGGACTAGTTCATCAGACCTGTCACCGAGCTGTGTAATAACCGCTTGCGCTTTGTCGGTTAAGTCTCGTGGTTCCTTGTATATCGAATCATTTAAATAGTAAGCAACGAGTTCTGCAAAAACGGCTTTTCCGATTTTGTTGAAGCGCTTTTGAAATTTCTCATCGTAGATATCGATACTAAATTTCTGACCGTATGATCCTCGGAAACTTTGTCTTAGAGTTGTGCGTACTTTCGCCTTATGAGTCTGTCGTTCGGGGACTCGTTCACCGAGAACGGTTTCTGCAATGTACCGCGTTGCGTCTGAAACGCCTTGCAAAGTATCAAGTCCCGACTTCATATCCACTGAGTCCTCAGTGGTATCTATGACAACATCAAAGTTAATCGTCATACTGTCCTGCCTTCGTAAGTGTGTGGTGAAAATGGCAATAGCCGTGGTCTATGTGACCACAACATTACCAGATTGCCGACGGGAAAAATTCACCAATTGTCACTGTGCGACTAGGACATAAAGTAGTTTAAGAATTGTTTCAAGCTCGGTGTTATAGGTGACTCTGCTTCATAAAGTACTGTAATTTTATACAGTATAAGCCTATCATGAATCTTAAGTGATGACCCGTGAACATTGTAGAAAAAGGTCGAGGCCTCGCCATCCGCAGCTCTTTTGGCAGGACGCACTTCGCTGCCGACGTTCGGGTTATGATAGTGTTGCGGTTTTCCTGGCAATATGTAATAAAGGCAACGAATTGATTGCCGAAAGGCCATTTCCACCCACCTATGGAACGTATTCACTCAATCAACGCGGGACGCATCTCATGGTGTTGTGCTGATTTTGGCATCACCCTGGAGCAGCTTGCCGCTGACACGCATATTGCTTTCGCCAGTTTGGAGAAGGTATTAAGTGGCGAAGGTGATAGCGGCCTTACCTTCAAGCAGTTGGGTAAGATCGCCAGTTACTTTGGGAGAGGGGTGTTGTTTTTCCTTGAGCAAGATCCTGTCGAAATCGAGCAAGTTCATACGCTGGCTTTCCGCACTTTGACGAACCAGAAGCCTGAACTGCCGGCTCGAATGAAGCTTTTTATTGAACGAGTCGAGCAACAACGAGCTGTATATCTGGCGCTGCGTGAGGAGATGACAAAAGAAGATCTCCCACAATTTGAATTCCCGCGACTTCCAAAGGATCCCGTCACTGCTGCAAGGATTGCGCGTGAATGGCTTGGGTTGGGCGCTCAAAACACATTCGAAACCTACCGCGCGGCGGTTGAAAGTAAAGGGATCCTTGTATTCCGAAGCAATGGTTACAATGGCAAATGGCAAATTGCCAGCGATAGTCCCATATTGGGCTTCACCCTTTATGATGAAGAATGCCCTGTAATCGTGGTTAAAAAACTGAATGCGGAGACTAGGCAAGCATTCACCTTAATGCACGAACTTGGACATCTCCTATTGCATCGCGAGAGTTCGATTGATGACGAAGACGATATGTACTCGCATACGGGCATTGAACGTGATGCAAATTCCTTCGCGGGTCATTTGCTTGTACCGGACGACTTTCTGCGACAAATTAGGGATGAAGAGCGTCCAGAAGAAGTTTCTTTGTTCGATAACTGGTTGCAACCTCAACGGCGGGCATGGGGTGTAAGTGGCGAAGTGATCCTTCGCCGACTCATGGATTCTCAACGTCTTTCGAACGCAAAATATGTTGCTTACCGCGCGTGGCGAGAAGCGCTGCCGAAACCAGAACCGGAGCGTGCGGCAAGACTGTATCGACACCGTGAGCCAAAACACATTTTTGGGGAGACGTTTGTTCGAGCGGTTCTAGATGCATTAAGCGGACGCAGAATTACTCTGTCCAAAGCTAGTAAGTACCTAGACGGGCTGAAATTGAATGACTTGCATGAGCTTGAAAGGCACTATGCTGGTCTTTGATACTTCCTCGATTGTCCATGCATGGGACAACTACCCAATTGATCAGTTCCCTAGCCTTTGGACTTGGCTGGCGGGCGAGTTTGACAGCCGAAATATATGTCTTTCGGAGGTCGTGTTGGGCGAGGTGGAAGAGGTTTCGCCAGACTGCCATACTTGGCTCGGCAACCAAGATGTGAATTACTTACCTATCAGCGACCAGATTGCAACCGAGGCGGTGGGCTATAAAGCACTGCTGGAGATCGGTGCGCATTTCGGCGGTGGTGTTGGTGAAAATGACCTGTTTATTGTCGCTACCGCCAGAGTCTATGGTGTAGAGCTTGTCACGAATGAAGCCTTGCAAAAAACGCTTCCGAAGACAAAGGCAAACTACAAGATTCCGGCCCTATGCGCAATGCAAGAGGTAAAGGTCACTTCCTGCAATTTTCTTGATTACCTGCGACGGTCAAAAGTAGTGTTCGGATAGTCGTTGCCCTCGCTGGGCGCATTGCTTGTGTTAGTTTCTTAAGGTTGCCGGGGGCTCGTGTCAATGGTAGGCTGTACCCTTTGTCAATATTGGGGATTAGGCTATGGAGCGAGTTGATTTTGAATCAATGGTCATTCAGGACGTTTCCAACTTTCACAAGTTGGAGGAGTTGAAAGTCGATCCTTGGTATCAACGCCGCTCCGTATGGACGCCAACTCAGCGCGCTTATCTGATTAACACTCTTTTCGTAAAGAAGCCGATCCCGACGATTTACATCCGCCATTACCTTGATATTGAAAAAGAAAAGAGCATCAAGGAGGTCGTTGACGGTCAACAGCGAGTTCGTGCAGTTCTCGGCTACCTGGCCGATGAATTTGCCGCACGTCATCCAGCTCATCCTAAGCCAGTTAAGTATTCGGCGCTTACGGGTACTCAGAAAACAGAGTTCAGGATGACAAAACTACCCATTGGTGTTTTGGTAAGCGCAGATGAAGCAGATGTCATTGAGATTTTTGGCCGTTTGAATTCGATATCAAAAACGCTCAATGCTCAGGAAAAGCGAAATGCACGCTTTAGCGGTTCAATGAAGCAGTTTTGCCTAGAGAACGCGGCCAAGCAGGTCACATATTGGCGCGACAGTGGAGTATTCACCGCGACGAATATTTCTCGGATGGATGAGGTTGAGTTCGTTTCAGATATCGTTTTCAACTTCATGAACGGACTTTCGGATTTTAGCGCACCAAAAATCGATGGCCTGTATGACGCTTACGACGAGGCGTTTGATCAAGAACCCGACATTCAGAAACGGTTTGACCGCGTATTTGAAATCTTGGGTAGCATAAACACGGCGACAATTAAAGACACGATCTTTTCGCGATCGCCAATTTTCTTCTCATTGTTCCTTGTCCTGGACCAAAAGAAGAAGGTCAATACCAAGAAGTTGGAACAAGCGCTCATCGACATCGATGCGATCTTTAACGATGTCGAAGCCCAGGATGAAGAAGCCAAGGCATTCCATGCGGCGTGTACGGCGTCGACTCAGCGTATTAAGAACCGCGAAGAGCGGCAGAACTACCTCACGAAAATGATTCCCTGAAGAGCCGGATGAGCTCCTTACGGCCGGACTACGACCGCTTCGGTAAGGTCTGCACGTCCCTGCTCGATTTGCACCATCGAGCAGGAGGACTGGATATTGAGTTTCAGAAGCTGATCGCTGAGAACTTGATGCTGCGGTTATTCTACGAGCTGGAGAGAGTAATCGAGCCGATTGCACTTAAGCTCGTCACAGGTGCCCCATACTTGGATATGTCTATTCCGACGCTGCTCATACCTCGGTTCGCTAGTCAGGACGCGGCGCGGAAGCATATGCTCGCTGCGCTAAGCACGAAGAAGAGAACTGCCTATTACCTGGAGTGGACTATGTTGGCTAAGGTTAAGGGAAATCTAAATGGCATTCTTGACCCTGCCGACCATTTCTTGGCGATGCGAGGATTGCATGACGCGACATACGAAGAAATGCGCCATGTACGGAACCACATCGCGCACAGCTCGACATCGACTCGTGCTAAGTTTTCCCCGATAGCCAAAAGAATTTTCGGCACTACTCGTGGAATTAGCCCGGCCAAGTTACTGTTGTCGCAAAAAATTGCCATTCCTGGATATGGCGGGAAGGATGCGACAGTGGTGCAGTACATCAAATGGTCACGAACGTTTGTGAAGACGCTTACGAAATCACCTGTGTAGCGCCTCCTCCTCAGGATCGCGTCGCCTGATGCCAACCGTTAGTCAATTGAGTATTCACCGTGAATACTCTGTAACTGCTTGATTCTTCAAGGTTAACGGAAAACTTGATTGCTGCTCTGCTGTTCGCGGCACGAAAAAAGGCGATTGGAGGCCCGAGAGGGCTGGAGCGTAGCGTGCATCACGGTGGCATGTGGGAGCATTTTGGCCGAATACCTCGGCCTGCGACAATGACATCGGTCCCGCAACAGTAGATTCCGATCTCCTAAAAGTGGAGCACGCACAATAGAGATCGGAAACATGGAAGCCTATGCCAAAAAGATGAGTGCAGATGACGTTAGAACGCTCGCAGTGACAGCAGCACCAACTACCTGCAAGTGATCAAAGCGCCCCACATTAACCGAGCTTTTTCGCCAAATCCTCTGCTCGCAAATGTGTGTAGCGCTTAAGCATGTCTAATGTTTTATGCCCTGTTATGGCAGCAACTTCCATAACGTTCAGACCTTTCTCAAACAACCGACTGGTTGCTTCGTGACGCAGGTCGTGAAAACGAACTCCGACTATGTTCGCTCTATGGGGTTCGCATGCCCTTTCAAAGGCTTGACTCATGGACTCTCCTTGAAGAGCGAATACTCGCCCATCCTTTTTAGCTCCCAGAGCCTTAAGTGCCGCTGTTGCGGCCTTTGACAGTGGAATGGTGCGAGGTACATCTGTCTTTGTTCGCGGTAGATGTGCTGTCTGCTTTTTCAGGTCAATGTGCTCCCAGTGAAGCGAGGCTAGTTCATTTCGGCGCATGCCAGTCTCCACAGCCAGTGTGACGATGGTTCGCAACTCACTGGAGCCCGTCGCATCAAGAATTTTCTTGATTTCGTCGCGGCTCACGCGGCGATCACGGCCACGTGGCTTTGCCGGCTTACGGACTTGGGCCGTTGGTAGTCCACCAGGCAATGCAATACCCCAATCCAAGGTAGCGGTTTTCAGGACACGATTAAGCATGTTTATCTCGTGAATGACTGTTTGCGGCCCCACCACCTGCAGACGCTCGTCTCGGAATTTAGCGATCTGTGTCGATGTTAGGCTGGCCAAGCGGTAGTTGCCAAATTCTTCCATTAGAAGCTTGATTCGCGACTTGTCCTGCATTTGTCCGCGTTTCGTCGGCACGACCTCTTTCAAGTAGCGCTTCAACACTTCGCTAATAAGCGTGGCTTCGGCCTCGGTTCGTGACACGAACATGCCTCGTTCCATCTCAGACTCGATGATAGTTGCCCACTTGCGAGCGTCAGCTTCTTTTGTGAAGGTCTTAGTCTGAGGGGGATAGCCGCGTTTACGGATCTGAACATGCCACTGGCCCTCGCCCTTTTTACGGATGGTTGGCATAGTGTCGCTGGACGGTTATAGTTGAGTAATCAGTGTGCCAAAATCGTGCCAAAAAAGCTATGAAATGGCAGCGATACTGAATCTACAGGCTCTATTTTGGGCCTCCGAAGCCGAGGGTCGTGGGTTCGATCCCCGCCAGCCGCGCCACTTTCCTTCATTTTGTCCTACCCATAACTTCGCCGTTCTGGCTGAGTTTTGCGTCCTTTCACCTGCAAAAAAAGCCTTTCTACTAGCGTTCTAAAAGTTGATGCGCACGATTGAACGTTGCGTATTAGCACAACAATAGTCCATTTATAATCTATTGCATTTTTTCTATGTCTGCCCGCCACCGCCAGCGCAGGCAAATTGCAAGGACTATGAACCATGAAGATGAATGGGTTGTCTGATTCGCTGGCAGGATTGCTACCAATCGGAAGTTTGTCCGGCGCCAACCGGCCGATTCGTTTGCGCCTGTCCGACGCTGAGGATGACTTACTGCTGGTCAAGCACGTCACCGGAACGGAAACGATCTGTGGCGGCATCGAATACAGGCTGTTGTGCGTTTCGAAGAGCGCCGGCCTGCCGACCAAGCAGTTCATCGCCGTGCCAGCCGAAGTTCAGTTTGTGACCGATACAGGCGATTTGCGCTCCGTGTGCGGCATTGTCGCCGAAGCCATCGAAGGACAAAGCGATGGCGGCCTGGCGACCTACCAGCTGGTCATCCGCGACGCCCTGGCCATCATGGAACTGCGTACGAACACCCGCGTGTTCCGCAACGCCAGCGAGATCGACATCACCCAAACCATTTTGAGCGAGTGGTGCCAACGCACGCCGATGATGGCGCGCGCGTTTGAGTTCGACCTCGGCCAGTTGCGCAGCTATCCCGAGCGAGAATTCACGATGCAATACAACGAGTCGGATGCCCAGTTCCTGCGCCGCTTGTGGAAGCGGCGCGGCATCGCATGGTTCGTACGGCCTGGCAAAGCAAGCGAAGGCAATGGCGATAACGTACCAGTGCATACGCTGGTCCTGTTCGACGACGTAACCTCGCTGCAGCAGAATGCTGCCGGAACGGTCCGATATCATCGTGACGACGGCACAGAAACGCGCGACAGCATCACCGCCTGGCACGCCGTGCGCATGCTTAGCCCAGGCAAGACCAGTCGGCAAAGCTGGGATTATGCGAACGCCCAGATGTCGGCCAGCGACGAAACCGGCCGCAATGACCAGGGCGAGTGGGGCAACCAGCTTGCCGCATCCCTGGAAGACTACCTGGTCGACGTACCGCATGCGGGCGACAGCAGTTCGGACTACCGCAACCTCGGCACGCTGCGGATGCTGCGCCACGAGTACGAATCGAAGTGCTATCGCGGCGAGAGCGGCGTGCGCGACCTTTGCATCGGCGAATGGATTGCCGTGACAGGACATGCCGCGATCGATTCCCATCCGCCGGAAGAACGCGAGTTCGTAATCACCGAACTGCATGTCGATGCCGAGAACAATTTGCCCAAGGCCCTGAACGACAAGGCACGCCGCCTGTTCGCTGTGAATCGCTGGCGAGGTGGCGGCTTGGGTTCTGCATTGGAGCAGGCCAGCGAAGAACGCGGTGTGCGCTACACCAACCATTTCAGCTGCGTGCGGCGCGGCATCGCCATCGTTCCAGCCTACGACCCACGCGTAGACCTGCCGCGAACCGAGGCGCAGAGCGTAATTGTGGTGGGACCGCCCGGAGAGGAAGTTCACTGCGACGACCTTGGACGCGTGAAGATCCGCTTCCCGGCCTGCCGTCCGGAAGACCACCCCAATGGCGCCGGTGCCTCCGGCAGCGAGCGCGACTCGGCCTGGGTACGCATTGCCGGCACTTGGGCCAGCCGCCAATGGGGCGCGATTTCGCTGCCGCGCGCAGGGGACGAGTGCATCGTCACCTTCCTGGGCGGAGACCCGGACAAGCCGATCATCACAGGCCGCGTGCACGGCGGCACCACGCCGCCGCCAACCTTCAGCCATGCCGGCGGGCTGCCGGGCAACCGCTACCTCTCGGGCATCAAGAGCAAGGAAGTGCAGGGCGCGCGCTACAACCAGTTGCGCGTGGACGATACGCCTGGCGAGATCAGCGCCCAACTGGCGAGCGAACATGGGCATAGTGAGCTGAATCTTGGCTACCTGACCGATCCGCGCTTCGACGGCAAGGGCAGCCCGCGTGGCGAAGGTGCGGAGTTGCGCAGCGATCATTCGGTGGCAATCAAGGGCGCGCAGGGCGTCCTAATCAGCGCCGATGCGCAACTGCGGGCGGCAGGCCGCCAGCTGGAGCGCGACGGCCTGACCGGCCTGGCCGATGCCCTGCAAAGCATCCAGAAACAACTGGCCGAACTGGCCAGCACCCATCATGCAGAAGATGGCGACGGCAAGCCCCTGTCGCAGTTGATCGGCCACCTGAAGCAATGGGAAAAAGGCAGCAACACTGACGGCGGCAAGGGCAACCCGGCTGGCGGGCAGCCTATCGTCGCCGTGAATGCGCCGGCCGGTGCCATCCTGGGCAGCTCCGACAACATCGTCATTGGAGCGCAAACCCATGTGGACGTTGTCAGTGTCGGCAATACACAGGTATCGGCGGGGCGTAACCTGCTGATGCGCGCAGCACAAACCGTGAGCTTGTTCGCACACAAGCTGGGCATGAAGCTTGTTGCGGCTGAAGGCAAAGTCGAAATGCAGACACACCAGGACGATATCGAGCTCACTTCGGCGAAGCGGATCGTATTGTCCGCCTCGGAAGAAATCGTGATCCAGGCCCCGAAAGTCCGCATCGTGAGCCAAGGCGCCCAGTCGAACTATGGCGGCGGCGCGGTCACGCACCAGCTTAGCGGCGCATATACAGTCAAGTCCGCGACGTTCGCCCATAGCGGGGCCGGTGACGCCAGTCCGCAGGCATTGGATCTGCCAAAGAGCAAAGTCCAGTCGGACGAGAAGTTCATCGTACGCTACATCGGTAGCAATGCCCCCGTTAAAGGCGCGTCTTACATCATCAAGCTGAATAACGGCAATGTCATCAGCGGTAAAACCAATGCCAAGGGCGAGACCGAACTCACCAAAGAGCAAGAAATGCTCATCGCTGATATTGAGATCCGCGATGACGCCGATGCCTGACGAGAAGATCGAGAAATGACAGACACCACACCTACAAGGGAAGTTCCATCGCAATATGACGGCACAACTGTGCGCGCGAAGTCCGTGCTGTCGCCGGAAGGCTTTCCCGTGCGCGCGCTGGTCAAGCTTTACCCAAAACAGATTATCCCGATCATTTTCATCCCTGGGATTATGGGGACGAATCTTCGTGTGAAAGACAGCAAAGACCACGCGTGGCGCCCGCCCAACGGAAAGTTGGCTGGACTGGTCCAGGTCATCAAGTACTTGGGTAAAGATGCCGCGGCCAGGAAAAAAGTCCTGCACCCGGATCGTGTCGAGGTTGACGGCGAGGGTTCCGTGAGCCTGACTCGAAACGTTGAGAGACAATTGAAGGGGGCCCCGGACCTTGATCCTGAAAAGCTGGCACGCCTGTTCGGTTGGGGTGAACTTCACCGCGATAGTTATGGGCGAATCCTGAACACCTTACAGGAGCGCCTGCACGACATTTTGAAGACAGATGGCACACCTGACGACGCCTGGGTGCAGTTGGTGCTGGAACAGCAAAAGCTTCACCAGTTTGGCGCTGAAAAGCCGTTCGAGGAAATCACACCCGATGATCTGAAGCGCTTTGCGAATGCCGCGTATCCGGTGCACGCCGTCGGCTACAACTGGCTGCAATCGAACAATGTCTCGGTCCAACGCCTGGTGGACAAGATCGACGCCATCACTGATTTCTACAAGAACACCTTGAACAAGGACTGCGAAAAGGTCATTCTAGTCACCCATTCGATGGGTGGTCTGGTGGCGCGCGCATGCACGCAACTGCAGGGGAAGAGCGACAAGGTCTTAGGTGTAGTGCATGGCGTGATGCCAGCAATCGGCGCGCCGGCAACCTATAAACGTATGCGCGCCGGATTCGAAGGTGTCGAGCAAGTTCTCTTGGGACGTAATGCGGCGGAAGCTACAGCGGTGTTGACCCAGGCGCCCGGCCCAATGGAATTGTTGCCGACAGGTGAATATCAGGCCAAGCTGCCAAGCGGGACACAGCATTGGCTTCGGGCACACTATGGTAAGGGAAAATCGGTTGAACAAGAAGTCACGTCTTTTCTTGGCGAAGGCGACCCTTATGACACGATATATCGGAACCAAACCGCTTGGTGGCGGTTGGTTAAAACTGAACTGATAAATCCGGACAAGGATAATAAAGGTCAAGTCGATCAACGTAAAGATGCCAATGGAAACTCATTTGATGTTGACCCCGACTTTTTCACGTACATGGAAACCTTAAGGGTTGCGCGCAATTTTCATGCGAGTGTCAAAGGCCAATACCACGGCAACTGTCATGCCTACTACGCGGCTGATCCCGCACAACCGGCGTGGGGTGAAGTGAGATGGGCCGCAAATGTTCCCGAGTCAGACTTCTCACAAGGCCAAATTGTTGAAGACGACCTGAATGGAACGATCAAAGTACGAATTGGCGAGAAGTTGTGCAAGCTAGAGATCGCCGGCCAAGACCTGCCAGGCGATGGAACGGTTCCGGAGCTGTCTGGCCAAGCTCCGAAAGCTCACATAAAGCAAATATTTCGGCATGAAGGCAAAAAAAAGGGGCACATAAGCTACGACCATCAAGGTAGTTATTCGAACGACTTCACAACTGGTCTGACGCTATATTCGATCGTAAAGCTGACCCTGGAGTCAGGGATCGTGCAGGAGGTAGATCATGCGTAGCTTTACGCGCCATATAGTTGAGCATTTTGTCGCATTGACGATACTGCTCGCCCTTTTCACAACGGTTAATGCAGAAACTAGTTTAGTTCCAAAGGAAAGCCCCATGAATGTAGCTGCTACGCCCCAATTGTCAACGCATTGCGTTGGACGTTTTGTCCTTGATCTTCCTTCCGATGCTGAATACGTCGGAGGAAATTATGAATACGGCTACTCGACGATAGAGATGCAGCGTATGAGTTATGAATCGTACCTGCAAGACTTGGACGCTTTCGAAGCTAAGTTGCGAAGCTCCAAGCATAAATCCAGTACTTCCCTGCTTTTAAAGCGGATTGCTGCGAATGAAAAAAGTCGGGTATTAAGCTTCTGGGCGGACTATGATGCAGACGTAATGGTCAAGACATCTGGTTTTCGCTGGATTGATGGCATACGGTATTTCATACAGACGACAGCAAATCCTGACAAAGTAGAGATTGCTGCAGCCCACGTTGACACTCTATTGGCGCGCCTGCGTTCTCGGACAGACGAAGTGCCAACAGTCCCAGGATTCTGTATTGCACACGCGATCATTACGGATGATGGCAACAGTAATAACGAAAGCCTCAATGCGCGCTACCGCTTAAAGAGTCGTCCTGACATCGTGATCGACATTGCTACCACTCGAAACAGTGGCCGCCCGCCTGAATCGCTCTTGTCTCGTAAGCCAGGTGTTCTTAGTGCATTGGGAATTCTTGGGGCAACGTTGGGCGGGGTTAGCAACATTCGGGACGGCGACCGCGTGATTGCTGGAATGCCTGGCCAGGAATGGCTCTTGAAGGCGCCAAATGACCATGGGCACCAAGCTCATTTGTTTACATGGGAGGCACCAGGGTTGCGAGGTGATGCACTCCATCCGCAGGTTCGCATCGATCTACAGTCCGCGAACAATGATGGTGGGCTTGACCCGTCACCAGCTAGTCTGACAAACGCCCAAATGCTTGATTTATGGGAGCATATTCTTCCAACGCTGCGTCTCCGGCCAACGGACGGCGGCAAAGGAATGCCCGACAAGAAGCCCACGCCACAAACGAGCAATGGAAATACGCTCCCATTGGGCGAACTTGTTCGTACCGGAGCAATCTGCCCGCAGACTGGCTACTGGCATTGTCCCGAGAACGACGTGCATGGCAGCACGCGGCTATTCCAGACCGGCGATGTCATGCCACCTGCCATCATCAAGCGCGACTTGTCATTTGTAGAGCGCCTTAGGGGAAACAGCGATCAGCATAGCACCAGTACCGTTTGGCGACTGGTGCAATATGACGATCCAATTGCAGCCAGTACGCCAGCATCCTCTGTGGGTGATGACACCATTCAACCATCAAGCGATGCTTGAATATGCCTAATGTCATCCGCCTTAACGATCCCACCTCACATGGCGGAAAGGTCGTCAGCGTGAGTGCGACTTGGTTCACGGTCGACGGAATTCCGGTCGCACGCGTCGGTGACCAGTGCATTTGCCCTTTGCCGGGCCATAGCGTTTGTGTAATCGTCGAAGGGAGTTCCGAGCATGTCATTGACGGAATTCCGGTTGCTTATGATGGTCACAAAACAAGCTGTGGTGCCACTTTGATGTCTACGCTTTCAAGCTTTAGCGCAGCATAAATCTCCGAAGAATGAGAAAACGTTGTGGCATTCGCACTCGGGCCGCACTGTCGCTAAGCGCAGCAATGCTCTTCGCAGGCGACACGTGTGCAAGCGAACTAACGATGGACGATCCCGGCATTGAAACAGTCACACACTGCGTTGGCCGCTTCCTGATCGATCTGCCGGCGGACGCAGAGTATGTTGGTGGTTATTACGAATACGGGTTTGCGAAGATTGAACGACAAGCCATGGAGCACGGTGCGTTTCTTCAAGAAGTCGATGCTTTCGAAAAGCGGTTACGGAGCACGAAGCACAAATCGGGAGCGGCCCTTCTCGTAAAACAAGCTGCGCCGGACGAAAATACGAGATTGTTTGCATATTGGGAAAGTAGAAGCCAGGATGTGGTTATAGATATTTCTGGCTATCGCTGGCTCGATGGACAGCGTTTCCTGTTTCGGGCTATTGCTGACTCGGATAAGTTAGAAGGAGCGGTGGAGGACTTCAGCATCATCCTGGCAAATCTTCGGACACTAAAGACTAAGGCTCCAACAGACAGGGGATTTTGTATAGGGCACGCCTTGATTGCCGATGGGGGAACGAGCAAGAACGAAAGCCTGAACATGCGTTTTCGCTTGAAAAATCACCCCGACATTGTGCTCGATATTGCGACCAATCGAAACACGGGCGCGCCACCCGAGCCGCTGTTATCGCGAAAACCAAGCTTGTTTAGTGGACTAGGAATTCTCGGCGCAACGCTGGGTGGAATACGGAAGATCAAGGAAGGCGACCGCAAGATCGGGGATCACCCCGGCCAGGAATGGCTAATGAAAGCGCCGAACGATCACGGCCAAGAGGCCCATCTCTTCATGTGGGAGGCCCCGGGCTTATATCGAGACGCATTACATCCGCAAATCCGTTTTGATCTCCAGTCGGGCAATTTTGATGGGGGGCTCGCCCTTGGGCCGATAGGCATGACCGATAAGCAAATGCTCGGACTGTGGGACCAGATCTTGAACTCGTTGCGACTACGACCCACAGAAAATGCATATGACGAGGGAGGCAAGCTATCGAATGCGGAAATACCGTAGTGCCTGCACTTGGCAAACAATGGCTCTGTGCGCCGCAATGCTCGGTTCGGGTGGCACCTCCGCAAGCGAGCAGACGATGAACCGCACCGACTTTGAAAGATCGGTCACGCACTGTGTCGGCCGTTTTTTGATCGATCTTCCTGCGGATGCCGAATACGTCGGAGGAAACTATGAATATGCCTTCGCAAGAGTTGAGTCGCGACCGATGGAGCGCGACGAATTCCAGAAGGAAGTGGAGACCATCGAATCAGAGCTAAGAAATGGAAAGCACAAGTCAGGCACGTCACTTCTCCTGTCAAAAGCAACGTCCGGCGCGGACATGCAGGTACTGGGTTACTGGGGTAACGAGAATCGCAGTTCAGTGGTTGAGATTTCGGGTTACAGGTGGCTTCAAGGCAGAAGGTATTTGGTCCATAAACGTGCCACATACGACAAGCTGGAAAGCGCCGTCTCACGAATGGGTACAACGATCTCCATGCTTCAAACGTGGGGTGCGAGCCCGCCAACGGCGCGGGGTTTTTGCGTTGAGCATGCGATATTCGCTGATGAAGGCAGGAGTGACAACGAAAGCCTCAATATTCGGTTGCGCCTGAAAGAACATCCGGGCATCGTGGTTGACGTGGCTACCAATCTCAATGCAGGTGCGCCGCCAGAATCACTGCTGTCCCGCAAGCCCGGCACGCTTAGCGCTCTTGGAATTCTGGGGGCGACCCTGGGAGGGCTTCGCAATATCAAAGAGGGGAATCGTACGATTGGCGATCATCCCGGCCAGGAATGGCTGATGAAAGCTCCCGGCGATCATGGCCAGAAGGCTCACCTTTTTACATGGGAGGCGCCAGGATTGCAGGGGGATGCACTCCATCCACAGATCCGCATTGACCTACAGTCGGGAAATTTCGATGGTGGTCTCGAGCCTAAGCCAATCAGCATGACCGATAGGCAAATGCTCGCGTTATGGGATCAGATTTTGAATTCATTGCGGCTGCGACTTTGGCGCAACCCTGTGCCGAACAAGCCATGACACGCCGCAAGGTTTGATTCGCGATCGTCCCGCAGAATGGGACAATGCTGAAGCCAAACCTTGATCTCTTGCGCGCGGTCGCAGTGATGCTGGTGCTGCTTGCCCATATCGCCGGCTACACCATTCAGACCAGCCGCACCTCGTACGCCATGGGCCAGCTGGGGGTTATGCTGTTCTTTGTGCATACCAGCCTGGTGCTGATGCAATCGCTGGAGCGCCAGCAACTGGCCGGCGCCGCCCTGTTCCGCAAGTTCTATTTGCAACGCGCTTTTCGCATTTATCCGCTGGCCATCGTCATGCTGCTGGGGATCTACCTGCTGATGGATGAACCCTGGACGCGCTTTGAATTGCTGGCCAACCTGCTGCTGGTGCAAAACCTGGTGTATGCACGGTATATGTCGAGCGTTTTGTGGTCGCTTTGCCTGGAAGTGCAGATGTACCTCGTCCTGCCTTTCCTGTTCCTGTTCTTTCGGGCGCGGCCGCTGCGCTGGTTGCTGGCGTTGTGGGCGGTATCGATCCCATTGGCACTGTTGCAGCCTCACGTCAGCGCGCGCTTGAATGTGATTGAATTCGCGCCATGCTTCCTCGCTGGCGTTCTCGCCTGGCGGATGCAGGGCAGGGAACGCTGGCCGGCCTGGCTGTGGCCGCTTGTGCTGGCAGCCGCTTGCCTGGCCTTTGTCGCGTACGCTGAACCGCGCAGCAATAATTACGGACGCTGGGCGGTATCCCTGGCGGTTGGCCTGGCAATCCCCTGGATGCGCCAGTTGGCGGCACCGGCGTTGAACAGGGCCTGCCAGGCGGTGGCCCGCTACAGCTATGGTATCTACTTGTTCCACCCTCCCATCCTGTGGCTCTCGTTCCGCACAATGGAGGCGTTTCATCCGCTGCTGCAATGGGGAACCTTGCTGTCGCTGCTGGTGGCCTTGCCTTGCCTGGGTTACCACATGGTCGAACTGCCAATGATCCAGCTGGGTGCGCGCTGGAGCGAGCGCAAGGCGGGCAGCAAGGCCGCGGCGCCATTGGCTTAGTCCAGCGGACGTGCCGCCAATTGCTCCGGCGTGGCATAGATGGTCATGCCATCCTCGGCCAGGCGCCGCAGGTGGTCATGGAAGTCGCCTGCCGGAATCCACCACGATGCTGCCATGCCAACCCGGCCCGCATGCAGCAGGCCAGCCCGCTGGAATTCGGCGGCGAAACAGGCGCGCAAATCGCTGCGCGAGGGATGGTCGATGCGGCGCTGGGCCAACAAGGGATCGAACGGCCGCAGCGGCACCTCGTGGCGCTGGCCGTGCTGGTCGATGCATGGAATCCGGTAAGCGCGATCGCCCCACACCGGCACCGGGAAGGCCGGGCCCATCGCATCCTCCACCGCGTGGTAGAAGGTGACTGGTCCCATCGACACACCCAAGCCCAGCACCTTGGCGTTTTCAAGGCCGGCAAGGCGCTGCCATGGCGATCCTGCGCCGAAGATGGACGGCGCAAGGTGGTGGGCTTCAGTCAGGTAAGCCGCATGGCGGCCCCAGGCGGAGACGGAATGCGTCGGGTGCACGCTGCGCTGGATGCCCGCCGTGGCGAGGAAAGCTTCTGGCAGCCGGCCGGTATGGGTGCCATGTTGGCGCACATCGAAGACATAGTCCTTCAGCTCGCAAGCGGCGCGAATGCTCCCTCCCGGCATGTAGTAAGTGGGCAGCACCAGCGTGCCTTCCGGACCCACTGCTTCCTGCAAGGCCTGCACCAGGTTGGCGGCGCCACCTTCCACGTAGCCAAGGCTTTTCAAGGAGGAGTGAATGAATAAGGTATCGCCTTTGCCGATCCCAAGCCGGGCCAGGTCGGCCACCAGCGCTGCGCGCCGTGCTTCGAGGATGTCTTGTTCCAGCAGGTTGGCATCAATACAGAACTTGGCGGCCCAGTTGAGGAATTCGAAGCGGCCATAGTCGCCATCGACCGGAAAGGCGCCCTTCACTCCGCCGCGCATTTCCACGGGGCCTTCAACCTTCACACTGCGCCGCACATACCGGTTCAGGCGCTGGCCGGCTTCGAAGTAGTGCTGCTGGCCGGTTAGCTGGTACAGCAAGAACAGGCAATGCGCATTCTGCGCCGAACCGGTCAGGCAGGCGAAAGTGGCTGCGGGACGCCAGTGCCGGTCAAGCCGGCCAGGCAGGAAGCCGTCCGCGCCAACCGCCTTGCATAAGGCGCTGCCGGTGCGCGCGGCGGCGGCCAGTAGTTCGGGCTGGCGCGACAGCAGGTAGGCTTCCAGCACGCCGCGCAAGGCATAGCCGATCGTATGGCTGAGGGGGCGCTGCGGATCGTTCAGGCAATTGGACGCGAACCAGCCATTGGGCTGCTGCCTGGACAGCGCCCAGGCAACCTGGCGCAAGCCGGCTGCCCCATAGCCATGGCCCGGCGCAATGCGCTCGGCGGCGAACAGGCTCCAGGCCACATGGGTTTCATATGCCTTCTCGCCCGGCACCGCGAACGGCGTGGGGTGGCGGCGCCAGCAACCGTCGGCGTCGAGCGAATCACGCAGCCAGGCCGCGGCGCGGTGCATGGCGGCGTGGTAGCGCGGGTCGCCGTAGGCAGCGGCGCCGGCCGCCAGGCCGAGCAGGATCTGGCCGGTATTGAAGGTGACTGGCACGCGCGGCAGGGAGTCGATGCGCCCGCCCTGGAAACCGCCTTCGGGGAACTGGATGGAAACGAGCCAGTCCAGCATGCGCCGTGACCGTTGGTGCAGTTCGTCGCTGCCCTGGCGGTGCGCCAGTTCGATCATGGTCGGTACGATATAGCCGGTAGTTTCGGGATAGGAGCTCGCCCAGCCCTTGAGCAGGCTGAAGTCGCGCGCCACGCCGCCATCGGCCGAGGCCGAACGGTCCTGTGCCGCGCCCAGCCAGGCTGCGCACGCGGCCACAACGGCTGCGCTGCCCGGATCATGGTCCGGCAGGCCGCGCCGGTCGGCCTGGCGTTCGGCCCGTGCGCCAGGTGGCAGCGCAGCTTGCGGAGTCAACTGATCCTTGATCGAACGGAATAGCCGGCGCATGTCGTCCCCCTCGTGCCCTGTCCCTGCCTTCAAGATGACATAGGGCATACAGGAGGGTTTTGAGAAATATCTACAGCCCTTGCTCGATTTAATTTTTCTATTGCAACTTTTTGTGAGTTTCCTAAGCGCACCATCTTCCTATACTTGAGCGATCACATGGCAGGGGACGCCAGCTCGCGTCCCAATCCGAGCCTAGGCGGACCCCAAACCCGGTTCGCACGAATTCCTTTCCCTTACAGCTCAGAAGGAGTACCGCCATGCGCCTGAACACCCCTGTCACCAACCAGGAATACATCCTGGAAGATGGCAAGACCATCGTGTCGACCACGGATTTGAAGGGCAAGATCACTTACGCCAACCCCTACTTTGTCGAAGTCAGTGGCTTTACCGAAGACGAACTGATTGGCGCGCCGCAGAACATCCTGCGCCATCCCGACATGCCGGTCGAAGCCTTCGCCGACCTGTGGACCACGATCCGGGCCGGCATGCCGTGGGGTGGAATGGTCAAGAACCGCTGCAAGAATGGTGATTACTACTGGGTATACGCGAACGTCACGCCGGTCATTGAAGCGGGGCGGCCGGTTGGCTATATGTCGGTGCGAACCAAGCCCAGCCGGGAACAGGTGGCGCAAGCCGACCAGTTGTACCGCGAACTGCGGGATGGCAATCCGCGCCGGCTGCGCCTTGAGCGTGGCCGGGTGCAGCTACAGGGCTGGCGCAACTGGGCCAGCCAGCTCCGCAACGTATCGCTGGCGCGCCATATCGGCATCGGCATGGGCGGCTTGAGCGGTATGCTGGCCTTCCTCGCCATTACCGGCGCGATGCAAGGCGCCGCGCTGTGGCTGACCGTTTGCAACGCTGCCTTCGTCGGACTGGCCCTCTATTTCTGGTACTCGCTGCAGCGGGCCATCGTGCAGCCCCTGCGCCAGGCAACCAGCTTCGCGCGCAAGATGGCCGGCGGCGACCTGACCGGCATCCTCGACGTCGGCGCTGACAATGACATGGGCCAGCTGCTGGCAGCGCTGAGGCAGACCAACGTCAACCTGCATAGCATCATAGGCGACGTACGCAGCAATTTCGACCAGATCCAGACCGCCACCAGCGAGATCGCCAGCGGCAACCTCGACCTCTCGGGCCGCACCGAATCGCAGGCGTCCAGCCTGCAGCAGACGGCCGCCAGCATGGAGCAGCTGACCAGCAACGTGCAGCAAAGCGCCGCCAGTGTGCAGAGCGCCAACGAACTGGCCGGCGAGGCTTCCAGCGTGGCCGCTGCCGGCGGCTCGATCGTGGCGCAGGTGGTGCAGACCATGGACGATATCAGCCAGTCCTCACGCCGTATCCTCGACATCATCGGCATGATCGACGGCATCGCTTTCCAGACCAATATTCTGGCGCTCAATGCGGCGGTGGAAGCGGCGCGCGCCGGCGAGCATGGCAAGGGCTTTGCCGTGGTCGCCACCGAAGTGCGCAGCCTGGCCCAGCGTTCGGCCACTGCCGCCAAGGAGGTCAAGGCGCTGATCGACAGCTCGATCGCCAAAGTCGAAGCCGGCGCCAGGCTGACCAGCAATGCCGGCGCCACCATGAGCGAAGTGATCGCATCGGTCGGCCGCGTGACCCGCATGATGAGCGAAATCCACCATGCGACCACGGAACAAAGCCGTGGCATCGGCCAGGTGAACCAGGCGGTGGTCCATATCGACGACATCACCCAGCAGAACGCTGCCCTGGTCGAGCAGGCCGCCGCCGCCGCCGGCAACCTGGCGCGCCAGGCCGATTGCGTGGCCCAGGCGTTTGCCGTCTTCAAACTGGGCGAAACGGCCGCGCTGCCGCGCCCGCCGGCCCGCCTGTTGCTGGCGGCATGAAGAAGCAGGGATTTTGTTTCCTTTTAGGTAATATCAGCTATATACTTCCCCCAAGCCTCCCTGACGGCGCCGGCGGTTCGCCGGCGCCTGTCGGTGCCGCGTCCGCTTCAACGGCGCTTGCCGGCGAATCCTGCCGGCGTCCCATGACCGAAGACATCGCCAGCCTGTTGTTGCTTTCCCGTTCGCACACAAGAAAGGCTGTGACAGCTTTCAGGGTCCAGGTGTAAAATTGACAACCCGTGCAAAACAATCAATACTATTATCAAAAGATTACACTCCACTGTGGCGGCGATCTGACGTCAGCACGGAAAAAATTGTTACATCCTGGAATAGTTTTGGCAGCTGTCATAGGGACGTCAAGCTGAGCTGTCAGGATCAATTGTAAAACTCAGCATTGAACAGCAGCGGCAACTGGTATACAGTTATCACAAAAGAAATACATAATTCTCACGGGAACCCGATATGGATGACAATAAGGTTGTAGCGGTCGTAGGTTTGGGCTACGTAGGCTTGCCCCTGGCAGTTGAATTCGGCAAAAAGCGCAAGACCATCGGCTTCGACCTGTCGCAAGCCAAGATCGAGAATTACCGCAAATTCTGCGACCCGACCGGTGAAGTGTCGGAAGCGGAATTGCGCGAGGCGACCCAGCTGCATGTCACTTACGACCCGGCCGCGCTGGCCGAGGCCGACTACATCGTAGTGGCAGTGCCAACCCCGGTCGACAATGCGCACGCGCCGGATTTCGGTCCGCTGGTCGGGGCGTCGACCACCGTCGGCAAGCATATGAAAAAAGGCGCCATTGTCGTGTACGAATCGACGGTCTATCCCGGCGCTACCGAAGAAGTCTGTATCCCCGTGCTGGAAAAGAATTCCGGGCTGAAATGGCCGCAAGACTTCAACGTCGGCTATTCCCCGGAACGTATCAATCCAGGCGACAAACTGCACCGCCTGACCACAATTTTGAAGGTGGTATCGGGCGATAGTCCTGCAACTCTCGAACAGGTTGCTAAACTATATGAATCGATAGTGACTGCTGGGGTATACCGGGCTTCCAGCGTGAAAGTTGCGGAAGCGGCCAAGGTCATCGAGAATACGCAGCGCGACCTGAATATCGCGCTGATGAACGAGCTGGCAATCATCTTCGACAAGATCGGCATCGATACGCTGGAAGTGCTGCAGGCGGCTGGCACCAAGTGGAATTTCCTGCCTTTCCGTCCTGGCCTGGTTGGCGGCCACTGCATCGGCGTCGATCCTTACTACCTGACCCACAAGGCCGACATGATCGGCTACCACCCGCAGGTGATCCTGGCGGGGCGCCGCATCAATGACGGCATGGCCAAGTTCGTGGCCGAGAA
>Ga0055530_10000621_pt1 | contig 30767 bp, 30 predicted proteins | sample Araplavi_mTSA_r2_FD_55009 | JGI IMG/M metagenome (GOLD analysis project Ga0055530, IMG submission 55009) | Arabidopsis root microbial communities from North Carolina, USA - plate scrape MF_Cvi_mTSA_r2 | ecosystem: Host-associated > Plants > Roots > Endosphere | place: USA: North Carolina... | reverse complement strand
GACAGCGTCGACGGCAAGCTGGCCCGCCCGCTGATGGCGCTGGCCGGTGGCGACGCCGTGCTGGCGGTGGGTGCCGAACTGCGGCGCGAGAAGACTTCGTTCAGCGCCACGGAGTCCCTGCGCACCAACGACGTCCAGGGCGACCGCGCCAGCTCGGACGAGTTGCTGGCTGATACCTCCAACTCGCGCGACATTGCCGCCTTCTACACGGAGATCAATGCGCCGTTCAGCAAGGAGTGGGAAGGACAGTTCGCCATTCGCCATGACCGCTACAAAGGCGTGCATGATCCGCTGACCAACGTCACCACGCCGAAACTGACAACCACCAATCCGAAGATCGGCGTCAGCTACCGCCCACGCCAGGAAATACTGGCCCGCGCCTCTTACGGCACCGGCTTCCGTGCGCCATCGATTGCCGAACTATTCCTGCCTGTGCGCTCCGGTACCACGGCCAGCTTCGTCAAAGACCCGGTGTCGGGCGAAATCGCCCAGTTCGACCTGGACCGTTACGGCAACCCCGAGCTGAAACCGGAAAAGTCGAAGCAGTTTTCGGCCGGCGTGGTGCTGCAGCCTAACAGGAACTGGAACGGTAGCCTCGATTACTGGATCATTCGTAAAACCGACATCATTTCGGAGATTGGCGAGCAGACAGTATTCGACAACCCGATCTACTACAAAGATCCGAACATCGTGGTGCGCGACGAAGATGGTGTCGTCTCCTTCCTGCAGTTCAAGAAGGAAAACCGGGGCAAGCTCAATACCTCCGGTCTCGATATTGAGCTTAACTGGCGCGGCGATGCCAGCCCGATGGGCCGCTTCAGCGCCAGCCTGAATGGCACGCTGATCACCAGGTACAAATTCCAGTCCGATCCGAACTCGCCGATGACGAATGGCCTCGGCGTTTTCCGCGACGATAAAGCCGTGCAGCGCTGGCGCCACAAGCTCAATGTCGACTGGACCCAGGGTCCTGTCAGCCTGAGCCTGGGCAACACCTTCTTCTCCAGCTATCGTGACCAGAACATCCCCGGACTGGCTGATCCAGGCTGGAACGACCGTGACGTAAAAGCGTATTCGCTGTGGGACCTGACGGGGAGCTATTCCTTCACGAGCAACCTCAAGCTGCGCGCCGGTTTGATCAATGTGTTCGATACACCGCCGCCATTCACCAACCAGTCGCGCTACTTCGAGGTCACCTGGGATCCGACCTATGGCGATCCGCGCGGCCGCTCGTTCTTTGCCAACCTGCAGTACAAGTTCTGATCGCTGCCGCAAGCGTCCCGGCCTGCCATATGGCAGGCCGGGCTGCTCTAGCGGCCCATGTCTTGCGGCCGGTAACGCGCCAGGATCGAATGGATTATGCCGCGGGCCTTGAGCCTGGCAATCGCATGATTCAGGTCAGCGATTCCAAGCTTGCCCTGGGCAGGAATCGCACAATAGGTATCAAAGTCCGTAATTTTCAAGTTGTAGGGCGCCAGGCGTGACCGCTCCGGGTGCACCTTGCGCTGATAGTCGAAAAAGATCCGGTTCGTAAATATGAGGTCGAAGCGGCCGAGCAGCAGCTTTTCCAGGTTTTGACTGTCGTTGGCTGCGTTGTCACGCACAATCTTCGGCTGCAGGTACTCAACTTCCGGATAACGATAGCCCTGGATCGTGCCCACGCGCAGGCCGGCAATCGCGTTCAGGGAGTCCGGCAAAGGCGTGTTGCGACGCATGGCAACGATCATGCGATTGGAGATGATCGCATCGGACCAGAGAAATGTCCGGTTATCGAGCCATTCGGGCCGCAGGTCACACAGCAAGTCGGCGTGGCCCCGCAACAAGGCGCCTTCCACCCTCGTTCGCGGCAGGATCATGTACCGCGGCTGGAGGTTCAATTGCGCACCCAGCGCATCGCCGAAATCCTTGAGGATCCCTCCCACCAGCTCTTCGCCGCGGATGTCCGTCATGGGCATGCCGCTACCGTTGGAAATGGCCATGACCAGATCGGATGCAAATACGGTCTTTGAAGTCAGAACAATGACGAATAGCAGGAAGCGCGCAAAGGACATCGTGAACCCGAAAGTGATCATGAAACAGCGTTCTTGTTTTCGCTTTAAGGATGATAACTCTGGTATCCGTCCCTCACGCGCCCGGCTGCCGGCCCTCCAGCCCGGGCAATGGGCTAGATCCGCTTTCTCAACATCGTTAATCCGGAACTCCGATTACCGACGTATTTGAATGACGAACGATCGTGCCGCCGTATAAAATTTGCATCATTGCACTGCTTCGTGCACTCACCATTCTTCGTGAAAGGATCAATCTTGAAACTACTGTCCTCCCCCCTGGCACGCCACTTCATTGCCACCGCACTTTGCCTGTCATCGTTTGCTATCGCTGCGCCTGCCTCCGCCGGTCCTGACTGGGCAATCGATGTCGCCGGGGGAGCAGATCATCCCCTGATCCAGCGCTATAACAATTCATGGATGATGGCCTACAAGAAGATCGGCTTTGACCAAACGACCTTCCCAGGCAAGCTCGGTTTGGACAGCAAAAATGAATTCCTGGCGCCGATCACCGTGGAAGGCCAGATTACCCGCATGGTGTACTTCGCGCCGCTTGGCAAGACCCCACTGGAAGTGCACCGCAACTATGAACAGGCACTTAAGGCAGCCGGCTTCAAGGCCCTCATCAGCTGCACGCCACGCGACAAAGGCTGCGAGCACATGCGCTACGGCTTCGATGACCATTATGGCTCGATGAAGGAAGCGGACTTCCGCGCCAACCGGGCACGTCATCCCGAAAAGTCCGCCCTGAATGACCAGATGTTTTCCCTGGGTGGCACGAATATGCTCGGGACCGACGACCTCTATTTCACCTACGGCACCTTGTCGAAGGATGGCAACACGGTTCACGTGATGGTGAACTCCGGTAAGGTATATCGCACCGATTTCACCACAACCTATATCGAGATCGCCGAACCCCAGGCGATGCAAGGAGGCCAGGTTACGGTCAATGCAGATGCCTTGAAGACGGCCTTGCAGTCGAGCGGCAAGATCGCTTTGTACGGCATCTACTTCGATACCGGCAAGGCTGAGATCAAAGCTGCGGAATCCAAGACCCAGCTCGACGAAATGGCGAAATTGTTGAAGAGCCAGCCTGCACTCAAGGTCTATATCGTTGGCCACACGGATAACCAGGGCAACCTGGATGCCAATCAGGCGTTGTCGCAGCAGCGTGCGCAAGCGGTTGTTTCCGCGCTGGCCAAGCAGTACCAAATCGCTGCCACCCGCCTGGGAAGCAAAGGCGTTGCCAGCCTGGCGCCAGTCGCTTCGAACGCGGACGAAGCAGGTCGCGCCAAGAACCGCCGTGTCGAATTGGTCGTTCAATAATCCTTGCGTTGGCGCCCTGTCCTGCCATGTAGCAGGCTGGGGCGCTCAGTCGAATTTCCCTCTACACAACACTCATTACTTTGGGGTAATATATGTTAAATTTCGCATATCTCGAGTGAAGGAGGCACAGCATGCGCGATGCAGCAACCATCCAGCCAGACACGTCTGAACGTGAGTACAACCCGAACCGCTTGCTGGACGCATTAATCGACCATCTGAAGCTAAAGAACGACGCCGCTCTCGCCCGCGCGCTCGAAGTGGCGCCGCCAGTGTTAAGCAAAATTCGCCATCGCCGCCTTCCGGTGGGTGCCGCGCTACTCATCCGCATGCACGAAGTCTCCGAACTGACAATCAGTGATCTTCGCTACCTGATGGGCGATCGCCGTAAGAAGTTCCGCATCAGCGACAGCCAGGGAAAACCTGATCGCGCCAAATGACGCAGGCCTCCGAATAGGCCGGCGCTCGCAAAAGAGTCGCCGACTGAGCCGTGCTCAATGGATATTCCTCAGGCGCTGAACTATGCCGCGTTCTTCGTCCGGCGAATAGAACAAAGGATAGAAGGAGCGTGCTGACATCGCGCTCTTTGGTCCCTGGCCGCCGAATTTTTGAATCTGCTCGCTCACGTAGGCAAGTTCGACCACCAAGAGATAGGCTGGGGCCGCCACGCGCGGGTTGACCTTCAAGTCCCCCAAGCGCTTGAAGCCGAGCATGGTTTCGTAGAAGCGCCGGTGGCGCGGATTTATTTCGATGAAGATGTGTGTGCAGTGGTGCAAGTCGCGTGCGTACAGCACCGATAGGTGGAAGAGCGACGCCATCTGCACCCTGCTGCTGCCGCTGTCGAATGCAAGCTTGGTGATCTCGCAAACGCGGGCGCCGCGGATCTTGCGTACCTTGTCGACCTCGCGCTTGAAAACTTCGTCAGCCAGGATGCCCCCCGGCGAGTCCAGTCCCAAAGTCAGGGTGCCGATTACCTCGCCCTTGTCACTGGCGGTGAGCGTGATCCTGTTCGGATCGTCTGTCAGTCGGTGGGGCCCGGCATAACCTCGCCAGGAGTACATTTTGTTAATCAGCAGGCTGGCTTTGCTGCGTGCATCGACCGTATCGAACATATGCACCTCCCACGATTGTTCCGCGCAAGGCCTCAGCCTTCGCATTGCCCCCTTTTCAAGTATTCCGGCAAGCCACTACCAAACGCCACCACGCGCCGTGCGAACAACGGACGCGACGGCAAAACTGACTACTTGGATGCATGTTGTCACGGCTGGGTCAGCTCGACAATAGATGGAGTGCAAAGTGTGACGAAATCGACACCATTTATTTCGGACTCGGCAGGGCGCAAAGTCCGCTTCTTGCTTTGAAAGGCCAAGAACGTTCAATCAGTAACTCGTAACGACAGTCATCGCCGATACCACGCAATTGGCTCTTCAAAAACGGTGGAATTGAATGGATACAAGTCGGCCGTCACAAAACCGTACCTCAGCTCAATGTTGAACTGGCTGCTCGAAATCTTGAACGCGCCTTCCGGTCCAAATGTCGCAGACACGTCGAGATTTCCCTCATGGCTACCACCAATGACGGTCAATTTTTTCAGGTCATAGAAGGATAGCCGCAGCTGCACGCGGTCGCATCCCTTCCGTACCCACCTGGCTGGGCTGTTCTCGGGAAGCTCGAGGAAAGTCAAACTAATGTGAATGTCTCCAATTTCACCCATTACGAGCTGAGCCAACCGCAAACGGTCTAGTGATGGCTGCTTCCCACCGAACGTATTTTCTAGCGCAATGCTATTGCTGAGGCGCCCGATCCAATTTTGCTTGTTTTCATTCATTTTCGAAATGGTGTTGAATGCGTTCGACAACTACCTTTGTGCCGGTAAACGTGCATACCATCACGCGACCGACAGCGTCTGCAAGTTGCAAAGCCCTCACGGATCCGAGGACTCTCTATTGCTCTCCAGCTCCAGCTCGGCTAACGAGCGCCAGGTGGACCATGCCGTCACCGCCTGCCAGCTCGAATTCCATGCGCAGAAATTCGAGCATTGCCTGATAGGTTTTGAGAACCTACCTCGGGTCATCAGTTGGCAAGATTCCTTCGATGGCGAGGGCCAGCTCGTCGTCGAGAATTTCAGTATCGTCAGTAAAACCCGAGGCAATGCGTCGTCGGGCCTCTGGCACTACCAAGGCCAGCGCGATCCGCTGGCGAATGAATGTGGCTAGTACATGGTTCGTGACCTCTCCGACAGCCACCGACCAATTGTCCCGGCAACGCTCTATGAGGCTCGAGTTGAAATCCGGCTCAACCCAAGCACCAACGAAGTCTGCCACTGCTCTTTTATCCATATGGCTCTGCTTCAAAATCATCAATGGTCTCACATCAGGAGCGAACGTTTTTCATCGAATGAGGTTGAACCTAAGCGCTCACGCAGGGTGGCGACAAAGGACTCGTGCATTTCCAGGCAAGGGAGCGCAGCAAGTCCACCCTGGCCTTTAAGGAAGATCTGGACAATTTCCTTGTCGAGCACGTAGCGTTTGATGGTAACTCCGCGAATGTCACTGTAAGGAATCACGAAGCTGCCATCTGGCGATTCAACTGAGATGCCTTCGTCAGCGGTCACATACGATGTTGCAGCAATGGCGGCCACGACTTTCCGATGCTTACGGATTTGCGCGAAGCCAATCGCACCAGCGAGCAAGGCCATGATCACGAATAGTCCCGTGGGATCGTCTCTGGGTCTTGCGGGCCCAAAGTACATCAAATAGCCAAACAGCAGAACAATGCTTACGAGGACAATGACAACTCTCCTGGAGCCGCCCCGCATTGAGTTGATGTAGTGCGAAGTTGGTCTATAACGCATATTCGACATAAGGAACAGTAAATAATGAAGGCCCTACCCTTTAGAACCTCGGGGCGATGTACATGGCAGTGTCCGCCTCAACTTCCAGTTCCCCGCCGTAGCCAAGCAGCAGTCCAAGCACGGGAAGTCTGAATTCAACGGCAAACAGGTAGTTGCCATTACCAAGAATGCGCTTGCCTGCTTTTGATTGCGGCAGCAGCCATAGCGGCAACGGGAATCCCTTGAAGCTGGCGCGAAGCGGGCGCCATTGCCAGCCCTGGTCGACAATGTCGACCGCCAGTTCCAATCGCAGGGCGCCTGTCTCCTCGATCCAATAACCTTCGGGCCAGACGCCGACTGGAAGAAAGCTGGATTTCAATACGGCGCCATTGTCGAAACGACGCAGCCAAACAAGTGCATCTTCCGTATGGCTGATATCGACCCGAAAACCCCTGCTGGACAGGTCGACCGGCACGCCAAGCGATTTCGCCAGGCGTTTCCCGATCCACCCGCCAATCCCGGTGCCGACGCGAATCTCAACCGCGCCCGACAGGCATCCCCCGCCACGGTGCAAGGCCTGCAAACCCGGATGCAGGTCGTGAAATCGCTCGCCGAACCACCGGCTGACGATGCATTCGTTCACAGGCTGGACGGGAGTTGCAGATTTGCTCATGCCTGCAGTTTGCCGTATGGCAGCCTGTTATGGCAAGGGTGAGCGCCGCGGGCAGGACACGCTCAAACCTGCGCTTGGCCGCCGTCGACGAACAACTCGATGCCATTGATAAAGCTGCTGTCGTCGGAGGCCAGGAAGGAAACTGCCTTCGCCACTTCAGATGGCTGGCCCAGGCGGCCGATCGGCACCAGCGTAGCCAAATGCCCGAGCAGCCCGGATTGGTGCTCTTCCGGTACCAATCCAGCCAGGCCTGGCGTATGGATTGGGCCTGGACTGACGGCGTTGACGCGGATCTTGCGTGGTTTCAGGTCCAGCAGCCAGTTCCGGGCAAAATTGCGCACGGCGGCCTTGCTTGCGCTGTACACGCTGAAGTTTTCCGTCCCCTTCACCGACGTGGTGGAAGAAGTCAGGATGATCGAACTGCCGTCTTTCAGCAGGTCCAGGGCTTTCTGGACGGTGAACAGCGTTCCCTTGACGTTCGTGTCGAAGATGCGGTCGAAGTGCTCTTCGGTGACCTGCGCCAGCGGCATCATATCGCCGCCACCGGCATTGGCAAACAGCACGTCAAGGTGGCCGGATCGCTGTTTGATCTCGGCGTAAATCCGGTCCAGATCGTCCAGCTTCGCAACGTCGCCCTGGATGCCGTAAGCAGTTGCGCCAGTGGCGGTAATGGTTGCGACAGCGGCTTCCAGTTCGGCCTGGCGACGGCCGGTAATGTACACGACAGCGCCTTGCGCGGCAAAGTCTTGTGCCGATGCCAGGCCGATGCCGGTGGTTCCTCCGGTGACCAGTGCTACCTTGCCTGCCAGTTTCTTTGCGTTGATCATTTTGTTTCTCCTTCGTTATGAATGAATGAGTGCACTTTACGTCCGGCTGATTGTTGAATAAAGTAGCGCAAAGCGAATACATTATTCCCACACATAAATAATTGAATCATGGACCAGCTCCTCGCAATGCGCGCCTTTGCCCGCGTCGTCGAAGCCGGCAGCTTTACCAAAGCCGCAGAGACGCTCGGCATGCCCAATGCCTCGCTCACCAAATCGATCCAGTCCCTGGAAGCGCACTTACGCGTCAAACTGCTGCAAAGAACCACCCGCCGCGTGTCCGTCACGCCGGAAGGTGCTCAGTATTACGAGAAGACCCAACGCCTTTTGAAGGAGCTGGAAGATGTCGACGCAAGCTTCAGCGCTGCGCAGTCCAAGCCGCGTGGCCACCTGCGGGTAGACATCGGAAGCTCTACCGCCAGCCTGGTGCTGCTGCCGGCCTTGCCGGACTTCCTGGCCAGCTATCCGGATATCCGCATTGACCTGGGCGTCTCCGACAAGCATGCCAACCTGATTGGGGATAATGTGGATTGTGTGATCCGCGGGGGCGAGCTGACCGACCTCTCGCTGGTCGGCCGCCAGATCGGCAGCGCATCATGGGTCACTTGTGCGACGCCGGAATACCTGCGCATTCACGGCATACCCAAACACCCCTCCGAATTGAAGGAAGGACACTCGGTCGTTCAATACCTGTCGACCCGCACCGCACGCGGGATTCCGCTTCACTTCGAGAAGAAAGGGGAAAGGGTGGAACTGGGCGGCGTACGCTCGGTCGGAGTCAACGAGAGCAACGCCCACGTTGCCGCCGGACTTGCCGGCCTGGGTGTAATCCAAACTTTCAGATATGCCGCCGCCCCGCATCTGGCGGCCGGCACCCTGGTGCCAATCCTGGAAAAATGGCAGCCCGCACGTTATCCCTTTTATGTTGTCTATCCAGCCAGCCGCTACGTGAGCAACCGGCTGCGCGTGTTCATCGATTGGACAGCCGACCTTTTTTCGGCACTTGAATAGCCGGCCCGAGTATTTCCCCGTCAGCTTGTGCGCATCTTTTTGAATACGAGGTTGCGCACTTCATCGATGACAACCTGGAAACCGGTCACCTCCCCGTTCTTACCCCGCATGAACTTGACGCCGGCCATGAAGCGCCTGTCTCCCGCGAACAAGTCGCGACTCCTGGGCGTGAGGTTCACCGTGCCAACGCGAAGGTTAGTCGCCATCAGCGTATCGGGGCCTGGGGCGACGACAAAGGAAGAATCCAGCTCCTCGCTGTAGTATGTGCCGCTGAACTGCGCCTGCTCGTCCTTTGTGTAAGTCGAGGGCTTGTACGACTTGTACACCGAGGGATCGCTCCCGCTCATGGTGTAGTGTAGTTCCAAGCCCTGTTCAGACGCGACGAACCTGACCAGGAATTTGTCGTCGCCTTCCACCTTTACCTGGAAAAGCCCGTCGCCCAAGGGGATCATCTCGCGTCCTTCCGCGCCTTCGGCCCGGCTGAAATACAGGGTGCTGTCCTTGAGATAGACCTTGCCCGCAAGGGCGCGGACAGAATTCCAGTAGCTGCCCTCATACTTCTGTAACTGTTGCAAGGGCAGCTTCACAGCCGTGATCTTGTCGTACTCAATCGACGCCGGCTCGGGGAATTGATCTTCCAGCAGGACAGTCGCCAGGCGCATGCCATAGCTGCCGCTATAGGCCAGGCCGGAGCTTAATGTAATGACGGTGAGTCTCTGCGCTGGAAAACTGAAGATGGAACTCGCATACCCGCCATAAGCGCCAATCATGTAGACCTTGGGGATGCCACGCTCCTGTCCCACATGGTGCTGGCCATAATTGGAGATGCTGCTGATGTCTTTCACGATCGGTCCGTCATCCAGCCGGACGGGCGTATTCAGCTTGCTGGCGATGCCCTTTACGCCCGGGGCCTGCGAAGAAAGGTGCGCGCGCCAGAGCGATAAATCACGCACGGACGAATAGAGGTTGGCCGGGCCGGCGATGCCACTGCCGAAATCCGTCGTGTAGGCGCCTTTCTCACCAACCCGGTACGGCACGGCAGTATTCGCCAGCGGCAGGCCATTGTCGTAGACGAACGTGGTGTTCTTCATGCCAAGCGGGGTGAAGATCTGGTCTTGGCAGAACACTTCAAAGGGTTGTCCCGACACCGCCTCCACGATCCTCGCCAGCAGCACCAGGCGCGTGTCGCCGCCCGGAGAAAATGCCGTGCCCGGCTTGAAGTTCAGTGCCTTCTGGTTATGGATAAACTGGAGGATAGTCTTGTACTGCTCGGGCTCCCGCGATTCCCATCCGCCCAGCGACTTCAAGACCTTATAGCCGTGCAGTCCGTCGGTGGAACTGAGTAAATGCCTGACCGTCAGTTTGGCGCCGAAGTCCGGCAGTTCGGGCAGGTACTTGCGGATATCCTCGTCAAGCCCGATCTTGCCTTGATCTTCCAGCGTGAGCGTGGCGAAGGCGATGAACTCCCAGGCCATTTTGTCGACCTGGAACCTGGTGTCGACGGTGGCCGGGATCTTGTATTCGAGATTTGCGCTACCGAAGGCCTTTTCATAGATTACTTTACCGTCTTTCAGCGCGACGATTGCCAGCGCTGGCTTGTCCGGCGAATTGACATCACTGAGGATCTTCTCGATGGCCTGCGCGGATGCGGGATCGATTACGTTCGCCGCACTGGTTGTGAACGGGAGAGCTGCCAGGGACCAGAGCGACAGGTACTTTGCCAGGTTGTTGTTCATGGGATCTCCTTAGTTCGCCTGGATGGTTTCGATGACTTTGCGCGCGACCGATGCCGTGGCCGAGGGGTCTTGCCCGGTAATGATGTTTCCATCCGCGACGAAGAAGTCATCACCGATTTTTTGGGAGTGGACAAAGTTTCCACCGTTCCTGCCGATCTCCTTGTCGATCGAGAACGGAAAGGTCAGGTAGTACGCTGCCTTGGTGTCCTCGAACATATCGGGGAAGCCGGTCACCTTACGCCCCGCAAGGAGCGACTTGCCATCCCGGCTTTTGAGCAAAGCGATGCCCGCTGTCCCATGGCAAACGGCCGAAATTACGCCGCCATCTTGATAGATCCGGCTCGCAATTTCCTGAATCCCCTTGTTCTCCGCCACACCGAACATTGCGGCCCCGCCGCCGCTGTAATAAACCGCCTTGTAATCCGCCGCGTTAACTTGCTCCGGCCTGAACGTGTTTTTGAGCAGGGTCATGAACGCCGGGTTGTAGAGATACTCTTTTTGGATACTGTTCGAAGTCTGGATGTAGCCCAGCGGGATGGCGCCGCCGCTGGGGCTGACAAAATCCACCACGTAGCCATTCTTGATGAAGATGTCATAGGCGACGGCAATCTCTTCGAAATGGTTTGCCGTATTCAACCTGGTATTGCCATAGGTATGCTGGTTGGAAGTGACGAACAGGATTTTCTTGCTCTTGGCAGCCTCCTTATAGGTGTAGCTCTTTTGCATGATCTTCCACGCGCCCTTGTATTTCAGCAGCAAAAAATAGTCGGTATACATCCGGTAATCAGGAATTAATACTTCAACTTTCGCTGTCGCCGCGTTATTGCTGACATCAATAGACAGGATGCGGCCTATACGATTATTTTTTGCGCCCGGAGTGAAATTGGCAATATATTGCTCGCCGGAGCGAATAAGCAACTCATTCGCCTCGTTCACGGCGTATAGCTTGAAATCCGGATGGAAGGCATTCTTTAACCGTTCAGGATCGCTATTCGCTGTACCTTCTATGTAATCGGTCAGCGTCTGGCGTATTTGCTCGATATCGGATTGGGCGTTGGCTGCATTTTGCAGACCGAGGAGCAGGCAAGCGGCGAATACGGCGCTCAGGAAACCGTGCGGTATCATAAGTGGACCTCAAGTTGTAGATGGGAGCTACAACTTATCGGTCATGTCGCAGGTTGGAGTCGCGAAACATGATTCCGGACTCCGGATTCATGGTTTTGTAGTGTTTACGAAGCGGACCCGGCGCGGAAAGTGGCGGGCGTCTGGCCCGTAATCTTCTTGAAGGCGGCAAAGAATGTGGAATTGGAATTGAAGCCACTGCGCTCGGCGACCAATTCCATATTCAGATGGGACTCCCGCGTCAGCAGGTCCTTCGCGTGCTGGATGCGGAACTCATTGATATAGTGGTTGAAACTCTTGCCAAGGTTGTCGTTAATAACCTGCGAGACGGTGGTCTGCAAATTGCCGACTTTTTTGGCCAGCAATGCCAGGTTCAAATTGGGATTCAAATATAACTGCTGTCCGCGCATTACTTCTTCCATCGAGTTGATTAAAGCGCGGGCATCCGCGTCATCCAGCTTGCGATTCTGGTATTTCTCCTTTTTGGCTTCTGGCTGGAAAAGAAAAGTCAGAATCGTGACATGGATGGAAAAGGTAAAGGAAAGCGCGCCGACAATATACGAAGTTATTGGCGTGCTGGCATAAGCAGCGAGGATCAGAACGCTGCTGAAGAAAACACTATGCACGAGGATGGTTTGACGCGAGAAAACACGCGCTTGCCACAACTCGCGGCCGGCCAGCAGCAAATATGCCAACCAGTAGAGATGGATGCCGCCCATGACGTGGCGCCAGATCAGCGGGTACGAAGGGTACGGGAAGAGCATACCCAAGCCGATGACGAGGGCCGCCAGCAAAATATGCCAGCGCCAGCGCTTGCTGATGGCGCCCTGCTTCAGGTCGGCGAGATGGCAATGGACGTACAGGTAAGTCAGCGGCCCGATCAAGAGGCAGGCCGATATCCCGACCTGAAGAAATTCCACGGCGAGGTCGGGATTGAAATAATAAAAAGTCGATTTACCAGTGCGAATGCCAATCGCAATGAGCAATGCACCCAGCATGCAATTGGCCAGGCGCTGCATGCGGCGGCTGAAGAAATAGCACGCCAGGAGAATCCCATTGACCGCCCCCAGGGCGCTGAATAGGAAAAGAAGCTGTTTTGAGAGCATGTGGGCACGGCCTGTTCCGAATTGCTGGCATTGCAACATCGGCATGAGAACTTGTCAACCGCCCCTTTTGGTACGCCATCGTACGGACGCAACAATACACTCCGTGCTAACCTGACATCGTCGTGGCGGAGAATCCGAGTGCCAGCCACGCCCCCGCACGAAAGGGGAGATCATGCGCAAATTAATCACCATACTCGCGATGGCTGCTTTCAACTTCATGCCGCCACCAGCGAAGGCCAGCGTCAACATATCCATTAACGTAGTCCAGTACCCTGCCTTGCAGCGGATTCCCGGCTACCCGGTGTATTACGCACCACGCCTGCATGCCAATTACTTCTTCTATGATGGACTCTATTGGGTTTACGTAGACGACGCATGGTACGCCAGCCCCTGGTTCGACGGTCCATGGGATCTCGTTGCCATCGATAGCGTGCCGCTCTTCATTCTGCGCATTCCAGTTCGCTATTACCTGTATCGGCCCGCGATGTTCAGTGGTTGGGCGATCAATGCGCCGCCACGCTGGGACAGGGTGTGGGGCCCCGACTGGGCGCATCGTCACGCCAACTGGCAGCGATGGAATCGCGCCGCGGCCCCTGCCCCGGCTCCTCTGCCAAAGTATCAGCAGCGCTTCACGCGGGCCAACTACCCAACTGACGTACAGCGGCGAGAGCTCGCGCAGCAGCATTACCGTTACAGACCGCATGACTCGCAGGCACGCCAGACGTGGCAGGCGCATGTCGGCGATTCAAGCAGGCAGGCACACGCGCGGTCAAATCCGCCAAGCCAGTCGCGGTCCCAGGCTCAAACGATTCGCCCTTCGGACGCGCAAGACCAGGACATGCGTTCAGCCATGCGCGAGCATGCCAAACCGGGCCGGCCTCCACCGCACCGGGAAGCTCCACCCGATAATGTGATTGCGCGCCGCGGACACTCAGACGCGCGCGATTTCGCGCGCAGCCCGGACCCCAGGCACGAAGGACGTCCGGAAAGGCCCGAAAAACCCGGCAGGCCCGATAAGGACGAAGGCCACGAACATGGAAAACGCCATTAAGGACTCGCCTGGGGACGGTGGCTGGCCGCGTCAAGGCCTGAGGGACGATTGGCCTCGCCGGGGCCGGCCGTCGCTACGCCGTCGCGCATGTCCGCCTCTGGCCGATCGCTGTCGCGTTCAAGCAGATGCGAAGTAAAGAAGGGGAGCGACAACATCAAGCGCAGACCAACTCATGGCCATCAAGTGCCAGCGTTTCGGGCGCAGCTGATGTCTCACCCGCTTATACGCAAAATACATTAGTGCGACGAGTAGGCTCAGAGACGCAAGACCGTAGGCCAATGACGACATCATCGCCAGACCAATCGCATCACCGCTATACGGATTTCCAGCTTCACGTGCCGCTGTCAACTGGAAGAAGAGAACAATGAACGCAATCAGCGGAATCCCTCCAACAACAGCGACGCCAGCCATGAAGCCAGCTAGCTTTCCGTCTATCGTTTGCATGCGAATCGCCATTCGTTCATTTCCTTAGCTCTTCCGGAGGTGTGTTATCCCTACCTTTGGATAGAAGAATCGTGCACTCCTTGTCAAGTTCAGTAGTTGGCATAGAAGCCGCAACCCTTCTGAATTCTTGAAGCCCTTTTTGGAACTCAGCTTTCTGTCCCAACTGCTCGTACTCCCCCGGATGCCCCTTGAAGAAATCCGCAACAGCCTTCTCGTAATATTTTGCGTTCTCTGGTTGCCGCTCAGAGCATACCTGCGATAAGCCCACGACCATGGCAGCGAATGGATTCGTCCCGCAATCCTGCTCAGTAGACGGGCATTGGCTTAATCCATAAGAATTCTGCATTGCGATTAGTGTACTCATGAAAGCCACTAGCTTGATCTTCATACTTAAAAGCGATCACCAAACGGAATGGGTCGGTGCCATGAACAGTCTAAAAGCTCAGTCTATCATCTTGCCGAAACGCAAAGTGCGCAAATTTTCACATCCATCTGCAGCTCCAGTACTTGAACCAGGACCGCCTCGTCGCACCATCCAAAGGCTCAACTTCCCCTTGCGTGGAAAGTAATAAAAAAGCCTGCGATTTCTCGCAGGCCTTTTCACTTCAGTCGCAAGGATCAGCGGGGCATGCCGTTGTCGCGGGCGGCTTCTGGCTGGAGCTTGGCGAATATCATTGCAGCGGGCTGTGTGTCGCCCTTCTTCAGGCCATAGGCTTCGATGTCGCGTACTGGTGTGAGCATCAGCTTACCGTCAACCATGTGCCCAACGAAGTGCAGGTTGAGCGCTGGCACGCGGACCTGGAAAAAGTCCTGGCTGGCGCGGCGTTCGCGCTTCACGACGCCGTCGCGCGCATCGTGCAGGGCCGTGGTCAGTAGCGGCGAACCGAAGGAGACGGCCTTCCATTGCGAATCCTGCTTGCGCAAGGTGACCGAGGATTGCACCTTTTCTCCGACCTTGACCGGATAAGTCACCAGCCCGGTTGAATGAAGCAGCGAAGAAGGATCTGCTCCGTGGTACTGGCTCAATTCATCCAGCCGGACCATGTAGTCGCCCAAGGGATTGTCGAGTTGGGCGCGCTGCACTTCGGCCGGGTTTGCAAAGCCCATCCGCACGGCGTTTTCCGGAGACACCAGTTTGCCGAAGGTTGAGAGTGAACTGCGGGCAATGGGGCTGCTTTCTTCGACCACGGCGCGCATGTTCACGGCGCCTGGACCTTGCTGCGCCTGTACCGCCATCGTTGCCAGCGCCAGGCTGGCGAAAAGGATCGCGCGCATATCATTGCCCTCCGACGTTGACGAGGTTATGGAAGTCATCCCAGTGCGTGTGGTGTCCGTCCAGTTCGACATAATAATCATAGGTGTCGAAACGGTGATCGCCAACATCGGGTGACCAGGGATCGTTCACCTCGACATAGTTCGTGTTGTCCTCCACCTTGTAGCCGATGGCCACCATCATGTGGCCGCCGCCGCCCGGCCAGTGCCAGGAGAAGGCAAACGCGCGCCTGCCGCAGTACTGGCTGTCGGCGAGTTCGTGCCGCAGTTGATTCCAGCTAAGCGCAGAATTGCTGGTACGGCTGAAGGTGAAGTTGTACTTGGCATACTCCGGCCAGCCGCCCTGAACACAGGCATTGGGCGTGGGCGAGTTGCAGCAATCGTTTCGGCCCAGCCGGTTATTGGCCTGCACGCATTGGCTGACGGAGTGGCCGAGGTATTCCATGGTCATCTGCCCACTCGCAGCCCAGCACCACATGCTGGTTTGCTGTGGCCGCAGCGTTACCGCCAGGTGCTGGTTTGCCGGAGGCGAACAGACGGCCACTTGTGGACTGCCGGCGGACGCTGCGAGCGATGCGGTTTTGGGGTTGTTGTCCAGCCGCTGCCAGCCAGGGCAGGAGTTGCCGCTACATGGCGTGTTTGTGTAGCGCCAGATCCAGCCATCATTATGCAATTGGTAGAGGCCTGTGCCGGCGGCCGCTAGGCCGGTGGTTTTGGGATTGTTGTCAAGCCGTTGCCAGCCCGGGCAGCTGTTGCCGTTGCACGGCGTGCCTGTATAACGCCAGATCCAGCCATCGTTATGCAACTGGTAGAGCTGTCCGGCAGACGCGATGATGGCTTTGGTCTTTGCATTGTTGTCGAGGCGTTGCCAACCAGGGCAGCGATTGCCGCTGCAAGGCGTGCCAGTGTAGCGCCAGATCCAGCCATCGTTGTGCAATTGATAGAGCTGGTTGTCGGCCGCTGCCAGTGCGACGGTCTTCGGATTATTGTCGAGGCGTTGCCATCCCGAGCAGCTGTTGCCATTGCATGGCGTGCCAGTGAAGCGCCATATCCAGCCATCGTTATGCAGCTGATAGAGCTGGTCGCCTGCAGCGATGATCGCTTTGGTTTTCGGATTGTTGTCGAGGCGCTGCCATCCGGGACAGGAGTCGCCATTGCAAGGCGTCCCGTTGGAGCGCCAGATCCATCCGTCGTTATGCAGCTGGTAGAGATGCGTGCCGCTAGCGGCTATCGCGACGGATTTCGGGTTGTTGTCCAGCCTTTGCCATCCCGGGCAGGAGTCGCCGTTGCATGCGGCGCCGGTGAAGCGCCAGATCCATCCGCTGTTATGCAATTGATATAGCTGATCGCCGGCAGATGCAATGGCTTTCGTTCTCGGATTGTTATCCAGCCTTTGCCATCCCGGACAGGAATTGTCAGTGCAAGGTGTGCCTGTATAGCGCCAGATCCAGCCATCGTTGTGTAACTGATAGAGCGTCTGGGCCATTGCAGCCGCTGGCAAGAGCAGCAATGCCAGGATCGAGATGCCTCGTTTTATGCCCATCACATCCTCCTTTGGTGGTCGCTGTCATTTTTAAAATTGCAGCCATATCCGCAGTGCGGTTCATCCATCATAGGCAAACTGCAATGCCAGAAATTCACCAATTATTTCGATGTGGCCTTTCTGCCACCAGGCAGTGAATGCGGCGGCGCTCAACCTTCAGCGCTGCCCGTAGCTTCGTATTACTGCGCTAGTTTTGCGCGACTTGCACGCTTCGAGAATAACCTGACAGGCCGGCCCATCGCTGGCAGAATCGGCGAGCTGCATAACAACTCGACAATTCATCCTGAACCGACTGAGGAGGCTAACGTGGCACGAAACGAATTCGATAAACGTCTGTCTGATCGCTGGGATACAGATAAAGACCGCAAGGCCTCCAACCGCGACGAGCTGGACACGCGCAACCGCTACCACTACGACGAAGAGAGCTTCTACCAGCGCAACCGCGGTACCGTGAAAGACATCGACGAGATGATGGACCGGCTGGATTTCATCATGAGCGATCGCTACGACATGGACATGGATGCCAAGTTTGCCGAGTCGCTGCTGGATGTCAACGACATCCGTCCCCGCAGCGACCCGGATTCACGCTTGGATCGCATTGAAAAGCAGCTCGACGACCTACTCAAGAATAATATCCGTGACGCCGAACCGGCCGAGAAGCAATCCAGCGTGCGGCGCTGGATCCTGGCCGCGATTGGCCTGCTGGTTGCCGGCGGCCTTGGATTCGCCGTTTACGAAATCATGCGCCGCCAAGCCAAAGGAGAAGGCGACAGCGACATCGATGTGCCGGCCGCGCTGAAAGCCAAGTTGCAGGAGCTGATCGACAAATGGAACGCGGCGCCCGACCCGACTTTCTGGCTCGATTTTGCCAACGCCATCGACGCCGGACTGGTCATCGACGGCAAGCAGCAGCAGTTCACCATTGCCGACCAGGTGGTCTTCCTGAACCTGACCATAGCGACCTGTCCGCTGAAGGAGCTTTGGCTATGGGACTCGGCCAAGGACGTCGAGAGCAATGCCGAAGCGATCAAGAAGTACTTCGACGCCAGCAAGAAAGTGTCGGACATCTACCGCAACGTGATGGAAGTGAAGTACCAGGGCAAATCGATGCCGCGTGCGGTGGCTGCCAAGCAGTTGCAAATGGTCCTGAGCTGGATCCTCGCCGGCGAGCAGGAGTGATGCCATGCACCTTAGCCAACCCCATCGCACCGTCTTCCTGGAAGTGGCACAACAGCTGCCGGGAAGCGACATCACGGACTATGTCCGCGACTACTTCGGCTGCCGGACGGACGGCGCGTTGCTGGTCGCTGCCGCCTTGCGTGGCCTCGACGCCATTCGCCTGTCGCCGCCTTTGCCGCTGGTCGAGCGCAAGACCACGCTGGCCAGGTTCACGCCCGACACAGTGAAAAAGCTGGCCGGGCTGGAATTGGCCCTGGTCAGCGATCTTCAGCGCAAGTGGCATATGCCGCCCGGCGAGAACATCGTCTCCACCTCGGTTGAAGTGTTGTCCGAGCAGTTCCAGGATTGCGAGGCCGGCACTGTCGCAGTGGTCCGCCGCAGCAATAAGGCGACGCTGGCCTTCCTGTTCCCGCATCTGCGGCTGGACCTGGCGACCGGAGCCGTGAGCGGCACCCAGGCGCCGCCGGCCGCGCCGTTTGCCGCGCCCATGCACATGCCCCTGGCAACGCAAGCTGCGCCTGGCGGCGGCATGGATGCGGCCCACATGGCGCTGGAGACCGCCAGCACATTGGCCTTTGCCTTGCCCGAGCCGTGGGGCATCATCGGCTCGGCCGCGCTCAACCTGATTGACATGCTGCTGCCCAAGGAAAAGTCGACGCTGGCCAAGGATGTGGCCGACGCGCTGGGCGCGTACATGACCCAGCACGACTTGAACAACTGGGTCGGCAATGCCCACGCCTTGATGGTGTGGAGTAACGAGCAGCTGGAGAATATGCGCAGCGTGGACCCGGCCAACAGCGAAGTGCAGGACACGCTGTTGCCCGACCTGGAAAGGAATCTGGCGCCGGGCAATGAGAGCCTGTACAACAGCCTGCTGCGGATCGCCAGCTCCGACTACATCAAGGAAAAAGGCGCCTTCGATATCCTGCTGGTCTGCGTGTCGAGCTATCTGTTCGGCCTGAAGTTCAAGCTGCTGCTGGAAGCCCATGTGGCGTCCAACCACTACAAGCAGGGCAACATGGACCAGTTCAACGAATGGAACCAGCGCTGGCGCTATGACTACGTCAACTTCAAGAACGCGGCCATCGGCAGCGGCGATGGTGCGTTGCAGGGCTGGGCCGTCAAGGTGGCGCAGATCATTCAGGACCGGGTCTCTTCGCGGCTGGGCCAGGTGTCCCCCGTGCGCCGCGGCGACCAGGTTGGGATAGGCATGTGCACCGGGAGCGGCATGTGCCAGACCACCCACAAGTACTATTGGGAGTTTGTCGACCAGGGTGATCCGTCCGCCTCGCATCGTTTCTACGATACGCACGAGCACTGCGACGATATCGAGCACAAAGCGGATGCCGAGAAGGCCCGCGCCGAGCATGTCGCGGCGCTGTCCAAACAGCTTGACGATACTTATGGGCCGGCCCGTCTGACTGTGAAAAAGTGGGCCGATTCGATCAACCAGTGGAACGAGCATCTGCCGCCGGGCAAGCCTGCCGGCAAACCTGCCATCGACCCCAATGGCTGGCAGCCTGGAGGCGGCGGCGTGTGGCAGCAGCACGCCACTGTGGCCTATGCGGTCGCCTTCTACAACGACCGTGGCGAGGGGCTGCTCGGTGACTGGAGCGCGACGGCCGACATCGGCGGTCGTTCCTGCCCAACGCTGGCGAACGTGCCGCTTGATGACCTGAAGATGGCAACCGGCCGCCGCATCTATCGCCGGTTCGACACTGGGCCTGCGACGCTGCATGCCCTGATTGCCAACAATACAGCGACGAGCTACGTCGACAAGACTTAGGCGTCACCAGCGCAACTGCGTACGGCCACGCTTGGAAAACGAGCGTGGCCGTGGGCCGGGCCGGCTTACTTGGGAGTATTACGAACCGGCACGTCCTCGACAGTCGTCGTTCCGCAACTGAAGGAGCCTTTTCCGTTCCATTCGTTATCCACCGCGAAGCTCGCTTCGAACGGAATTTCGATGATGCCGATGGCAGGCGGCGGCAGTGGATCGAAATAGGTCCCTTGCAGATTCACGATCTTGGTGATCGGCCCTAATCCGGTGGCGCGCACCTGACCGGTGATGTCGTTGATGTTGCGCTCGCCGTACGGCGGTGCGACGGCCTGGGTGATCATCGCGTGACCAGAAACCTTACCCGTGGCGGAGACCACCAGCAATGAGAAATGCAGTATCGGTGCCCCTGCCATCTGTGGGTTGCCTGCCTCACCGTTTACCAAATAAGTCCCTAGCTTTGACATTGCCTTCTCCTGATTGATTCGGGCCTGGGAAAGGAGGCAAGCCCACCCTCCGCAAATCGTGCCGCGGTTCGATCATACTCATTACGAATCACGATAAATGCGCACAATGTCACGACCAGGGCCGCGTCAACGATCTACACAAAATCACAAGCGCCCCGGCAACGCGCACTCTTGTGGGCATGCGCGAGCCGCTTCTCGATTCAGTCCGCGCTATTCGCCGCAATTTGACGGACCACAGTAATCGTCCATCACCAATACCAGGCAAGATTTGTATTTATAGCAAGTGCCTCGAAGACAACGCCCCCTTCTTGAGGGAGAAATTCATCCTCAGTTAATCGAGGGATAATCTGGCTTGCATACAGTCATCCCATCAAAGGCTTTTTGAGGGATACCATGTTGAGCGCAAATGCAGAACTGCCTGTCGGCCCCGCTCACCATCTTAAAGCGGTAAGCAGAATTGAACATTTCCCGCGCGGTGCCGCCAATCGCCCGGAACTCGAGGCCTTCATCGCGGAGTCTTTTCGCGCCAGTTACGGCGCAGAGGTCAGGCATTTCAGCGAAGTGCTGCTTGGCGTGCGTGACAAGGACGGCCGCTGGATGGCAGCCCTTGGCTATACACCTGCCGCATCAGGTCCGCTGTTCCTCGAACACTACCTCGATGCCCCAGTGGAGGCCGCCATCAGCGCGCATGCGCACAGCCCGGTAGATCGCGCTTCAATTGTCGAAGTGGGGAACCTCGCAGCGCACCATCCGGGCGCAGCGCGTTCCTTGATCATCAGCACTACCCACCTCCTGAACAGTTTCGGGCTGCGTTGGGTGGTGTTTACTGCGACCGTCAGCCTTCTCAATTCGTTTAGCCGCCTGCGCCTGCAACCGCATGTACTGGCGCCTGCCGACCCGGCGCGCTTGCCTGGCGGTGGCCAGGCATGGGGCAGCTATTACGACACACAACCTAAGGTCATGTTTGGCGATATCCACTATGGTTACACACAATTATCTTGAAGCTTTCCCCGTCGGGCGTCCGGTCTTCAGCGACGGCATCAATGACCTCGACGCCAACGCCGTCGCGGCGCGCGTTGTCAGCCTGCGTACCGCATTGCAGTCGCGCCGTGCGCCGCACGCGCCGGTAGCCATCCTTGCCGACAACAGTCCAGAATGGTTGGCAGCCGACCTCGCCACGCAGGAGCTGGGCCTGGTCCTCGTGCCCCTACCGCTATTCTTCACTGCGCCCCAGTGGGCGCACGTGCTCAAGGAAAGCGGTGCCAGCGCCGTGCTGGCACCGCCCGGATCGCCATTGGCCGCTCTCGGCTTTGGTGAGCCCATCGAGTGCGGCGGCCCGCTCCAACTTTACCAGGCAGCTTCCGCTCTCGACCATCCGGGTCCGGCAGCTACACAAAAGATCACCTTCACCTCCGGTACCACTGCCGCTCCAAAGGGCGTCTGCCTGTCCAGCGGGCAGCAGTGGGAGCTGGCACGGACACTTCAGCAAGGTGTAGCGGCGCTAAAGCTGGAACGCCACCTGTGCCTTCTTCCATTCGCGGTCCTCCTCGAAAACATTGCGGGCCCTTATACGGCCATGTTGAGTGGTGCGACTACCATCTGCCCGCCGCTGGCGGAAATCGGCCTGGCCGGCGCCAGCCAGTTCGACCCGCAGCGATGCCTTGATGCGATCGCACGCTACCAGGCCCAAAGCATCATCGTACTGCCGCAAATGCTGCAAGCCCTGCTGGCGGCCATGGCCCCCGGCGACGCACGCACGGTAAGCCTGCGCTTTATCGCCGTGGGGGGCGCCAAGGTTCCGGCGCGACTACTGGCAGCAGCCCGCGAACGCGGCTTGCCGGTTTACGAAGGTTACGGACTATCGGAATGCTGCTCGGTCGTGGCGCTCAACTTGCCAGGCAGAGAACGCAGCGGAAGCGTCGGCAAGCCATTGGCGCACCGCCCGGTACGCATAGCCGCCGACGGGGAAATCGAAGTTGGCGGCGCGCTGGCGCATTACCTGGGCCAGCCAACTGCCAGCGGCGATTGGCTGCCTACCGGGGACCTGGGCCACTTGGACCAGGATGGCTATCTCTATATCGACGGCCGGAAGAAAGACATCCTGATCACCGGTTTTGGCCGCAATGTCTCGCCCGAATGGCCTGAAGCGTCGCTGCTGGGCAGCGGCGTCCTGGCGCAGGCCGTGGTGGTGGGAGACGGCCTGCCCTGGCTGTCGGCACTGCTGGTGCCGGCTGCGCCGAGCGTCACGCTGGCGCAACTTCAGCAAGCGGTCGATCTTGCCAACCAGGAATTGCCCGATTACGCGCAGGTGCGGCGCTGGACCGTGGTGCCGCCCTTCACCCCAGCCAACGGCCAGGCGACCGCCAACGGCCGCCCCAGGCGCGCTGTGATCGCGCAGCAGCATGCCGCGCTGATCACTTCAATGTACAACCACCAGGAGCAACCCGCATGAGCTTTTTCGACACACTGAAAGCTGGCAGCGAAGCCGAGCGCCAGCAGATGTTCGCCATCCCCATCATCCAGGACGCGCTGCGCGGCCACGCCACCACCGCGCAGTACATTGCCTTCCTGACCCAGGCCTACCACCACGTGCGCCACACCGTGCCACTGCTCATGGCGTGCGGCAGCCGCCTCGGCCCGGAATATGAATGGCTCCGCGCAGCCATTGCCGAGTACATCGAGGAGGAAGTCGGCCACCAGGAATGGATCCTGTCCGATATCGCTGCCTGCGGCGGCGATCCGGAAGCGGTACGCAGCAGCCAGCCCCATTCCAGCACGGAACTGATGGTCGCCTACGCCTACCACCAGATCGACCGCGGCAATCCAATTGCCTTCTTCGGCATGGTGCACGTGTTGGAAGGCACCAGTACGGCGCTGGCAACGCACGCCGCCGACACCCTGCGCGGCGCCCTGGGCCTGCCACCGGAAGCCTTCAGCTACCTGAACTCGCACGGTAGCCTCGATATCAGCCACGTCGCCTTCTTCGAAGGCCTGGTCAACCGCCTGGAACGCGAGGCCGACCAGCAGGCCGTGCTGCATATGGCACGCATGATGTACAAGCTGTACGGCGACGTGTTCCGCAGCCTGCCCCACGGCAGCGCCGTGTTTGAACAGGCGGCATGACGTGGGCCAGCGCATTCATCAACGCTATCGCGCTGTCCTGACCGGCGCCGGCGGCGGGATCGGTTCCGCCATCGCGCGCAGGCTGGCACCGCAGGCCGATTCCCTGATCCTGGTCGGGCGCCAGCCTGCGCCCCTTGCCGCCTTACGGGCAGAGCTGGGAGCGCACGTGCAGGTGGTCTGCGGCGACCTGACTTCCCCTTCCACGCTCACCGCGATCGAACAGGCGGCCCAGGCAGCAGGCGGGATCAACCTGCTGATTAACAACGCGGGGATCAGCCAGTTCCATAGTTTCGCAACGCAGTCGCCGGAAGCGATCCGCGCCATGCTCGACACCAACCTGCTGGCGCCGATGCTGCTCACGCGCCAACTGCTGCCGCTGCTGCACCAGGCGCCGTCGGCCCAGGTTATCAATATCGGCTCGGTATTCGGCATGCTGGGCTACCCCGGATTTGCCGCATACGGGGCCAGCAAGGCCGGACTAAAAGGCTTTTCGCAAGCCTTGCGGCGCGAATTGTCGGACACTTCGATCGAGGTGCGCCACTTCGCACCGCGCGCCACCCGGACCGCCATCAACAGCTCCGCGGTCAATGCCATGAACAGCGCACTCGGAACCGCTGAAGACAGCCCGGAAACCGTGGCCGCCGCCTTTGCCGAATTCCTGGCTGGCACAGCCTGGCAAAGCACGATGGGGCGCAAGGAGTCCTTCTTTGTACTGGTGAATCGCCTGCTTCCTTCCCTGCCGGACGATGCCATCCGCAAGCAGCTGTCCGTGATCCGCCAATATCTGCCCAAATGACACCACAGGAGCCAACCAAGATGAAAACCATAGTCCAATTCGCCGCCGCCCTGCTGCTGCCGGTTTCCTTCGCCTTCGCTGGCGTACCGGAGGAAGTCAGCAACCTGCAGCAAAAATGGGAGCAAGTGCGCTATAAGACTCCGGCCTCGGCACAGGAAGCACAGTACGAGCAGCTGGTGAACGAGGCGGAAAAAACCGCTGCAGCCAATCCCGGCAGTGCCGACTTGCTGATCTGGTACGCTATTATTGAATCGACCTATGCCGGCGCAAAAGGCGGCTTGGGAGCGCTGTCCCATGTGAAGAACGCGAAGAAGCTGCTGGAACAGGCGATTGCGCTCAACCCCGATGCCTTGTCCGGCTCTGCCTACACCAGCCTCGGTTCGCTGTATTATCAAGTTCCGGGGTGGCCGATCGGCTTTGGCGACGACAAGAAGGCACTGGAACTGCTGAAAAAGGGCTTGGCCATCAACCCGGACGGCATTGACCCCAACTACTTTTATGGCGACTACCTGTTCCGACAAGGTAATTACGCGGAAGCGGAAGCCGCGCTGAATAAAGCGCTCCAGGCCCCGCCGCGCGCTGGCCGCAAGGTAGCGGATGAAGGCCGCCGCGGTGAGATTCAAGTGCTGTTGGCAAAGATTGCGGCCAAGCGCAAATGACAACAAGGAGGCTGCCTCGTTGAAAGTCCTGATAGTCGAAGATGATCCCCTGCTGAGCAGCGGCTTACTGGTGGCGTTGCGGCGCGCCAGCTATACCGTCGAACATGTCGACGACGGCCCAGCTGCCATCCAGGCCCTCGCCCACACGCAGTTCGATGTGGTGGTACTGGACCTGGGCCTACCGACCCTGGACGGTACCGAGGTCCTGAAGGCGCTGCGCAATAGCGAAAATCCGATCCCGGTACTGGTGCTGTCGGCGCGCGATTCGACCCGCGACCGGGTGCAGGGTCTCGATCTTGGTGCAGACGACTACCTGGTCAAACCGTTCGAACTCGATGAATTGCTGGCCCGCCTGAGGGTGCTGCTGCGCCGCCGCAGCGGGCGCCAGGTCAATCAACTGACACTGGGCGAACTCTCACTCAATCCGGAAAGCCTGAGCGCCACATGGCAAGGACGTCCAGTCGAATTGCAGCGGCTGGAATTCATGCTGCTGTTGCAACTGGCGGAGAACCCGCAGCGTGTTTTCAACCGCGCCCAACTCGAAGAATCCCTGTACGGCTGGGGCGAAGGAGCGGAAAGCAACACCATTGACGTGCATGTCCATCACTTGCGGCGCAAGATAACGCCATCGGTCGTCAAGACTATCCGCGGCGTTGGTTACCGCATGGGCGACCTGGCCGCATGAATACACATTCGTATTCCGCCCGCCAGCGACTGGTTGCCGCCACCCTGCTCTGCATGCTCCTGATTTTCCTTGGGATCGGGGTCGGCGCGCGCGCCGTGGCGCGGCATGAATCCGACGAGTTGTTCAGCGCCCGCCTGGCGACGTCGGCGCGGGTGCTGGAGGCATTGGTCGCGCGCCAGCTGGAGAATGCTACGGTTACCCAGCCGATTATCATCGCGCTGCCGCACGAACTTGAAACGAGCACCAGCGACGAACCCGAAGTATTTGGCCACCGTTACGAGACCAAGATTGCGTTCCAGGTATGGGACAAGGAGGGCGCAATGCTGGCCAAGTCAGCCTCGGCGCCGACAACGCCCCTCGGGCCGCTACGACCCGGCTACTCGGTCAGCCAGATTGGCGACGCCAAATGGCAGGTGTTTGCCCTACAGTCCGGTAAGGTCTGGGTGCTGACCGCCGAAAAGGATGAAGTTCGGCAGGAAATGTCGGACGATATCGGCAAGACGATCTTGATCCCGCTGGCGATCGGTGGTGTGCTAATGCTCGCGGCAGTGAATTTCCTGATCCTCCACAATATGCGGCCGTTATCCGAGCTGGCGGCACGCATCGCTGCGCGCGAGCCGGAATCATTGGAGCCGCTGCTGCTCCAGGAAACACCGCAGGAAATGGCGCCCATCATTACTGAGCTGAACCATCTGCTCGACCGCATCCGGGCCGCTTTCGAACGTGAACAGCGCTTCCTCAATGCCGCGGCCCACGAGATCCGCACCCCAATCGCAGCCCTGCAACTGCATCTGGAGAACGCCCTGCGCGCGACCACGCCCGAGCAGCGCAAGGCCTCGCTGGAAAATGCCATGGCCGGCGCGCGCCGCACCAGCAAACTGGCGGAGCAGTTGCTGACGCTGAGCCGGATTGCAGCTGGCGGCGACCAGACGCAAATGCAAAGCCTGTCGCTGCAAGCGCTTTGCTGCGATGTCATCTGCACAATCGAGCCTCTGCTGGACCGGCGCGGCCAGAGTATCGGCCTGGAGGTGACAGAAAACTGCCAAGTGTGGGGCGACCCGACGCAGTTGCGGCGCCTGCTGCAGAACGTTATCGACAACGCTTCACAGCACGGCGCTGCAGAGGGAGAGATCCAGCTAAAATTGTCGCGCTGGGACGACTGTGCCGTGCTGGACATTGCCAACGATGGCGTCCCTATTCCCGAACAGGAGATCGACAAGCTGTTCACGCCCTACTACCGTCTCCCTGGCGCCGTACCTGGCGGACACGGTCTGGGGCTGGCCATCGTGCAGGAAATCCTCGACCTCCATCGCGGCAAGGTCGAAATACGACGCAAGGCTGACGGACAGGGAACGGTGGTGCGGATCCGTCTCCCGCTGGCGCACCATAATCAACCGCCATCGATCGAACCCAGCGGCCCTAGAGTTTGATTCAAGTCATGTACCGCGTCACGGCCGAAGCCTAATGTTCATGGCTGTGAACTCAGGTAAAGCCGCAATATCCATGAAAAGAGTCCTGCTTAGCGCGATCCTGGCGACCCTGTTGCCTCTCGCAGTTGCACAACAAGACGTCCAGTCCGGCGAGGCAATGGCCAAGTTGCTTGCATCACGGGCGGCCGATAGGCCGAAAGGCCTTCGCGCAGTCCGGGCCCACGAAATGGCTCTCAGGTTCTATGCCAACCGTGGCGGCCGTCCATTCTGGGCCGGCGAGCGGCGAGCCATGGCGGCGCAAGTTCTGCAGCAACTCAGGCAAGCCGCGCAGCATGGCCTGGTTGCCGAAGACTACACCGTCAGGATTCCCTTGCCCGAGACAGGCGCACCGGCAAACGAGGTGGCCCAGTTTGATCTTGAACTCACTTGCGCCGTATTGCGATTCCTTTCAGACCTTCATTCCGGCCGAACCACGCCAGAGTACAAATGGTACGCGGGCGCCCGCGCGGCAGATAGCTTCGATCCGGTGATAGTGCTGGCAACGGCCATCGATGAAGCGACGCTTGATTCCGCGATATTCGCTGCGGAACCGAAATCGGCATTGTATTCCCGCGTGAAGCAGACGCTATCGCAATATCGAAGCCTTGAGCCAGCGTTTACCCGCTTGCCAACGCTGGCCGCGCCATCGGTTACGCGCGGCGACGGCGCGCTGCATGCCAATCCAGCTGACATTCGGCAGAGATTGGTACTGCTGGGTGATATGGCGGAAGATGGCACTGACAGCGCAGCACTCGAGGCAGGAGTTCGCAACTTCCAGGCACGGCACGGGTTGCTAGCAGATGGCATTGCCGGCAGGGCGACCCTGTCTGCCCTATCGGTCCCGCTGTCGCAGCGCATCCGCCAGCTCGAGCTCACATTGGAAAGGCTGCGCTGGCTGCCGGCACTGCCCCGTGGCCCCTTGATCGTCGTGAACGTGCCAGCGTTCCGCCTGTGGGCGCTCGACACGCGGGTTACGCCGGCCAGTGTCGAAGTTGAGATGCGTGTCATTGTCGGCAACGCAGCGCGTACTCCGACTCCGCTCCTGGTAGCGCAATTGAGCCACCTGGAATTCAATCCCGCCTGGAACGTCCCGCGCAGCATCGAAGTGCAGGAGTTGATCCCGAAGCTGGCGCGCGATCCGGAACTGCTGCGAAAAGAAGATATGGAGTTGGTGCCGCGCATTGGCGCCGCCAACTCCGGCTCCAGCTCAGCGCTGGACGCGCTGCGCGAGGGCACCGTGCGCCTGCGGCAGCGTCCGGGTCCCCGGAATGTGCTAGGCCCAGTGAAGTTTGCGATGCCGAATCCCATGAACATCTATCTTCACGGCACATCAGCCAGACAGCTCTTCAACCAAGCCAGGCGCGACCTCAGTCACGGCTGTATCCGGCTTGAACATCCCGACGAACTCGCAATATTCGCGCTGCGCGATGACGAGCGCTGGAACCGGCTTAGCGTCCTAGCGGCCATGGAGCCAGGGCCGACGAAGATCGTCGCGCTCAAGAAGCCGATACCCGTGCTTCTGCTCTATGCGACCGCGATCACCGATCGGCAAGGCCGCGCAATCTTCCTGCCAGATGCCTACGGCCTGGATCGAAAGCTTGCCGAAGCGCTCGAAGCGGAGAAATAGCGCCGCGGCGTACCCTCGACGAGCGCATCAACGTCTGTCGCCTGCCGGATTGACATAGATCATGGATATAGGCGATGGCCAGCCATAACATGGCCTGGTCGATCAATGCTGTCGCATGCGCGCGCAGAATGCTCTGTCGGCGAGGAGGCAATATGCTCAGGACAGACTCGCAACACGCTGTGGACGAAGGCAAAATCCTCGTCTGGGACGTTCCCGTCCGCGTTTTTCACTGGCTCATCGCTGTTTGCTTTGTCGGTGCTTACCTGACTTCCGAAGAGAGGATCTGGCGCCCGGTACATGTCGCCTTAGGCTACACGACAGCGGGCCTTATCGTATTTCGCGTCTTCTGGGGCGTCGTTGGTACGCGCTACGCCCGGTTCGCGAATTTCGTCCGTGGTCCGGCAGCGGCCCTCGCGTACCTCCGCTCCCTCATCTCGGGCACCCCACAACACTTCACAGGGCATAACCCGGCTGGCGGACTGGCCATTGTCGCCCTTCTCGCAACTGGCGCCGCCGTCGCAGTGAGCGGCTGGGTTGCGCTGCAGGAGACGAGCACCGACCGCTGGGAGGATATCCATGAGGCGTTGGCGAACCTGATGCTTGCCATCGTCGTTATCCATATCGCCGCCGTCTTCGCCAGCAGCTGGCTGCACCGCGAGAACTTGATCGCATCGATGTGCCACGGTAAGAAGGCGGGACCGCCAGGCATGAGCATCCGGCATCGTTTCCGCAGCATCGGCGTATTGATGCTGCTGGCTGTGGGCGGATTCTGGTGGGTGCGCTGGGCATGGCCATGGGCCAGCTAGCAGCACCCGAAACAGGAGGTATCATGCAACATCTTGACTCAGAGGCCCGCGTGCGCGTGCTCGATATCCTGCAGCATGGGCGCGACATGACGCTGGCGACACTGCGCGCCGACGGCTATCCCCAGGCGACAACGCTCAGCTATGTCAACGATGGGCTGACGCTCTACGCAGGCATTGGCCTGGGCAGCCAGAAGGCCGAGAACATCCAACACAACCATAAAGTGTCGGCCACCATCAACCTCGACTACCGGGAATGGAGCGATATCAGGGGCGTCTCGCTGGCTGCGAACGCAGAATTCGTGCAAGGAAGCGAAGAAGTGGCACGCGTTGCGCAGGCATTGCTACGCAAGTTTCCGCAGGCGGCATCCCTGTCGCCATCAGGAGGCACACAGCCCTGGCCTGGCATCATCTTCCTGCGCATCGTACCGACCGTGATTTCGCTGCTCGATTACAGGCAAGGTTTCGGTCACACCGAACTCTATCAGGTCGTCTCCTCCGCAGCCTAGGTATCTGCCGGCGTTCCCTTGCGCCTCTGCCATTGTTTGAATCTGGCATTTCGGACCGGCAAAGGTATCAGGTACCGCTGGCCAGTCTTTCGCCGTCCCTAGCGGCCGCGACAGCGCTAAGTCACCTGAACTAAGCTCTCCTGAACAAGCGCTTGTTCAGCGCCAGCGCTGGCGCAACTGCATAAAAAATGGCCCCTGCCGGGGCCATTTAAAACTCCAGAATCAAGTTGTATTAATATTCTGTCACTCCACTCGATTATCAACGAGAGCCAGAAGGCGTTGATTTCACACACGAATTACAGCCACGGCATGGCTCAGTGCCATCAAAAATACCATCAACTCCTATTCTTCGAATGTCCGGCCCAACAGGCCGAGCACATCTACTGATCTTACGTCTGCAGTCCCCCATCTTTAGAATCAAACCCTTGCGACGCTGCCACCCGCCCCGCTAAAAGAAAAGACGAAGCTGCCACCATTTCAGGTGGCAGTTGGTCATCCAGCGCCTGCAGCTAGGTTCATTTTCACGCCTTAACCGACATTGCCGAACAGCTCGGCCGTCCAATCGGCGAACGCTCGCATAGCCGGAGAGAGGAATCGCTGATGCGGGTAAACGAGTGACACCGGCACAGGTGCCGGCCGCATATCGGAAAGCACCTCGACCAATTTTCCGCTCCGCAAATGGTCTGCGACCAA
>Ga0055530_10000619_pt1 | contig 30885 bp, 22 predicted proteins | sample Araplavi_mTSA_r2_FD_55009 | JGI IMG/M metagenome (GOLD analysis project Ga0055530, IMG submission 55009) | Arabidopsis root microbial communities from North Carolina, USA - plate scrape MF_Cvi_mTSA_r2 | ecosystem: Host-associated > Plants > Roots > Endosphere | place: USA: North Carolina... | reverse complement strand
TCAGCAGTTCCGCTACCTGTAAGGCATTAACCATCAGCAGCACCGGATCTCCTGTGCTTACCATCAGCAAGAGCCTTAGCATCACCGGTGACCTCAACCTGAATGCAGGAGGTACCATCTCTCACAGGGGAGTAGTGGTCACCATTAAAGGTAACTGGAACAACGCCGGTACCTATACGCCCACTGTTAACAATGCCAGGGTAAATTTTGCGGGTGTGACCCAGAGTATCAGCGGTGCTGCAGCAACTGCATTCAGAAGACTGACCGTTAATGCGGGCAGCTCGGTCACACTCAACTCGAATATCTCTGTTGCTAATGCCTTTTCAGTGGACGGAACTTTTACACCGGTAGAAAATGCCACGCCACCCGTAGTATCCGGTACAGGCTCATTGAGTGTTGGCGCTAACGGTCTCCTGAAAGTGAACGCGGCCACCTTCGCTGGCAACTATAGCCTTTCAGGAACCGTGACGCTCAGCGCAGGCAGCAGGGTCGACTACAGCGCTACCCTGGTGAACCAGACCGTTCGCGACAATGTGACCTACTCCACGCTTATCATCAGCGGCAGCGGGGTAAAAACACTGGCCGGCAACCTGAATGCATTGAACTCCACCACTGCTAATACCGGAAATATCACTGTGAGCGCGGGCACGCTGGACCTCTCCACCTTTACCGCTAATCGCGGCACTACCGTTGCCGGTGGCACTTTGACCGTCAGCAATGGTGCTACCCTGAAGATCGGCGGTACTAATACTTTCCCTGCCAACTATGCCACCCGTTCACTCAGTCTCACCAGCATAGTAGAGTATGCAGGCGCTGCACAAACCGTATCCGCACAGTCTTACGGTAACCTGACACTCTCCGCCAGTACCGGTGCGGTGGTAAAGACCATGCCCGCTACTGATTTTACCGTATCGGGTAACCTTAGTAGTAATTTAGGGGCGGGTACTTCCCTCAGCTTTACCGCAGCGTCAAATATTACCGTAAGCGGCAACGTTGCCATCGGCGCTTCCACCACTTTCAATGGCGGCAGCTTTACACATAACGTCGCCGGTAACTGGGTCAATAACGGTACTTTTACAGGCAGCACCAGTACGGTGAATATGACCGGCGGCGGTACTGCCATCAGTGGTACGGGTACGCATAATTTCAACAATCTTTCTTTTCTTGCTTCCAACATTACAGCTGCTGCTACCAGCAGCCTGAATATAGGCGGCAACCTGGCTACCAGTGGCCCGGGTTCTTTTGCACATGCTGCCGGTGGTACAACAACCTTATCCGGTACTACTAAAACCATCACAGGAACGGGAATTGTATTTGACAACCTCACGGTGTCCGGTTCAGTCAGTACTTCCACTGATATTACCCTGACCGGCAATTTATCCGTTAGCGGGAGCCTGACTGCCAGCGCAGGTACTTTTACATTGAGTGGCAGCACAAAAACTATTTCCGGGGCAGGCACGATCAACTTCAGTGGTTTATCTGTGAGCGGTGGCATTAGCACTGCCTCCGGCTTTTCAATAGGCGCGTCGCTGGTGGTAAGCGGCAGCTTCAGCGCATCGGCGGGTACCGCTACCTTTACCGGTACCAGTAGTTTGAACGGTACCGCCAACCTGTTCAACGTTACGCTGAATGGAACTTCACTGCAATTATCTACCAACGCAGTATTGGGCATTGCAGGCGCTTATACAATCGCTGCGGGCAGCCTGAATGTAACTGCCACCACACCCAATACCGTCAACTATAACGGCGCCGGAGCCCAGACCATTACAGGCGGCGCCTATGGTAACCTGATGTTGTCTAACGGCAATACAAAAACGGCAGGCGGCGCCATTACCGTGAACGGTGATATGACCATCGCTGCTTCCACTACTTTTAATGCATCTACTTTTACGCATACCATGCTGGGTAACTGGACCAACAGCGGTACCTTTACTGCCTCCTCCGGCACGATTGCCTTTACAGGTACATTAAATACCACTATTAGCGGCGCTACTACCTTTGCCAATCTTACACTTAACAAGTCTTCCTCCAGCCTGGAACTGGCTCTGCTGAGCAATGTCAGCGTAGGCACGCTGAACATGACCACCGGTACCATGACNACCGGCAGTAACACGGTTACGATCACCACTACACGCACCGGCAATGGAGTTATATTTGGTAACATTCAGCGCTCGCACGCTTTCGTACTGGGCACAGCCTATGCCTTTGAAAGCCCTAACACTACTATTTCCCTTGCTGGCCTCAGTTTAACGGTCAGCTCGATTACCTTATCTGTTACCAAGGGAACCGTTACTGATTTCCAACGGCAGGCGGCAGTTAACCGCCAGTATAGTATCAGTATCACCGGCGCAGTTGTATCGCTGATTACTACGCTGAGGCTGCATTATGAAGACGATGAGCTGAATGGTAACAACGAATCCACTATGCAGCTGTGGCGCAATACCGGCAGTTCCTGGACAGCGGCAGGCAAAGCTTCAAACAGCACCACCGCTAATTACGTGGAGCAGTCTTTCGTAGGCGACGCGGCCGGCCGCTGGACCTTCTTCGACGATCTTAACGTGGTAAGATGGAACGGCTCCGTAAGCAGCGACTGGTTCACAGCCGCTAACTGGACCACGGTAGCAGGCAGCCCTGCTCTTCCGCCCGGTACAAACGATATCGTGGAAATAGGCACTGCCGCTTTTACCAATCAGCCGGTCATTAATAACAGCACTACGGTTAAAAGCATTCTCTTCGGCAGCGCACAGGCGGCCANACTCTCCCTTACCGCAGGTGGCGCATTAACCGTACGCGGAAATGTAACCGGGTCNTGGTCTGCCAATGCTGCTCATACCATCCAGCTGAACGGACAAGCCCTCACCGTTAACGGAGATCTGATCCTCAGCGACGGTACCGCCGGACATGCCATCAACCTGGATGCAGGCGCTGCTACAGTAAATCTCAGCGGCGCCTTAACACAATCCGGTGGGGCTAACATTACCTTCTCCGGCGCCGGTGCGTTTAACATTGGCAGCAATTTTACCTACAGCAGCGGCACATTTACCGCCGGGAACAGTACTGTTACCTACAACGGAACAGCTACACAGCTCGTAGGGCCCGTTACTTACTACAATCTTGTTATTAACAAAGCCAGCGGTATTGCGGCTATTAACAGCGGAGCAACCGTAAACGGACAACTCACCGTCACGAGCGGAGAATTGGATATTAACTTCCCTACCACCGTTGTTGGCAACGTTAACATCAGTTCTGGCGCGATCCTGAACGGCGACGGCGTCACCACTACCGTAGGCGGTAACTGGAATAACAGCGGTTTCTTTGTGTCGTTAAGCGGGACGGTTGCCCTGAACGGTACGGGCGCACAAAGCATTACTGCTACTACCTTCAATAACCTCACTGTCAACAAGGCATCCGGCACGGCCACGCTTACCGGTAATGTTGGTATTACGGGCAACCTTTCGGTCAACAGCGGTACGCTGGACCTGTCAACGTTTACAGCTAACCGTAGTTCTACCGGCGGAACAGTGACGGTAGCTGGTGGTACCACGCTCCTGGCAGGAGGAAGCAATAATTTTCCGGCCAACTTTACTACCTATACGCTGAACACCGGCAGCACCGTCAACTATAACGGCACAGGTGCACAGTCCGTTGCAGGGGTGTCTTACGGGCAGCTTATCCTCAGTAATGGCAATACCAAGACACTGACGGCTTCCACAACCGTCAGCAGCGATCTTACCATCAGCAGCGGTACCACTTTCAGTGCGGGCGCTTTTACTATCGACCTGGGTGGCAACTGGTCCAACAGCGGTACCTTTTCGCCGGGCACCGGTACAGTGATCCTCAACGGCAGCAGTAAGACCATCACCGGCAATACCACCTTCAATAAAGTAACCGTATACGGCAGCTATGCAGTAAGTGGCAGTGATATTGCCTATAACGGCCTGCTGCTGATCACACCCTCCGGATCCTACAACGGGGGATCGGGGCTTTCTACTATTAATGGTGATCTTACCAACCAGGGTGTGCTCATCGCCAATGGTACCGCTACCTTTACTGGTACAGTGGTACAAACCATCCGTTTCATCAACGCGGTTACTTCCAATTCCAGCGGCATTATTAATTTCAATGGTACGGTATCGCCGGTGCTCAACTCCACCAGCACACCCACTTATGCTACCCTGAACATCAACAACACGGCAGGCGTAACAGCCAGCGTAGGATGGATCGTAGGGGTGGCTTTTAACATTGGTAGCGGGGCTACATTTAATGGGGGTAATTCCACGCACACCATTATTGGTACTTTCACCAATAGCGGTACGCTTACCAGCAGCGGTGTCCTGAACTTTACGCCCTCCACAGCTAAAACCTATCAGCTGGTGGGTACTGCATTTTCCAGTACAGGCACGGTTATTTTTGGGGGCACAGGGGCCATTACTGTCAGCGGTACGCCAACCGCCCTGAATAATGTTTCTATTACCAACAGCAGCGGTGTTACGCCTAATGCAGACTGGAATATCGGTGGGAATTTCACCTTAGGCAGCAACGGAATTTTCAATGCAGGCAGCCGCAGTTTCACTGTTGGCGGTAATCTCACCGCTGATGGTACCCTCAACGGCGGTACTTCTTTGTTTACAATGAGCAGCGCTGCCGGCCAGCTCTCCGGTAATCCCAACACTACCTTCTATGACTTTACTGTTACGGGAACTATCACACTCAACTCAGACGTCAATATCTCTCATAATTTTACAAATAATAACACCATCGATGCTTCATCTGCCTCACTCAACTTTACCGGTAGCTCTCCGGGGCTGATCACCGGCAGTGCCGCCTCCTTTGCATTGGCGCAATTCACCATCCTGAAAAGCGGCACCACCGTCACCCTGTCAAAAAGTATCACCAACATCTTGGAACTGGATATTGAAAGCGGTACGCTTGATATGGGCGCACAGACCCTTACACAGGACCCTGGCGGCGAACTGACTATAGCGGACAATGCCACCCTGAAGATCGGTGGCACCAGCACTTTACCCGGTTTCGACACCTACGATTTAGATACGCTCAGTACAGTAGATTATGCGGGCAGCACACAGGCGATATCTTCCGCCAGCGCTTACGGTAACCTGACTATTTCTACTGCCGGTACGAAAACTGCCAGCGCGATCCTGCGCATCTTCAATAATTTCACCCTGGCTAACGGTACTTTTGTATCCGGCAGCTTTGCAGATACACTGGGCGGCAACTGGAGCATGAGCAGTGGCGCATTCACCAATACCGGCAGCACATTTGTATTGAACGGGGCAGGGGCACAAACCATCAGCTCTACGAGCGCTTTTAATAATCTCACGATTAAAAAGACCAGTGGTTCAACGGTACTGTCGTCCAGCATTACTGTGAACGGTACATTGAACTTTATAAGCGGCGTGATCCAAACGGGCAGTAATACCCTTATCATGCCTGCTGCCGCTACCGTCAGCGGCGCAGGCCAATCCAGCGGCTGGGTGTATGGACGATTACAGAAAAACGTAGCTACCGGTTCCAGTATATCCCGCACATTTGAGATAGGCGATGCTGCTAACTACACACCTGCTACCGCGCTCTTTGCCAGCGTAAGTACTGCAGGTAACCTGCTGGGTATCGTTACTACACCGGATCATCCCAGCCTGGCAGCGTCTGGTATNGATGCATCGAAGAGCGTGAACCGCTACTGGACCCTCACTAACAGCGGCATCGCATTCACCACGGTGGCTGTTACGCTGAACTGGAGAGCAACAGATGTAGACGCTGGCGCCAACACCGCCAATTTTAAAGTGGGCGTTTACAATGGCAGCACCTGGTCGCTGCCCGTAGTAGCGTCTCCCTTAGCTACTTCCATACAAGCCACCGGGTTGACATCGCTCAATGATATTGCAGTGGGAGAGCTGCTGAACACCGCTATCTGGACCGGCGCTGTGAGCACCAATTGGTTCGTATCCGGTAACTGGTCTACCGGTACTATTCCAAATACGGCGGTTGCCATTACCATACCTTCGGCGCTTTCCAATTATCCGCTGATCTCCACCGGTACGGCTGCCTGCAATGCTATCACGATTCAATCCGGCGCCAGTGTGACCGTGACGAATGCCACCCTGCAGATCAGCGGCGTAATTACGAATAGTGGTACTATTTCCGCAGGCAGTGGTACTGTTGAACTGAATGGCAATGCTGCACAAACTATTCCGGCAGCATTGTTCAGCGCTAATACCATCCGCAACCTCACGATCAACAACAGCGCTGGTGTAAGCTTAGGCGGTACGCTATCGCTCAGTGGCATCTTAACGCCTACTGTTGGTAATTTCGCTACCGGCGGCAATCTTACGCTACTCTCCACCGCTGCGCAGACTGCATTGATCAGCGGCAGTGGCGCAGGTGCTGTGCTGGGCAATGTCACCATGCAGCGTTATCTGACCAGCGCTTTTGGTTACCGTTATATCAGCTCGCCTTTCCAGGCGGCTACGGTGAATGAGCTGGCGAATGATCTTAACCTCAACGCCACATTCCCCACGCTCTACTATTACGACGAAAACCTCACATCACTGGGCTGGGTGCGTTATACCACTGCCAGCAACGTATTGAACCCCATGCAGGGATACGCCGCTAACTTCGGCGCAGTGGCCACTGCACGTACCATAGATATCAGCGGCGTAGTGAACAACGGTGTTCAGTCCCTTACGCTCTACAATCACAACCGTACTTATACATTAGGCTTTAACCTGGTTGGTAATCCCTATCCTTCTCCGGTAGACTGGGATGCCGCCAGCGGCTGGACCCGCACCAATATTGATAACGCAGTATATTACTTCAACCCGGGCACTACGGATCAGTACACCGGTTCCTATAGTTCTTATATCAATGGTGTTTCCAGCGATGGTGTCGCCAATAATATTATTCCAGCCATGCAGGGTTTCTTTGTGCATGTGAGCAATGGTACGTTCCCGGTAACCGGTACGCTGACCGTTAACAACAATGCCCGGGTGAACAATTTAACACCTTCGTATCACCGCGTTACAGGCGCTGATGCGCCGCTGCTACGATTGGAAGCAGGTTATAACGACGAAGCCTATCCGCCCGATCCGGTAGTGATCTATTTTGAAGAAACCGCGGGCCCTGGTTTTGAACAACAGCTCGATGCATTGAAATTGATGAACACCGATCCGCTTACCCCCAGCCTGTACACCCTGGCGGCTGACGGGCAGGCATTGTCGATCAGCGCCCTGCCTTACCTGCAGGACAGCAGTACCACTATTCCGCTGCTGCTGCAAAGCAAAAGAGCGGGCTGGATCACTTTCTATGCACGCGATATTAGCCGCCTGCCTGCGGGCTGGCATATCTACCTGAAAGATGCCGTAGCGAACACACTGCAAGACCTGCAGCGCAATGCGCAGTATCGCCTGTACCTGGATGCAGGGAATTATGATCAGCGTTTTTCACTGGTATTCAGCCGTAGCGCCTTAGGACCACCGCTCACAGCAGATGATTTCCGGGCCTACGCTATTGGCAGCGTTGTGCATGTTCATCTGCCCTTAGCTGTGGGAGAACAGGGCCAGGTGTCTGTCACCAATCTGCTGGGACAGGTCATATATCAGCGATCATTCAACGCCGCCGGACATTACGAATTACAGCCCGGCTGCAACACCGGTATATATATGGTAAATTATTTTTCAAAGCAGGGCCTGCGCTCGAGGAAAATACTGATAACACATGAATAGGTACTGTCAATGGATATTGTGTGCCTGCATGGCATTGGCTTGCTTCGGCCAGGTTGCCGCCCAGCCGCCGCCGCCGCGGCCTATCGCCGTGTACGTAAACCCCGCGCAGGGACTGATATTCGGCGCATTCTTCCAGGGTATTGCAGGCGGCACCGTGATCGTTTACCCGGATGGGTCCCGCTCTGTTACGGGCGATGTAGTACAGGCTAACCTGGGCATTCCTTACTCCCCCGCTATTTTTGAAATAGAGGCGCAGCCGGGTACGCTCATCTCAATATTGAACGGTGCAGACGTAACGCTGCATGGCAGCAACGGCGGCGCCCTCATATTACACCTGGGCTCTTCCAGTACGGGCTCTCCTTTTATCACGACCGTAGCGCCGCCGGGACGAACGCAGGTCAGGATAGGAGGGACCCTCACGGTTGGCAGTCCCCTGGCTAATCCACCAGGCGCCTACAGCGGCACATTCGCTGTAACATTTATACAGGAGTAACAAAATAGGATGCAGTATAACAAGCCGCATATAACAATAAAGCATACACGGTACAGGATGCATGCCATGTACCTGCTCTCCTGTATACTGCTGCTAACGGCTGCTATTCCCATACGCAGCAACGAAGAATATGAAGAGATCTCCGTTTACCTCTCCGTACAGGACATCGGCGGCACAGAAATGCCCGCGGTCATTTATGAAGAAACCCTCTATCTCCCAATAGCAGATCTCTTCGATTTCCTGCGCATCCGCAATACCCTTTCTACCGGGCTGGACTCGGTATCCGGCACTTATATACAAGCCCAATCAGACTATCTGATCGATTATACCCAGCGTCGTATCCTTTACCAGGGAAAGGTATTTCCCCTGCAACAGCATGATCTCATCCGTACAAACGATAACCTGTACCTTAAGCTGGATTACTTCGATAAAGTATTCGGCCTTGCCGGTAAATTTAATTTCCGCAGCCTTTCCGCCACCATTGCCAGCCGTATAGAACTGCCCGCCATCCGCGAAAGAAAGCTGGAAGACATGCGCCGCAACATCAGCCGCCTGAAAGGAGAGGCCCAGGCAGATACGTCCTTCGGCAGCAAACGTCCCTTCTTCCATTTTGGCATGGCCGATTGGTCGGTGATCGCCACCCAGCGTCTTAAACAGAACAGTGATACCCGCCTGAACCTCTCCCTGGGCGGCATTGTAGCCGGTGGTGAAGCCATCGTATCCCTGAACTATAACAATTACTACAGCAGCAGTGAGCTGCCGGATGTATATAAAGTAAGCGGCATTACCCGCGCCTTTGATGAACGTCTGCAGTTCTACCGCTGGCGTTACGTTAACAACGACTGGAGTGCCGTAAGGCAGATCACGGCAGGTAAGATCTTCACTAATGCTACTGCTACTATTTACGCGCCAATTGTAGGCGTACAGTTCACCAATACGCCCAGCACCATGCGCCGTTCCTACGGTTCTTATACGCTCAGTAACTACACCAATCCCGGCTGGACCGTAGAGCTGTATATCAATGGCGTGCTGGTAGATTATACCCTGGCAGATGCCGCTGGTTTTTACACCTTCCAGGTGCCACTGGTGTACGGTAATACACAGGTACGCTTACGTTTTTACAGTCCCTTCGGCGAAGAGCGCAGCAGCGAAATGCTGGTGAACGTTCCTTTTAATTTCCTTCCTCCCAATACTTTTGAATACAACATCAGCGGCGGCATTGTACAGGATGGCCGCAACACGCAGTACTCCCGCGCGCAGTTCAATTATGGCGCCACCCGCCATCTTACTATCGGTGCGGGCAATGAGTATGTGTCTTCCGTACTGCAAAGCAAGAACATGCCTTTTGTGAATGCTTCCATGCGTTTAGCCAATAACCTGCTGCTGAGCGGCGAATACAATTATCAGGTAAGGGGTACGGGTATATTAAGTTACCGCCATCCCTCCCGTCTGGAAGTAGAGGCCAGCTACACCCGTTACAAAAAAGGGCAGCAGGCTATTAATTTTAACTACCTGGAAGAACGGAAACTAAGTGTTGCAAAACCTTTTACNGCCAGGACTTTTTCGGTGTATTCCCGCCTGGCGCTGAGCCAGATCCTGCTGCCAGGNACCCGCTACACTACGGTAGAAAGTATGTTCTCCGGTGCAGTAGGCGGCATTGGCGCCAACTTCTCCACCTTTGCCTTGTTTNCTAAAGGACAGCATCCTTATCCTTATGTGTACAGNAATTTCTCCCTGTCTATCCCTGTGCCTTCACAGCGCATGCTGATAACGCCGCAGGTACAGTATGAATACAACGGTCCCCGTATCATCTCTACAAAATGCGAGATCAGTAAGTACCTGTTCTACCGCGGCTATCTGACCTGCTTCTATGAGCAGAATTTCAGGAGCAATATCAACAATATCGGTATCAGTCTCCGTTATGACCTTGCTTTCGGACAGGTAGCTGTTTCNGCCCTGCGCGGCAACAATGGCAGCACCCTGGTGCAGGCCGCCCGTGGCGGGTTCCTCTACGACGCCAACACGCATTACCTGGCAGCCAACAACCGCGTAAATGTAGGCAGCGGCGGTATTGTATTGTTACCTTTCCTGGATATCAATGGCAACGGGCAAAAGGATGCAGGCGAGATGAGAGTGCCCGGCGTTAAAGTGAGCATCAACACCGGCCGNGTGATCACAGATGACAAAGATACTACCGTGCGCATCCTGGAACTGGAACCTTACACGTCCTACTTTGTAGACCTGGCCCGCAGTAATTTTGATAACATCGCCTGGAAACTGGCCTGGCAAACCATGTATGTAACAATAGACCCGCANCGCCTTAAGCCTATAGCCGTACCCGTGACTGTAATGGGNGAAGTGTCTGGTAAAGTATTCCTGCAGGAGAAAGGAACGAAACGGGAGATGGCCCGCATCACGGTTGGGTTTTACCGGGAAGATGGNACCCNGGTGGCAAAGGCGCTTACACAGGCAGATGGATATTTCAGTTNCCTGGGACTGCCTCCCGGCGCCTATACTGCTCGTATAGACGCCGGCCAGTTAAATAAACTGAAATTGAGTGCAGTGCCTGCCATCATTCCTTTTACTATTAAGCCCCGTATAGACGGGGACATAGTGGGTGGATTAGAATTTGTGCTGCATTGATCACAGCCCCTCTTTCAGGCTGTTCTTCAGCTGTGAAAGATACTGGCCTACAGATGTTGCGCTGCCGGATGTACTGTCCTGTACGGCACAGCCCCGTCTCACATATCCTTTAATATCTGCCATCTGCCAGATCGCTCCGCCGCTCATGCCCGGGTAGTCTTTTTTGAACCGGATCATCTCTGCCTTGATCTCAGCAGGCGTTTTGCTGTTATGATTGGTAGCACAGGTGCTGAAAGCGCCACGGCAAAGAAAGATCGGATACAGCGGCATAGCTGGCTGCAATTCCCTTATCCAGTCTGCAGGTACATTCCTGGCNCCGCCGTCATAGCATTGCAGGTANATAGCGTCTATCAGNCCTTTCTGNGATCCGTTCATTATCTCTTTCCAGTAAGTATAGTTCTTATAAGGGCAGAGCGTCATGTGCATGTTCAGCCGCTTTACCATCGCCCCCAGCAATACGATGGATGCGCTGTTGTAAACAGATTCATCGTCAATACAAATAGCGTCTGCGCCTACTTCTTCCTTCAATACCTTGCATAACTTATATAACGTGCTGTTATCACCGGTTCCCGTTACAATGCCGGGAAATGTCTTAGTGCCATCAGCCCAGTCTAATATAAAATCATAGGTGTTCGGCGCCTGGTTAAACCATCTGCCTTCCAGTAAGATCTCTATGCGCTTAACAGTACTGTTCTTCTTTTTAAGCGAAGCTACGCGCTTCAGCCAGGTTTTGTCTCCAACATATTTGCCATCGTGGATGACCGGGTTTTTGTTATCATCTCCGGAGTATAGGTCTCCGTTNGACTTGATATANAAGCTGGAAAGGATCACGGTGTTGAAACCGGAAGTTTTGATCAGCTGGTAACTGCTGTCGTCTCCGGGATAGGTGCCACGGCCAAACAAAGTAAAGCTGGTGTCTGGNATAGCAGCGGGTTCTTTAAGGNCAACNGTAGCTTGCCTGCCATCGGGAGCCGGAAAGAGGCCCGTGGCGAGCAGAGGGAAGAGTAACAAATATGTTTTCATGGCATAGTTTTGTTGGACGGCCAAATTAGTGAACTAATTGCTGGCCCTTCCTCCGTTCATCAAATTATCAATAATAAAAAAATGCCCGTAAACAGAATGTTTACGGGCGGGAGAGAGTGTGCAAGATGCTGTGAGTGTATAGTGTGATCAATGGAGTAATTATCTTCCTGCTCCTGTTCTCACGGGGCCCAGGATAGGGCCGCGAGCCAGCCTGTCGCTTTGAATGGAGCGGAAATGGATCTCGCCGGGAGTATCCATATCGCCCAGCAGGCGTTCGGAGAATATTTTAGCAAAAGTGTACAGCGACTGCATGGGATTGGCGCCTACAGAAGTGGGATACATGCTGCTGTCCATCAGGTACAGGTTGGGTATCTCTTCTTTCGTTACCATGTTCCAGATACGCTGGCGGGTAGAAGCTACAGATGTATCGGCAGCAGCGCCCAGCTTATTGGTGGCCTGCAGGTGTGCAGATGTCAGCACCGTACGGTTAGGGATGAATTGCAGGTTTTGTTCCACCAGGTCGGCCTGCTGGATGTTGTCGAGATAGCTGCCTCTCATCGGGTCAAAATTATCAAGTCCCAGTACATTCTCGTTGGTGGGGATGATCACCTGTTTGGCCCCGGCCAGGAACATCATGCGGATGGCAATGGCCACACCGGTACGGAAGCGTGCCTTATCATCTTCACTGAGCGTATAGTTCAGCACGACCGATCCGTTGTTCATCGTGATACAGTTATCATCAGAAGGCGTATCTACCAGCATCACACCGAAGCCTACAGATTGATTGAACTTCGTGATCTGCTTGAATACGTCCAGGCCGTTGCCGGGAATGAGCACTGCCCCATATGCTGGCATGCCCGACATGGTCTCGAAGATGAAGCCCGGCGTTACGCCGAATGCATCCAGGTAAGTAGCGCTGTCCAACCCTTCCAGCAGGTTGATGCGCTCATTGAATACACCGATCAGCGGGAAGGAAGGATGCATGATCAGTCCTTTGCCGATCCTCGGATTCTTTAAGGCCGGCTGGTTTTGTGCACTGTTCAATAATATTTTGGTAGAGCCGATAGTTCCGGCAGAAAGGATCACATTCTTTGCATAAATTTTCACCTGCGTGCCCGGAGGGATGTTTAGTCCGCAGGGATCAACGATGGTGTTGCCATACTCCGTCCAGGGCGTATTCACCAGCAGGCTGGCGCCGCTGGCATATACAGTACCATCGGATTGTGTGTCAAACAGGAGTTCCTGCACNGCCACGTCGGGGATCACGCTCAGCGGGTTTGTGCTGTCTTCCATAGCGGGCAGGATCAGCTGCCGCGCAGCATCGCGTTTCTGCGTTACCGGGGAAGGAGAGAGGTCCTGCGGGAAACGGTTCAGATGATACAGGGATGGATCAACGCCGTANGCNTTGGCGCCGTCCCACAGCGCGCGGTTGTCACNGTTCAGCTCACATTGCGTTACCGCGCGGGTATGTATGATATTGCGCACCCACTGGTAAGTTGCTGCCAGGCGATCCGTAGTATAGAAGCGGCCGTCAATGTAGCCCTTGTCAATCCAGTTGGCGATGCGGGAGTGAATCGTATCTTCCAGCGGAGAGAAGGCCAGGTCGATATTCACGGTACTNCCGCCGCCCATGGCCTGACCGCTGCGCACCAGGATGCCGTTGTCTGAAGTGGTCACTGCATCGCTGCCGAACATCAGTTTNGAATAGCTCATGGTGTTCATGGATCCCCATACCACGAAGGGGCCTTGTTCTACCAGCACTACTTTTTTTCCGGCCTGCTGCAGTTCATGCGCTACGGTGGCGCCAGCAGGGCCGCTGCCGATCACCAGGTATTCAATCTCGCCTTCTTTGGCCCTGATGCTTTGTGNGCCGGGATCATATACCAGCCGGCTGGGGGGAATATTGGGATAATTGATCTTTGAATAAACAGCGGTATCGCTTACAAAAGTTTGCGGTACCTGTATGCCGGTGAGCGGAACGCCCAATGGCAGGTCCCAGATCACCGTAAGATAGGCTTCGCGGATGACCATTGCCATCTCAGTAGACAGGGGGCCTGCCGTTCCTTCAAAGAAGAAAGACAGTACCTGTGATGCCTCATCCGGCGTTAATCCGCCCATACCGCCGGCTACGGTGATGAATTTTTGTATGGCAGGATCAGTGGAACTTTTCAGGGCTGCATAAAAAGGAAGATTTTGAGGGTATGTCAGGCCCTGGAAGATGCTGAGCAATGGATTGGGGCCTGCGCTTACTGATGCCCAGAACCCCGCCTGCACCTGTTTGGAGATAGCTTCAATGTCGGGCTGCGCCAGGGGAGCGATGGGCAGCTCGGAAAACGGGAACCACAGCGTATACAGTACATCAAAGGTGGCGTACACGCTGTTATCGGCGCCGTGATTTTCAGGAGGGATAGTTGTACCGGTCATTTCCTTAATNGTTTATTGTGAGTGAAAGGATATTCCTAATAGCAATAATACAGGTATGCTTTTCCCGTGACCTGGCCCTTATCCAGTATGAACTTGAAGTGATTGATCCNTTTGTGTACATAACAGATCTCACGCTTGTGAAGTTCAGATAAGGCGGTAGAAATGCCGGGGTCCAGCGTTACTTTTCCCTGCCACTGCTTCAGCAGCTGGTACTGGTCTTTATTAAAGGCCTCTTTCCGGTAGAACATTTCCACTGCGGCATCGGTATCTTCTGTATAGACTTCCACACCAAGGCGGCTGCCCAGCTGACCGTTATGGTCCAGTGCAAGGGAAACTTTGTCAAAGGACTGCAGGTACTGTGCTTCCAGGGCTTCTACCAGGCTGTAATCGCCCTTCCAGTCAATCTTTTGCAACACAGCTGCCAGCTGTCCCGGTTCAACGTTCGGAACGGTGAAGCGCAGAAATTGCGGTTGCCTGGAGAACATCAGGCCATAGTAAAGCACCGGCAGGTCCTGCTCTTCAAGCAGGGTAAGCTGCGCTGCCAGGCCATCCGGNAGGGCGTACCCAAACAGGCTGCACACTTTNGCGAGATCTTTCATCCGCTTGTTAAATGATGATCCGGTGCTCCTGTGCAGNTCAAAGAACAAGGAAGGGTCCGCAGTCACGGGAAAGTCGTACTCAAACCAGAGATTCTCGATCCCGTAACGGAACCCGTTCCTGTCTTCATTGAGCAGCTGCTGGTAGCCTTCTTGCAGGGAGCAGGACAGTTGCTCCCGCAAGGGCCACTCTGGGATTAGCACCCGGTCGAATTGGGTATTTATTCTGAGGGAAAAGTCAAACCAGTGTTTCCGGTCAAAATGAAGTTCGATCATATTTCCGGAGTAGGCGGGAACACGCTGTGCAAACCTGATCAGCGGGTCAAAATACCAGGGCGACGCGCCGGTGATATCTTTACGGATGCATCCCAGCACGGAGCCGGCAATGCTACTGATACTGCTAAACATAATCCGGGTATTATTTTACCAATGTGAGGGATTTAGTCTATCCCACACTTTTTTTGCAAAATTTGCGTAATCGCCACCCAGGGATTTAAAAGCGCCCTCTATTGTGTTGGCCGGATAACCTGCCTTTTGCAGTATATCGTTGATGCGCTGCATATTGAAACCATATACATCCCTTAGTACGGATGCGATCTCCTGCAGNCTGAAAATACTCTTCAGTGCGCTTACTACTTCGTTTGGCGGATAGCCGGTCTGGTTCATCACTAAGGCGGTCTGACCGGCGCTTTGCTCAAAACTACTTTTAAGGATGGCAGCGATCTCCCTGGCGGAAAATCCTGCATTTCTGAGGATAAAGGCTGTTTCGGACGCGTTCTTTCCAAACGCAAACCGTAGTATGTCCCCCAGTGGGTTTACAATATTGATCATTGCGCGCTTTACGCTGCGGGCCCATGCTTCGGCTGCGCTTACCGCCATCATGTACGTATCGAAGGTGCAGGCCGTATACCGTGGCTGCTGTGAAAAGAAATAATTCACTGTTTCCATCAGTATACTGTTCGGCGTGCCCGTCCGGATGGCTTTGAATGCGGCGGATAGCTGACCGTCTGTATTGTGCGTAATGTCGTCAATGAACTGGAAGGTGGCCTTCATGGCCGCTTCATTTGCTGTTGTGATATTAAAAGTGCTGGCGCCGTCAACAGAGGTCTTCACATACCTGGCCAGCGGGCTTTCAGTGGCGGCGTTGTTCACAACAAACACGCTCGTGATCTGTAAAGGCTGCACATACGTTGTGGCATTGGCGGCAGCCGTACCTAACAATGTTAGTTTTCCAAAATAGTTGTCTGGGTCCTTCCAGCCGCCCGAATCGTATATATTAACCGCGTAGGGCAGCTGGTTGATGAATGAAATACCGGGTATGATGCTTCGATCGTCCATTGAGGTACCCGTCCCCTTTTCTTGAATAATCACAATACAAAGTAAGGCCATCCCCGGTTCCCGGGCCAGAGTGAAATCACTCTCTCTTCAAAATAGAGTAGAATTACTCTATTTTAAAAAGGGCTACTGATAATAGTAAAAATGTCTATATATTTATCCGCTGATATACTCACCCTAACGTATAATTGTAAAATCAAACAATCCTATGCATTCAAAATGTCCTCAGTCCCTGAAGCTCTATTGGCTACAGTACGAGGTGGCCGACATCGTGAACATGATGACGACCAATCCTGACCTGGATTACTTTGTATTCCCTTTCTACATTCCCGGCGACGAGGAAGGAAGCGGAAACGGTTTCCAGCTGATCGCCTATGGCTATAACCGCGAAGACAGCGGCGACAGCTATTCATCCAACAGGGACATCCTCCCGGTGTATAAGAACAATTCACTGCAGGTAAGCGGCCCGATTATCATGTCTAACAACATTGTCTCCAAACAACAGATGTTGGATGCTATCGCTCCCGCAAACGGTGTAACGCCAGACTACCTGGTGCTGATCCCCGACGTGAGCGAAAGTAATTTCGTATATTACAAGTTCAGAAGGCATCTAAGGGTACCGAATGCCCCTGATCCGCAGGTACCTGTACCAGTTGGTACAGATCCGGTGGTAACAAATCCGTCACCCCCGGCTACAATGGTGTCTCCGGCGCCTTGATGGTATCTCAATAATTAAATGGACACACTTGTAAGGAGCATACTGGACTGGTCAGAAGTTTGGTCTTTGGGGATACCCCTTGCCGTGCTGGCATGGAAGGGAACGCAACCCGGCGTTAACAAGCCGGTCGTATATTATTTATACTTCGCACTATTCATCAATCTGTGCATAGACCTGATCTGGAAGTTCCGTACAATGATCCCGGAACCGTACAATGGCAATAATTACCTGTACAACGTACATTCCATTGTACGGTTCCTGCTTTTCAGCATTTACTTTATCCGCCTGCAGCAGCCCTTCCTNGTCAGGATCAAAAAGCTGCTGGTGCTGGCTTTCCTGCTATTCGTTGTTATCAACTTCGCTTTCTTTGAACATTTTTTCAATTATCGCCTGCTGAGCAGCCGCCTGCTGTCTGTGGAAGCCATCTTCCTGCTGTTCTACACCCTGCAGTATTACCTTTTTATGNTACAGGTAGACGAAGGTATCAGCACCAACCGGTCCGACTTTTGGGTAGCCANCGGATTAGGCATTTATGTTGCAGTTAACTTTTTTATATTCCTGCTGTATAACAAGCTTACGACAGATTTACTGAACTTTGCAGTGATCATCTGGAATGTACATAACATCTCATANATTATTTTAAACCTCTTCCTGGCAAAAGCATTCTATGAAGCCAAACGATGATATTGCTTTTTTAACGATGATGGGCATTGCAGCCATGCTGCTGCTCTTTGTGGGTTTTCTCCTGGTATTTATCTTCATGCAGCGTAAGAAAATGGGATACCAGAAAAGTATCCAGGCCCTCCGCGAAACACAACAGAACCAACTGATAGAGGCTGCCGTGCGCAGCGAGGAAGAAGAACGCCACCGTATTGCAGAAGCCCTGCATGACGAAGTGGGCGCTATCTTATCTTCCGCCAAGCTCCATTTCCAGGACATCAAAGAGGATAACCTGGATGCACAAACGAGAAAGCGTTATAAGAAAGGAGAGGAGCTGCTGGGGGAGGCGGTCATCAAAATACGCGACATTTCGCACAACCTCCATTCCAGCATCCTGAAAGAGTTCGGGCTCAATGAGGCCATCAGCCATTTCATGACCAAGCTCACCAAAGACGGTATGATCCAGTCTACCGTTTCTTTCGACGATCATGCCCCCGCCCGTACTACGGCGAACGATATGAGCATCTACCGTCTGGTGCAGGAACTGATCAACAACATCATCAAGCACGCCCGCGCGGCCAATATCAATATCCGCACCTTTCCCACGGGCGATAGCTTCAACCTCACCATTTTTCACGATGGTAAAGGACTTTCCCAGCAACAGTATGAAGAGCTGCGCTTTAAGAAAGAAGGGCTGGGCCTGAAAACCATCCAGAACAGGATCATTTCCCTGAAAGGGGAGATCGCCTTTTCCCAGGAACCTAACGGCTATTACATTCGTTTACATATTCCCTCCATATAACTTGTTATGAAGAAGATCAGCATTGCCATAGTGGATGACTATGTTATTTTCAGGGACGGCCTGAAGGTAGGCGTTACCGCCGATGAGAATTTTGAAGTAGTACTGGAAGCCGGAAACGGCGAAGAGCTCTTGCAGAAGCTGGAAACGATCACCCCCGATGTGATCCTGATGGACCTCAAGCTGCCCGTTATGGATGGCATCGAAGCTACCCGCATTGTGAGGAGCAGGTTCAGCGGTATCAAGATCCTTGTGGTGACCATGTACGATGATGAGAAGTTTGTGATCCATATGATGGAGAACGGCGCCAACGGTTACCTGCTCAAGGATACCGACTCTGCCGAGATCCGCAAAGCCATCTATGCGGTGCACGAAACCGGTTATTATTTTAACGATGTAGTCAGCAAGGCCCTTCTCAAAAAGCTGGTGCTGAAAGGCAATGTGAAGCCTTCTTTCAATCACGGTATAGAATTCTCTGAACGCGAGCTGCAGGTGCTCAAACTGATCTGTGAAGAAAAAACAGCGCCCGAAATAGGAAAAGAGTTATTCCTCAGCCATCGTTCTGTAGAAAACATTCGCCAGCGTTTAATAGAAAAGGTAGGGGTGCGCAATACCGCCGGACTGGTAATGTTTGCGGCCCGCAANGGACTGATATAATTTCTTGCAGAAGACTTAGCTCCCGGCATGAGTATTGAGAGGGATTTAACGGTATGGTATATCCCGTCTAAAGAACACGTATGAAGAAATTAATCATCATCGACGATGACCCCAGTATCCTGGATGTTTTGAGGCTGGTTTTGGGGGAGAGCTACCAGGTCACCACATATCCGGACGGTTCACCCATACTGAACGGAACTTTTGATCTGCCTGATCTCTTTGTNTTAGATAANCAGCTTTCCGGTACGGATGGGCTCGATCTTTGCCGCTTGTTNAAACATGGGGACGATACCCGTCACATCCCCGTTATAATCATTTCAGCTACTCCGGGTATTCAGGCCATGGCCGCGGCCGCTGGTGCAGATGACGTATTGGAGAAACCTTTCCGGGTAAAGGCGCTCCGGGAATGCATTGCCAGGTTGCTGGGNGTACACCAGGAAGCATAGCGGCNAGGTATAAATATTCAATCTACTATATGCAAGGGGCTACTACAGCCGTTTTTCTGGGCACCGCAACTGCTGGCCGGCGAACCATGAGGCCGGCGCTCATCACCACGATACTCTTGCTGGCGGCATTCCTTATTACCGCTCCCTGGGCTCGTCAGNCTTTGCCAGCTTTCCCGGTTTTTGTCCCGGTTTATAATACCGCTGTTATTGTACTGGATTTATTGACCGTCGTGCTCCTGATGGCGCATTTGCGTAAACTGAAAGAGCCGGCTTTCCTCGCCCTGGTATGCGGGTATATTTTCACACCCGTACTCGCCGTCGCTCATGCACTGGCCTTTCCCGGCGCTTTTGTGGAGGGAAACCTTATTGGCGGGGAGCAGACTACTGCCTGGCTGTTTATGTGCTGGCACAGCTTTTTCCCCGTATTTATTATTGGTTATGCCGTTTTGCGGAAGCGCGAGGCGGCGTCGGTCATTAAAAAGCCTGTAAGCCGTAAGACGGTGGTCCTGGCCGTTGGCAGTACACTGGCGGTGGCCCTGGGCATCGTATTGTTAACCACCCTGGGAGGGCACCTGCTCCCGCCGCTGATGAAAGGAAACCGGTACGGGTCCCACCTAACGTCCCTCATTCTTACCCTGGGCTGGGTGATCTATTTCGTGGCGCTTATGCTGCTCGCTTCCTTCACGGGATTCAGGCGTGTGATAGACGCCTGGCTGGCTGTTGTATTGATCGCCTGCATGATTTCCATAGCGCTTAGCGGGATACTGGTTGACGCCCGCTATGAACTGGGGTTTTACCTGGGAAGGGTTTATGGCCTGCTGGCTGCCTCTTTTGTGATCTCTGTACTACTCAGGGAGGCTATCACCATGTACGGTCTTGTGACTTCTACCGCGGACACATTGCGGCGTTCAGAACAGCGCTTTCGTACGCTCACCGATGTGGTGCCNCAGCTCATCTGGTCGACTGATGATACTGGTAAGCCTGCTTACTTCAACAGAAGATGGTATGTGTATACAGGGCTTAGCTTTGACCAGTCTACCGGTATGGGTTGGAAGGAGGTGCTTTATCCTGAAGAGGCAGAGGGCATTATCCGCCAGTGGCAGGATGCGGTCACCGGGCAGAAAGCCTTTACCGCCGAATATCGCCTGCGCCGGGAGGACGGCGCTTTCAGATGGCATATTGTTCGCAACGTGCCGCTGTTTGATGATGACGGCGTGCTGTCGGGCTGGTTTGGATCAGCTACCGACATCCATGAATTGAAGGCCTTGCAGCAACAGAAGGAAGATTTTATCGGCATTGCCAGCCATGAGCTGAAAACACCGGTTACCAGCCTGAGGGTATATACGGAGATGCTGCAGGAGAAGTTTGAAGCCGCCGGGAACCGTGAGTATGCAGGATTTATGGTAAAGATGAACGTTCAGGTAGACCGCCTGACAGACCTGATCCGCGACCTGCTGGATACTACCCGTATTACAGACGGCCAGCTGCCGCTCAATCTGGGGCCATTTGATCTGAACGACCTGATTAACGAACGCGTGGAAGAGATCCAGCGCCTTTCCGCCAGGCANCAGCTGCAGTTCAACCCGGATGGGGCAGGAGTAATAACTGCAGACCGCGAACGTATCAGCCAGGTATTGACGAACCTCTTATCCAATGCTGTGAAATATTCTCCACAGGGTGGGAANGTGGTGATCAGCACCGGTTCCACACCGGATGCGGTAACCGTTACCGTAGCCGACAGCGGTATTGGTATACCTGAACAGGCGCAAGCCCATATATTTGACCGTTTTTACCGCGTACATAGCGCACAAACGCAAACCTATCCCGGNCTTGGCCTGGGCCTGTACATCAGCTCGGAGATCGTACGAAGGCACGGCGGTAAGATNGGCGTAGCAAGCAGGGAAGGAGCGGGGGCCACTTTCCGGTTTTCTATTCCTTGCAGCAAGGTTAAAACCTGAAGTCCGTACTTGGGAATTACAGCGGGAAGCAGTAACTTCCGTGTAAGCTAAAAATAAGAGCTATGTTACTCAACCTCCTCGAAATACTCTTTGCTGCAGTGAATCAGCTCCTGAAAGGCCAGATGAAGGGCAAATCCAGCCCTAGCCTGGCAGAGATCTTCAAACGCTGCTGATCCTATTTCTTTGTTTTGTGCTTTTTCATGATTTCTTCCAGTTTGTTAAAACGGTCATCCCATATTTTGCGGAATGGTTCTATAAAATCAGCCACCTCTTTCATTTTTTTTGCATTGATGTGATAGTAAATTTCCCTGCCGTTCTGCTCCTGCTTCAGCAGCTCGCACTCCGTGAGTATCTGCAAATGTTTGGAAACGGTTGGNCTGGCGGTATCAAAGTTNGCAGCAATGGCTCCGGCGGTCATGGCCTGTGATGCAACCAGCAGCAGGATAGCCCTNCTGGTGGGATCAGCAATGGCCTGAAATACATCTCTTCTTAAATTCATTGTGTAGATATTGGGCTGCGACTAATCTTCTAATCCCCTTCCTTCCAGGATCTGCGGTATATACTTTTCAACCCTCGACGCCCGGGTTTTGGATTGTTTGGCCGAAGAGAAATAAAAGATGTAGCCCCTTTGCCGTCCCGGCGTCAATGCTTCGAATGCCTTTCTTAACTTAGGCATTTTGTCCAGCTTCACCTGGAACTCTTCCGGTACGGGATAGTCTGCCGTCTTCTTCATCTTTACTTTCAAACCGGACTTCTCTACTTCGATCGCTTCATAGATATATGCTTTCAGCACACGCGCCATCCCGGAGATCTGTTTCAGGCTGGTGAAACGGATCTGGCGGGCCGACTGTACATTCTCTGTCTGCTGGATCAGGATACCCTCGGGATCGCCTAAAAGCGCACCTTTAAACAGCAGCAGTGCACAATAATCTTTGAAGCCATGTATTAAAACAACATTGCCTCCCTGGTAACTGTAACAGGGACAGCCCCATTTCAGATCTTCCTCCAGCGGGCAGTCCAGGACGATCTCCCTGAGCTTTTCAAATTCTTTCTGCCATTTTTCTTCTTTATCTATAATGGAATCAACCTTAGGATTCATGGTGCTCAATTTATTGGTGAATGATTTAAACCCTTAAAGAACCACGGAAAGCCCGGGAACTATAATAAGACTGCGCGCCATTGTGATACGTAAAAACATGATCATAGCGCCTGTCGCAAAAAAGGGCGCCGCCAAGTTCTCTGATCGCATCCGGTGTGCGCACCCAGCTGGATGTTTTCAGATCAAAATTGCCCAATTGCTGCAGCTCCCGGTATTGCTCTTCTGTTAAGATCTCAATGCCCATATCTGCCGCCATACCGATCGCATTATTTTTCGGCGGATGTTCTTTCCTGGAGGATTGCGCTTCATAATCATAACAGGTGTTCCTGCGGCCTTTGGGTGTTTCAGCAGCACAATCATAGAAAATATACTCGCCAGTCTTTTTATCATATCCAACAACATCCGGCTCGCCTTCTGTTGTTTCCATTTCATTCAGCGACCATAGCTTTTTAGGAGCTGCTTCCAGCTTTGCCTGTACATCTTCCCACTTAATACCTTTATGGCGCTGCATGTTTTTTTCAAAACGTGTTTGCAATGCCTTGAACAGTTTTGCTTGTTCTGCTGCTGATATTGTTTGCTTATTGCCGGTGGAGTTTTTCATACTAATAATTTACTGAATTAAATGGAAACGCTCAGCGCCATTACCTTTCTGTCTGCAGGTCTGAAATACCAGGATATTACCGTCAGCACCAGCAGGAACAATGATGGAACAGTTTTACTGAAAGGATCGCCCGATACGATATGTGAGATGAAGGCGCCACTCAGGGTAAAGAAAAAACCTGCATAAGCCCATTCCTTCAGTAAAGGGCGTTTGGGGATCAGCACGGCGATCACGCCCAGGATCTTCCAGGCGCCGAGGATCGTCATGAAATAAACAGGATAGCCTAATTGTGTAATGGTATCCACCTCATCTTTCACCCTTAATAACTGCACAATGGCACTGGATACCAATCCTAAAGACATCCAGATGGTGAAGATCCAATAGATGATTTTGTTTCTCTTTGTCATGGTATGTTATTTAAATTTATTAGCTACTTTTTGTAAGCGGTTATGCGCCAGCTCAACGCCTCTTACCATGCCTATCTGCACATATTGATCACGCTCTTCCACTGTTCTGTATATCACATGCATATTCAATTTGCTGGTATCTTCCGTAAGCGCCTGAAATTCCAGGAATTCCAGCTGTACCCCCATCCCTGTATTTTCCATTTCAAATGTCCGGGTGATCTGCTGTTCCGGGATAAACTCATGGAATACCCCGCTAAGCCTGAACTTGTTCCCCGTAGGATCGGTGGTTTCAAATTGCCAGCGGCCGTACTTTTCAGTTTCCAGCTGCAGCACTTTTGTGCCCATCCATTCCTCCAGGATCTCCGGCTCAATATAGGCCCTGAAAAGCAGTTCCAACGGCAGCTCAAATTCCCTGGTGATGAGTAATTCCTGTTTGCCGTTTTCGGCATGCACTTTTGTTTTTGGTTCCATATATGTAGCTATGTGNCTACAAATATATGTGTAGCTACTTAACTACGCAAATTTATTTTCGGGNTATACAAGAAAGGCCGGGATANNTATCCCGGCCTTGTGTTGAGTGTGTAATGATCAGTTCACTATTCTACGATCAATTTAAAAGTATGTTTCAAGCCTTTATCACCCGTCACCACCACATAATATAATCCGGGCTGCTGTCCGTTCAGGTTGACAGTTACCTGCTGTATGCCGCTGCTCACAGCGCGGATAGTCCCGAGATTCGCTACCATATGGCCCGCTGTGTTATATGCGCGGATGGTGGCCTGCTCGTTTTGTGCAAGTGATACTGCCAGCACCGCATTACCGNTGCTGGGATTGGGATAGATACCTGCACTTGGCTGTTTAACCACTGCTTCCGGTNCCACAGGCGATATGATGGGCATGAGCGTGGTCCTGGCTGTTGCTGCGCAATTGGCGGCGCCTGGTGCGTTCCCTGTGATTGCTATCCAGTCAATATCGGCAGTAGCAGTGCCCGCGGTACATTGCAGGCGAATAGTATTAAGACCGGCATTTAAAGATACCAGCGCCGTAGTGATCATGAATGTTGTGCTGCTGTTTGTTTTAGGGAATGCCTGTGCCCCATTTACCGTCACACCGTTCACGATCAGCGCCATGCTGTAGGTATTACCGGCGCTGCTGTTCACATAACGCCAGGACAGCGTGTAGTTCCCATCAACGGGCGCACTCACGCTCCAGTTGACCCCTTTGCCTGCTGCGTTAGACAAGTTAATGACCTTACCGTTATCAGCGCCGCTGTTACTGCTGATGCTCCCGTCATAGCTGCATAGCCCCTGCGTGCTGTTTGCATCATCTTCTATCCGGATGGTGAGGGTGGAATCTCCTGTAGCGGTAGAATCTCCTGTAGCGGTAGAATCTNCGGGGTTTTGCGCTTCAAAACCGGCGATCAGGTTTTTATTGCTGTTCATGGTAATGCTAAGGGAGCTGTCTGTACCGGAGGCATCGCCGCTCCATCCTGTAAAGGTATATCCTGCTGCCGGTATAGCCCTTACCGTTACCACGCTGGCGGAGTCGTAAGTGCCTGCCCCGCTCACTGTGCCCCCGGCGGCCGGAGATGCTGTTGCGCTGAGCGTAAAAGTAGTAAGGGGCGCAGGCGTGCTGGTATCACTGTCGCCGCAGGACGAGGCACTGCTGAGCGTAGCGCCTGCACCTGACATTACCTGGCTTTTTACCTGGCTAACTGGTGTGATGTTCAGCGCATAGGGAGGCGTAAAAGCCGTGCCCCTGCCGCTGGTGTCACCAGAGGTGTTGCTAAAAATATTATTCCTGGAAGTAACGGCCGTAAAATTGTTATCCATCGGGTCAATAGGCCTGGCAACATTTTCAAATACATTGCTTTCCACCAGCAGGTCTGCTTCGTATCCGGCCATTACGCATTGCGCGGCTACGGTGCTGTTGAAAAGATTGTTCACCACATGTACTTTGCCGAAGCGTACACGGGGCATGCGTGCTTTACAACCCTGTGCCCACCAGCAGTGTTGCATGGTAACGCGCAAATGTCCCCTGTCGCCCGTGGCGCCATCACTTGAGCCGAACAGNTCGGAAAAGCGGTGGTCATCCGCACCGCCAGGGCCGCCTGGTATAGGCGCCTTCTTATAGATAAACTTGCACCAGGTAACGCTGATGTAATCGGCAGCGTTCTTGATATCCAGGTTGCCGTCCATACCGTCCTGGAACTCGCAATGGTCCACCCATACATTGGTGCTGGCGTCGATGGTCATGTTATCCCAGCCGTCGGTATCATAAGCACCGGGACCTTCCAGTGTGACGTTCCTGAAGATAATGTTGGTGCATCTTTTCATATACAGTATCCCCGAACCGTNTTTCGTAAGATCAGTAGACACCAGCTTGGAGCCGGGCAGACCAAAGATGGTCTTGCCGGATTGATCCTGGAAACTGATGCGCCCTGCGGAGGGAACGGAGATACTGCCGGATATGTGCACCACCTTTACGGAAGCCGAAGTAATGGCTGCTTTCAGCTCGCTGTAAGTGCTGACAACGGTGGGCGTAGCATTGCCGCCTCCGGTTACGCCGCCGTTCTGGCTGGCCCAGCCGCTTACGGTACATTGGCTTTGTGCAAAAAGGCTGTTAAGGCATAGTACTACACTACATGCCATGGATAGAAGCCAGGGTTTCTTCATAGGTACTTGATTTGTATAATAGATGGTTAAAAATGAATGATATGGCCTCAGCCCCCTGGTGTTGGGTGCATAGTAATTAGAGCAGGTTTATCTTCACTTAGTGCTTACTTGCAGGTGCTCTCATTGTTCACGGTGCAAAAATGTTAAAATTTATCATATTTCAAAACGCCTGAACGGAATTTATTTATGCAATCGTTGCCGGGATCGTATAGGCCTGACAGTTGGCCAAAAAAAAGCCCGGTAAACTTTGTTTTACCGGGCTGCATAATTTAATAAGACTTCCATCCCTTTCTAAGGATGAAGTAACCATCGCAAGCGATCGCACGCTCCTCAATAACCTTTTTTTTCATCCATTGCCTGCGGTTCCTGGTAGTATCTTTCCAGTTACCGCGATAATAAAGCTTCGGTATTTCGCTATTCCAGTAAGGGTCTGCCTCGTTTATCACGGGCTTGAAACGGGAAAGGCGTACATGACGCCAAAAAATAGCATGCCAGTTACCGTACTCCCAGTAATCCAGCATCTGTTTCTTCACAATGGCGTACGTCCGCCGGTGCGCGGTTGCCTTTAAAATGTCTGTTGGTTTTCTCACTTGTAACACTTTTGGTGCTACAAGGCGTCAAATGCTTTTTTCATGGGTGAGATAATTCGGGTGCAAATATAGAATTAACATTTAAGACAGCAATCCCGCAGCTTTCTTTCATCCAATACAATCACCATCCCATCCCGGATCTCCACCATGCCTTCCTCCCTGAAATCCCCCAGTGTTCTGATCACTGATTCTGTTGCCGTACCCGCAATGGTCGCCAGGTTTTCCCGGCTGATCTCAATGGCGAAAGGTGTTTCTTTACGCGTATTATATTTCTTGTAAAGGCTCATCAGCGCCTCCGCTACCTTCCTCCGGAGGGAGTTATAGGCCAGTCCTAAAAGCTGTTGTTCCTTTCCCGTCACATTCCTGGCCAGCATGCGAATAAACACAGCCGCTGCTTCCCGGTGACTGTTCATCAGCTTTTCAAATTCTTCCCGCGGTATCACGGCAATCTCGCTGTCGTCCAGCGCTTCTGCAGTTTCCTTGTACAGGCCTCCTTCCAGCAGCGCTACATAGCCCAGGAAATCCCCGGCGTTGTACAGGTCCACTACCAGGTCTTTGCCGTCTTCATTACGCTTGAATGTTTTTACTTTACCTTTCTCGATATAGAAAAGGCTCACAGGCCGGTTCCCTTCAGAATAGATCAGCTCCTTTTTTTTGTATTTCTCAATATTCCTGCCGGCTGCCAGCGCTAAGATGGATGCCTTTCCTGTGGCGGCTTCCATGAGTCTGTTCAGTCCCTGCAGGTCGGAGGCAAAAGCCTGTTTTCTCAGCGCCGCTTTTTTCAGGCGGCTCTGTACGGCCTGCAGCAGTTCATTGCCATGAAAAGGTTTGGTGATATAATCATCTGCGCCCATTTCCATGCCTTTGCGGAAGGCGCTGCGTTCGGCTTTGGCGGTGAGAAAGATAAAGGGAATATCCTTGGTTTCATTGTTACGCTGCAGCATGTGCAATACGCCGTAACCATCCAGTACAGGCATCATGATATCGCAGATCACCAGGTCAGGCTTGTGCTCCAGGGCCAGTTCCACGCCGGCCTTACCGTTGTCCGCGGTAAGTACCTTGTAGCCAGACATATCAAGGATCTCTGCTGTGTTCTCCCGGATGCCATCGTTATCTTCAATAAGCAGGACCGTTTTCATTTGCTCACTTTTAGTTTCCAAGATGCAAAAGTTTATCGCAACCAGGCATGATGGCCGTCATTTCCTGAAATGATTCCACTCATCCCCGCCCCGCCGCTGGAGCCGCTGCATTAAAACCTACCAAAAGCATGCCCTTGTTACGTTTTATTGACCATGATCAGTAGTCGCCTTGATGCGGATCATTGTTTAAACAGCTATTTTTCCCGAATATTTGTACAAAGCGCAATTGTCATGTACCGATCATTCACCTATGCCGAATTACAGGAAAGGTTTTGCGAGGGTTTTGCCTTCTTTCCTTTTACAGCGCTGGAACAACACGGCCGGTTTATTTACAAGCGATATTCGGCCGGGGACAATACAGCGGGATTGCTAGACAGCTACAGCAGCAGCAACGATGGCGGCCTGCACGCCGGTGGGCTACTGGTAAAGCTGCAACAGCAGGACATTCCNCTTGCCGCAGAGCTGCTGAACATGCTCCAGTCTGAGCACGCCCACCTGGAAGAGCGCGTTCNCGGAATGAAAAGAAAGCCTGCCATCTATAAGCAGCTGCTGGAAACGATGGACACCTACCACCGCATACTCCTGGTGTATCAGCAACAGGTACAGCAGCAAATAGTGGCGCAGCTGCTGGCCCTGTGTGATAAGCACGGGCCGCTTTTTGTAGAAGGGATCACCGCGGAGAATCTTACCAATATCAACGCCGTAGTGCTGGAATTCCTGCAAAGCACAGAGATCCTTTACGGCTTCCTGTATGGCTGCATCCGCCAGATGCCNGGCTTCAAAAAGCTGGTGCTCAACGCTAAAGAAACAGAAGAGATGGAGGTCTTGCTGAAGATGGTAAGAGCATTCAGGGCGCTGCAGCGGAAAACCAGTCATCTGCTCGATGAGTGGAAGAAAGAAGGTACCCGGCAGCGGGAACAGCGGACCATGAACTGATCCTTATATCGGCTTTTTTTGCTACTTTTCCGGCACGAATTACTCTTCTTATGAACGCCCGTGCCCTCAAGCCCCGCAATAACAATTACCAGCCGGCTGCATACCGGCCAGCCCAATCCATCGTCCATAACAGCGCCGCGGCGAAGCAGTTTAACGCCTACCAGGAAATGGCCAATAACATGCCGCAGGTAAAACAATTGCGTACTTACCAGGCCATGGCAGACCGTTATACATCGTCCATGGCAAAGCCGGTGATCCAGCGCGCAATAGGTGCGGGGGGAGAGAAATTACATGGGAAAAAAGTCGTTGACGCCAAAGACAACCTGTATGTGATCGATGGACACCGGGAAACAAGGACTGCATTGAAATATAATCTGAAGTATCTGAAAAACAAGTATATATGGGTAGATGCATGGGATGACGACTATGATCTCTACAACAAGGAAGTGATGGAAGAGGAGCCGAAGGAGCAACCGGAACGTTCAAGTAAGAAAAGGGCCCGTTCAAGCGATACAAAAGAGCCGCCGAAGAAGAAGAGAAGAAAGTCTATCAAATTCACCGTGGCCAGAAGAGATAAGGGGCCACGCACCAGGACTACCTTCACCAACAGCAAAGAAGCGATCAAGGTATTAATGGAGGAAGGCCTCTCAAAAAAACTGGCTACTTCACTCGTTGCGAAAGATGACTGGAGCTACCCTACCATGCGCTCTCTGATGGAAACCTTGCAGGAACAAGGCATCCTGCAGCCAGGCNTGCAGGAAGGGGCGAATCTCTGGACCCAGCATCAGGAGGTAGGTGAATACAAGGTAGAAACTACCGATACCGGCTCTCAGCTGGCACAAATAGTAGGCTGCCATTTGCTGGAATACCAGGAAACCAATAATGGTACGATGGGGCCAAGGCAAAAAAAGGAAACCTCGCGCAAGAAACAGCTAAGCTTCTCCAAGGAGATCCTGAAATTACCACCCCAGCAGGTAACCGAGCATAGTCTCGGCCTTGGGCTTCCCCCATTTGTGAACCTGTTCCCGGGAATGTTTGATACCAAATATGAAGATAATGAGCATAAAGTGTTCAGTAAAACAGCCGGGGCCCTGACCTTTAAGCTTTTCCAGAAAGCGCTCAAAGAAAGGGATCAGCAGTTCGGTCATGAAGACACCCTGAATGACCAATCACGGAAAGACCGCAAGGATACGGTGAAACGGGTGCTCCGCGAGCAGCAATTTGATGTTGACCAGCTGGACAGGTTCAAAGATGAAAAAGTAGACTACCTGAAAACCTACATGGGAATAAAAGATACAGACAGCGATGACAGCTTTGATGAAACAGAGGGATGGGAATCTCCGTATACCATACAAAAGGTGCGGCAATGGACGCTCCGTGAATTCTATGACAATGTTTATAAGCAGAATGTATATTCAGGCGTATTGCTGAAAGATACTGCATCGAAACTGGCGGAACTGGATGTACTNGAGCTNCAGTCAAAACCCGGGCCGAAGAGTACCACCGGCAAAAAACTTACACGCACCAGGAGCAGGCGGCGGCGGGTACAAAGCCGGGTNGGGCAGGTGAACGAATCGCTGAGATCGATCATGCAGGCGCTTGATATCGACATAGTAAAAGCATACACTCGGGTAAAGCAGTGGAAAACCAAAAGCAGTATGCTTGCTTCCATTAAGACCGATGACCAGCAGAAAGCACTAAGAATAGCCAAATATCAGCAATCACTGGACGATTTTATAAGTATGAAGCTGGTTGATATGAAGAAAAAAGATTACCCGGCGCCCTTAGATGGAGTGGGAGAAAAGACGCTCGAAGATATGGGAGCAGTGAAGCCTGCGAAAAAAAGAAGAGGCGGGAAGAAAAAAATAGTCGTAGAGCAATAAGCTCATTATAAAAGAGAAAGGCTCCTGGATGGGAGCCTTTCTCTTTTATGATCTTTATAAT
>Ga0055530_10000602_pt1 | contig 31132 bp, 27 predicted proteins | sample Araplavi_mTSA_r2_FD_55009 | JGI IMG/M metagenome (GOLD analysis project Ga0055530, IMG submission 55009) | Arabidopsis root microbial communities from North Carolina, USA - plate scrape MF_Cvi_mTSA_r2 | ecosystem: Host-associated > Plants > Roots > Endosphere | place: USA: North Carolina... | reverse complement strand
ACGTGAATGAGAAACTTCGCTCACCTTCTCCTGATGCTTATGTGAATGCGGATATGACCGATGTGCATGCTTATCCGGATCCGATGAATAGCTTGGCGATGGCTGGCAAGGCGCGGGTTTGCGGAGAGTTTGGAGGAATCGGGGTGTTCATACCGGATCACCAGTGGAACACTTCTTCTGCCTGGGGATATATCAACTCCACTCCTGCCGCTTTTAAGGCGAAGTATTCGGTGATGAACCAGCATTTGAAGCTGTTTGAAAAAGAAGGCATCTCGGGATCGATTTATACCCAGCCCTTTGATGTGGAAGGAGAACAGAACGGGATCATGACTTATGACCGGGCGGTGGTCAAGATTCCTTTTGCGCAGCTGCGCAAAATCCATGCTCCGCTAAATCCGGATGTTTTATCTCCATTCTGGATGAAGGATATATCAGACGTTTCAGCCGAAGATGCAGATCTGACTGAACCTGCGCAGCGTTACGCTGATGCGGTGAGTTCTTATGTGTCCGGAAAACGGGACGCGGTGTTTTTGAAGAAGCTGGTCATGATGGCTGGGCAGGTGAATGATTTGGCGGGTAAAGCAAGGTTTGGTCAGGAGTATGTTGCCAAGCTTTCTGCGCCTTACTCAGCTGAAGATTTGGCTTTTATTGATGGGATGACCAATAAAGTTTCGGATAAAGGCTTTGCTCAGTTGCTGGAAAGAGCAAAGACCGATCGTGCCGCCCAGATAAAGGCCATGAACATTGTGTTTACAGATGTGATAGCTCCTTTTGTTCCCGATGGTAATGCAAAGCCGGACTGGAGCGCTGTGGAAAAAGCGGTTAAGGCTTATGGGAATTCTGGTGAAGAGATTTATCTGCGAGCGATGACGATCCACACTTACAACCAGCAGGACTGGGAACAGTACAAGGTTGCGGCAGCTGAGTATTTGGAGAAGTATGGAACCAATGTGCCTGATAATGAAAAAGCGATGTTTCAAAAGGCGATTGAAGATCACTGATCTTTGGCTTTTGAACAGTAAAATACTTTGAATAAGTGTTAGTTTTTAATCTAAGTTCGACTGATCCGGAGCATGGATGTGCTCCGGTCATTTAAACTTGTCGCTAACCTTTTGTTTTAGAGCACATAAAATATTAACTAAACCTGTTATAATGCAGGGAACGGGCTGGCACGGATGTGCCGGCCCTCCTATTTTAATAATTTAGGTGCATTCGGTCTGTAGCTTGCCAGCCTTTGGTGTATTGATCTGCAATGACGCAGAAAAGCGGATCCCGATTATGTTTCCTGAGTTCACCGAGTGCCTGGATGGCATCGCTGATCATCCAGCCCCTGCTGTTTAGCGTTAGCCAGGCTTTATCGAGCTGGCCAGAATTCAGGTAATCTTCAAACAGCAGTTTTTTATCTTGGTTTTTATCCATCCAGGTAGGAAGTTCGTGTTCTTTTGCCCATTCGCCTGGTATTTCAAAAGAGCAGGCTTTTGTTAGCTGGTCTGGATTAAGCAGTTCGTCAGAGGCAGGAAAATCTCCTTTATAGTGATTTAAGGTTGGAGCATATTCGAGTGGTGGATCCTCTCCTATTATTTCCAGCTTGTAAAACTCGTTTGGAATGTCCCCATATTCTTCTGCATGGTCGTCAATAGCCTGTAGGTTTTTGAAATCCATAATGTGGGCGAATTCCCTAATTTCTGGTGTCAGGCCATCTTCAAGCATATTCATTTGTAATAACAGTTTAGCAATAAACTGTTGTCCGTTTCTGGCCTTTTCATAGATCATCGCGGTTTCCAGATCGTAGTTGACGATTACTGCATCCCGCTCCAAAAACCAGTGTTTGAGCAGTCCCATCATCGAGGAGTTTCCGTCATCTACAAAGATGGGGATGAATGCTGGTGGGTAGGGATAAAAGCAATCATAGACGAGTTTATACAGACCGCCTATATAGGGTATGTTTTTTCCTTCTGCGAGTTTGATGATCGCTGGATCGGTATTGAGTGCTTTTAATATAGGAATGATGTTGTGGCTCATATCCAAATTTAATGAATTTCAGTTTTTGGATGGTTGTAATGAGTTAATTAGTTATTTGCTAAGTCCTGTTCAAAAAACTGCATAAAAATATTTATCAGTTGAGAATCCGATAGTGCGTCTCTATCCGGGATCTTAGTCAGGTCGAACGTTTCTCTCTCTATATTTGATTCGTAAAGAATGGTATAAGCAAATGTGACATCAATGATTTCTTTCATTGCCTGATAGCGTTTGAAATCAAATCCTGATTTGAACTTTTTAGGTTCGGATCCACCAAAACTCATGATAGTTGGAGTAAATACTTGTATCAATCTGATTACTTTTTCGGCTTTACCATCAATTGCAAGTTCGAGAGCCGTCTGTAGCTCTGCGGGGTTGATTTGGTTCCACCAAGCAAGCAATCTTGCAGTTTCCCCGTCTGTGATAATGTCAAAGAACGGTTTGGTTTTAAGTTCCTCTTTGAAGTATTCAACTAGTTTCAGTTCCAGATCGTGCTGATCATGATCTTCTAAGATGACCTCACTTGATTTTTGTTTTTTGTATATAAACCAGTAAAATATCTCCATAGCGAATTCAAGATTTTTTGCAGCCTCAAAAAGTTTATCAATCTGCTCTTTCCTTTGGTCTAAGGGGATGTTCAACATTAGACTGGCTATGGTTTTTGCTCCTTCTGCATTAGTGGTGAATGAGGCAAACTCTCCTGCTTCCATAGGAAGTTCCTCTCCTTTAACCGCCAACAGCATGGCCAGATTTTTGGATTGCGTTTCGTTTAATCCATCTTCCCAGAGCCTCAGTTTGAAAACAATATCCGATACCGAGTATTGAGAAAACAAAACATCGAGTTTCTCCTGACACTGTTCCATGGAAAGGTTTTCAAGATCTGTTAGCAGTCCTTGAAAAAGAACATCTGATATATCCCCCGTTTGAACGACATAACTAAAATATCTTTCGAAGTAAGCTCCAGAGCATACCCTCTTTTGCTTATACCAGTCCTTCCATTTATCATCCCTGTACCTCATGCCCCCGGTTGCCAGCTTGTATTGTGGGAAGAGTTGCTTCCATATTTCTTTTATGGCCTTGTTGTCAGCCTCAGTGAGATTTTGCAAAAATGTGTTGACTTGTTTCAGCAGTTCATCGCGGTTAAGCTTTTTTGTACCTAGGTCCGATGAGGTGTCGGTCAGAAATAAAATAGAATTATTGCGGGTGAAGTCGTAGGCAGTCGGAAACAATACTTTTAATCCTTCCAGCAAAATCAGTTCATTGGTGTTAACTTCACCATGAAGAAGGGGAAGGGCAAAATGTATTGCATTTGCAAAGCGGCTTGCCAGTCTTGGATTATCTATATGTGGCACGTAACATTCATCGAAAACCGAACGAAACTTGTCAACCTCTTCCTGGGTAACAACAATCCCTAGTCCCTGGACAACTTGTGAAACCATATCCAGTATATACTTTTTTAACGCCCGTCGAGAGGCCTTAGGGATTTTAAGCGGCAATTGAATGATTTTTTCGAGAAACGTATACCCGTTGGCATGTTGTTTATCTCCGTAGCGTGGTGCCAGGGCGCTGGCAACCATTTCATCATCAAAAGCCAAAATATAACTCGTTGCCGGAAAATCTCCTACAAGCTTGATTAACTTAAATATGTGTTGTATTTCATTAACGTCAAGCCGATCGATATCATCAATGCAAACCACAATCTTTTTCCCACTCTTTTGGATAATATCATCAACCCTGGTTTTTAATTTTTCAATGGAGGTTTTTTGAAGCCTATTACCAATTTCTTTAAAACCTTTGAACGAAAATCCAAGAACACTGGTAACCGATCCGATGGCTTCGCTATAATCGCTGAGAACCTTTCCGACCTTTTCTTTTTTGCTTTCTAAGGAGCTATCCAGTTCGTATGCTAAGCTGGAAAAAAATGATCGCATTAATTGTTCTTCATTACTGAATAACCAAGGATTAAAATTTACGATTACAGTTCCGTCAGGCAGTTGCTTTTTAATGAAGTTCATAACCGAGGTCTTTCCCTCACCCCATTTACCATAGATACCTATAACAAGGGATTTGATGGGATTCCCTTCGGCTATGATCTTTGCAATCCTGCCTGCAAAGTCGTAACGTTGGAACCTATCTTCTTCTAATTCAGATTTCGGCTGGTCGGTATCGATTGTTATCATAAAAGAAATTTTATTGGATAATTTTGGGGATTTTAAATTTCGATTAGCTTAGTTTTACTGCCAAAGGAAATAGGCTAAATAGCAAGTCCTTACACTATAGTGCTATTATAGTCCAGTTTTCCGCGAAGGATTTCTCGTTAACAGCAGCTCTGAAAGCTGCTTGGTTCAAAGTCGATTTATCCTGAAAATATACTACGGCATAGAAATAGTTGTATTCCGGATCGCCGGTGTAGTTATCGGCATCAGTTTTTATCTGATCCAAGAAATCTGCAGCGTTTTTTCCTTTTCGGATCATTTTATATTCTATAGCAGCGCTAACCTCTGGTACTAAAATATCGGGCTTATAACTTTTAATTTTTCTTACAAACCGCGAGTTATTTCGTCTCCTAGCTTCAGGATAGGTCATTTCGACAACCCAATGCACAATATCATAGATAGACTTTTCACTAATGACGGCTGTGTTTGTTTTGGATAGAATTGAATTCGTGTTTTCCAAAATACCTTTTAACCGGTCGCGATAATGTTTTTGGAAACCATCAATATTAAATTCTTTAAATCCAGATAAATAGTCTCGAAAATCATCTAAGATGATCATTGACGGTTCGGACTCCTCATAGAGTGGCCCTCTACTTTTGGTAACTTCCTTTTTATCATCTATTATGCTTTGAAATTTGGATTGAAAGAAATTAAGATAAAGTGGTAGATTCTTAAGCTCAAGGAATAGTGAAATTTTGTAAAACAGTTCTCTGGTTCCATAGAAAAGATAGGTCTTCTTATCGTCCCAATCCGGACTTTCATAGTCTCTACCTAGGTACGCTTGCTCAACGTGAACATCCAAAAAGTATGTTTCCAGTTGTGCTAGCTGTTTGACGATTTTACTGGCTAGTAATTCAATTTCTTCTTCTTTTTTCATTGCGAGCGTTACTAATAAACTTTGCTAAGTTCTATAAACCAATTATCAGTTACAAATAAACGTTTCACAAATTCCTATAAAAATAGTTCTCTACTAGAGTACATCAGCTTTTTAGGCTAGTGATTTTTGATTTCTATAAAGTCCGAAACAGAAATGAAAAAAACACTGCAAAACTTGGAAGCTCTGGAAGAAGATAAGCTAAATACCAGGAAGGTTAAAACACCGAATGTGAAGGGCGGCAAATACCGGGGCAATCCCTACATGAAGTTAAAAAAAGTAAAGACCGAGCCTAGGCAAAAGATGCGGCAGTTACTTAGGTCTGCCATCTCTCCGCAGGAATTAAAATCTATAAAAGCTTTGAAGGAATCTTCTGGAGAATAGCTGGCTATCCTACTTTGATTTGATATGGTTGTTAACTGTTTTATTGTGCGGTTTATTGGGTGAGGTATGGCCCGCGCGGGCGTGCAGCAAGATGGATTTTTGCATGCAAAAACATCTTGCAAACCTTGAGGTTTGGGCATTACTCGGAACTCGTAATGCCTTATAAGTTTGGATTAGTGTATGGCTAGACCGATGATAAAAGAGGAAGAAAAACTGAGCCACTCGATCATTGTCCGGGTGAACGGGGCAACATTTGAGCGTCTGGAAAAGCTGGCGGAGAACAGTGGTTGCCGCACGGTTGCCGAGGTGGTGAGGAATATCATCCTGGGAAAACGTATGGTAGTTTTCCATAAGGATACGTCGATGGATGGTCCGATGGAGGAATTGGCGCTGATCAGAAAGGAACTGAAATCGATCGGGATCAATATCAATCAGCAGACACATCATTTCCATGTTTCCCAAAGTGCGGCTGAGCGGGCTTTTTATGTTCAGAAGACAGCTGCGCTATATAAGGATGTGGAGACAAAAGTGAATAAGCTACTGATAATTGTGGGAAGGCTTGCGGAGCAATGGTTGCAAAAATAGAAAGCGGTAAAAGCATCCGGGGGGCGCTTCTGTACAATGAAGATAAGGTGTCGCTGGGTGAAGCGAAACTATTAATGGCTAGTGGCTTCGCTGGAGAGATTGATCGGATGGGTTTTGGTCAAAAAATTAACCGGTTTAAGCGGCTCACTTCCTTGAATCTGAGGGTAAAGACCAACACGGTACACATCAGTTTGAACTTTGATGCTTCGGATAAGCTCGATAACGCCAAGCTGCAACAGATCGCGGCAAGTTATATGGAAAAGATCGGTTTTGCAGACCAGCCTTTTTTGGTTTACCGGCATCTGGATGCCCATCATCCTCATCTGCATATTTTGACCACAAATGTAACGCGGAGCGGTGTGCCGATTAATATCCACGGGATTGGCTACCGGTTATCTGAGCCTGCAAGAAAAGAGCTGGAAGTAAGTTTTGGTCTGGTCAAAGCTGAGGGAAGAGAAAACAGTATGGGTGAAAAAATTAGGTCCGCGGTCTATGGAGAAAAGCCAACCAAAAAATTGATCTCTAATACGGTGGCTGGGGTAATGCGGCAGTATTGTTATGGTTCATTTGCTGAATATTCGGCTGTTCTTTCCCGGTTTAATATTTATGCTGACCGCGGTGGTCAGGATACGCAGATGTTCCAGAAAGGCGGCTTGCAATATTCGATTTTAGATGAGTATGGAAAGCCTGTTGGCGTTCCAATCAAGGCCAGCTCAATTTATTGCAGACCGACCCTGAAGGAACTGGAAAAACGTTTTGAAAAGAACAAACATAAGAAGCTGGGGTATAAAGAAGCTGTAAAAAAGGTACTTGATCAGTGCCTTGCCCAGGGATCGGCTACGAGTAGGGATCTGTTCAGCTGGCAATTATCGAAGATCGGAATTGATGTTGTTTTTAGAAGAAGTGAAGATGGTCAGGTGTATGGGGTAACTTATATTGATCACCGCACTAAAACAGTGTTTAACGGTAGCGATTTAGGCAAGGCATATAGCGCGAAAGCTCTGGAAGAAAGGTTTGGAAAATCGGAAAGCGTCGTTCAAAAGCGAACAGTTGGCCAAGAGTCGCAAGTTGTCAAACAGAGATCTGCGATGGCCCCGGAGCACTTTCAACAGCATATACCTAAAGCCCCCGCTCCTATTTCATTTCTGGAGATAGCGTTAGCTCAGACTCAGGATGAGACCGGTATCAAGATTCCAAAGCGCAGGAAGAAACGGCGTAAAGGGAAGCAGATCAGTCAGGATCAGCAGTTGACTATGTAAAAAATTAATTGAATAAGATATGAATACGGGCGAAGATGCGCAGGGGCTGCGCAAGATTATAGATTTTTCAAGGCTGATCAGTGTGTTTCTGCTGGCGGTCCATTTTTATCTGATCTGTTACCGGGCTTTTGAATATTGGGGCTTGACTGCCGGGATTACTGACAGGATCATTGGCAATCTGGCGCGGCTGGATTGGCTGAATGGAATACTTAAGCCTAAACTTGCGGTACTGCTATTTTTACTGGTTTCGCTACTGGGGGCTAAGGGTAAAAAGGATGAGAAGGCGGAGTTGAATGGGATTATGGTCTATCTGGTTTGCGGGATGCTGGTGTACTGGCTTTCCTTTTTATCGCTTTATATCCGGAGCGGTTTTGGTGTTGTGGCTGGCTGGTATATGGGTTTGACTGTTCTAGGATATTTACTGGTGCTAACTGGTGGGACTCGGTTATCCAGGCTGTTAAAGGTCCGCATGAATAAAGATGTGTTTAACCTGGAGAATGAGACTTTTCCGCAGGAAGAGCGGCTACTGGAGAATGAGTATTCGGTGAACCTGCCGACGAGCTATAGGTTAAAGGGTCAGGTGCGCTCGGGCTGGATCAATGTGATCAATCCTTTCCGCTCGATTTTGGTGGCGGGTTCGGGTGGAGCTGGTAAGACCTATTTTGTGATCCGGCATATCTTGGATCAGCAGATTAAAAAGGGGTTTAGTGTATTCTTGTACGATTTTAAGTTCGACGATTTAACGCGAATGGCTTATAATAAGCTATTGAAATACAAGGGGAATTATAAAGTCAGGCCTAAGTTTTATATCATCAATTTTGAGGATCTGTCCAGGACGCACAGGTGTAACCCACTGGCGCCTTCCGGGATGGAAGATATCACCGATGCGACTGAGGCCAGCAGGACCATCATGATGGGATTGAACCGGGATTGGCTGAAAAAGCAAGGGGACTTTTTTGTAGAGAGTCCGATCAACTTTTTAACGGCGGTGATCTGGTATTTGAGGCGGTATGAGCAAGGGAAGTATTGTACGTTGCCGCATGTGATTGAGCTGATGCAGGTGGATTATGATCAGCTGTTTGCGATACTGGAAACTTGCGCAGAGATCAGGGTGTTGATCAATCCTTTTATTTCGGCATGGCAGAACGGGGCGAAGGCGCAGCTGGAGGGTCAGATTGCTTCGGCCAAGATTGGCCTTGCTAGGCTGGCCTCCCCTAGCCTGTATTATGTGCTGACCGGGAATGATTTTACTTTGGATATCAATAACCCTAAGGAGCCTAAGATTGTGTGTATGGGCAATAATCCACAGAAGATCGAAACTTATGGGGCGGTGTTGTCGCTGTATGTGAACCGGATGCTAAAGCTGATCAATCAGAAAGGGAAGCTGAAATCCACTTTGATTTTTGATGAGTATCCGACGCTGGTGGCGAATTTGATTACTACGATTTCTACCGGGCGGAGTAATTTGATTTCCTGTACGCTGGGAATACAGAGTATTGAGCAGGTGAAAAAGGAATATGGTGCAGAGCAGGCGGAGATTATTGCGGGGATCTGCGCAAATATTATCTGTGGGCAGGTATCGGGCGATAGTGCCAAGAAGTTATCAGAGACTTTTGGGAAGATCATGCAGGATAGGGAATCTTTGAGTATCAATAGCAGTGATACTTCGGTGTCGAGATCTACCCAGCTGGATTATGCGGTACCGGCTTCCAAGATTGCTACTTTATCTTCGGGAGAGTTTGTGGGACTGGTGGCGGATTCTCCGGGGGAGAAAATTCCGCAGAAGATGTTTCATGGGGAGATTCAGAATGACCATGGGGCGCTGGCAAAAGAGGATGCTGCTTATGTGGATTTACCGGTGGTGAAAAGTCTCAGCGCGGATGATGTGCAGCAGAATTATGAGCGGGTGAAAAAACAGGTGGCTGAAATTGTGAAAGTAGAGCTGGGAAAATTATCGGCGTTAGAGGAGGCCAGGAAAGCGAGGTCAGCGAAAACGGAAAGTAATGGGACTACTAAGTCCAGGGAGGTTAAACCGAGGGCAACTAGAAAGTCTGTTCCATCTTCTAAAAACACAAAGGTCCTGAAAAATGATCAGGACCGTGCGGTTTCGATGTAAGCCAAGCGATGCGATCGGTAACGATAATCTATCAATTACGATCGGTATTTTTTTTTTAGGTTTAGAAACCGTAATTGATGCCAATGTAAAAGGCAGGTTTAGTGGTGAGCCGATATTTGAGGTCATTATCCAGTACCGCTGTATTTTCAATGACATCATCGACTTTCAGTTTGTCGAGCTCTTTCCTCCAGGTCCAAAGGAAACCGCCGCTTATCGACATGTGCTTAGGTTTTGAAAACCTGATACCGCCCCCTGCGAGAAATGAAGGAAGTTCCTTTGCTGTACCGACACCTAATTGCAACATGGGATTAATCAAACTGTGCAGATTTAAGATGAGATTCAGGTGGGCAGCGGCAACGATAGCATATTTGTCATAAACCGGTGCAGATACTGCGGTTTTTCCATCTACTGTCTTTGTCCCGTACTTCGGATAACTTAAATCAGTGTAAAATCCCCCAACGGCAAATTCAGGTATGATCAGGTGGTAACTACGTACCCGGACCTTTCCCAGCAATTCGTCTTTACTTGCATCTTCGGTATGGCTGATGAGGTTATCCTCGAACTTAAGCGCGATCGACCGAAGTTTGATGGTCTGGATCTTGACCTGTTCAACATCGACATTCACCCTTGCAACAATCATCGTGTTATCATCAGAATCGCATTGGGTCAGAAATTTATCCATTGCGGCCTTGAGTTCTTTGAGCTTGGCAATGACCTCTTTCCGCTTTCCCTGTAAAATGTTTACATCCGTTATAAAGTTGTCTATAACGCTCTTAGTATGGTTTTTAAGATTGTCGCAATCTTTGTCGAAGGTGTCCGTATAATCCCATTTCGCTAAAGACTTGATGTTGTCCTCTGATCGCGAAACGCTTTTTTCAAGTGGAGTGATATACTGGGAGTTCATAAGTGCACTAAAGGCGACAAATTCTTTGACACTGGCGGTCTTTGAAAGGCCGGAAAGCAATGTTGAAATTTGGTTTGGGAAGAAATCCTTGATATCATCATCCTCCGCAGCGCGATAAAATGAGGTATCAGTGGCAAATAAGATTTCGAAAAGTTTTTCTTTGAGTACGCATTGCTCCTTTTTTTCCAGAAAATTGTATTTCCAGCTTACCAGTGATGGTGCGTTTAGTTTGGCTACAATGGTTTTTGCCTTGCTTGTAGCTGTGGGTTTGTCCCCTTCCTGAAAATCAACTGTACCACTTTCGTCTTTTTTCACTGCTGCTGCTCCGGCTGCCGAAAGCTGCGACCCTAGCCCCGCGATTGATTCAAAGAATTTATTGAGGCTAGCATAGGTCCCATCAGGTTCTGTACTTTCAGACACGATGATTTTTTGTACAAAAGGATTTAAAAAGTCGAAGGACAAGGCGACCTGGTTCTCATTTAGTGGTACGGTAACAGAAAGCGTCTCGTTCATTTGCTTATGTGTCTTTTTGTCTTTGTTGCCATCTAATTGGTACAAGAGTTTTTTATCGCTTAGGGTAAAATGGACATAATTCCTTACAACTTTGGAACCCAATAATTCATCTGTTGGATCCTGGGCCATGCAAAATGAGGCCTGTAGTAAGAGCATTAGAAATAGATATTTTCTCATTATTTTTTCGGATTAGGTTTTTTTAATATTTAGATCTTATCGTCGAGGTGTCATTTTTAGAGAAAACCTGTTGATAATTGTTGAATTTTCCGCAAGGGTAGTGCATAACTGAATTGAAATCATATTTGCCCTGGGTTGTTGTATTGGCAAGGGATTCGTCCGGGCAGTCGGCTGGGGCATCCCTGGAAATATGTTCATGCCTAAAGCCCATAATGTGTCCGATTTCATGTCTGAATATGCCCACGCCATCGAAGAGCTTGGTCGTGAAGTATTTTGGATAGACCCTAAGGATTTTTGGTTTGACCTGGTTTTTATAGAATGCGCTCGCAACGAGTTTTGGTGAATCTATTTCGAGCAGATCGGTATAGCTTACCATAAAGTCTACACCCGGCGGAATGCCGTTTGCAGGCTTCGAGTTATCCAGCTGGGAAAGGTATGAAAAGTTTATTTTGCAAAGCCCCTGCCAGTCTTTAGTAGCTGCAACGAAGTTATCCCTGACCAGTTTGTATTTGGTTTCCCCATCGTTCTGGGTAAAGGATTTTTTATCTATACAGAATTTCAGCGTTGTTCCGGGTGTCCAGAGAAGCGGATCTCCACTTTTATCGTTAGCAATGATAATATATTTATTGTCCAACCGGTCCAGCTGAAGCGTAATTTCCTTTAATTTTGCAAGTTTGCTGTAACGGAAAGTTAACCAATGGTCATAAAGACTTGAATCGGTCAATAACTCATCACCTTGAACAATATACATTTTCTCACCATCGATTAATATGCTGGGAACAGTCTTCTTATATGCCTCGAATGCTTTGTTTGCAGAGTCAATTACGATCTGCGTAGTATCAAGAAACCGTATGCGGTTTTTAATGATATCGGACTGTCCAAAATAGCCAATATTTCTTTCTGTTATTTTGGAGCCATTCCCACTTTTTTCAGAGGAGGTTGCTGCCTCTTCTCTTCTATCCGGAGAACAGGAACAGGCAAGGAAAATGAGTGGTAAAATCGATATAGTAAATCTGTGTCTCATCTCTAGATTAAAAAACAGTCCATAATAACCCCTTTGGGGATAGAAAAAGTGAAGTGCATAAAAAGTCTTGTCTGGTTACAGGCCTTACTGGAAGTCCTATATAAACTTACTTACAATGGTAAAACCGCACAATACCTAAAAGTGAGTATATTCTTAAAAAGAGTACGAGCTATCTGATACTGAAATTAGTTGCATTAAACCCAAGATACCCACTATAGCTTTAAAGTTCTTTTGGAAAGCATGATACTTATTGAGTTTTCTGGGTGAATCCAGTTAACAAAAACTTAACTTCCACCCTATCTTGCAATTCCCCGGAATTTAACCACCTTTGTGAATAGGAACCAAATGAATTCTAGGAATTTTTATCGATGACCGCTTACGCTTCTTTTTCTGATCAGGAACTTACTGTGCTGCTTAAGGCGGGGAGCAAGGATGCTTTTGCGGAGATTTATTCGCGGTATAAGTATTTGCTGTATCTGCATGCCTTTAAGAGGCTCCGGGATGTTTCAGTGGCGGAGGATACCGTGCATGATCTTTTTGCCGTGCTGTGGACTAACCGGGAGGAATTGGAGGTGAAGACTTCACTTTCGGGTTATTTGTTTACGGCGGTACGCAACAGGATTTTTAAGTTTTTGGCGCGCCAGTCGGTGGAGAGTGAGTATGTGTCTTCTTTTGCTTTGGCTGCTGAGCGCTCGGTTGAACTGACCGATCATAAGGTGAGGGAGAATCAGTTTAAGGCGATTATTGATCGGGAGATTGAGGCCTTGCCGGAGAAAATGAAGGAGGTCTTTTTGCTGTCCCGCAGGGAACATTTATCGCATGCGGAGATTGCGGAGCGTTTGGGGATTTCGGAGCTCACGGTAACAAAACAGGTGTCCAATGCGCTGAAGATCCTGCGTACCAAACTGGGACTTTTCTTGTACCTGATTTTTCTGATCAGGTTTTAATTGTTGTTTTTTTGGTTTTTTTGATGGGCTGTTTAGTCATTAAGCTGGCGGTTAATTAATGCCTTTGCGCCGGATTTTCCGGTTCGTAGTACAGGATTACGGCACCGGAGTCAAAGGTTTTGGTGTTAACGAGTTTTAAACTGGTTCTTTCTTTTAGGCTTTCAAATAAGGGGTGCCCCTCTCCTGCTAATACTGGGTGTATGCAGAGCTGTAGCTGATCGATCAGACCGAGTTGTAACAGGGCTATGATCAGGCTTCTGCTACCGATCAGGATATCTTTGCCGGGCTGTTGTTGAAGTGACCGCACTTCATCTTCCAGGGAACGTGCTGCCAGGCTTGCGCTTTCCCAGTCGAGTATTTTTAGTATACGGGAGAAAATGAGTTTTGGGGCTTGGTCTATCACCAGGGCAAAGTCGTCCATCATTTTTTCTCCACTTGGATTTCTAGCCAGTTCTTTCCAGTATTCCATCAGTCCGTAGGTGATTCTACCGTATAAAAGCACCCCGGAATTTCCGATCAGGTCTGCGTAGTGCTGGTGTATTGCTTTGTCGGGATTGACTGCGGTATGGTCAAAGACCCCGTCGAGGGTCATGTTGATGGCTGCAATGATTTTTCTCATGGTTTTTATTCATTTAAAGATCCTGCTAAGCATGGATATTCAAATTTAATTTGGATCGGTTAATCTGGGCAGGTGTGTTCGGGACAATATGTGGGTATTTCTCGTCATTTGATAATGGTTTAATTTTTTTTCACTTTTTTTCTTTTTTGTCTACTTGTTCGGGTGGAGCTAGGGGTCAATGTATTTAGTTGGGCTCAATGTCTCTATTATGGATAAAAAGGAAATTAAACTTTTACTGGAAAAATACGATCAGGGTTTGTGCAGTGAACAGGAGCTGGCAAGGCTGGAAAGCTGGTATATGTCCTGGAGGGTGGATGAGGAGCTGGATGTTGAGGGATCTGATGCTGATGGTGCAGTGCACCGGATCTGGTCGAGATTGGATGCTGAGGTGAAAGTCCACTCCTACCCGCTTTGGAAACGTATTGCATCAGCCGCGGCTGTGCTGCTGGTTTTGGGCGGAGGGCTGTTTTATTTTTATGATGCGGGTTATTTTGGGAAAAAGGGTGCCACTGGTGCTGCTGTTTTAGCGGATGTGGCACCAGGGAAATCCGGGGCTACTTTAACCCTTGCTGGGGGAAGAAGGATTGGCCTCGATACGGTTTCCTCTAGAGAGCTTTTAAGGGCTACGGGAATGGAGGTTAGTAAAGGAGTGGATGGGGAATTGGTGTATAAGGCTTCTGCTGCTGTTTCTGCTGGATCGGGAGATCATGTGTTAACTACAGCTTTGGGGCAGCAATTTAGTGTAGTGCTTCCCGATGGATCTAAGGTTTGGCTGAATGCGGGGTCTTCGCTTTCGTATCCGGCGGTGTTTGCTGGTCAAGGAAAGCGGATGGTTTCGCTGTCTGGAGAGGGCTATTTTGAGGTAGCAAAGGATGCTTTAAGGCCTTTTGTAGTACGTACGGAAAGGCAGGTGGTTGAAGTACTGGGTACGCATTTTAATGTGAACGGGTATGCTGATGAGCCGCTGAGTAGGGTGACTTTGCTGGAGGGTCATGTAAGGGTTTCATCTGGAAGTGAGAAGCGGGTTTTGGCTCCTGGGGAGCAAGGGATTTCTTCTGCAGCGAGTTTGCGGGTGGTAAAAGTGAGCGCGGAGAATGCAGTGGACTGGAAGGATGGGCTGTTTGTGTTTGATGATGAGCCGCTGGAAAGCGTGATGCGAAGGGTTGCGCGGTGGTATAATGTGGAGGTTGAGTATGCTGGGGCGGATAAAGGGTATTTGTATGGGGGCAGTGTGTCGAGGTTTGATCATGTCTCGAAGATATTAAAGCGGCTGGAGATGGCCGGGGGTGTTCACTTTAAGATTGAAGGGAGGAAGATTATTGCGATGAAGTAGGACATTTTATTTTGGAGTTTCAATTCGTCCTGTTTAACCATCCTTTTGATCCTGGTGGGATCAAAAGAACCGGGTGCTGTTAGCGCAGCGCCCGGTTGGATGTTTTGATTATCACTTAACCTTTATGGAAGTAATTTATTTTTTAGCGGTCTGCCTTTGATTTTTCGAGGATCTGGGGGCAGACTGGCTTATGGACCAAAACAAACGAATTTATGAATTTTTATGGACTTTCGGGCCGGTGTTTTCTTTTTGCCGGCCTGGGACAATTTTTTAGGATTATGAGGCTTTTGGCTTTTATGATTTTTGTCTGCTTGATGCAGGTGTATGCTTCATCTGCTGCGCAAAGCGTGACTTTGAAGAAGCGGGATATGGAGCTAAAGGAGCTTTTTGTGCAGATTAAGAAGCAGACGGGTTTTACGGTGCTGTATGGCTCGGAGGTTTTGCGGGGCAAGGGTACGGTGGATGTGGATTTTAGGAATGTACCGCTAGATCGGGTGTTGAAGGAGGCGCTCAAGGGGAAGGATCTGGATTATGTGATAGAAGAAAATTCGGTAGTGATTACTAAAAAGAAGGTGCCCTCCTTTCTGGATAAGGTGGTGGATGTGTTTGATGATATCAGGATTGTTGGCAGTGTTGTGGATGAAAAACAAATGCCTTTACCGGGAGTGACGGTGGGTGTTAAAGGTATGAGAGGTACAACCAGTACTGATAACAAAGGTAGATTCAACCTTTCCGGAATTAATAAAGATGCGATTATTGAATTTCGAATGATCGGTTATAAAACGATCTACAGGGCTGCAGAAAAAGATATGGGCACTATTCAGATGGAATTTGAAACCGCTGAACTGGATGAAGTTGTGGTCGCTTACGGACGACAGGAGCAACGGGCGATTACCGGGGCTATTGCCGTAATCAAGGGCGAACAGATACAAAACTTGCCTAATAGATCCATAGATAAAAGTCTTCAAGGATTGGTTCCCGGCTTGCTTGTTACACAAGGGACAGGGCAACCGGGTGGTGGCACTGGCAATTTTGTATTACGGGGTATCTCATCCGGTGGCGATGTCAGTATCGGGCAGACAGTTCGAAACCCATTATTTGTTATTGATGGCGTGCCCGTACAGCAGGATCCTGCCCAAGCGACAACAAGCAGCGTGTCATTCAATAATCCGATGGCGCAACTTAATCCTTCCGATGTTGAGTCGATTTCTGTCTTGAAAGATGCGTCCGCAGTATCATTATATGGCTCTAAAGCCAGCAATGGTGTCATTTTAGTAACGACAAAACATGGAAAGGCGGGAAAAACTATTTTCAATATCCGCCATCAGACAGATCTGGCATCGAGGTTATCTGGCACCCAAACGCCTTTGAACCAGCAACAGTATTTGGATCTTTTGTTTGAAACCTACAAAAATACCGATCCGGCATGGACCGATGCGTCAATACTGTCAGATCTGAGAATGAAATTTCCTTACTATTTAACCGCTCCTAGAGACACCAGCTTTTACCCAGCGACGGACTGGACAAAGCAACTATACAAAAAGAATGCTGTCACAGTTGCAAACGAACTGTCAATTTCAGGAGGGACAGAGAAAAATACATTTTATCTTAACCTAGAAAATACCGATCAAAACGGTGTTGAAATGGGTACCGGCTACAATAGAACTTCACTTAGGTTTAATTATACTCATCAGCCCAACACTTGGTTCAAGCTCGGGCTCAATTCAATGTTCTCTTACAACGTTCAGGATTTTGGGTCAGGTGCGAGTGAACAAGCTCTCGCCTTGACCTCTCCCTTGAATGCTCTAAAAGACAATCTTGGAAATTACATTTACAATTACACCTGGGGATTAGCCTCATCAGGAGGTCTTGATGCATCCGGCGATCCTAGGCCTAATCTAGTTGCTGCCGCTGAGCTGAACATCAATAAAAATACTTCATACCGAGGGCTGAGTAATCTTTCTGCCGAGATTAAATTTCTACAGGATTTCACAATTTCTACAAATCTTGGCGTAAATTTCATGTTGACTGATACAAAGCAGAAAACGCATCCTCTTTTGGCGGGTAATGATGGCATGCTTCCTGGAATTGGAAGTATCCTGGGAAACGACCTGCGAACTAATAACCTTATTATGACGAACCTGCTGCGTTACAATCACAGCTTTAGAGGTGATCACCATCTCGATCTCCTTGCCGGTCATGAAGCACAGGTTTTAAATAACGATTTCAAACTACTTATTAAGGACAATATTGCAGACAACCCCAATGATGATCAATTAGACCTTGGCTATGGAACCATTAGAGAAGCTTACGGTCTGGCAACAAGACAAACTTTATTATCTTATTTCGGGCAGGCCAATTACAGCTTTTTGAAAAAATATTTCCTAACAGCAAGTCTTCGATCAGATGGCTCTTCACTTTTTGGCGATAATAAGAGATTTGGTTCGCATTGGTCTACTGGTCTGGCATGGCTGCTTTCATCTGAAAAATTCATGGAAGGTGCATCCAACTGGGTTAATCTCTTTAAGATCAGGGGAAGTGTCGGCTCAGCAGGGAACTCCAGTGCAATTGACAGACTTATAAAGTTTGATCCATATTCCTTGGTGAATTATATGAACCGGCCTGCAATAATTCCTAATGCTGCTAGTGGGGAACCCGGGAATCCGGATATACAATGGGAAAAAACCCTTGTCTGGAATGCAGGGCTGGAATTGAGATTGTTTAAAGAAAGGATCGGAATAACTGCTGATTTTTACAATAAAAAAACCTCAGAGGTGATAGGTAAAATCAATATCGCACAGGGTACTGGTTTTTTCAGCTTAAGAGACAATATAGGTGATTTACAAAATCGCGGTCTTGAATTATCTGTCTCAGCGGACGCTGTTAGGTCCAATACGTTTCGTTGGTCGATAAACGGAAACTGGAGTAAGAATTCAAATAAACTGTTGCGTTCTTTTTTTCCATTGGAGAAAGTTACAGCAAGTTTGTTAGCTAATGGAATCGGGCAAAACTATAATTCGTATTACATGGCAACCTGGGCAGGAGTTAACCCTCAGGACGGCTCGCCTCAATGGCTGGATAACAATGGAAATCCAACATCTAATTTCCGGAATGCCAAACTCGATTTTGTCGGGAAACCCCAGCCAGATGGCTTTGGTTCCCTGACCAATACTTTTGCATTTAAAGGATTTGAATTATCCGCAATACTCTATTACCAATATGGATTCAAAATTTATAACAGCAGTGCGTCTGATGTCGTTAATGACGGAGCAAATCCATTTGTTAACCAATCAATAGCTGCGTTAGACCGCTGGCAGAAACCAGGGGATGTAGCGGCAAATCCGAAGAGGTTGCTTTTCCGTTCGGGAAGCTCGGGGATTTCGACCAGAAATCTTTTCGATGGGGATTTCATTCGACTTTCCAACCTCTCGATAGCTTATAGTTTTGACCACAAACTGTTACAACGATTTAAGGTAAATTCTCTAAAAATATTTGTTCAAGGAAATAATATAAAGACCTGGACAAAATACAGCGGTCAGGATCCCGAAAATGCCAGTGCGGCCGGCAGCGGGGGGTCGTTATATCCGATCCAGAGATCTTTTTCAACCGGTATCAACTTAAATTTCTAAAGATGAAAATTCCAAAAACATCAATTGCAAAAATTTGCATTTTATTAATAGCATCAATATCATTTTCATGTGGAAAATCCTTTTTAGATGTCAAAGACGTGAGTGGCGTATTTAAACAGAGCTATGTCAAAGATCTCAGTACAATGAACGACTTTCTGAATGGGCTGTATGTCATTAACGCTGTGAATATAAATTATGGCTATGCTGCTGCCTATCCAGAGCTCATAGCAGACAATTTAAAGCCTGTTTCGGCTACAACAGCAAATCTTCAGCCGCATTACAAATGGATGCAGCTTGCAGACAATATAGATAAACAGGAACTTGTTGGCGTCCATCCACAGGCAACTGCTATGAACCCGCTATGGCAATTGGGATATCGTGGGATCAGGGGCTGCAATTTTGTAATTGAAGATATTGGTAAATATAGGCCAGAAAATAACGCCAGAGCCAACTATATTGAGGGCCAGGCCCTAGCCTTGCGGGCGGCCTTTCATTTCATACTTGTAAATACCTTTGCCCAGCAGTTCGGATATACTGTGAATGGACAACATCCTGGCATACCTTACATTACTTTCTCCGATGTCACCAAATCTTATTCACGCGAATCGGTAGCAGAGGTATATAGGCATATTGTAGAAGATTTAAACCGTGCAATAGAACTTATGCCCACTGGCGCTTATGATTCTAGGTTAATGAATAAACTCGCCGCGAAAGCACTTTTAGCGCGGGTTTTTCTTTTCATGGAAGATTATCCAAACGCAAAAAAAATCGCACTCGAAGTTACCAAGGATGTGCCACTACTAAGCATTGCAGATGGATACCCCGATGCGATTTTCAAGTATTCCAATACTAAAAGCAACGAGAGCCTTTTTCAAATTACACCAACTGGTTCACCAGCGCTATCCACAACATTTTTAGGTGTTCGCCTTTCTGGGACATCGAAACGTTTTGTATCAACGAACGATTTGGCTAACCTACTCACAGAAGACGGCGCTGACGTAAGGAGCAAGTGGGTAAGAGAAACCTCGGGAATTTGGGAGGTTGGTAAATTTCCCCAAAACTCAGCTCCCGAAGTGGTTCCTGAGATTACTGTGCCATCAAACGCCTACTATCCTGCATTTATTCGTTCCACAGAAATGTTTTTAACAGTAGCCGAATCCGCGGCAAAGTTAGGTGAAGAGGCTTTGGCGAGGCAATATCTCAATCTAATCAGGAAACGCTCGAACCCGGCAATTGAAGACACAGATGCCAGTGGACAAAGCCTAATGCAGTTAATCCAAAGAGAACGCAGAAAAGAATTATGCTTCGAGGGCCTGAGAATGTTTGACTTACAACGCTGGAAATTAGATATCGTTAGATCTGATGCTGTTTTTAGTGAATCCAAAACCCTTCTTTACCCCAGTGATAAGGCTATCGCCCCCATTCCAGTATCTGATGTAACGTTAATGGGTATTTCCCAAAATAAAGGCTACTAACTATGCGTTCAATTTTAAGATCTTCAATTTTGTGTACACTCTTAGTGTACACAAACCTTCTCTTCAACTGTGCATACGCACAATCAAAAAGCCAAATTCAGATCACGATAAAACTAGCGGATGAGCAATTACCTTTAAAAGAGCTCAGTTACAGTTCGGCAGAGGAAATCGGACAAAATCCAGCAAGAAAAATTATAGGGAAAACAACTGGCAGTTCAACGCTTTTTATCTTCGAGGAATTAAGTCCAATATCTGTTTCGATTTTGGGAAAGACCTACTTTGCCGAGCCAGGTGATAAGGTGGTGCTGAACTTTAATTCAGATTCTTTGGTTGTTTCTGGAAATGGCGCAAAAAAGTACCAGCTAGCCGACAAAATCAGGCAAGCTCAGGCGAAGATAAAAAAGCCGTCAAACCCTAAGGATTATCTAACAAAATCCAAGGAAGATTACCTAGAATGGTACGATTATTTCAATAAACAATTGGATGTCATCGTTCCCTTGATAGATAGTTTTAGGAATAAACTTTCTCCTACCGCCTACACTTACACAAGGGCAAGCTTTATCAACCAGATTATTGACGATCATTCCGATAAGTTTGCGCAAATACGATGGGGCTATGAGGGAATAAACTTAACGAAAGATCAGGCGATAGAACTATTTGATACGAAGTATAAACCCTCGGTAGATAGATACCTACCCTATACCGCTGCAATTCACTGCAAAAGCTGGAAACCTGTATGGTGGATGGTAGATAGGAAACATGACTTTGAAAATTATAGTGAAAATAGAGATACTGCGCTGATAAGGTGGTTGGAATATTACGACGTTGGTAAGCGCTTCTTTAGCAATAAAGCAAGGGAAGAGTTTGTATATAAGGTGTTGTACAAAGAAATCATCAGAGATTTTGGTTTCCTTCCCGCGGTCGAGGAAAGACTGCAAGATTACCTTAAGGAAAAAACCTATCCTGAGCATAAACGCACTTTAAGGGAGGCGATCTTGAAATTACGCGAGCGGGCAAATGCAAAATCAGCCCCTGACTTTGAACTCGTCGATCGCAATGGCAATAAATACACTAAATCAAGTTTGAAAGGCAAACTGGCGATCTTAGATTTCTGGTTCACAGGTTGTGTAGGTTGCCTTCAAATGACGCCAGCACTTAAAAAACTGGAACAAGAATTTAAAAACGACACAAATGTCGTTTTTTTAAGTGTATCTGTTGACAAAGACAGAACCACCTGGCTTAAGGGCATTAGTGAAAAAAAATATACAACAGGCAGCGCAATCAATCTATATACTGGTGGCAAGGGCACAGCGCATGATATGATCAGTTATTATGGCATTACTGGATACCCCTCTTTGATTCTAATTGATGCATACGGCAGTACGATAAGCGTAGTACCGAAATTAGATCCGAGAACTCCAAAGGGATATCAATTAATGAGCAATGAGATCAAAACACAGCTTACCAAGTTAGAAGATGGACCTTATATTATCTACAAAGGTGGAAATACTAAAATAGATCTATTGAACATATCAGCACTTACAGTCAACCAAAGTTCATCAGTTGACAAACCTGACTCGATGAATGTGCAGACGGATAGGTACGGAAAAAAGATCAAAATTGGACTAAAGAAGTCTTTGAAGCCTGAACAAAGTATTTACCAGCCCTGTGAAAAGTTGCTGGTCCTTTCAGATATCGAAGGGAACTTTGAGGCACTAAGTAAGCTATTGATGGCCAACAAAGTTATAGACAACCAATACAACTGGACATTTGGAACAGGGCACTTAGTTTTTGCTGGTGACATGTTCGATCGCGGTGATCAGGTTACGCAGTGTCTGTGGCTATTATATAGTCTTGAGGAAAAAGCAAAAAGTTCAGGTGGATATGTACATTTTATATTGGGCAATCATGAGCTCATGAACTTAAAAGGCGATCACAATTATGTCCAACCAAAATATAAGATAAACGCTGTAAACTCTAAAGTTTCATTAAAGGAACTTTATGGAGAAAATACTGAACTTGGGAGATGGCTTCGTACCAAAAATATTATTGAGAGGATTGGGAGCCATTTATTTGTGCATGGAGGAATTGGAATAGAATTCAATGAAGCCGTCTCATTGGGAATTGACGAGATCAACTCCCTGGCGCGAAGATTCTACTCCGATGAGCATGCATCTGAATCAGCAGATAAAAACGTGCGAATGATCTTTCATCAAATTCTGGGGCCATTGTGGTATAGACGATATTACGAAAGTGGAAACAAAGCGTTTGTAAGTACAAAAGACACCACTCAAAAACTCATCGTTCATCATCCGACCCAAGCGCAATTGAATGCGATATTGAAAGGCTATGCGGCTACACATATCATAACAGGTCATACGATTATCGCTGATACCATTAGTGTTCTTTACGACAACAAAGTAATTAATACGGATGTTCCTCACGCAAAGAATAAATCGGAGGCGCTACTCATCGAAGGAAACGCATTTTACCGAGTGGATGACAAAGGGCAGCGATTTTTGCTTTTTAAAGATGAAGAGATGGTTTTGGAGGGATCTAAATAATACATGGCATTAAAAGGGATATCGCATACTGAGCATGTCCACCTGCTCACCCGGCTAAAAAGTTTCGAAATTGAAAAAGCGGAACTGTTGGTTTTAGAGATGAGTGAACAGTATGCAGAACACAGGAAGCTGACCGAGGTGATCGCGTGTTACAAATCTATGGAAGTTGTAGCGCGCAGGCGAAGGTGGCATGTGGATATTGATAAGATTCTTTTTTAATGTTAGTTGAATGATCGGGCAGGTCACCGCGAGGGTGCCTGCCTTTTTTGTATACTTAAAGTTAAGTATTTGTATTTTTTATTCGAATTACTTTCCTGTTTGGGCTGGCTCGTGTGTCAGTAATGTAATAATGGTTTGGGCGCGTATTTCCAGCAATGGTTTAATTTCTATTTTTTTGCCTATGTGAGATTTTAATGAATAAAAATAATCTATTACATCTATAATTTAAATTAATATTATGAAAAACAACAATGAAATTGTGCGGCGGCTATTTAAGATTTTGTGTAGTTATAAGCCTCAGCCGGAAGAATTTTATGGGCGTTTGCTTGAGGTGATGAGGGGCGAGTTCTTTGCTTCGCGGCAGGTGCTCTTTGAACGAGGAGAAGTGGTTACAGATGCAATTTTTGTCTCAGATGGTTACGTGGTGCAGTTGCTTTGTGATGAAGGGCGTGATCCGCTGGTGGTGAATTTGTTTGGGGCGGACAGTATTATTGCAGGTAAGAGTTTTACCGAGCAGAAGCCTTCGGTTGAATTTTCGCTGGTGGCGCTGCCGGGGGCTTATCTTATGCGGATTTCGGCTGCTGACCTGATGGAGTTTTATGAGCGTTTTGAATCTACTGAGGAATTGGCGAGATTGGTTATGGTTGATGTGGCTGAAAAAGAGCTGATCAGGCTTCGGCAGATTAAGCAGGATTCTGAGAGTTTGGTTTTGGCTTTCTATGAGGAGTATCCGACGTTTTTAAAAGAGAGTATGATGACCGATAGCGAGGTGGCCTCATACTTATTGATTTCTGAGAGTACGCTTAGAAATGTGAGGGCGAGGTTGATCAGGGAAGGAAAGCTGTGATTCGTTATTTCTTTGATGACACTTTAAATGGTAAATAAATGGAGAATAAGTTATTAAAGGATGACATGGTTCGGCAGACGGCTGTGATCTTTGAGCCGGTGAAACTGGCTTTGGATTATCGGTTTTCGCTGCCGGAAAATGTAAGAGAAGTATTTGTTCCGGTGGATGCGGGTGTGGAACTAAGCGGCTTGCTTTATGAAAGGTCTGATCAGGATTATCTAATGGTTTATTTTCAGGGTAATGCGAAGAACTTGCAGAACTTTTTAGATAACCATGCGATGGTATTAAATTGGGGTTATAATGTGCTGGTTACCGATTACCGAAGTTTTGGAAAGTCTGGCGGTTCCCTTAATGGACAGGAGCAGCTTTATGCGGATGCGAATGCGGTGTTTGAATATGCGCTTGGCTTGGGTTATACTCCGGATAAGATTATTTTATATGGCTATTCGATGGGCGTAGCGATGGTGGCTTATCTCGCGGCGATTAGAGAAGCCAGGGCGGTGATTATGGAGAGTGGTTATTCTTCGGTGGATGAGATGAGCTTTGCTGCTGGGCTTTGTCCAGGCTATAAGCTTGATAACATAGAGAAAGCAAAGCGGATTTTTATTCCGGCGCTGGTCATACATGGTGAGTTGGATGAAGTTATTACGCCGGATCATGCGGAACGAATTTTTGAGAGTTTGGCATCTGGAGTAAAGCAAAAGTATATTTTGCGTGGCGGTGGTCATGGTGATCTGCGTAAGCGAACTGATTATCAGGAGATAATCAATGATTTTATCGACCATTGGGTATGCTGATGGGACTCCTTTTTACCGTAGCTAGTAGAGAAGTTAAAATATTACTAACTTTTTGCTCCAAAGTCACTTTTTTATACGGCTACTCCCGCAGGTTTTATTGATCTTGCTGGTAATATGAATTTTACCTACAAATATCTAATGAAAACAATTTGCAACACGGGTCTGATCCTTCCCTTTTTAGGATTTTTTAAATTTTTGGGAGACCGGGCGGAGCCCTACCCTATTATTTTGTTTATCTTTGCGCTATTAAATTTTGATTGTACAAAACAGCAATACGTTTAGATAACATATAGATTTTTTTGATTGCGTCACTTACGCTTCCCGAGATGATAAAACTGGTAATTTTAAAAACAACGGGGACAAGTGCAATGCCTGCGACAGTGCGGGCTTGCTTGTTCTGTTGTTCGGGTATACCAGTACCTTTCATCTCAGTTCAATGTCAATGCTCGCGCTGTCGCAGGACGGCAATCTTAAAGAGCATTCTAGCTGAGTTGGATCTTTCTGGTCCAGAATAGTTTTTTACTGATATTTTGATTCCTGATTTGTTGGCTTTTTTGGCCTTAAGGGGATTGCTATGTCTTGTTTTTATCCTTTTGATCCTTAATTATCTATAAAATAATTGTTTACTAAATTTTTATTTATGCGTAAAAACGGATCATGTACAAAAGTTGTGGACTTGAGCATAAATTTTAGATCTTCGTGCATTATTTTTTTCAGATGCACGATTCTTTCAAAGCCCTACTTCCGATGATCATACCTGATGGCGTATCAGATTATTTTGCACTTTCTGGTCATCATAAAGATGAAACCGGTATTCATATCCATCTTGAAGAATTAAACTCCGTCCCATCTGAATATGAAAGCAATAAGCTTCTTTCCAAGGGTTTCTTCGAGGAGGTGATACTACAGGACTTCCCCATCCGTGGACAAGAAGTTTATCTGCATGTGAAACGTCGAAGATGGCTCAACCAGGATACAGGACTTGTTGTTTTTCGCAATTGGAGCCTTGTAGCCAAGGGGACGCGTATCACTGATGATTTCGCGGATTTTTTAAAAGCGATCAGCCGATACCCAGGCGCATAGTATCCAGACTATCGGTTCATTTTACGGTGTAAACCCCAGAAAGTTAAGAAGGTATTACAGGGAAAAGCTAAGTGGCTTCCAGGCTTGGGAACACAGGAAGAACGCTCGGGAAGGGCTCGTTTTTGCAGACAATGTGACTACCCATCTTTCTATTGACGAGACCAGTCTCTCCCATGGTGAACTCTATACAGTGGTCACTAACAAACAGGCCCGTGGTAAAAAAGGCACTATCGTAGCCATTTTGAACGGCACCAAGTCTGAAGATATTATTCCTGTACTACAGAAAATCCCTGCCCGCATACGCAATAAGGTACAGGAAATCACGCTGGACCTGGCAGGCAATATGGCACTGATCTCCAAAAAATGCTTTCCAAATGCTGTGCAGGTCATCGACCGCTTTCATGTGCAGCAGCTCGCTACCGAAGCCTTACAAGAGATAAGGATCAAATACCGATGGAAGGCAATAGATGATGAAAATACAGCAATGGAACAGTCTAAAGCACACAAATCAACCTATATGCCAGAAGTATTGCCCAATGGAGACACGGTCAAACAGCTATTAGCCAGAAGTCGTTATCTACTCTACACTAAGCAGGATAATTGGTCAGCGGATCAGAGGCACAGGGCCGCTTTGTTGTTCGAAAGATATCCTGATATTGAAAAAGCATATAGCCTCAGCCAACAGCTTTCTTGGATATTCAATTCCACGACCGATAAGTTATATGCTTTTGCCAGATTGGCAAAGTGGAATGAAAAGGTCGAACAATCAGGCTTTAAATCCTTTAATACAGTATCAAGAACTATAATCCTGCACCACAGGAAAATCCTTAACTACTTTGATAACAAAAGTACTAATGCCTCGGCAGAATCATTCAACGCTAAAATCAAAGCGTTCAGAGCACAGTTCAGAGGGGTCGGAGATATCAACTTTTTCCTATTCAGACTAACTAAGTTATTTGCTTAGTCCACAGCTTTTGGTTCTGATCCGTAAAAACACATTTAAGGTGATGCTGGCTGAGCTGCGTGATAGGCTGAAGGCGATTGCTGGCAGGAATTTGAGTTTGGTGGAGCGGTTTAATTCTTCGCTCAGTGAGATTGGAAGTTTTTTATCCAGAGTTCGGGAGCATGTTTCGGTGGTTCCTTTTCGGGAAGTGTCGGACGAGGTGTATTTTTTTAAGTTTGAGATGAGTGAGTATCTCTCGTTACAGGTGTTTCAGGTGGCGCTTTTTAACCTGGAGAAAGAGCGGCCGGTTGATGTGCCGGAGTTGCTTCGGGAGTATTATCTGGAGGAGCTGCGTTTTATTTCGCGTTTTTTTAGGCAGCATGCTTTTTTATATGAGTATTACAGGAGTGGTTTTACTGAACTCGATGAGGTTTTGTTTGTGCGGGGTGCGGACAGTACGCATCCGTTTTTGATGGGTTCTCCGGCGCTGGATGCAAGGTATACCACTACTGCGGATTATCTCTTTGGGAAGTTTATGGCTTATGAGCAGCTGAGGGATTATATACTCTCGGAACTGGCCAAGATGGATGGTGGGTTGGCTTTGGGAGTGGGTAGTACGGCCTCAGGTTCCGGAAAGAAGTGGTTTGACTGGACCGGGGAGGTGATCAATGTGGTGGAGCTGGGTTATGCTTTGTGGCTGTCAGGTCAGATCGGTGGCGGGAAGGCAGGTTTGCAGGAGATTTTTCGCTGGCTGGAAGAGAGCTTCGGTATTGATATCGGAATTCCGGCAAACCGGTTTCGGGAGATTAAGCGGCGTAAGCGGCTTTCGAGAACGCATTTTATGGACCTGTGTAAATCGGTGCTATTGAGTTATATGGATGAGGATGATGCGTTTGTGCCGGGCAGGTAGTGTTTTGCAGGAGCTTCGCTCCTGCTACTTTGGTTGATTTTTTTGTTTTTTGTTCTTTGAATGGTTGGATGGATTTGGATTGGTGTGGATGGGTTTGAATGCTTCTTGCTTAAAAATATTGGTTTTGGTTTGGTTCAGGTTCGAAGGTGTAAGCCAGGGTCCATGGTTACTATTTTGCTCTAGTAGTGAAATAGGGACCTGCATCCTTTGAACCTTTGCTTTTGTTCCCCTTGGCATGGTGCCAGGGGGCTAAAGCAAAAGAGGTGTTATGCTGATTTTTAATGTTTTCCCGCCATGGGTATTGCTGGGCATTTGGCTGTTGGGATTGGTTTTGTTTTTGGGTTTGTGGTGGTATCTGGGAAAGAGATCCCGCAAGGGTTTGCCTCCGCTTCCCCACCGCTGGGAGTCCGGGGTGGATGAGCTGGATGGGGTTTCGCTGGATGCGGCTCGGAAAGGTGATGGTGGTTCTGATGACAGCGGCCTGATGGGCAGGTCTGTTCCGGATGAGGGTGTGGTGGAAGTGCAGGCTTCTGATTTTGGTTTTGCAGGGAAGGGATCTGGTGGGGATGGTAGTGCTGATCAGGTTTCCGGCCGGGATGATCAGCTGGGTCTGCTGGCTGATGTGCAGCAGGAGATCAAGGAGGTTTGCAGGGTGCTCTCGGAGCAGGATGGTAACAAGTCAGATTTCTTTTCGATGATGGAGCTGGTGAAGGCGGAGTTTCCAGCTATTGTTTCGCATCCTTTGAGGGCTTCTTTATCTGGTTTTATCAGGGAGCATGTGCCTTTTGCGGTTTCGGATTCCGAGCTGGAGGAGATGTGGCTTTAGGGTTGGCTTGGCTTTTTGCTGTTTGTCTTTTCGTTTGACTGTGGTTTATCAATCTATTTTAATCCAATTTATTTAATGCGTAAAAATCAATTTTTATATAGCCGTTTTGGGGCTTTGAGTTCCGGGCGGAGGGTTCTGGGGAAGGCTTTGCTTTGCTTGTTTGTCGCGATGTGTTTGAACCTGCTGTTTTGTGCTGTGGGGATGTGTCAGGATGGCGTGGCGGGGATCAATGAGGCGACCAATAAGGTCAGGAGTTACTTTGATGCGGGCTGTAACCTGATGTATGCGATTGGGGCGGTGCTGGGGGTGATCGGCGCGGTAAAGGTGTTTCAGAAGTGGAATGCCGGGGAACCGGATACTTCTAAGGTGGCGGCGGCCTGGTTTGGGTCGTGTATTTTCCTGGTGGTGGTGGCAACGGTGCTGCAGAGCTTCTTTGGGATTTAAGTTTTCTTTTGCTATCGGAGCGTTCCGCTCCGATAGTTTATCATCTTATTTTTTGTTTTTGTGTTATGAGTTTGGTTTATCAGATCAATAAGGGCGTTGGACGCCCGATAAGTTTTAAGGGTTTTCAGGGGCAGTATATTGGTTATCTGGCGATTGGACTGGTTTTGCTGCTGATTGGCTTTGTAGTGGGTTATGTGTCGGGGCTGACGCTGTATGTGCTGCTTCCTTTGGTGCTGGGATTGGGCGGGGGATTGTTTTTTTCGGTGGGATGGCTTTCTAAGCGCTTTGGGGTGCATGGTTTGGCGAAGCTCTTGGCTCGGCGGGGAATCCCGACTTGCCTGGTGTTTCGTTCGCGCAGGGTATTTACTTCGCTACGGGTAATGGAAGGAAATAGGGAAAGGCAGGTGCGCTGATGATGGAGATTGAAAAGATTTTTCCGGTGTGGAAGGTAGAAGATGATGCGATGATCTCGACTTCCGGTGATCTAACGATTGGTTTTCGCTTGGTGCTGCCGGAGACCGGGACGCTGGCTTCTGCGCAATTTGATGCGGCGCAGCAGGCGTTTGTGCGTGCGATCAGGGTATTGCCTAACGGCTCGATTTTTCATAAGGCGGATTATTTTGTGAGATCGCGAGTAAAAGCGAATTTTAATTCGGGTTTGGGGGCTGGTTTAGGTTCGGGCGCTGGTTCGGACAGTTTTTTATCGCGTGCATCGGAGCTGCATTTTAACGAAAGGGTGTTTTTAGAGCATGAGTGTTTTGTGTTTTTAACGCTGGTGCCGGCCGGCAGAAAACTCTCGAGCTCTGCGTACTGCAATATTTTGCGCAAGCGTATTGCGCCGGTTTCGGTTAGGGATGAGATTGCGCTGCGATCATTTTTATCTGCCGCGGGATCTTTTGAATCGATTTTGCGGGATTCGGGGCTGTTCAGTTTATCTCGGATGACTTCTGCTGAATTGTCGGGAGATGCCAATTCTGCTGGTGTGATCGAGAAGTACCTGTTTTTATTGGGTGCTGGTCAGCAGCCGATGCTTAGGGATATTGGCCTTCGGGATGGGATACGTGTTGGCGATCAGCATTGCCAGCTGTATACGCTTTCGGATGTAACGGAACTTCCAGCCTTTTGCGGTTCTAGGGTAAATGATGAGGCTTATTCTACTGAGCGCAGTAAGTATTCGATCGGGTTTGCTTCACCCTTGGGGCTGCATCTGGATTGTAACCACATTTATAACCAGCTGATTTTTGTGGGGGATCCTGCTTTAACGATTAAGGGATTGGAAGCGAAGAAGCTTCGCTTGCAGAGCTTGTCGGCGTATTCCAGGGAAAATGCGGTTTCGCGTGATGCCTGCAATGACTTTTTAAATGAGGCGGTAGCGACGCAGAAGCAGCCGGTAAAGGCGCATTTTAATGTGCTGTGCTGGAGCGATGATCGCTCGGAGCTGGCTTCGTTGAAGAATAAGGTGGGATCAGCAATGGCCAGGATGGATGCGGTGTGTAAGCAGGAGACTGACGGTGCGGCGCAGGTGTGGTTTGGGTGTATGCCGGGAAACGCGGGAGACTTTCCGATGAATGATACTTTTGATACTTTTATTGAGCAGGCCTGCTGTTTTTTAAATATGGAGACCGCTTACCGCTCCTCGGCTTCGCCCTTCGGGCTGCGCTTGTGCGACAGGCTGTCCGGGGTGCCGCTGCATGTGGATATCTCCGATGAGCCGATGCGTCGGGGGTGGATAACGGCCCGCAATAAGTTTCTCATCGGGCCTTCGGGATCTGGGAAATCGTTTTTTACCAATCACCTTTCAAGGGCTTACTTTGAGCAAGGGGCGCATGTAGTGATCGTGGATATCGGGCACAGTTATAAGGGGCTTTGCGAGATGGCGAACGGCTATTACTTTACTTATTCGCAGGACTCTCCTATCTGCTTTAATCCTTTTTATTTAAGTCCGGGTGATGAGATGGATACCGAGAAGAAAGAGAGCATTAAGACTTTGCTTTTGGCGCTGTGGAAGCGGGAGGATGAAAGTTATAAGCGATCGGAGTATGTGGCGGTGTCTAATGCGCTGTCTGGCTATTATGCTTTTCTTGCGCTTAGGTCGGAGATTTTCCCCTGCTTTGATTCGTTTTATGAGTATCTGATGTCGGAGTACCTGACGGTTTTGAAAGATGGTAAGGTGAGTCCGAATGAGTTTAATATCGATAATTTCCTCTATGTGCTCAATCCCTATTATAAGGGCGGGGAATTTGATTTTCTGCTGAATGCAAGGGAGAATCTGGATCTGTTGCATGAGCGTTTTATTGTCTTTGAGATCGATTCAATTAAATCTCATCCTATTCTGTTTGCGGTGACGACGCTGATCATTATGGAACTTTTTATCTCTAAAATGAGAAAGTTAAAAGGGATCCGGAAGGTGATTTTAATTGAAGAG
>Ga0055530_10000580_pt1 | contig 31668 bp, 27 predicted proteins | sample Araplavi_mTSA_r2_FD_55009 | JGI IMG/M metagenome (GOLD analysis project Ga0055530, IMG submission 55009) | Arabidopsis root microbial communities from North Carolina, USA - plate scrape MF_Cvi_mTSA_r2 | ecosystem: Host-associated > Plants > Roots > Endosphere | place: USA: North Carolina... | reverse complement strand
TCGAAACTGCTGCGCTGGCGCGGATGGGGCAGGGCGATGTCCACCACCCGCTTGATCCGGCCGGGGCGCGGTTCCATCACCACCACGCGGTCGGCGAGGAAGATCGCTTCCTCGACGTCATGGGTGACCAGCACCGTGGTGATCCTGGCCCGCTCGCGGATCGCCAGCAGCTCGTCCTGCATCTGCTGGCGGGTCAGCGCATCGAGGGCACCGAAGGGTTCGTCCAGCAGCAGGATGCGCGGGCTGGCCACCAGGCCGCGAGCGATGGCCACTCGTTGCGCCATGCCGCCGGACAGCTGGTGCGGGTAGGCGCGGGTGAAGTCGGTGAGGCCCACCAGTTCGATGAAATCGGCGATGCGGGTCTGCCGTTCGCTGGCGCTCAGGGCTTCGTTGACCAGGCCCAGGCCGATGTTTTCCTCGACCGTCAGCCAGGGGAACAGGCGGTGTTCCTGGAACACGATGCCGCGTTCGCCGCCGATGCCGTTGACGGCCTTGCCGTCGACGCGGATCTCGCCGCGAAACTGCGTGTCCAGGCCGATCAGCAGGCGCAGCAGGGTGGATTTGCCGCAGCCGCTGGAGCCGACGATGGCGACGAATTCGCCCTCGGCGATCTCCAGGTTGAATTCGCGGATTGCCTCCAGTTCGCCACCGGCGACCTCGAAGGTCTTGCCCACCTGGTTGAAGCTGACGATGGGGGAAGGTACGAGTGCGTTCATGCGTGTCTCCAGCGTGTGGCGCGGGTTTCGAGCTGTTGGCCAATGAGGTTGAGCAGGGCGCCGGTGAGGCCCACCAGGAACATGCCGGCCAGGATCAGGTCCATGCGCAGCAGCTGTTGGGCGCCGATCATCTGGCTGCCGATGCCGCCGTTGGACGGCATGAAATATTCCGCGCCGATGGTCCCCAGCCAGGCGTAGATCAGGCTCAGGCGCAGCCCGGCGAAGATCCCCGGCGCGGCGCCCGGCAGCACCAGGCGGCGCAGGCGTTGCCAGAGGTTCAGGCGCAGCACTTGTGCCGCCTCGGTCAGTTGCGGCGACAGGTTGGCGACGCTGCGCTGGGTGGCGATAAACAGCGGGAAGAACGCGGCCAGCGCGACAAATACCCATTTCGCAAGCTCGCCGAGGCCGAACCAGGCGGTGAGCAACGGCACCCAGGCGAAAATGGCGATCTGCCGCAGTGCCGCCAGGGTTGGTCCCAGGATTCGTTCACTCAGGTGCGACAGGCCCAGCAGCAGGCCCAGGGCAAAACCCAGGCCGCCACCCAGCAGCAGGCCGCCCAGGGTGCGTCCCAGGCTCAGGCCCAGGCCGCCCGACAGGCTGCCGTCGAGCAGGCCGCTCCAGGTGGTTTGCAGCACCGCCAGCGGGCTCACCAGAATATTGGCGTCGACCCATTCCAGTTGGTTCGCCACTTGCCACAGCGCCAGCAGGAACAGCGGTAGCAGCCAGGGTTGCAGGCGTTGCCAGCCCTGGTAGCGCGGGCCGCGGCGGATCTGCGCGATGGCCGGGTGCGGCCAGTGCACCAGGGCCTTGTCCAGCAGGCCGATGCCGCGGTCCATGGCCACGCCAATCACCCCGATCACCACGATGCAGACGAAGACGATATCCAGCATGAACAGCTGGCGCGCCCAGACCATCAGGTAGCCGATGCCTTCGCTGGAGGCCAGCAGCTCCACCGCCAGCAGCGAGGTCCAGCCGGCGGCCAGGGCCAGGCGTACGCCGGCCATGAAGGCGGGCAGGGCGGCGGGCAGCACCAGCCGGCGGATCAGCAGGTGTGGCGGCAGGCGCAGCACAGCGGCGGCTTCGCGCAGTCTGGGCTGGGCGTCGCGCACGCCGACCAGGGTATGCAGGGTCACGGGCACCACGATGGCCTTGACCAGGACCACCAGCTTGAGCAGTTCGCCGATGCCGAAAAACACCATGAACAGCGGGATCCAGGCCAGGGTCGGGACCTGGGCCAGGGCGGCGAAGGTCGGGAACACCAGGCGTTCCAGGCGCCGGCTGGAGCCCAGTGCCGCGCCCAGCACGGCGCCGGCGCCGATGCCCGCCAGCAGGCCCCAGGCCAACCGTTGCAGGCTGATCGCCAGATGGCTCCACAGCTCGCCGCCGGCCAGCTCGAGCGCGCTGTTCCAGACCAGCGCGGGTGCCGGCAGGATCTGCTCGCTCATCCAGGCATTACGGCTGGCCAGCCACCACAGGGCGAACAGGCTCAGGGGCAGCAGCCAGGGCAACAGCCGCCGGTGGATGCGCGGCCAGGACAGCGGCTTATCGGCGGGCGCGGCCAACGGCAAGCTGAGAAGGGAAACACGGGCCATGGACGATCTCCGTTGTCGGGTTGTGCTGCAGCTTTTTTGCTTCTGCTTCTGTAGGAGCAGGGGGGACGCCTAGTTCTTGCCCGCGATGGCGACGTCGAGGCCGCAAGACCGCATCAGGGCCACAATCGGCCTGCGGCCTATCGCGGGCAAGCCTCGCTCCTACAGAGTCGTATTTTGGTTATATAAAAAGTTATATCGATGCTATTGGGAGATAAGAGAGGCCATTTAAGGCCTCCAGGCACGCTGCATCCAATGCATTTGGAGAATATTTTCGATGCTGTCCATGCATACGCCGCGCAGAGCCGCGTCCTGGCTGGTTTATTCGAACGAGTTATTAAAATGTGAACTTATAGTATTTAAAGCTTGGACCGCCTTGGGCCTACCTTCTGCTCCTCAATGCCCGTCGCAGCCAGGAGCCACACCTATGAACCTTCCTTTCAAACGCGTCTTCAGCCTATTCGCCGCGCCGGCCCTGGCGGGGCTTCTGGGATGCCTGCCGCTGCTGGCCCAGGCCGATGAGCTCAAGCAAATCCGTATCGCCGTGCCGGACCTCAGCGCCGGTACCCAGCACAGCGGCGGCGGGGTGACGGACGTGCTGCGCCAACAGCAGATCTTCGAAAAGGCCTTCGCCGACCAGGGCATCAGCATCCAGTGGAACTACTTCAAGGGCGCCGGCCCGGTGATCAACGAGGCCTTCGCCAACGGTCAGGTGGACCTGGCCTATCTGGGGGACCTGGCGGCGATCATCGGCAAGTCCAACGGCCTGGATACCCGCCTGCTCAGTGCCTCGGCCCGAGGGGTCAAGCAGTACCTGGGAGTGGTGCCGGGGTCGGGGATCAAGACCTTGCAGGACCTCAAGGGCAAGCGGGTCGCGGTGTTCCGCGGCACGGCCACCCAGCTGTCGTTCGACGCGGCGCTGGCCAGCCAGGGCCTGAGCGAGAAAGACCTGAAGGTGATCAACCTCGACTTCAACGCGGCGATCGCGGCGCTGGCGGCCCGGCAGATCGATGCCTCATGGGGTGGTTCAGGCCTGAATGCCTTGCAGGCCAAGGGCCTGGCCGAGGTGCCGCTGAACACCAAGGACCTGGGCGGCGCGGGTAGCGTGCAGGCGGTGCTGGTGGGCAGTGGCGCGTTCGTCGATGCCCATCCCGAGGTGGTGGAGAAGCTGCTCAAGGCCCAGCAGCAGGCCGTGCAGTGGCTGACCCAGGACAGCAACAAGGACGCCTATATCGAGCTGGTGTCGGGGCTGGCCAGCTACCCGCCGGTGGTGCTGCAGCAGGACCTCAAGGATCAGCGCTTCAGCGAAATCTTCCCCTCGACCCTGGACCCGGTGTTCCTCGGCAAACTGCAGGACGCGGTGGACCTGGCCGCGCAGCAGCGGCTGATCCGCAAGCCGTTCAAGGTCAGCGAATGGGTGGCGCCGCAGTTGGCGGCGGCGGGGTTGTAACGCGGCATGGATCTGTAGCCGCTGCCGAGCAGCGCGAGGCTGTGATCGAGGTGGGCGGCATTCCGACGCAGTCCTCGCCAAACCTGTCCGCGCGGGTTACCGGGAAGTATGCGGTGCATGGTTTTGCGGCCCCTGCGGGGCCGATCGCAGCCTCGCAGGCTCGGCAGCGGCTACAGGGTTCGGGGTGGCCCAAGCATTTCGAATGGCATGCCCTGTTTCTGTAGCCGCTGCCGAGCAGCGCGAGGCTGTGATCGAGGTGGGCGGCATTCCGACGCAGTCCTCGCCAAACCTGTCCGCGCGGTTTACCGGGAAGTATGCGGTGCATGGTTTTACGGCCCCTGCGGTGCCGATCGCAGCCTCGCGGGCTCGGCAGCGGCTACAGGGTTCGGGGTGGCCCAAGCATTTCGAATGGCATGCCCTGCTTCTGTAGCCGCTGCCGAGCAGCGCGAGGCTGCGTACGAGGTGGGCGGCATTCCGACGCAGTCCTCGCCAAACCTGTCCGCGCGGGTTACCGGGAAGTATACGGTGTGTGGTTTGCGGCCCCTGCGGTGCCGATCGCAGCCTCGCGGGCTCGGCAGCGGCTACAGGGGATTGTCAAACTGCAATGCTGACCTGCTGCCGATCCACCGCCACCAGCACTTCGATCATCTTGCGGGCCGCTGGTGACAGGCGGAATCCCGTGCGGCTGACGATGCCGCAACGGGCGTTCATGCTCTCGATGTTCTGCGGCAGGTTGCGCCAGTGCAGCAGCGCCAGGGAACCCTGTTCGATGTCCTCGACGAAGGCCTCTTCGGTGCCCACGCCAATCGCATTGGACTGGCGCACGATCTTCACCAGCGCCGGGAAGTGCTCGGTCTGGATGGTCGGGGAAAAGTCGATGCGCCCGCTGAGATTGGCCAGCAGCTTGCGGATTCCCGGGGGGATCAGGGTGGTGGCCAGCGGGTAGTCGAACATGTCGTTGGTCGACAGGCTTTCCTTGGCCAGCAGCGGGTGCCCCGGGCGGCAGAAAAACACCCCGCGCTTGGGCGTCAGGGGCTGGGTCTGGAAGTTCGGGTCGGCCTCGAAATGGCGGATGTCGGCGATAAAGAATTCGATCTCTTCGCGGCTCAGGCTGCGGCTGAGTTTTTCCCAGTTATCCACCTCCAGGCAGATGCGCACCTTGGGGTGGATGCCGGTGAATTGCGCCACCGCGTCGGGCACCAGTTTCACCGCCGGCGCCGGGCCGCAACCGAAGCGCAGTTCGCCGGCGTCGAGCTTGGTCATCTGCGTCACTTCGCTGCTCAGCAAGGCCGCGCCCTGCACCAGGCTCAGGGCGTGCTGCAACACCACCTGGCCTTCCGGCGTGGGGCGCAAATCCTTGTTGCCACGGTCCACCAGCACGCAGCCGAACTCCTGCTCCAGGCCCTGGATACTGCGGCTGAAGGCCGGCTGGGTGATGCCCATGGCGTCGGCCGCGCGGACAAAACTGCGGTGTTCGTTGAGGGCGATGAAGTAACGCAACTGGCGAAGATCCATATGCTTTCCCGGCATCCGAAAAATAGCCCGAAGGCATTTGCGACGAGTGAGGAATGAGGTTTTAAATGCAAGCTCTTATTCCGTCAACGAAGCATGTGAATATCTATTAGATCTAAAGTGAATATAGATAGAGCGTTGTTTCGCTGCCGCTCAACCGTAAGCAGTCAGACGAGGGTCGACCCGATGAGCAATGCCGCACTAGCCGTTAAACCCGCTGTTCATGCGCTTGAGATCCACCCGGTGGCCGGCCGTATCGGCGCCGAGATCCGTGGCGTGCAACTCTCCGGCGAGCTGGACGCCGCCACGGTCGAGGCCATCCAGCAGGCGCTGGTGGATTACAAGGTGATCTTCTTCCGTGGCCAGACCCACCTTGACGACCAGAGCCAGGAAGCCTTCTCCCACCTGCTCGGCGAGCCGGTGGCGCACCCCACCGTGCCGGTGCGCGACGGCACCCGCTACCTGCTCGAACTGGACGGCGCCGAGGGCCAGCGCGCCAACTCCTGGCACACCGACGTGACCTTCGTCGATGCCTACCCGAAGGCCTCGATCCTGCGTTCGGTGGTGGCGCCGGCCTCCGGCGGCGATACGGTCTGGGCCAACACCGCCACCGCCTACAACGAACTGCCGGCGGAGCTGCGCGAGTTGGCGGACAAGCTCTGGGCGGTGCACAGCAACGAATACGATTACGCCGGGGCCAAGCCGGACGTGTCGGCGGAGAAGCTGGAGCGCTATCGCAAGGTGTTCACCTCCACCGTCTACGAGACCGAACACCCGCTGGTGCGCGTACACCCGGTGAGCGGCGAGAAGAGCCTGGTGCTCGGGCATTTCGTCAAGCGCATCAAGGGTTATAGCCAGGCCGATTCGGCGCACCTGTTCAACCTGCTGCAAAGCCATGTCACGCGTTTGGAAAACACCGTGCGCTGGCGCTGGACCGCCGGTGACGTGGCGATCTGGGACAACCGCTCGACCCAGCATTACGCGGTCGACGACTACGGCACCCAGGACCGCGTGGTACGCCGCGTGACCCTCAAGGGCGACGTGCCGGTGGGTGTGCAAGGGCAGCGTAGCCAGACCATCAAGGGGCTGTGACGGAGGTCACCGCGACTCTCTGTAGCCGCTGCCGCAGGCTGCGATAAGGCCGAAGGCCTTTGGCGATCTTGAGACCGCTGCGCCCCTTCGGGTCGATCGCAGCCTGCGGCAGCGGCTACAGGCCGGCGGTGGGTTTGATTTTTTTCGCGGGCAAGTCGGATCGCCGCCCGCTCGCTCCTACCGTAGGAGCGAGCGGGCGGCGATCCGACTTGCCCGCGATGAGGCCCTTGAAGTCAGCGCCTCACCACACCCCGATCTGCACCACCTTTTCCGCCTCCGGTTCGCCATACCTAAACCGCTGTCCACGCAGGTCGATCTCTTGGTGGCTGATGGTGGTCCGTCGCTTCAGCCCGCGCAGCCAGTCGAACAGATAGCCCAGATGCTCCTCGCGCACCGCCGCATAGGCCGGGTCGGCGCCGAGGTCGTGGAGTTCCTGGGGGTCATTGAGCAGGTCGAACAGCTGCGGGCGGAAGCCGTCGTAGGCCAGGTATTTCCAGCGCTCGCTGCGCACCATGGTCATGCGGCAGCGGTCGATGGGCTGGGCCAGGCGCTCGCGGGCCGGGGCCTGGAACGCATAGTCGTATTCGCTGATGGCGTAGCGGCGCCAGTCGCCCGCCGTGCCGTGCAGCAGCGGGATCAGCGAGCGGCCTTCCAGCCGGTGTTCGGCGCCGGGCAGCCCCAGGGCGTCGAGGAAGGTCGGCAGGGCGTCGATGGTTTCCACCAGGCGCTCGTCCAGCGTGCCGCGGCTGATATCCGCCGCCGCCCGTGGGTCACGCACGATCAATGGCACACCCACTGCCGGCTCCAACAGGAACTCCTTTTCCCCCAGCCAGTGATCGCCGAGAAAATCGCCGTGGTCGCTGGTGAACACGATCAGGGTGTCGTCCCAGCGCCCGCTGCTTTGCAGGAAGTCGAACAGGCGGCCGAGCTGATCGTCCACCTGCTTGATCAGGCCCATGTAGGTCGGCACCACGTTCAGGCGCACCTCATCGCGGGAGAAATTCTGGCTCTCCTGATGCTGGCGAAAGGCGGCGTACACCGGGTGGTCACTGGCCTTGTCGGCGGCGGCGCGCACCGGGGCGATAACCTGCTCGGCGCTGTACAGCGCGTGGTAGGGCGCCGGCGCGATATAGGGCCAGTGCGGCTTGATATAGGACAGGTGCAGGCACCAGGGCTGCTCGCCCTGCTCCTGGATGAAGTCGAGGGCGCGGTCGGTGGTGTAGACGGTCTCCGAATGCTGCTCGGGGACGCGGGCCGGCAGGTGGGCGTTGCGCATTTTCCAGCCGCTGAGGATTTCACCCTGTTCACCTTCGGCGGCGTTGGCCCAGTCGTGCCAGGGGTTGCGCCCCTGGTAACCCTGTTCGCGCAGGTAATGGGTGTAGGGCGCCGACTCGCGTTTGTCGTCGAACAGTGGGCTGTCGGGGAAGATCCCGTCGTGGCGCAGGTAGGGTTCGAAACCGACCTCGTTGAGGGCTTCGGCTTGCCGGCTCTCGGGGTCGATCGCCAGGCGCTGCAGGGCATCGAGGTTGGGCGTGGCGTGGGTCTTGCCCACCAGCGCGGTGCGGATGCCGTGGGGGCTCAGGTAGTCGCCGATGGTCAGCTCTTCCAGGGGCAGCGGCACGGCGTTCCACGCCACCTGGTGGCTGCTGACATAACGCCCGGTGTAGGCCGACATCCGCGACGGCCCGCAAATGGTGCCCTGGGTGTAGGCGCGGCTGAAACGCACGCCGGCGGCGGCCAGACGGTCGATATTCGGCGTGTGCAGATGGGGGTGGCCGTAGCACGACAGGTAATCGCGACGCAGCTGGTCGCACATGATGTACAGCACGTTGCGCACGGGTTGGACGGGGTTGGACATGGGCTTCACCGATCGAAAGACAGGTGAGGGTTTTCGCTGTCGCGGGGCGTTACGACAAGCGCATTTGGCGCATGGTTTTCATGCACGGCCTGCATGGGCGAAGGCGACCCCTGTAGCCGCTGCCGAAGGCTGCGATAAGGCCGCAGGCCTTCAGCGATCTTAAGACCTTGCGCCTGCTTCGCAGTCGATCGCAGCCTGCGGCAGCGGCTACAGGTTTGGTGTTTTAGACTGCGAAGTTCTCCAGGGAACACACATCCTCATCCAGCGCGTCGGTGCGCTTGATCTCTTCGATCATCGCCTCGGCCAGCGGTGACAACCGGTAGCCGGCGCGGCTGACGATGCCGTAGCGGGTGTACAGCTCCTCCAGGTCGTCGGCCAGGCCTTGGATCTTCAGGCACACCAGCTCGCCCCGGGCGTTGTGCAGGGCATCGCTGTAGGCGCCGATGATGCCGATCGCATCCGAGCGCATCACCACGCCGAGCAGGCTGTAGCTGTTCTCGCATTCCACATTCGGGACGAAATCCGGTCGGCCGCTGAGATCGACCACCACCTTGCGCAGGTTCGGCGGGCGGATGGTCGCGGCCAGCGGGTAACTCATCAACTCGGCGGCGCTGACGCTTTCCTGCTCGGCCAGTGGATGCCCGGCGCGGCAGCAGAAATGCCATTTGCGTGGGCGCAGGCGCTGGGTCAGGTAATCCGGGTTGGCCTCGAACTGTCGGGTATCGGCGACGAAAAATTCGAACTCTTCGCTGAGCAGGCGTTTGCCCAGGGTTTGCCAGTCATCCACCTGGAATTGCACCCGGGCCTTGGGGTAACGCCCGATAAAACTGCCGATGGCCCTCGGGATCAAGCCCGCCGCTGGCGCCGGCCCGCAACCGAAGCGCAGCTCGCCGGCCTCCAGGCCGTTGAACTGGCTGATCTCGTTGGCCAGTTGCTGCGCGCCGCTGACCAGCCGCCGCGCATGTTCGAGCAGCACCAGCCCCTGTTTGGTCGGTGCCAGGTCCTTGCGCCCGCGATCCACCAGCTGGCAGCCGACGCTGTGCTCCAGGGCCTGGATGCTGCGGCTGAAGGCCGATTGCGACAGGTTCACCGCCAAGGCGGCCGCGACAAAGCTGCGCTGTTCGGCGAGGGCGATGAAGTGACGGAGCTGGCGCAGATCGATATGCATTTTTCACATTGAAAATATCGGGGAAATGCATTGGCTATGCATTAGGTCGACTCTTTATAAAGGCAATCTCTTATTCCGTAAATCTTATTAAAAACATAAATAAATAACTTAAAAGAATATACGGATCAGTCTGTTTTTTTGCCCAGGAGCCGCCCATGAGCCCGTTGAACCTTGTCTCCCCCACTTCGCCCCGACGGCTCAAGCGCCTGCCGCTGGCCCTGCTGCTGGCCGGTAGCGCCGGCTGGTCCCACGGCTATGCCGCCGACGCCGAAACGCCCGCCGAGGCCCCGGCCAAGGCCAATGCCGCCCGGCCCGCCGCCAGCGGCCAGCTGGAAACCGTGACCGTGACCGCGCGGCGTCGCGAGGAGAGCGCCCAGGACGTACCGACGCCGATGAGCGTGATCGGTGGCCAGGCCCTGGAGAGCCAGCGGATCTATCGCATCCAGGATCTGCAGCAGCTGGTGCCGAGCGTCAACGTCGCCTACATGCACGCGCGCCAGTCCAGCGTGTCGATCCGCGGCCTGGGCAACAACCCGGCCAGCGACGGCCTGGAAGGCAGCGTCGGGCTGTATATCGACAACGTCTACCTGGGACGGCCGGGCATGGCGGTGTTCGACCTGATGGACATCGAGCAGCTGGAAGTGCTGCGCGGTCCCCAGGGTACGCTGTTCGGCAAGAACACCACCGCCGGGGTGATCAACATCAGCACCCGCGCACCGAGCTTCACCCCCGAGCGCAGCATCGAGACCTCGGTGGGCGAGGACGGCTACTTCCAGACCAAGGGCACCATTTCCGGGCCGCTGAACGACGAGCTGGCCGGGCGTTTTTCGGCCTATCGCACCCGCAGCGACGGCGATATCAAGAACGAACACGACGGCCATGACCTCAACGGCGGCTCGCGCCAGGGTTTCCGTGGGCAGTTGCTGTTCAAGCCCAACGAGAACTTCAACCTGCGCTGGATCGGCGACTACAACGAAGAGGATTCCAGCGCCGGCACCCGGGTGCTGTACAGCACCGGGCCGACCATCAATGGCGTCAACCAGTACCAGTCGCGGGCCACCGCGGCCGGCGCCACCCTGGTCGACGGCACACACCGCAAGGTCAACCTGGACAACGACCAGCATGTCACGGTGTTCCAGGGTGGCACCTCGCTGGAGGCCAACTGGACCCTGCCCAGCGACTTCACCCTGACCTCGGTCAGCTCCTACCGATGGTGGGATTTCACCCCGCGCAATGACGACGGCCTCAATGTGCCGGCCAGCTACAACGCCGGGGTTTCGGTGGAGGATAAACAGTGGTCCCAGGAGTTCCGCCTGGCGTCACCGACCGGCGGCTTCTTCGATTACGTGCTCGGCGCCTACTACTTCGGCTCCGACCTCGATAACAAATCCTTCGCCTATTACGGACCCAAGGCGGACATCTGGAACGGCACGCCCACCGGCGCCCTGAACAACGTCACCAGCATCGGCAACGGGCATATCCGCACCGACAGCTTCGCGCTGTTCGCCCAGGGCACCTGGCACCTCACCGAACGCCTGGACCTCACCGCCGGCCTGCGCGGCACCTATGAAGAAAAAAGCGCCTGGGTGACCCGCAACGCGCCAGTGGGTGGCGCCGCGGTGACCGGTGCCGCGGCCACCGCACGGCGTGGGCGAGCCGGGGCCTACGACTCCGGCGACCTCAACCAGTACAGCACCAGCCCCTCGGGCCTGCTCAACCTCAGCTACCGCTTCACCGATGATTTGCTGGGCTACGCCACCCTGTCCCACGGCGAGAAGTCCGGCGGGGTCAACCTCGCGGTTGGCTCGGCGCCCACTGCTGGCGCCGACTCGTTGCTGATCGGCACCGAGCGCGCCAACAACGCCGAGCTGGGCTTCAAGAGCACCCTGTGGGACAAGCGCCTGCAACTCAACGCCAACCTGTTCTGGACCCAGGTCAACGGCTACCAGACCAACGCCTACGACGCCAACAACCGTGTGCAATACCTGACCAACGCCGGCTCGGTGCGCTCACGGGGCGTGGAATTCGAAAGCACGCTGGTCCCCATCCGAGGCCTGACCCTCAACCTCAACGGCTCCTACAACGACGTGCGCTACCTGTCCTACAAGGACGCGCCATGCCCACCCGAAGTCAGCCTGCGCCCAGGCGCCCCGGCCTCCTGCGACCTCAGCGGCCACCAGGTGGTCGGCGCCTCGAAATGGATCGGCAACGCCAACGGCGAATACAAATGGAACCTGGACAACGGCCTCGAACCCTACGTCACCGGCAGCTACGCCTTCCGCTCCAAGGCCGTCGGCACCGTCGAGGATTCCGACTACGGCCAGATCCCCAGCTACGCAGTGGTCAACCTCTCCACCGGCCTGCGTGGCAACTACGAGCAGGGACAGTGGGACGTGTCGCTCTGGCTGAAAAACGCCTTCGACAAGACCTACTACACCACGCTGTGGTCGGGCGGGAATGGCGGCTATGAAGGTCTGCTCGGCACGCCACGAACCCTTGGCGTGACCGGCCGCTACGACTTCTAACCGGATAACCCGTGCTTCCGTAGGAGCGAGGCTTGCCCGCGATAGCGTCCGCCCTGACCCACCACGGCGTCCGCATCGCGAGCGGACGCTCCTACAGATGACGGTTATTTGCAGCTGTAACCATCAGGCATGGTCACCGTGTAATTGCGCTGTACACGGTCGCGGAAATCCAGGTTCTGCAAACCTTGTTCAACGACAAAGGCCTCGACCTTGGCGTCCTGGCAATCGTCGTTCTGCGACGACGCCCGCAGCAGATAGACCGCACGCCTGCTGGCCTCGTCCCTGGCCGTCACGGTAAAGGTGGTCAGCCTGGCGTAGCCGGTCCGCTCCGAAGTGCCCACCGGGCCATAACTGGTGTTGGGCGTACTGGTGCAGACCAGCTTGTCCTTTTTCTTGCCATCCTTGCACACCGTGGAGGTGCTGGTCGGGACCTGCCCATACTCAGTGGCGGTATAGCGATAAGTCACCTGCTTGCTCTCGATATCCAGCGTCACCGTCATCTTGATCGGCGCATGTTTCTTCGGCAGCGTCGCCTCGGTGAACACCTCCCGGAACCCTTGGTCCTTCATGGCATTGACCATGTCGCGCAGGTAATACCGGGCATTCAGCGAACTCTCATCATTCCCCGTCGTAACCGTCACCAACACCGGCGCCTGCCGATCAAATGGATAGTCCGGATCCGGCGTGCCATTGAGCGCCACGTCGAGCTTGGTGGCGCAGCCAGTCAACAGAATGGAAAGCAGGAACAGCGGGTAAAGCATGTATCGAGTCATGGGATCTTCGTTGTGCAGCGGTGGATGGGATAGGGATTAGACGGATGAGGGCTGGGATAAACAAATGCGGGGCGGGGAGAGCAGTAGGTTCGACAGTTTTTTCGTAGTGAAAGACGGCTGACTTGTGAGCGGGATTCCCGTCGAGCATGGGCAGCGGGTGAAGCATGAGCAGTGTGCAGAGGCAGCTAGGGTAGTGTTCCCGTCAGTCTCAGCATCCCTGTCATCGCTGCGAGTTTGATGTTGGCTACTGATTAATCTTCCGTTGAAAATTTTGCTTTCAATATTTTGCATTTTAGCAAAATGCTTTCACGGTCTGACATGGCGTTATTGTCGCACCAGTTGCTGATGGCGGAGACTCCGTCAGAAAATGAAAGCACTACATGCTCGCCCATGAACTCGAATGCTATTCCTTCTTTCAGGTATTCGGGGATGTTTTCAAGGTCTTCATCAGCGCTGATAAAGACTCCAGACATTTCTATACCGAAACCTTCTGAGGCTATGAGTTTGTCCAAGGCTATCGGTAGAAAGCTTGAATTGTTCAGGGAGGAAGAGTCTTTAAGGTCGAGCAAGCAGTTGTGGATAATACTTTTTTGTTTGAGTGTCAGTGAGTTCATTGGTCTGTATGATTGGTTGAGTTTTATATCAGTCGCATTGTGTGATTATGTAGACGCGATCATCAACATCTTCTGTTCTACTTGCAAAGAAATAAATTTCGTTCTGGTTGAATAACGTATAGTTTCTTTTTGTTCGAAACTTGCTTTTGCCAAAGATATCCATTTCTTGTTGTGCAGGGGCGGTATCAATAATCGGAAATGATTGCTCTCCATGTACTTGCAATAAAAAGTCCAAGGCCATTCCCTTGTACTGGGCTGGTGTCTCATCACCCATGAGCCACTTGGGCTTATCACCAGCCCAACCGAACACATCACTGCCTTTGCTATGGCTAAACGCTAAAGGAGTCATTGCGATCCGTGTCGGGTAGTCACTCGCATAGGTCTTTTCTTCATTTCTGAAAAGAAAGGCTGCAAAGTATTTTTGGGAATCGCTTAGAAAGTTGTCTGGAATTATCGCCCCCAATAGCGGGATCTTGAGCATTTCAGGGATTGTATAGTCTTCGTTGAAATCATTAGTTGCTGCAAAAACACTAAGTGTGTAGCCATGTAGTGAATGAGCTTCCGGAAATTGCAGCGTGAAGTAAAAGCTCATCAAGCTGCCGTTTGGGCTCTTGGGTATGCTTATCCCTTGGGGGATGGCTGGTTTGCCTCCAATGTATGAGGCGGATTCGGTTTCGGGAACTTTGTTTAGGTACATGGTTTTTAGTTAAGGTTTGTCTTTGGAAGTGGGTGTTATTGATTTTTAACTGTGTTGATGCTCTTTTTGTATGATTGAGATAAGTGCACGCAGTCGTGGTCGTCTACGTATATTAGGAAGTTAAGTGTTGCATCGGTTATCCAAAAAGGGAAGCCGGTGGTCTCGGAAAATAGAGTTTTTAAGTCCTTTGAAGTCTTCAGTTCCCATGCATGAATTTGGTTGTCACGAACTATTAGTACTGGGCTCTCTAAGTATTGCAGTTGGTCAACTTTTTTCCAGAAGTCAGGGTCGTGCTCTTTTTGAGGGTTTATCATGTTTGCCGGATCAAGCTCTTTTGCTTGAATGAAAAAGGTTGTTTTTATGTCTGAGATTAGTTTTGTTAAGTTTTCTGAGGATAATTTCTCATAGGCGATTTCTTGTTCTTTGAGTACTGCATCGATTTCATTGGCTAAGTAGTTCATTGGGAAGCTCCAATTCTTGCACGTGAGATAGGCTTGGAACATCGGTTCTGTTGAATTCTTCGTCCAACCCTTTATGCATCTGTTGATAGGAGGTCCCGGAGCATTCCGGGGAGGCTGGCACCAAATAGACTAGCGCGGCGTTGGGCATTAGCGTGGAGGCTACTTATCCATACATATATAAAAGTTCATCGATCAGTTCCAGTTCTTGTTGCGTGAACTGCACGTTATTGAACCGTCGAATGTCTTCCAACACTCCTCTGATGGGTACTTGCCGCGACGGATCCTCAACGATTTCGATCAGACGTTCATAATCGAGGTCTCTTCCCTTGAGGTATTTTTCGCTCAGTTCTTTGAGAGATAAGCGGGCCTGTTGGTCGGTAAGCACTTTTATTTCTCCGGTAAATTAGTGACTTCACCCACTTTAATGACAGTGGGATTACCCGGTTTCAGGATGAGTTGTTGCGAGCCACCCGTTCCGTATTTTGGCAGAAGTCGATGCGTTTTGTAGGAACGTCTATGAAAAATCGCGGCGTTTTATCTGGTATACGCTTGATCTTGATTTTGGATATAAGTTCTTGAAAGTGAAAAGATCAAGAAGCACTTCATGTAATGTGCTAACCGGGCAGGTACGTTTGGGGGAGATCGATAACTATAGTCCCAGCTCGCATACATCGTTGTCGAAGGTAAGGTTTTTATGTATAGCGTCAGTTATTGGGATGTGTATAACTTGAACTCTTCAGCCGGTTCTGTTTGATTTTGAGGGATAGCAATTTCAATTGCTGTATTTTGAATGCTAGATTCCTCCGTGAGACGTAGATTATTTGTTTTCTGTATTGTGTTTTTTTAACATTTCCTCAGATCCATCCCAGTTTGGGGGAGTTGCCCAGTTTGTATTTTTCTTTTTGCCTAATATCAGGCCGACTAGCTTTTCTTCATTAGAGAAAATTCTCCCGGCCCAATTATTGCTGTCAATAAATCGCATGGAAATAATTGTGCCAGGCGATATTTTTCTTAATTCGTTTATAAGGTCTTTGACGCCTGGGATTTGCATGTTTGAATTGTTGGCTATATTTTTTTGTATGCATATTTCGTCGCTATAAGCCTTGCTTGTTTTCTTTATTATGTAATCGTTCTTGTAAGAGAAGTCTTCGTTGATCTCGTTGCTGATGCTTTCGGCGGAGCTGTTTAGAGTTTCTGATAAGCTAAAGCTATTTTTTAATAATTCTAGTAGTTTCATGGTTTAAATACCTCAATATCGTTCTGGCGAAGATTTTTCAGAAGAACTTCTTGTTCGCCCCAGCGATCATCAGAGTACTACCACCCGGTAGGCTGACGCCGATCAGGCGATGTCGCTGACCAGTTTCTGGCCCACGCCGCGGCGTTTGCGGCTGAGATTGCCGAAGGTGTCGTAGCAATATTTGCGTTGGTTGCCGTTGAAAGATCAGCGCAGGTCGTCACGCTGCGCTGATAAGGCATTGCTGATTTTTTAAAGAACGGGGTTAAGCGTTCAGAGCTTGATCCTGCAATCTGCGGCCGATGACATCCATCAGGTCACAGCCGTCGCGGAGTGGGATGACGATCACTCGCGACAAATCTTGTAGCAGTAGCGGGTCGCTGTTGAAGTTTTCGGTTAGAGAAATTGTTTCAAGTAGTTGGGTGACGCATCGAATACGGTATGCGGCGGTGTCATGGAGTACGTCTACAGGTGCCTGAGTGTCAATGAGTAGCGAGGGAAAATTGTTGTCGATTCCTGTGATGGGCATGTAGCGAGACATAGATGATCTTCCTGGGTCAGTTTCAGAAACTGCCTGCATCACTTCCACATGAGGGTGGCAGTCGTACGCGGGTGTGGAAGACCGAGGATCCAGGAACCCGGCGCACTCGAAAGTGCCCCGCGTACAACCGCCATAAGCAACATATATAAAGATACATGTTTAATGGAGATTCTCACTCTTGGATCTAAAAGGGCTTCCACACCCTTGTCGCTGATTTTGCAGCGACTTGAAGATCCTATCTATTGGGTTGGACTTATACAAGCAGGGAGAAGTCGATTTTGTTTGTAGGAAAAGTCGACTGAATAAAATTTGTATTTCAGGTAAAAAATTTGGAATTTTTTGAATGTGAAAAGCTCGTTTTTTACCTACGTTGTCACGTAAAGTTACGAAACAACGTAGGTGTAAAAAATTCTATAATCTCATTTCTATGTAGTCTTTAAAGAAGTCATAGAAGTTCTCAGCTAATTTTTTTTCAACTTTTTTACTGAATATATTATAGCTAACAACTTTACCTTTACCTTGCTGAGAGCAGTCGATTGCCCAGCAAATTTCATCATCTTTTAAAAAAATTACAGCTAAGTCCGTAGGAAGGTCATAGTCAGTCCTACAATAGGTGGTGCTGTAATTGACTGTGCCTCCTCTAGCTAGAGTTGCGTCATTTTTTTCAATGCCACATATTTCTGATTCGACCACGCCACCGCCGCCACAAGCTTCTAGGAATGCAGAGAAGTCATCAGGAAACTTAAGTTGCAGTAAATTTTCCAGTTTTTTTATCTGGTCTTTACTTGCTGCGCCGAACCAGAATGTTTCTTCATCCGAAGAGTCTATTTTTTGTATTAGTGACTGATAGTCGTACATAAAACACCTCATTCAAAATCCTTAGCCCGCTCTTTCCAGTAAGCCTTTCGAAAGCGCTCGTACTGTAGTTCAAGTTTTTTGTCATTCCTGAAACTATTGCCGTCCTCAATAAGTCCATGTAACGGTTTGTGATATTTTTTGTGTGTTGAACTTGTCAACTCAACCATTGGGCCAGCTTCTTGTCCGATCACATGATGCAAATTCATCTGTTTCCCATCCGGCCCAATTGGAGCATTGCCATTTCGCATCAAGTCTAGGTTAGTCCAGCCATCCTCTTCTACTTTTTTTCGTATGCTTGGGGATATGCTGCTATCTAAAGGAGTCGATGGCGCACCTGGAACAATATCGGTGCTATTTTTATAAACTCGACGCCCTAGTACTTCTTCTGGCCTGTATTTGGCACTTTTGAATTTGTAGTCTGGTTGCTGTTTGGGAGACTGCCCCGGGCATTCATCCAATCCCAGTGGGTCCACCCATCCCGTAGGGTTGTTTACATACTTGTAGTTATTCACCCCCCCCGCCAGCTTGATCGGATCCGGGGTCAAAAACCGTCCAGAACTCGGATTGTAGTAGCGATGGCGGTTGTAGTGCAGCCCGGTTTCCGCATCGAAGTACTGGCCCTGGAAACGCAGCGGGTTGTCGATTTCGGAAACGTCCAGCGCGGCCAGATTGCCATACGCCCGGTATTTGGCCGACCACATGATTTCGCCGCTATACGCGGTCAGTTCTTGCGGCGTGCCGAGGTGGTCGAGTTGGTAGTAGAACGGTGTGGCCTGGGCCGGGCCTTCGCCATCGAGCATAGCCAGCGGGCGGAAGGTGCCGGGTTCGTAGATGTAAGTGCGATAGCGATTTTCAGCGCTCTCGGCGATCAGCCGTTCGCCTTGCCAGAGGAACTCGGTGGTGCGGCCATCGACGGTTTTGGCGATGCGTCGGCCAAAGGCGTCGTATTTGTAGGTGACGGTGCTGCCACCGGGCAGGCTGACGCCGATCAGCCGATGTTGGCAGTCGTACTGGTATTCGGTGACCAGTTTCTGGCCCGCGCCGCGGCGTTCGCGGCTGAGGTTGCCGAAGGCGTCGTAGTCGTAATGACGGTCGCCTTGCATCAGCAGGCGGTTGCCTTTGACGTTGGCCAGGTTGGCTGCTGGCTGGTCGCCCTGGCCGAGCAGGTTACCGGCCGGGTCGTGGACGAAGCTTTCCGGCGTGGCGCCCCGTACGTTGATCAGGCGATCCAGCGGGTCGTAGTGATAACGCAGGTTGCCCTTGCGGCTGTCGTCGATGCCAGCGAGATTGCCGTTGGCGTCGTAGGCATAGGCGCGGCGATAGAGGTTGCGGTGCTGGCCGTGCTGTTGCTGGCTGACACTATGGGCTTGCAGGCGGCCTTGTTCGTCGTATTGGTACTGACTGAGCAGCAGGCCCTGTTGGCGCTGCTGTTCGCGGCCGGCGCTGAACTGGTGGCTGGTCAGGCGCGAGCCGTTGAGGTCGATGCTGCTGAGTTGGCCGCCAGGGGCATGGCGGTAGTCGAGCTTGCTGCCGTCGGGCAGGCGGCAGTGGCTGAGCTGGCCGAGCTTGTCGTACTCGTAGCGCAGGGTGCCCCAGCCCTGGTGTTCGGTAATCAGGCGGTCTTGCAGGTCGTATTCGTAGGCCAGCGGCCAGTGGCCGTCGTCGACGTTGACCAGGCGCCCAAGGGCGTCGTAGCTGTAGTGAATCTCTTCGCCATCGGCCAGGGTTTTTACCAACAGCCGGCCAGCGGCATCGCGCTGGTATTCGGTGACCAGCTCGCTGCCATCGTCACCGAACTCGGTTTTCTTCAGCAGGTTGCCGTTGAGGTCGTAGGCATAGGCGGTGCTGCGCCCGTCAAAGCCGGTTTCTTGTTGGATCAGGCCGTTGGGGTAGTAGTCCAGGTGGTACTGCTCGCCGCGCTCGTTCTCGATATCGGTCAGCAGCAGGCGCGCGTTGTCGTAGCGATAACGCAACTGGCTGCCATCCGGGTTGATGCGGCGGCTGACCAGGTGCAGGTTGTCGGCGTATTCGTAGCGGGTGATGCGGCCCAGCTCGTCGCGCTCGGCGGTGACTTTGCCGTAGGCGTTGTAGCTGAAGGCGCGGGTCGCGCCGCCGGGCAGGGTGATTTGCGCCAGGCGGTTGGCGGCGTCCCACTGGTACTGGGTGATGGCGCCGCTTTCGTCCTGGCGGGTGATCTGCCGGCCTAGGGCGTCGTAGCGGTATTTGCGCTGGCCGCCGTCAGGCAGGCGTTCTTCCAGTAGTTGGCCGAGGCCGTTCCAGCCCAGTTGATGGCGGCTACCGTCGGGGTGGGTGATTTCCAGCAGGCGACCCTGGCGGTCGTAGCGGTAGTGGGTTTCGTTGCCGTGAGGGTCGGTTTGGCGGGTAATGTCGCCCTGGTCGTTGCGCTGGTATTTCCAGGAGGCCTTGCCCCGGTGAACGTCGCTGACGAAGCCGCGAAAATACTCATAGGACGTGGGTTCGTCTTCGGGCGGAATCACCGCGGCCAGCGATCCGGCTTCGTTGTAGCGGTACTCGGTGACTGCGCCGAGCGGGTCTTTCTCCGCGATCAGACGGCCTTTTTCGTCGTAGGCTTTTTGTGTCTCGGCACCATCAGGATCGGTCTGGCTGATCAGTCGCGCATTTTCGTCATGCACATAGAGTTCTTCACTGCCATCGGCGTTGATGACTGTGACTTTGCCGGCGTCATCCCACACATAACGCGCATCCATCTGCGAGAAATTCGCCCAGTGATGGATGCAGCGGGACGATTTACCCGTGTTCTCCCACTCCCAGAAAAAGCTCGCGCCGCCGGCCAGCTGGCGCTCCATGATCACGTGCTGTTCGTTGTAGCGATAGCGCTCGCTTTCGCCTGCGGCATTGGTGGCGCTGGTGAGCTGGCCTTGCCGGTTGTACTGGTAGGTCACCAGGGTCTGTACGGTGACCCACGGCTCTTGACGCTCACCGCGTTCGTCGTATTCGGCGCGACGTTGCTGATAGTCCACAGCGACGATCAGGCTGTCTTCATAGCGCAGGAACAAGGAGCGCCCGGCGCCGTTGTCGATGCGTTGGACGCGGTCGACCAGGTCGTAGCTGATATGCAGTTGGTTGTCGTAGGCATCGCTGATGGTGGTCAAGCGGCCGCCGCGGAAGTGGAAGAAACGCGTCTGTGCGCCGGCCTGGGTCAGGATCAGCTCACCCGGCGCATCGCCCAGATAGATGGCGGCCTTGGCCAGGCTGTTGGTAATGGCCGGACGTTGTTCGGTCGGCATCGGGAAGCGGGTCTGGCGGTTTTCACTGTCGGTCCACAGCACCCCTTCATCGTCCAATTGCAAACGATGGGACAGTGCATGGCTCCAGCCATACCCCAGGCGACTGTCGATCTCCACTGCGCTGGTGCGGTACAGGCGTGTCCATTCAAAGGGCAGCAGGCCATCGAGTTGGCCATCGGTCAGGGTCAGCAGTTCTTCACCCGTCACCATAGAGACGGGGCAGTTATTGGTGCAGGTTTCAGCCGCACTGTTGGCGCTTTTATTGTCGGGGGTTCTGGACTGATGCGAAGCATCGTCGGCATGCCCGGAGTGCCCGACCGTACTGTTCTTCCTGCCATCAAAACGCAGCTGCGCCACGCCTTTTTCCACCCGCGAGGCCACGCCGCGAGCGGCTACGGCGACGTACTTGCCCACATAGCCCATGAAGCTCTTGATGATGTTGAACACGGCCTTCACGAAGCCGGTGACAGCCTTGACGATGATCTGGCCGTATTTGGCCAGGCGCGCGGCAAGATAAAACAGTCCTGCGCCCTCGGCGGCCACGGTCAATACGATCGCAATAACGATATCGATCAGGATCCCGACAATAGCCGCCGAGGTCATTTTCGCCGCTTGGCCCGCGGCCTGGGTGGGCGGCAACCCCGCGACCCAGATGGACGCACAGCGCACCATCAGATAAAGCGCCGCTTCGTCGCTGGCGAGCAACATGGCCTTTTTCATCACGTCTGGCGCTTCCTTGGCCAGCTTGATCAGCTCTTCGGCACCGGCTCCCAGGTCCGCTGCGAACTTCTTGGGGTTTTGCAGGATATCCAGCGCTTTGGTAATGCCGTCCCAGACACCTTTGATGGCTTCCCAGCCGCCCTCCAGAATACCGCTGCCGATCGCCATGGCATGGGCCGCAGCGCTCTGATTCGACCATTGGGGTTTGAAGCCCGCCCATTCCTTGCGCAGGAACCCCTCAAGGTCAGCGCTCAAGCCATCATAGGACTTGAACAGGGCATCGATTTGATCTTGGGTTACCTTGTCATGGACATGGATTTTGTAGAGCTTGCCCTCTTTTCCCTGAAAGCTGCCTTTACCTTTCGCATCAAGGGTTATCGTGGATTTGGTACCGTCCTCGACAGCAATGAAGTCGACCTTGATATCGCCGATGGGAATGTCATACACCGACTCGAATTTGCTCTCGATCAGCAGCGGACCACCAGCCGGGCAACGGGCGACGAATGAGAAATCATCGTCGTTTATGCTGACCGCTTTGCTGGAGTTACCCGCCTTGATAATCCGCTCCATGCCCAGCAAGGAGGGCATATCAGCTGCTCTGCTAGCCACATCGAGGGGGGCCAGGTACCACTCTCCGATCTGCTTGCGGTACAGCGTCAGGCTGTTCTTGAACAAGTCCAGTTCTTTCTCGATATCGGCAACGCGACCCATCATCCTTGCTCCAGAGTCAGGTGGTTAAGCAGTGCTTCGTTAAGGGCTTTCGGGGCATTCGGGCGGCGCACGAAGTGGGCGACCTTGTGGCGCAGCACAGCCTCCGGGAAAGCGTCGTACAGGTCTGGGCGTTCCTCGCTCAGCCATTGCATCAGGTTGTCGATCAGGGTGGTCGGGTCTTTCTTGGCCAGTTGATCGAGCAAGGCCTTGGGCACTTCCCACCAGGGCCACTCTCTGACCCTCGGTACCGGGCGTATGCCGGTTTCCAGGGTTTGGCCGTTGATCCAGTAACGGTTGAAGACCGGTAGCACTTCACCGGCGGCGGCACCGAGGCCTTCCAAAATCGGATAAATATGCCGCCCATCCCAAAACCTGAAAAACACCTCGGCGCCGTCCGGCATCTTTACCTGGGTCAGGCTGCGCAGGTGTTCGAATACCACCGTCGGTTCGCAGTTGGAGGCGGCGAGCCAGCCCCAGTCGTCGGCGTCGGTGGTGGCGATCCAGTCGAGGAAGGGGGAGGTCGGTTTGAGTTCGGCGAGGTAGGGCATTACCGGCTGCCAGTCGGCGTAGGGCGTGCCGCTCCAGAGAGCGGTCAGGCCGCTGGCGCCCTGGGTCTGGTAGAAGTCCTTGAGCGGGTTGGCGTCGCTGGCGTTGCTGATGACCAGGTACAGGCGTTCGTCGGTTTGCAGCGGCTGCTGGGCGAGCCAGGCTTGCGGTGTCAGGCGATCAGATGGCACAGGCACCGTCCTTGCACTTTTCGCACTCTTCGCAGAAAGGCGCGTTGCGCTTGAGGGTGTTGATTTGCGCCGGGGTCAGCAGGGCGCCGGCCTTGTCGGCGTCGGCCTGCTTCAGCACGCCGGGCATCAGTGGCGCGGCGCCGGAGCCGCTGCCCGGGGCGCCGCCGGAGTTGACCTTGACCTGCGGGCCGCTGATGGTCACGCCGCCGGCGTCGAGCTTGATAAAGCTGCCGCCACCCTTGAGGGTCAGCTCGCTGCCGGCTTCCATCACGACCTTCACCCCGGCATTGAGGTGGATCTCCTGGCCGGCTTCAATGAACTGCCCGGTGCCGATCTTGATGTGCTGGTTCACGCCGACGGTGAGGTGGTCGCTGGCGCGGGCTTCGACCTTGCGGTCGGCGTGCACGGTGTGGTGTTCCTCGGCCTTGAATTCGCTGTAGCTGTTGGCCTCGACCGTGTCGTGGCGTTCGTTGCCGACGCGGATCTTCTGGTCGTGTTCGACGTTCTCGTCCCAGTCGCGCTGGGCATGCAGGAAGATCTGTTCCTGGCCCTTCTTGTCCTCGATGCGCAGCTCGTTGTAGCCGCCACCACCCGGGGAACTGAGGGTCTTGAAGGTGCTGCGGGTCTTGTTCGCCGGCAGCTCATAGGGGACGACGTTTTCCTTGTGGTACAGGCAGCCGCTGATCAAGGGCTGGTCGGGGTCGCCCTCGAGGAAGGTCACCAGCACTTCCATGCCGATCCGCGGGATGGCGATGCCGCCGTACTGCGCCCCGGCCCAGGCCGAGGACACGCGCAGCCAGCAGCTGGTCTTGTCGTCCGACTGGCCTTCGCGGTCCCAGTGGAACTGCACCTTGACCCGACCGTACTGGTCGCAGTGGATTTCTTCGCCCTTGGGCCCGGTGACCACCGCGCTCTGGCTGCCGAGGATGCGTGGTTTCGGGTGCAGCAGCGGCGGCCGGTTGGGCACGTCCCAGGGCGTGGCCTGGAAGCGGTTGCGGTAGCCCTGGTGGAAGTCGTCCTTCAAGGCTGTGGTGTCGCTGGTCACCGACTCTTCCAGCACCTGCGGCTGCTTGCCTTCGTGGACGATCTCGGTGAGCAGCCAGAGGTCGTTCCATTGGGCTTTCGGGTGCTCGCTCAGGGCCAGGAAATGCCCGCTGACCAGCAACGGCTGATCGCTTTTGCCCTCGGCCAGCCGGTAGTCGCTGCGGTGGCGTTCCAGGGCACGCTTGGCCAGGTGCTTGCCGCGCTCGCGGTCGACAAAGCGCCCGGGGTAGTCGTAATCCTCGAGGTCCGGCTTGAACTCGCTCTTGGCGTCGCTCTCCAGGGTCAGGCGCGGTTTCTCGAAGTCGTAGTCGCGGCGCGTGGTGCGGCTGGTGCGGGCTTCCAGGCGTAGGTCGAAACGCTTGATCACCGGGTCGTTGGCGACCATGCCGGAGTCTTGCTGGTAGGCCACTGGCGCCAGTTTCGGGAACACCGTCTGGTCATCGCCGAAGACGATCTTGTGGCTGTCGGCGCTGTGCTGGAAGTGGTAGTGGATACCTTCTTCCTCGCACAGGCGCTGGATGAAATGCAGGTCCGATTCGTCGTACTGCACGCAGTAGTTGCGCTCGGGATAGATCGAACCCAGCTGGAACTGGTAGGCATTGCTTTGGATGCCATGTTCTTCGAGGACCTGGCCGATGATTTTCGGCACCGTGAGGTTCTGGAAGATGCGTTGGTTGATGCGGTGCGCGAGGTAGGCCAGGTGCGGGCGCACGGTCACCGAATAGCGGGTCAGGCGCTTGCCGGAATCGCCCTGGGCGACGCGATAGATCTGCCCGTGGATGCCGGTGCCGTTCTGCGCCAACTGCAGGAAGGCCGGTTTGTGCAGCAGGCTTTCCAGGTCCAGGGTGGCCTGGGCGCTGACCAGCTCGACCTCGAAGGCAAAGGGCTGGCTGATGGCTTCCCGTCCGGTGAAGGACAGTACCTGGAGGTCGTTCGAAAGCCCCTCGATGGTCAGGCTGAAGTGAGTCTGATTGGCCGGCGCGAACATCCCTTGTTCCTCGTGCAGTACTGCCGCGTGGGTCGAGCCCGGGGCCGGGCGCCGACGAACGCAAGAAATCCCTTATGGCGTAAACAACATCGACCAGCAGAGCTGGCCGATGTTGGTGTAACGGTCGGCCGGACTTAGCCCGCGACCGGGGAACGCCAGTCGTCGGAACCGGAAGTACCGGAGACTTCGTGGGTCCAGGTGATTTTGCGGTAGGTGAAGTGCACGTCTTCCAGGTGGGTGAAGTGCGAGTTCGATGGGTCCTGGCAGTTGTGCATGTAGTCTTTGATGTCGACGATGATCGCGTCTTCCAGGGTGGTGGTGTAGTAGTGCTCCTGGGTGCCGGCAGCGGAGGTGCGGTACCACTGGATTTCGATCTTGGTCAGACGCTCACCGGAAGTCAGGGCAGCCAGCAGCAGTGGCGAAGCCTTGTCGAATACCTTGGTGATGACCACTGGTTTGTGAACGCGCTGGCCGGTTGGCTGGCCGGACTGCGGGTCACGCGGGATGATCACTTCGTGCTGGAAGCCCTGAACCATGACCTGGTCTTCGTGGCCTTCCTGGTAGGTGTTGCCAACGGAGTCAGCGGTGAAGGCACCGGCGGTGATCAGGCCTTGTTTGGTGCCGGTGATGGACATATACGCTGGTGTAGCCATGGATGCTCTCCTTGCTAAAAAATAAAGGTGCCCGGTGGGACGAATCGCCCGGTTGGGTGCCGAGGTAGATATCAAGGAGCGTGCCAGGAGCGGGAAGCACCTTATGGATCAAGGGCTTCAGGTGATTTCGGAGATCGATGACAGTATTTCCCGGGCGAAAGCCGCTGAAAGTGCGCAACTTCTTGCGCAGTGCTGTGCAAGAAGTTGCGCACTCGGCTATGAGCTACGTTCTATCAGGCTTTTGAGTATCTACTCACAGAGTTATCCACAGCCAGGTGCGCAAGAAGTTGCGCATGATGGCCATGGGCCTTGTCAGGCAGAAGTCGAGGGGCTTCCCGTGGGTATCGCTTGTGGCGCCACGCTTGTCGACTGCGACTCGCGGTAGCTGGAGGGGCTGAATACTCGGGTCAGCACCAGCATGGCCAGCACGGTCAGGATCAGTACCCACCAGGCGCTGATGAAGCTGCCGGTGAGTTCCCGCAGCCAGCCGGTCAGCCACGGCGACACAGCGTTGATCAAGAACCCTACCCCTTGCACGAAGGCCGCCAGTTGCCCGGCTTCCCGTGGGTCGCGACGGTGGTCGAGGGTGAGGATCAGGCTCAGGGCGAAGCAGGCGCCGAGGCCGAAGCCGATCAACGCCACCCACAGCTGCGGGGCCTGCAGCGGCCACAACACCAGGCCGCCGAAGCCCAGGGCCTGGGCGCTCAAGCTGATGGCGAGCAATGGCCGGCGGTCGCTCTGGCGCTGCGCCAGGGTGGGCATCAACAGCGCGGCAATGACCTGGAAGATGGTCATGAACGCCAGCAGCGAGCCGCTCTGGGGCGCGCTCCAGCCCAGTTGCAGGTAATAGGCCGGCAGCCAGGCGACCATGCTCATGTAGCCGCAGTTGATCAGGCCGAAATACAGCGCCAGCAACCAGGCCCGACGGTTGCGCCACAGGCTGATGGAGGGCGCGTTGAGGCGCAACCCCGGCCCGGCGAAAGGCAGCAGCCACCACAACAGCAGGGCCGCCAGCGCCGGTAGCAACCACACGCCGAGCCCGGCCTGCCAATGGGCGAAATGCGTGGCGACATGCGGGCTGAGCAGCGCCGCGAGGCCGCCACCGCCCATCAGCGAAGCCGAATAAATGCCCATGGCCAAGGCCACCCGCTGCTGGAACTGGCGCTTGATCAGCGCCGGTACCAGCGCCTGGATCAAGGCCACGCCGGCACCGCCGAGCAGGGCGGTGGCGAGCAGCGCACTGGCCTGGTCGCAGAGCAAGCGCGCCAGGCAGGCGCAGAGGATCATCAACAGGCCGAGGGCGACGCCACGCCGTTCTCCCAGGCGGGCTTCCAGGCGCACCCCGAGCAAGGCCACCAGGCCCATGCAGACCACCGGCAGGCTGGTGAGCCAGGCACTGCTCTGGAAGCTCATGCCGGTGGCGCCACGAATCTCCATCAGCAGCGGGCTGATGGAACTGATGATCGGCCGCAGGTTGAGCCCCAGGGCGATCAACAGGGCCCAGCCGCCGAGGCGACGCAGGCGCGACTCAGCGAGCGGCATGGCGGGCCTGCCAGTCGCGGTAGATCGCGTTCATCGCCGCTTGTGGCAGGTGCTGCACCGGCAAGCGCTGGGCCGCCAGGGGCTGGGCCAGTTGTTCATAGATCGCCGCCGTGGACAGGCCGAAGGGCGCGGCGCTGGCGTTGTCTGCGGCGAACACCGCGCGCGCCACACCGCACAGGTACATGGCGCTCAGGCACATGGGGCAGGGCTGGCCGCTGGCATAGATCACGCAGCCGTCCAGGCGCGGGCCGAGCCGCTGGCTGGCAACCCGGATGGCCAACAGTTCGGCGTGGGCGGTGGGGTCCTGGCTCAGGTGGATCTGATTGACCGTCTCGGCCAGCACCTGGCCGTCGCGCACCAGCACCGCGCCAAACGGCCGGCCGCCGGCCGCGACGTTTTGCCGGGCCAGTTCGACGGCGCGTTGCAGGTAATCCTGATCGTCTTTCATGGAGGCTCCTTAAGGCACAAATCAGGACGCGCCGGCGTCCCGCAGCAGTTTGGCGATGGTGGTCTGGCCGCGTTTTTCCGCCTGTTGCAGAGGGCTCAGGCCAGCGTTGTCCGGCAGGTTCAGGTCGGCGCCGGCGGCGATCAACTGGGCGACAATCTGTTGGTGTGCCGGGCCGCCATCGGCCAGCACTATGGCTTCCATCAGACAGGTCCAGCCCAGGCGATTGACGTGGTCGAGGTCGATACCGGCCTCGATCAGCAGGCGCACGGTGTCGACATGCCCACGTTCGCAGGCCGGGATCAGCGCGGTGCCGCCGTAGCGGTTGGTGCTTTTCAGGTCGGCGCCGTGGGCCAGGGTCAGTTGCAGGATCGCGGTGTGCCCACTGGCGCCGGCCAGCAGGTAGGGGCTGTCGTGGATCAGGTTCTTCTGGTTGACGTCGGCGCCGGCCTCGATCAGCGCCCGGGCGATCTCGACCTGGTTGGCGGCGGTGGCCAGCAGCAACGGGCTGCTACCGTCCAGGCCCCGCACGTTGACGTCCACGCCTTGCCGGAGCAGCGCCTGGACCTTGGCCAACTGCCCGTCGCGGACCGCTTCGAGCAGCTGGTTATCCTTTGCCATCACCACCCCCACCATGAACAGACAGATCGCCAGGACAGCGTGTTTGCAAGACAGGTAACGCATGGCGTCAGGCTCCCTGCGCAGTCAATGAACGCCGAGTATGGTCAGGCCCTGATGTATTCTGAAATTAAATATAACCATGCCAATCAGTGGCATTCAGAATGGTGCTGCCATGTTCGATCCTGTGCTGCTGCGCAGTTTTGTCGCTGTCGTCGACTGCGCCAACTTCACCCGCGCCGCCGAGCGCCTGCACCTCACCCAGTCCACCGTCAGCCAGCAGGTGCGGCGGCTGGAGGAGAGCCTGGACTGCCAGTTGCTCGACCGTGACCAGCGCCGGGTGGTGGCCACCGCCGAGGGCGAGCGTCTGCTGGGCTATGCGCGGCGCATCCTGGCCCTCAACGAAGAGGCCAGCGATGTCTTGCTGCACCAGCAGAGCGAAGGCGTGCTGCGCCTCGGGGTGCCGGAAGACTTCGCCGCCGAACGGTTGATGCCGTTGTTGTCGCGCTTCGGCCAGGACCATCCCGGCGTGCGCCTGGAGGTCACCAGCGGGCTGGGCCCGGAATTGACCCGGCTCTATCGACGCGGCGAATTCGACCTGTTGCTGGTCAAGCAGATGGGCGCCAGCGACGACTGCCTGGCGTCCTGGCCGGAACCCCTGTGCTGGGTCGACAGCCGCGCCACCCCGGCCTTGGGCCGCGATCCGTTGCCGCTGGTGGCCTTCCCGGTGGGTGGGCTGTATCGCCATGAAATGCTCCACCACCTTGAAGTCGGCGGCTGGCGCTGGCGCATCGGTTACTCCAGCGCCAGCCTGGCCAGCGTCTGCTCGGCGGTGGCCGCAGGCTTGGGCATCAGCCTGTTGCCGGTGCGGGTGGTGGCTGCCGGGCACCGCATGCTCGATGGCGCCAGCGGCTTGCCGGACATCCAGGGCGTGCGCCTGGCGCTGTATGGCCGCAGCGGTTTGAGCCGCGCTGGAAAGGCCTTGGAAAGCCAGCTGTTGGAGCTGTGCGAGAGCCAGGCGCTGAAGGTCTGAACAACCCTGTCCCGAGTTCGCTTGAGCAGGCGCGCGTTACCGGGTGCGCCTAGCCCTTTGATCGACGTTCGGTCGGTCTCTTTTATTTCGCCACTGCTGTCGCTTCGCCCCGGTTTTGCCGTGGCGATGCAATGCCTTTGGCGAATATTTTTAATGCTCGCAAAGCATGGATTTTTGACTCCTTCCCTGCAGCCCTTGATCCGCGCGGCCTGGCGCGAAATGACGGCTTTAAATATGCAATTTTGATCTATCCATAACTTTAAAGATTACTTTCGGAGATAAGTGTCTGGCGCCAATCATTCAGCCCTCGACGCTGCTCCGGGGGAGTTCGCAGGTGTGGGTCGGGTTATTCGCAAAAGACTGTAGGGAGTTAATCAATGGGCAATGTCCAGACCGCCGCCAGTGCACACGAGGTGCTGTGGCGTCAGGCACCGAGCGGCGATTTGGTCGACCTCGGCCGGCCGCACCGCTTGCCGTTGGGCCAGTTGCGTCTGCAGAAGGCACCCAAGGCCGGGCTGCGGCGGCGCGAAGCGATTGCCCTCGGGGTGATTGCCCTGCTGTTGCACGGTGCGGTGATCTACTGGATCAGCCAGAAGCCGACCCCGGTATTGCCGATCGTGCCGCCGGAAATTCCACCGATGACCATCGAATTTTCCCGGCCGGCGCCGCCGGTGGTCGAACCGCCGCCACCGCAACCGGTACAGCCGGTGGTGGAGCCACCGCCGCCGGTGGAGGACGAACTGGCGGTCAAGCCGCCACCGCCCAAGCCGATTCCCAAGCCCAAGCCGAAACCGGTCCCCAAGCCTGAGCCCAAGCCGGCGCCGAAACCGGTCCAGCAACAGCCCGCGCCGCCACAACCGGCCGCGCCTGTCGCCGCTCCGGCACCGCCCGCGCCACCGGCCCCGGCGCCTGTGACCCCGGCTTCGGCGAACGCCGCGTACTTGAAGAACCCGGCACCGGAATATCCGTCGCTGGCCCAGCGTCGCGGTTGGGAAGGCACGGTGCTGTTGCGGGTGCATGTACTGGCCAGTGGCAAGCCCGGCGAGATCCAGATCCAGAAAAGCAGCGGTCGCCAGCAACTCGACGACGCAGCGTTATCGGCAGTCAAGCGCTGGAGCTTCGTGCCGGCCAAGCAGGGTGATGTCGCCCAGGACGGCTGGGTCAGCGTGCCCATCGATTTCAAGATTCATTGAGCCTGCGCCAGGCGCTATCGCGAGCACGCTCGCTCTTACAAGGGTTATACAGAGGGACACATCATGAGTTTATTGGCATCTCCACTCGAATCCATCGAAAGCGCGGTGATCTGGCTGCTGGTGGTGTTTTCCGTGGCCACCTGGGGCCTGGCCCTGCTCAAGGGCGCGCAGTTCGCCCGCCTCAAGGCCCAGGATCGCAAGTTCCACAAACAGTTCTGGGCCGCCTCCAGCCTCGACTCGGCGGCCGAACTCAGCGAAACCCAGCCCGGCGCCGCCGCTCGCGTGGCCCAGGCCGGTTATGCGGCGATCCAGGTCGGCGACACCGCGCACGCGGCGGACCTGAGCCAGGCGATCAATCATCAGGACCGCCTGGAGCGCGCCTTGCGCCAGCAGATCGTCCGTGAGCGGCGTTCGCTGGAAACCGGCCTGGCGGTGGTCGCCAGTATCGGCAGCACCTCGCCCTTCATCGGCCTGTTCGGCACCGTGTGGGGGATCATGGAAGCCTTGAAAGGCATCAGCGCGGCGGGCTCGGCGAGCCTGGAAACCGTGGCCGGGCCGATCGGTGCGGCACTGGTCGCCACCGGCGTGGGGATCGCCGTCGCGGTACCGGCGGTGCTGGTTTACAACTACTTCCTGCGGCGCCTGAAGCTGACCGCCGCCGACCTGGATGACTTCGCCCATGACTTCTACAGCCTGGCGCAGAAGAGTTCGTTCCGCGTGCTGATCCACCCGACCGCGCACAAGGCCGCGGCCCAGGGCAGCGCACAGAAAGTGAAGGAGGCGTCCTGACATGGCCTTCTCGACCCAGGACAGCGATGAGGTACTGAGCGAGATCAACGTCACGCCGCTGGTGGACGTGATGCTGGTACTGCTGGTGGTGTTCATCGTCACCGCGCCGCTGCTGACCAACGCGATTCCGATCAACCTGCCCAAGACCGAGGCTGTGGCCCCGGTGGAGCAGAAGGACCCGCTGGTGGTGAGCATCGACGGCGCCGGCAAACTCTTTATCAACAAGGACGAGATCCAGCCGGACCTTTTGGAAACCAATCTTCAGGCGGCCAAGGCCAAGGACCCGGAAGTGCGCGTGCAGTTGCAGGCGGACGACGGCGTCAACTACGGCGAAGTGGCCCGTGCCATGGCCTCCATCGAGCGTGCCGGTATCACCAAGCTGTCGGTGATCACCGCGCGCTGACCCAGTGTTGTAAGCCACGACTTTTCAGGCCGTCTCCTTGGCAGGGTGCGGCCTTTTTTTTGCCTGCGATTTAGCTCAGGGCGCTGGCCTGGACGGACGCCATCGCGAGCAAGCTCGCAACTACAGGATCGTGGTGCTCGCCGGCTTTAGTAGGAGCAGCCGGTCGACGCTCGATTGCTCGCGATGCAGACACTGCGGTTTGCCGGCCTGAACGCCAGCGTTCGTACAGCATCGGTACAGGCGACGTTTGATATTCTTTATGGGTCTTAATAAATAGCTTCTTATTCCTTAACGAATATAACTCTCGTCCCTATACTCGATCGGGAACAGACACGCAGGAGAGCTCCCCCATGCGCAACGAATCAATTCGCTACCTGATTGTGCCGGGCTGGCAAGGATCGCCAGAAGATCATTGGCAAAGCCACTGGCAGAACA
>Ga0055530_10000557_pt1 | contig 32359 bp, 40 predicted proteins | sample Araplavi_mTSA_r2_FD_55009 | JGI IMG/M metagenome (GOLD analysis project Ga0055530, IMG submission 55009) | Arabidopsis root microbial communities from North Carolina, USA - plate scrape MF_Cvi_mTSA_r2 | ecosystem: Host-associated > Plants > Roots > Endosphere | place: USA: North Carolina... | reverse complement strand
CCATCGATGTCAGCGAAGATGACGGCACTCTTTGTACGTCTACGCCGTGCCAGCTTATAGATCTGTTCGGCTTGCAGGAAAAATCCTCGCCGGTTGTACAGACCCGTCAGAACGTCGGTCAGCGACAGCATCCTCATTTCGCTCACCGCCTCGTCCCTTTGCTTCAATTCTTCGGCATGGTTCACCGACGTGTCGGCGATTTCCTGGCGCTGTTCGCGCAGAAGCCGCTCAAGTGAAGTGTGCGACTCAATTTTGCCCAGCGCTGCCCCAGCCAACTGCAAAATGTATGAGAGAGTGCGCTTGTATGCCTCCTGCATCGCTGTATCGACGTCGTGATTCCAGCTGACTGCGAGGACCACCGCAGCGGCGTGCGCCGGCACAGCTAGCAGCAGCCTGCGCGGCCCTCCGTATTCAAGCTGGTCTTCGCTATTGGACTGGGCGTCCGCAGCGACTACCGCGTCGGCGGTCATGCGCGCGGCGGCGCGGTACAGCGGATGGTCCGTGCCGGCCGAATGCGCAATACCGTGGCTGTCGAACTCGACGAGATCCATCCGATCGCTGCGCAGGAGTAGTAAGGCCGAGTCGAATCGGACCATTTCCGCCAACGCGCGGCCGATCAGTGCCAACGAACCCTGCGCCTCATCGGTCTGGAGCAGATCACGCGCAAGCGTCAACAATATGCGCAACTGGGCCGGTCCTAGCTGCCGCGTTTCCACCCGATGCTTTCTCATATTGCGTCGCCCTTCATGCTATTCCTCCCCCGAGTCTTGCGTCGGCGGCCGGGAGGATGGCGTGATAGCCTCAGAGACCAGCTGATCGGTACTAGGGACTCGGCGCAATAAAGGCCTGTCGAGCACTCGCTCAATCACGCCTGAGGGAACACGTCTGTACTCCATGTACTTCTGCGCCAGCGCGCGGTTGCGCACCGACTGGATGTTGACGCCGCGAGCCACCGCTTTCGCGGCACCAGTGTCAGAGCGTCTTTGGCGTTCGTTCATGAATGTTCCAATTCAAACATTTCCACGATTCCTCTGTTGATTTGTGGCCTGCACTGAGTGTAGGCCTAATCCCGCCCATGCGTCGCTCTTCTTTCTGTTCCGGCTCCCAATATGAAATCCCAATGGCCCGAGCATGCAGGACATGCTAATGTCGCAGTTTGAAAATCTGCTGATATGCGAGGAAATCATGGATACCAGTAGCGCTGATACCTGCCGTGAGATGTGGAATGTTCTAGCGTTCGCGAGCACAGCGAGACATGTCAGCGCCGCCAAGCGAAAAGCTGCGAATGGGCGTACACTGAATTCACCGCTTTCGTGGCAATTTGGCTGATGCGGGCGCTGCAGTAACAGCGACGACGCAGCAAGCGTGTTGGCATGACAACTTATCACTACTATCGACGTGCGGCAGGCTCGTTTGGTTCTGGGCCAGGCTCGATCCGGTTCAATGGGCGTAACTACCTGTATCGTGGCTACGCGTACGAGAACTTTATCGACGCCTACAATTACGCGCAGCTCATGCTCATTCACCCTTCCAGTGCGCCGCCGTCAACACAGGCTGTACCCACGAAGCGAGTTTCGTCGCCTTCGGCCGGCGATCTTCTACTGATGCAGCAGTTCGGTATCGTATTTATTGCAGGACATTATTTCTATGGTACTTATCGCTACGATTGCCTGGGCGACGCCTGCGCCTTCGCCCGCCATGCACCTGGACACGACATTTGCCAACACAACCTGCAGATCGCGCATGCCGCGCATCATTTGAATCTACTTCAGGCGCGCCACATGGTCGACGGGAAAGGAAAAACCCTGAAGATTCGCCCCGCGGGGCGCATTGGGCACTACGACATCTTTCCCGAAAATGCCCCGACGTCCCTCCTGTTCAAACGCAGCCTGCTGCGCAAATGAGCAGACTCCAGACGGATTTCTCCCAGGTACAGCGCAACACCGCTACGCCTTGCCCAATTTCTCGTTAGCATCCGGCTTTTTCAACATGCGTCGCCTCGAAATGTGCGGAGTCCATGACACGATTCGTGTAACCTAAATTTCCAGCCCATTAAGCCATTTCCTCTCTCTAGCCCGTCGCGAAGGAGTCGCGATGACGCAAGGAGAGACCCATGAATCACATCAAAGCCCGGGTGCTGCTGGTCGACGACAACAAGGATGCCGTCGGCATGGTTTCCCAGTTCCTGAGTCTCCATCACATCGACCACAGGGTCGCCTATGACAGCGCTTCAGCGGTTGCCTTGCTGGCCAACTGGCCTGCGGATATCGTGTTCCTCGACATCCGAATGCCTGACATGGACGGCTATGAAACCGCGATTGCCATGCATGCCATTCCCCAATGCGCTGAACTTCCCATCTTTGCATGGACCGGTTGGGATGGCCCCGGTAGTCGAGAAGCCATGGCACACGCCCACATGGTATCCCGCCTGACGAAGCCCGTAGCCTTGGAAGAATTGCTGGCGTTGGTATCGGGCTTTGGCAGCAGAGACTCGACCTAGTAGAAATCGCATGCTGCCTCCACCTGGCGCTCGGCTTTCGCCCGCAAGCAGCGTTACGCCCCCCCTCTTCGCGCGATCGGTAACACCGGCAGGCCCGGAACACAGCGCTATCGCACTTTGCATTAACCAGTGCTGCGCCCTGCCAACCTGGTCACTGAACGCGGGGAGGATCTCAAGCAGGCATTTCGATCCCGAGCGCATCATCGATGCGCTCCTTCGCACGATGCAGGCCAAGCACACTCGCCGAGCGCATGGTCCAAGCAATCACTGTAACCTGGTATCGCGTCGGGATTGGATCACCGGCTTTCCTAATGCTCAATCGGCAGTACCATTTTGCGCTAGGCTTACCCAAAGTCGCCCTGAAGGTCGAACAGTCAATTTCGTAACCACGATAGCGTTGCATATCCGGCTCCTTCGTGACGTCGCGCCCCATTGCTGTGGGACTTCTGGCGCCCGTCGAACGCCACGCTCACACTATCGAGCACCTGCCCCGTGCATCTCAGCGCAGCCGCCACGCGACTGCCACATGGGCTGAATGCATCCATCACGGCACATGATGTACGCCAGGCCAGCGTGCCTTGGAATCGCTCCTTGGAGGCTGGAACACTGCGGGGTCCATCCCACCAAGACATCGCCAGGCCGGCGCCAGCCGGCGTAAAACATCGCATCAGCGTGTGGCCGCACCGGAGGGCGGCCGGGGCTTCGCACCTGAGTGTTCCTGCATTTCAGCCTGCCTGCGTTCACGCGTATTGCGGACCTTTAACCGTTTTTCCCACCAGCCGTAGTCTGACAAGTTTTCCCTTGCCAGGTCCACGCACCGCTCGTAGTCGGTGGAAAGCCTGCTGCATGGAGGGACCGGTGGCTCAATGCCCTGGGCGATGCAATAGCGTACCGCGTCCTCCAGATCTCCCTCATTGAGCAATTCCCGGCACGCCGTCGAGTGAATCAATGCAAGATTCATGTTCCTATCCATAACTCGCCAAATGCCGGGCAAAGCGCTGTAGCGGGCGCGGTCCGGAGCGCTCCGCATCCACGCACCAGGTTTGCAGGACTGTCAGGAGTTCTTCCTGCGTTGCCGGCGAACGTTCCCATAACTTCTCAAGCGCTTGCCGCGCCACATGCATGGTGTTGAGTCGTGCACTGTGTACGACCACCAATTCCAGCTCCACCATTTGGGTTCCCGTGAGCCGGCAAGGTGCGCGCCGCAGCAAGCGCTTCGTCTGGACCAATGCCGCGTGGGGGATCAGCTGCGCCAGTTCCATGCGTTCAGCCCGGAACACGTCCAAAGTCAGGACTGTCAGCTCGCGCATCAGTACCGCACGATTGCCCAGGACCAGCTTCAAGGTCACCGGAGTCGGCACGAACTGCCCCGCGCATCGCCTCAAGCGCTCTGGTGGCCGGCGCAACGTTGCCAGGCGCAACCACCGCAACAGGCTTATATAGGCCCAGCCGATATCGAGTTCGAATCAGCGAACCGAGAATTTTGCGGAGGTCGGAAACGTGTGATGGTTGTTGTGAAGCTCCTCTCCGCCAATCAGCAGGCCAAACGGAACGATGTTGGTGGCTGCTTCCTTGCAGTCATAATTGCGGTAGCCGGTATAGTGCCCCAACCCATTGACCACACCGGCAGCCAGGAACGGAATCCACATCATCTGACAGGCCCACAGCGTCAGGCCCAGCGCGCCAAACAAGACCAGTTCGATCAGCAGGAGCAAGCCCACCCCTTGCCACGTATAGTGGCCATAAATCCGTCGTTCCAGCCAGTCGGCCGGTCCGCCGCCGCCATAGCGCTCCGCCAGCGCCGGGTCACTGGTCGCGTCCCGGTACAGTTCGGCGCCGCGCCACAGCACCTGGTTGATCCCGACCACCACTGGGCTGTGCGGGTCCTTCTCGGTTTCACAATGGGCGTGATGGCAGCGATGCACCGCCACCCACTCCCGCGTCACCATCCCCGTCGTCAGCCATAGCCAGAAGCGGAAGCAATGGGCCACGGCCGGGTGCAATGTCAGGGCGCGATGCGTCTGGCACCGGTGCAGGTAGACCGTCACCGCGACGATCGTCACGTGCGTCGTCACCAGCCCGACCAGCAGGACCTTCCACCAGCTCTACGCGAGCAATCCTTCAGTCATCCATTGCAGATACGGTTCCATACCGGCGCTCCTTGTCGACCATGCGCTTACAAGTTCGGGTGTTCAGCAGCAAATGCGACCGCATCACACAATTGGCCGTAGCGATAGCCGCCATAGAGGAAATGGCCCTCAACATAGGCGATACCATGCAGTCGCATGACACCTTCATCGTCTTCTGTCGGGCGATACGCGGACATCCAGTTCGGCACAAACATGTCGTCATGCGCGAAGCCTGCCTTGGCATGTTCGGCGATTGCGTAACGTAGCGCATCCAGGAAGACATCGTAATGGTGCTGTCGAAAAGCGTATCGTTTCCCATCAAAGGAAATCTCAAATCGCGCTGCCAGAGCTTCATCGGATTCTTCGCATTTCCCGTTATTCGGTGAGGTGTTCATGATCTTTCTCCCACTGCAATCCGTACTCCCATTCATCGCCAGGATCTGACGCCGGGCCTTGGACATCGCATCGGTGTTGGCATCCTCGCGAGACCAAAATGCGTCCTCAGGAAAAACAATCGATCGCGTCATCTTGTCTGGCCACTGAAGGCTATTGCAACCTGCGATGGGGGGCATATGTTTGAGGATGGCGGTTGACGCGAATTTCAGCGAGCCATCCTGGCACCTGAATTCTGCGCACCGCAGCAGGATCTTCCATCCCTGGAACCACGATGTTGAATGTTGTTGCACGACGCACTCCTTCGCTCGCGTTCAGGATCAGACGCGGAAAGACGGCAACAACGAGCAGGCCCACCTTTCCGGTTGGGCACGACAACAGCGTGCCAGTCACAGGCAGAACACCACTTCAAGACGATGAGGGGCTTTGACGCGATTGCGCTGTCACGCTGCAATGCAGAGGAAGACCGGCACAAACTGGTAGTGTTGGCTGGGTATCTGCAACCCACTATACGCGCACCAACGGCATTTACCTAATGCTTTCCGTCCTATCCGTACACACATGCAGATTGATCATTACCCCAGCGGCCAACCGCTCTGGTTCGCACCAACGCAGCGACCACGGACCGCTCCCTTAAGACGTCCAGTGCTTCATGGCTTCTGCCTCGCGGGCAGCGGTGCGTTCCTCACGTGCGGTGATCGGATCGCCCTCGTTGTCGACCAGGCCGGCAGCACGTTCTGCGTCAGCATGTGCGCCTTCCGCTTCGGCTCGCCCAGCTGGATTCTCGCTGGCGGGAGGCTCCAGCATGTCGTGCACCATGGCACGCAGTTCTTCCACGTCCAGCGGCAAACCACGCCTTTTCCGTTGCAGAATGTAGTGTTGAATTTCAGATTCCTGTTCGGCACTCAGAGGCAGGCCGCGGAAGGAGAATTCCGGTCTAGAGTCTTTCATGACGGTTCTCCTGATTGGTGACTCACACTGAGTGTACGCCTAAACCAGCGCACGCGTCGGTCTCTTGGAGATGCGCGTCGATCCACGCGCGCCCCCATGCCTTGGCAAACGACACCGCGTCTGCCGCCGCCTTCGCAACCCAAAGGTCATGGAATGCGTACTCGTCCAATGCCGCACCAGACTCGTGCGTGATGATGACCTGCGCAACGAAACACGCGTTACCCTCTTTGACGGGTGCGCAGTCCAGGAAGAAACCCTTGTACCGCATCGCGTTGGTAATGGCCATCATCTATCTCCGGCGCAGCGACCTTGCTATCGCTCCTATGTTATTCCCAAACGTCTGAAGATGTCGGGCCACGAAAGCATACATAGCTGCGGCCGATAGGGCTCTGTCATCACGGAGCACACCTCCTGCTCCTACCGTCCCCACCATGCAAACGATGTTTCATCAGGCACGTTTGCCGGCAATCCTCCGATCAGGCATTGGGTTGGGAATGGCGTGGCGCTCACGCGTTTGCCATAGCGGGCGCGCGAATACCTCGGTGACCAAAGGCAGCGGTAGCCCGGCCAGATGCGCCGAATTGTAGGCAAACCTCTCACCAAACGCGGCCCGGGCAGCTAAGGCTGACGACATTTTTGCCGCAATGGCGAGATCGATTCGGCGTGTCATCCTAGCAATCTACACCCTTCGACGCGTTCTCGTTGCCCAGCAGTCGCGCATTTCCGACAATTTCCGGTCACGCTCAGCAAGTTTGCAATGGATCCGTGCCGTGACACAGTGCTTCGTCATGTCCAGGTCCGCACGTCCCCGGTCGCTGGCCGATGCGGCTTGCGCGATCCAGTGCCCTCTACATCGCGCCTCTCGAGCGTAACAGGCTGCGTTGACAGCATGGGATTGTCTCAATTGAAGATCGCGGCTAGGCGCCCCCCGGCGCGGACGGCGCCGCGCTATGTTTAACTTTCCATGCAGGTCTTGCCGCCAGGCCCGCCGTTCACCGATTCAGGCGCAGGCGGTGTTCGCTCCATACGGGCATCGACATTCTGACGTTGGCGCAAACATCGGGCACGCCGCACCACGAGCAGCATTGCGTGATCCGGCACACGCTGACGGCAGCGCGGACCGCTTGCGACTGGCAGCAATATGAAATGCCAATCGCTCGAGCATTCGCAGTGTGCTAGCCTGACAGGTTCGCGGTGCGGATCCCTGTTGAACTTCGGATGGCGTTTGCTCAAAGGTCGACTTGGGCTCATGGCTAACACCTTCCAGATCAGTGCTGCATTCCCATACACAGGGAGGGGTATCATGAAGACCATCTATTCTGACCGAAGGTACGACGTCCAGCAGTTTCGCAATTTGGACCATGCAATCGACCTGGTACGCACCCACGGCTGGCGCTATGCTGTCGAATATCTACGGAACCAACGGGTCGACGAGTCGACGTTACAGCGCGTACTCTTCGGCGAATGGCGCAGCCGTCGCGCCTCGGCCAACCATCTGATCATCGCCCAACAATTGCGCACTCGTCAATACTGAACGACAGGATCTGTCCGCACGCACCGGACTGCAATTGCGGCAGCGAACGGTGCCGCGCCCCGACGGGCAGCTCATTTGTCTGGATGCCGCTCGTACCAGGTCATTAACGGCTGCACCGTGATCCCATGCACCAGAATCGAGGCAACCACAGTACCTAATGTCAAACTCACCAACTCTGACGCGAACCCCTTGGCGACGCCGTGATTCAAGGCAAACACCAGGTAATAGATTGAACCGATCCCTCGAATGCCGAGCCACCCCACAAGTACCTGCTTATACAGAGGTACGCCAGCACCTGCCATTCCGAGCACGACCGACGCCGGGCGCACCACCAAGAACACCAGGGGTACAAACCACCACAGGCTGCTGAGGCTTCCTATTGCGGGTAACATCGCACCAATCATCATGACCATGCCGAGTTCGGCGATCCGTTCCAGCTGTTCATTGAATCCGAGAACGGCCCGTGCCATGACACCACTGGCGTGATGTGAATGGGTCGCGGGATCTTCAGCTTCTTGCTCGTGCGCAGCAGCCACCCGGGGCAACGGCCTCGTTCCTGCCAACGGAAAGTTGCGTACGCGGCGCAGCGCCAGGCCGGCAAAGAACACCGATAAGAAGCCTGACGCCAGGCAGCTTTGGGCAGCACCAAATGAGACAGCGATCACGCCAAGCGAGAGAAACTCATCCATGCCAACGGCGCTGTGGTGCCTCGTGCGCAAATGAATCACCAGCTTCCCCAGGAATGCACCGATTAACGTCCCCATCAACATGCCGCCAATCGTCGACCACACGACATCCACCAGCCACCATGACCATGCACGCTCACCCAGGTCATGTAGTCGCATCACCCCTAGCCCCAACAATACCATGGGAAACGCCGTACCATCATTGAGCGCACCTTCCCCGGCCAGGCTAAAACGCACGGCATCATGCTCAGACCCTGGTCTTGACTGAATCGCCGAGGCCAATACCGGGTCGGTGGGTGCCAGAATCCCGCCAAGCAAAATTGCCACGCCAGTTGGCAAGCCGATAGCAACTACGCCAATGGCGGCGATCGCCCCCACCGTGACTGCCATCGACAGAAAGGCCAGGCGGTACGGCCCGATCCATCGCCGATCAAGCATCGGCACTTCAAGCTTCAAGCCAACCGAAAACAAGGAGATGAGCAGCGCGGCCTCAGCGACTAATTCCAGCGAGGGCGCTTGCGCAATGGGTTCGAGGTGCAAGACGCCAAAGCCATACGGGCTGAGTACAATGCCAAGCCCCAGGTAGATCATCGCGCCACTGAGTGGCAAACGCGTCACCAGCGTTCCGATCAACATCATCACGATCAATATCAGTCCGCCCACCAACACCCACGTTGCGATCGACATCGACACCCTCCATCAGGCGCGCACGTTGCGCGAAGATTTTTCCGTCTATCTTTCGCCGCCATCTTTACACGTCATCATTCGCGTGCAGCAGCCAGGTACCTGCAAACAGATCGGCGCGCGCGTCCGCAGTATTCATGGCGCACACTTGACACCACACCCGTGGCGCCAATCGCGCGCGTCGCCGGCGAATGACGGGAGGCGCGAAACATGACGGTCGCACCGCATCCTGTACCACTATACGCTCCAGCGAAGCAATGCACGGCGCGTCCTATCGCTGCAATGAGGGGGGCAAGGCCCGACGCACCTGTGTTCGTCGCTGCCTGGATCGGTGCGTGCGCGGGAACACCTCTTTCCCCCGCCTCACCTATAATGAATTGAGGGCAAGGCATTGGTACCTTGTGGATGATGTACCCCATGGCACACCGTCCCCTGAGACACCACTCTTTGCTTACACGCTGTGACCGCTGCGCCTTGGGTTAGGTGGAATCGATGGAACGCATGCTCGAATGGAAGGCATCCTATTGTCGGTCAGATGGCAGCACCGGCTTAGTCTACATGGCATTGCCCAGTGAACCACTGTGTGCTGACCTGGTGGACGCCATCCTTCAAAGGGATACGGGTCACGCATACTTACAGGTGGATGCGTATCCAGTGGCCGATCGATCTGCACATGCGATGGCATTCATTGAACTGAATCACATCACGAGTATGCATGTGAAGTCACTTGATGATGAACTCGATGCGACGTCGGACGCCTAGTTCGCCGCCCCCGGCGGCATCTAGCTATATGTCGTCACCATAATCCATAAGCGACAACGATTTCGCAGTCAGGTCACATATTCCATCCCGTCCGGACTCGGTGCAAAGCAGGACGCTGGCGTGCCGCATTCTATACTCTGAAGCCATTGGACGGAACGCATTGCACGCTGCCGGACGACAGTTGCCTTTGGTCGGCATATCGTGGCGGCATCGACGCCGTACCGGCACAGAAAATGGTCCAGCCGCATGAGCAAACCCATCGACACCGTTCCAGCCTGGCACTTATTTTTCTCACTTTTTCCAGCCAGTTCGTTACGCAAAATGGAGGCTGCCAATTCGCCCAGGCTCTCCCATAGCTAGACTGCATCGCTGCAACAATCCTTGCGCGTCACGCTACGATGAGGTGACCGCCTCGCGCCCATCGGTGCGCCAACCGTCCGGTGCAACTTCCCGTCGGTGCAGCGGCGTTTAGGCCTATACTGAATTTACAGGATCATCATAGGAGGTGGTATGCAATTAATCGAAGCGGAAGACCTTGCCGAATTTCAGAGGATTTTGCGCCACCATCGCCTGATTCGTGCAGACTTTTCTCTCAGCGCGACGGACACAACCGATCCCAAGACCGATGAAGTGGCGGGATTGCAGGGCGAATTGACTGTGCGGCGCAAATCGACGGGCCAGACCAAACAATATCTGATCAGTGACAGCACCTCATGGCTCGACCTGTTCCGCAATGATATCCAGGGTGGCGCCTTTGTTGGCCAAGACCGCCTGCAAGTGCGTCAACCGATTAGCCAGACGCCGAACACCACCCATTGATCGCACGCTGTCCCCGAACAGCAGCCATTGACTGTGCCCGTGCAGCGCGCCCTTTTTAGCACCGCGGTGGCAAGAGCGCTCCGCGTCTTTGTCACGCATAATCGCAAAGTAATAACCGGTCGTTGTGCGATACTTCACAGATACGGGGGGCGCGCAATGAACGAGAAACCTGAGATCACGCGGCGTGAGGACGTCTGGAGCGCCGCAATTGTGCAATACGGGATCGCCCTGAGCTCGATCGTAGGGATTGCCAGCGCTCAGCGCTATTTAGTGTCGCGCTGCATTCCCCTGCGCGTCATCGAGCGCGTTCTTTGCGCCCCATCGATGTGCGCCGCGCACCGACACGCGCCAAGGCCCATTCCGAGTAGCGCGCCACGTCGGGACCACCTGGTCTTGCCGCCCAGGCGGCAAGACGTCCTCGACAGATGGCTGGACTAGTGTGGCGCCCTTCCCCGTTGCCGCTTATGCCGATACATTTCTTCATCCGCACGTACCAGGTATTCCGCGAGCGTTTCCTCGCTGTGAGTATCGCAATTGATCACGCCAATGCTCATCGACATAGTGATGCCCCCTTTCCTGCCCGCATTGAACTGGGCAATCTTCTCTCTGATGCGCTCAACGATGACGCGCGGCGTCGCGTTGTCAAACGTAAATGCCGCAAATTCGTCGCCGCCAACCCGCCCCACGACGTCCGCGTGCCGGAACACGCTATTGAAAGTATGGGCTGCATCGCGAATCAGCGCATCGCCGGCGGCATGCCCCTGTTGATCATTGATCAGCTTTAATCCATCCACATCCGCAAAGATTACTGCGCACGCCAGTTCCTGACGGCGGGCAATCAACAGGCATTGCTCCGATTTGGTGAGGAATCCCCGCCGATTCTGTAGGCCGGTCAACTCATCTTGGGCTGCCAGTTCACGCGCTTCGACTTTTTCATGCTCGCTGACACGAAGCTCCTCCATGTGGCGCGATTGCGTCACAGCAAAGGCATGGAAGTGCTCATTCACCTCTTTTTCCCGGTGCAACTGGTCCAGGAGGCTGTTGAGACGGACACCGGCCAATTCTGCAACGCGAGGCAGAAATGCGAGCGCATGCTCCTGCACCGACGGCTCCGGCGGCACCTGCCAGCTCAGTGCAATGTAGCCTCCGTTCACGTCATGGGAGAATGGGGCCGCCACGTGACTTCCATTATCCAGCGTAAATGCTTGCAAAGGCAGTCTATGCATGCCGCTTCCCACCAGCTTGCGTACTTCACTACACATGCGATGATTCAGTTCAAGGCAACTGGCTCCGTCCGGTGTGTCGAGGTAGAAGCAACTGTCACCGCTATCGTAGCTACTAATAAGCAGGATCGCGTCCGGTCTCAGCCCGGGCAAGCCCTCGGCTACAGCACGCAGCGCCTCTTCCACACTGTTCGCGCATAGCAGTGCTTTGGCAATCCACAGCAATGCCAGCAGGTCATTCTTCCTTGGCGGGCGGGATGTGCCAGTGTTCGTTTTTGCGGCCGTCCGACCACCCTTTCGCCTTGGCTGCACTGCCTCGTACGCATCAGACATGATTTCAATCTTTTCCATTGCTCATGCATTCAAACGTCCAACATCTCTCGCAGCCTAGAGTGGCCAACTGACTGACTTCGCGTCAACCAATGCTGAGGTCACGCGACGGCCTGAACACCATTGGTTGCCGCCCGAAGCAGCCGAAAAATCACGCCCTCGCCTCATATCTGGATGCAAACCACCGCATGCGTTTCCGCTGAGCGGGCTTCCACAGTAACACGCGCCGAGCCCATGCGCCGATCTCGCTTCCTATCAGAAATCTCAAGTTGGTAGGACTTCATTCTGATTGTCCATCTGGTATAAATAGCGCTAGGTGTGGCCCGTAAAGCGCTGTATATTGAGGCTACCGCAAATGAAGCACCGCAATTAATTGCCGGTCTCCGTCCTGTCTTGCCGAACCTGGCAACTCCTGTCTGATTCCCTCGCTTGTTGACCCTGCTTGTTGGCGCGCATCGCCGGGCAAGGCCCGACTCTATCCATCTTTTGAGAGGTTTATCATGACTACGCAAACCGGTATCGTTAAATGGTTCAACGAAGCCAAAGGTTTTGGCTTTATCAGCCCCGACGCGGGCGGCCCTGACCTGTTTGTCCATTTCCAGGACATCAAGGCGACGGGATTCAAATCACTGGCGGAAAATCAGCGCGTGACGTTTGAACGCGCCCCGAGCCCCAAAGGAGAAAAGGCGACTAACGTCACGCCGGCCTGACTAAGTAGGTTGGCCGCAGCCGCTACGAAGCACTCGCACGTGAGCGCATCCCGCGATGATTCGCGTGCGTGCGTGCGCGGCATGTTTGGCAATCGGCCCCGAGCAGCGTTGCAGGAACAGTTGAAACTGGACCGCCGAGCGCCAGTGCGCTTTGCGGTCTATTCAAATTGATTCCAGACAGCGGTCCTGGTGGGCACCGTGCTATGGTGGGTTCTTTGAAGGGAAAATACATGGAACTGACGCACCCAAGGCCCATTTTTCTGAACGATCCCCATGGGTGGCATTGGTGCTTAACATGGGAAAACGCCCGCGGACACGAAATCCACCGGGTCGAGTCAATCAAGACCTTCGCCACGGAGCTCGAGGCAAGGACCGACTTCAGAAATCGCGAAGCCGAACTTCTTAGTCAGTGCCACCGGGTTGAGTAATACGAACCCGCCGTGGCGTTTGGCGCGGGTGCATTGATCTACCAATTGGTCAATGCGCCCCACCATTCTTGAAGACGAGGTCGCACTCAACAAGCTTTGTGCGCTTTGGTCGACGCAGTCGATCCCGTCCCGCGTGCTCGGACAGGCTGCTCCCAGGCTATTCCGACGTGGCGTACGGTCCTATTTCATATAGTTCGGTATGACCGAAGCAGGCCCGGTAGTCGATCAATGAAATGACAGAAGGATCGACGCGCAGAAACAGCACGCCTTGCCAGGGCGTTCGCCCCGTGCCTGAAAAGAATTCCTCGAGCCTGTCAGAATTTTAGTGTGAATCCGGGGTCATGAAATAATACCGAAAGGGATTGTCCATGACCGACGTAATGACCACGAAGAAGCCAAAAACCAAGAAGCAGTACCCGTTTCCCGTTGAACTGATCGACCAGCTGCTGGCACAGGTCGAGAACAAAGATGCTGAATCCATTCTGGGGGAATCAGGCCTGGCCGGCCAGCTCAAAAAGATGCTGGCCGAGCGCATGTTGACAGCCGAATTGACCCACCATCTCGCCACCGAAGGCGACGCCAAGAACCACCGCAACGGCAAAAGCCGCAAGACCGTGCTGGCGCCAGGCGGCGAGCTGGATCTGGAGATCCCGCGTGACCGTCTTTCTAGTTTTGAGCCAAAGCTGGTCGCCAAGCACCAGCGTCGTATGCCAGGCTTCGATGACCATGTGATCGGCATGTACGCCCGTGGTATGACCGTGCGCGAGATTCAAGCGCATTTATTGGAACTGTACGGCACCGAAGTGTCGCCAGACCTGATTTCGACCATTACCGACGAGGTCATGGATGAAGTGGCGCAATGGCAGCAGCGGCCGCTGGAAACCATGTACCCGATCGTCTATTTCGATGCGCTGCGGCTGAAGATCCGTGACGAAGGCACTGTGAAAAACAAGGCCGTGTATTTAGCGCTGGGCATCCGCGCCGATGGCCGCAAGGAGGTGCTTGGCCTATGGATCGAGCAAACCGAAGGTGCCAAGTTCTGGCTGAAGGTCTTCAACGAACTGCGCAACCGTGGCCTTGAGGACATTCTGATCGCGGTCGTGGATGGCCTGCGCGGCTTCCCTGAGGCGATTGAAGCGGTGTACCCGCAGGCGCAGATCCAGACCTGCATCGTGCACCTGATCCGCAACTCGATGACGCTGGCGTCCTGGAAGGATCGTAAAGAGCTTGCAGCTGCACTCAAGCCGGTCTACCAGGCTGCCAATGCCGAAGCGGCAGCAGCGGCGCTAGACGCCTTTGCAGACGGCCTGTGGGGGCAGCGTTTCCCGACCGTGCCTATGATGTGGCGACGTCAATGGGAACAGGTGATTCCGTTCTTCTCGTACCCACCGGAAGTGCGCACGATCATCTACACCACGAATGCTATCGAGAGCTTGCACATGCGATTGCGGAAGATCGTTAAGAACCGCGGCCACTTCCCGAGCGACGAAGCCGCGACCAAATTACTGTATCTGGCCTTGCGCAATATTGAAAAAGATTGGAAGATGCCGCAGCGGACCTGGAAGATGGCCGCCAACCAGTTTGCCATTCTGTTTGGGGAACGCTTCACCAACGCGATTAACTAACTACGAACCGCGACCCCGGCACACAAAATTCCTGACAGGTCCAATTCCTCCACTTCCGGAAAACGGTGCAACATGAGCTGGGCAACATGATCGGTATGTTCTGTCCCCTGAACGAATGTCGCTCTGCCAGCAAGCGATAGGCCCTGAATGTCTTTCCAGTCGGCATATGGTAGGTTGATGGTGGCAGACACTTTATCATTGTGTTGAATATTTTCCGCCTTCTGGCTTCCCAGTCCGATCACTGCGTAAATCCTCAGCCCGTCATGGACATAATTCACGCTGGTCGCCTGGGGGTATCCGTCGGGTCGAATCGTCGCCAACGTCATATCGCGGCCTTGCCGCAGGATGTCGAGCACGCGTTCACGCGCTTCTGAACTGAGCTGCTCCATATTGCCTCCCGATGCTGTCTTGCCTGAACCGCCAGGTGAACGCATGCAACGGCGTCACCCGCTTGCGTCTTCCATGCTACGCCTAATGCGACATTGACCGCGCGGATCCTTGGCAACAAGGCGGGGGCATCGACACGTACACCACGTCGAACCAGCCCGCGCAAAGCCGCTCCGACACTCAGCCAGTAATACGACCTTCGACAAACCCGGGAACATCACCAGCGTATCCAGCAAGGCGTTGCGCCGCGTCGCGCCCATTCTGTTGCAGCAAAACCATCCAAATGGGAACCGCTTGGGCTATCTTCAGTGTAGGCAAATCCGGGATCACATGATGGCAAGCATACCTTCGGGACAGCCCCCGTCCTCGGACGGCCTGGCAAGCAGCGGCAACGCGAGCGTTGCATCGAGGTGTTCCCTCGCGTACTGCATGCCCAGTGTTCGTGCCGCCCGCACTGTCCAGGCGATCACGTCCACGCGGTAATACTTGGGACGCACATCGTCAATGTGCTGAATAGTCAACAAGCACTGCCGTCTCGCACTGGATTTGCCCCGCTTGGTCTGATCCACCACGCAGGAAATCTCGTGGTTACGATAGAGTTCCATTGCTTGCTCCCATAACGCGCGAACATCTTTGCCGCTAGTCCGCTCAGACTACCGGAAAGCCAGCCAAGGCTTGTAGGCGCACGGGCTCAAACTCGGTAGGAGAGGCAGCCTTGAGCGAGGTACCGCAACATCATGACGTCGAACTCAGCCACATGCCGGCCACGGCCATGATCACGACGTCAGAGCCGACCGAGAGCCGTGCTATGCTTTGCTTCGCTAGGAGGCGCACATGTGGCTCTGGAAGCGATGCACCACCAAACCGCATCATGCGGATTGCCAACCTACTATTGACCACTTTGGTGCTTACTTTCTTTGTCCGCGATGCGGATACCGGAATGACATTGCGAACGTTGGTCAACCTGGTCGACCACGCAAGTTGGTCCAGGTGGGTGACTAAAACGCCAGCCACGATGCCATCACAAGATTTCTTCCCGAGTTCAGTCCAGGCGTGAAAGCACTGTTCTGTCACCGCTTCAAGCCGTGGGCATCAGAATTCCCGCCAGGCATGGATGCGTTCTAAGGCCAGCGCGTGTGCCTCAACAATTGCCGCCCGCGCGCTGTGAAGGGTCACGGTCGTCATGGTTTCTTCCAGGTGTTCCGATCGTTCCGCGGGCATGCTGATCCACACCAGTCGCGCTTGAAATCCTTCCGGAACTTCCCTGACCGACCCGTTATATACATAGCCATCGGTCGTCCTGGTCTCGTCCGCCGTCGCAAGTGAATATGGGTCTTGCATCTGAACCTCTTGCTCAAAGTTGAGTGGCTACTCTTCATCTTAGCGCGTTTGCAGCGCACACTTTGGGCACCGCAGGCAAATGGCATCCCACTGCAACGGTTCCCTCTCGTTAAGAGCGAGAGATCGTTGAACATCCTGTTCGAAAGTGTGAATTTCAGCACCGAGCACCTCACATTTCTAGTGTACGCTCAATGCAAAGATTACCGACTATTGTCTGGTTGAGAAGGAGCTCTATCTCCGCATGCCAAGCATTTCAAGATCCCTCGGGATTCTGGATTCGTTGCCCACTTCGGGTTTGGCCCGCATTTGCGGGCCACTTTCCGTTAGCGGTGCTTGAGCCTGGCCGTTTCGCCGAACGCGAAGTCGCCGCGGATCACGCGCCTGACCGGGTCGGTACGCGGCAATCGCGCTATTCGCGCACCTAGGCCGAACGCGAGTAGTATGTGCTGGACTTCTTCAAGAGGCAGGCGCGGATCACGATGGGGGCACCTTGGACCCGACACCATTCCCCGAAGACCATAGCCCTAGCCGGTCTTCCAATTCAATCAGTCAACAAGACATTTTTCGCGCGGGCACAGCGATTCAGGAGGTACATCATGTCAGATATTTCAACGCTGACCACGATGCGTCGCACAGGCAAGGAAATTTCGCTCATCTTCAACAATGTCATGACCGAAGATGAAAAGTCCCGCATTGCCACACTCTTGCTCGCGCTGATGCGCTCTGTCGCCACCGACCATCCATCCCGTCTGATGGTGCTGGGTGCACTCGCTGCTGTTGGGCGGGAGAGCCAGGAAATTGACTGAGCAACATGCGATCACGGAAGCGTCTGGCGCTCGCCCGCGCACCGTCGCTCGCGACACCCGCCTCGCTGCGGGCCCAATCCCGCCCGCATCTGGTGGCTGCGCACAATTGATTAACTGTTGCGCGGTAGTCACGCCCGCCCTATTCTGTGGATTCGAACCTGTTCGCACCCTAGCACTGGCGTCGCCGCCAGCCTGAACTCCGATGATGAGAAGCGAACCTTGCATGAATGACTTGGCGCGCCACCCTGATGCAGAGCGTTTCACGCATTTTTTCAATCACATCACCGACTATGCGCTGTTCACATTGACGCCGGAAGGACTCCTCGCCGATTGGAATATTGGCGCGGTGCGTTGCCATGGTTACGAGGCGGCTGACATCCATGGCAAACATTTCTCGCTCCTGTTTCAAGAAGACGATCGCGGGTCCGGCCATCCGGAACAAGCATTGCAGATCGCTGCCCAGGGTCGATTCGAGCAGGATGGCTGGCTGGCAAGAAAGGACGGCTCCCGATTTTGGGGGAGCATGGTGATCAACGCCATCCTGGATACCAATGGCGTGCTCCAAGGCTATGCTGGTATCACGCGCGACCTCACCGAGCAACGAAGGAGCCAGGATGCCGTCCATGCGACAGAAGAGCAATTTCGCTTGCTCGTCCAAGGCGTTACGGACTACGCCATCTACCTCCTGTCACCAGAGGGCGTTGTCACCAACTGGAATCCAGGCGCCGAGCGCATCAAAGGGTATCGCAGCGATGAAGTCGTCGGGACGCATTTCTCCCGCTTCTACACACCCGAAGATCGCGCCGTAGGATTGCCCGAATTTGCACTGCGCACTGCGGCGACCAACGGCAGGTTCGAGCGTGAAGGCTGGCGCATCCGAAAGGACGGCACGCGCTTTTGGGCCCACGTCGTCATCGACCCCGTGCGCAACCCGATGGGTGAGCTCGTGGGATACGCCAAAATAACCCGCGACGTCACGGAACGCAAGGCAGCCCGGGAAGCACTGGAGCAAGCCAAGGAAGCATTGTTCCAGTCGCAAAAAATGGACGCCATCGGCAAGCTGACCGGTGGCATTTCGCATGATTTCAACAACCTGCTCAACATTATCAGCAACGGCCTGCATGTCCTAAGAATGGAGAGCGACCGCAACGCGCGGTTCAAAACCATCGAAGCCATGGAGAGGGCAACCAAGCGCGGAACGGCACTGACGCAGCAACTTCTGGCCTTTGCGAGACAGCAGCCGATCAAACTCGAGCCCGTCAATATCAACAAGGCACTGGGCGCCTTTGAGGCTGTTCTACGTCGCGCCGTACCGAGTCCAATCAAACTCGACATTCAGCTCACTCCTGATCTTCCGGATACGATGGCCGATCTTCCGCAACTAGAGGCGGCCATCTTAAATCTCGTGGTCAATGCCGCGCACGCGATTCCCGATACCGGGACGATTTCATTGTCCACCGGACTGGTCGAAGCGGACACGCTGGCTGACTTCGCAACGCCTCAAAAACTGGTCAAAGTCCAGGTTCGAGATACCGGAGTGGGAATGTCGGATGAAATTAAATCCCGTGCCATTGAGCCGTTCTTTACCACCAAGCCGGTCGGCAAGGGTTCCGGACTTGGATTGAGCCAGGTCTTCGGCATGACCAACGATGTTGGCGGCAGCATGGATATTGCTTCTAACCTTGGCCACGGTACTTGCATTACCCTGACCTTCCCGGCGCTCGATAAACCACATCTCACAAAAGACAGCACACATTCCATCGGTAAGGTGCTCGTGGTCGACGATCAGGAAGACGTGCTCGACATCACCGCTCAACTGTTCAAGCTACTCGGTTATGAAGTCATTTCAGCGAACAATGGCGCTGACGCCCTTGATGCGATGCGCCGACAGCCTGACATCGATGTCCTCTTCAGCGACCTCGTCATGCCCAATATGACGGGACTCGAACTGGCTTACGCTACCCGCCAGGAACACCCCGATACCGAGATCATTCTCGCAACTGGCCATCCGATCTCGATGATGCTCCAGGAATATCCTGGCCTGAAGCAGTTCCGCTTGCTCGGCAAGCCCTATACCTTGGCAGACATCGCTCAACTGCTTGAAAAAGGCGTGCATTGCAACGAATGAGCATGCAGGCACAACTTCGCGTACAACCGTAGATTACCCCCCTTCTCGCGATCGATTGCTGACGATTTCTCAGCCATCAATTCAGCGAGTTATGTTGGGACAACGGAGTATGCGATAGTCTCCTCCTGCCGATCAGTCCCCTCAATAACTGGCCCCCTGCTTCCGACCTCCGACTTCCGCAGTAGAAGAATCATGAGGCGAACGTGTGCGATCATGTGGCGTTCCCTCATTCAATTGACTGATCTCGTTCACAATGGCAATGTCGGGGTGAGCCAAGGTAAGCATTGCTGATCTGCGGCCGGTTATGACCAAGCTGCCGCGCCACCTGTCGGTAAGCGTCCTTCATCGCCGCCGCATCAATCAGCGGTTCGCCATCCTGGACCGGTGCCTTGACCTTGGTGATGTCGAAATACAAATCTCCGGCGAACTGGTGGCGCAATCCGTGCGGCGTCACGCCGAGCTCCCTCTTTGTCAAGCCGACCTGGCGCACCACATTCGAAAACAGGTCGAGCGACTGCTTCAACGACAGGCCCGGCCGGCCGATGTGGCCACGCGGGCCGTGCGCCATTAATACGGCTGCCACCAGCGCCTCGCGTTGTTCGTCCGTTCGCACTGCGGCATAGCGCAAGCGCCCCCCTTTGGTCCCGCGTTTGACCTTGAGGAAGGCAAGGTATTTGGCATCCGACCGATGCGCTTCCGGCAACGCATGCAACGGCACTTCCGCTGCGGCCGGTGAGAACATGACGGCTTCCTTTCGGCGCAGGCCAAACGCCATCATCATCTGCAGTTGCACACCAACGTGCCGATCAATGGACCGCACCTCTTTGACCTTCGCCTCCACGTCAACCCCATGACTCTTCCAGCCCCGATCCTCCGTCGCACAGTAGCTACGTCGAATCAGGCTCGCATCTTCCACATACCGCTGCGCTGTCTTCACCAGACCGTCCTTCTTGATCCAGCCAGAAAATGCCCGCAGAAAACTCATTTGCTGCTGGATGTAGGCAGCACTGTATGGCGTCTTGGGCCAGCCAAGCCGCGTACCGCCGCACCTGCTATCGTCTCCCGCCAAAGGCCTGGCAGTCCAGTAGGCCATCAGCACCTCAATGTGCCGCGCACCCAGGTTGGCTGGCGCCACATGAAAGCCCAAATTGCGCAACAGCGTGAATATCCGAAACAATCCCTGTCGGCGCGCCTGCCGCGTATTAAACGACACCTCCTTGTTGCGCACCGCGTGAGCGTCATTGTGTTCACGAATGATCGCGCTGAGTTCTGCCTTCCAGTTACTGTTGTTAGCCATGCCCAGAGACTCCATCCTCCACTGACGACCGCTCCACACCATGCGCCAGGCCGTTACGATTTTGTGGCGACGCGACTACCCACCGGCGCCCACCACCCGGCTAACCGATCCTTCGTATTTCCAACGGCAATGCCACTGCCTGCACTCACCGACGTTGGCCAAAATCTCGCACTCCAGAAGCTGGCCACGGCTTCCGACGGCAGGAAAGTGATTCCCCTTCCAGGCTTCCCAGGCACTGGAGGGTGTGGTGGACAAGGGTTTGCCCGAAGGCGCGGCTTCTTAAAAATGCTTATGTGATCGGCGAGCGAGTTTCTTCCGCCCCGCCATTCCCCGCTACTTGAGCGAGCCCCGCCGCGCGAGCGCAGCGAAGACATGGGTGTCAGGCCAATCCACCTTGGACCTGACGAGTAGCCTCCTCCCCACGGTTGTCCTCCAGCCCTGCCACCAGGCCGCTGCGTGTTATCGCCCGCACCAGGACGGCCGAGGCTTCTATGGCCCCTGTACCGACAAGGCACCGCAATGCGGTGATTGGACGAAGGAAGGATTGTTTTTGAAGACCGAACCGCATCGCGGTCCCAGCGCCCCTGGTCAAGCCCGAGGCGAATCACGACGCTCTATGTGTCAGGTGCGCACGCTGCGACGATGCAGGCAGCCGCAATGGGGATGAAAACGTCGTTGAAGATCGGAAGAAGAACTCTGGCGCCATCGCCCTCCCCTTTAAGGGTCGGAGCCTATGGCATGCAGGCCAGACGATCTGGCCAAGTCGAAAGACATTGAGAAGGCAGGTCACGACTGCAACGGGCGCTATCGACGCCACCGCCGCATTCTGAACACGATGTTCACGGAAGCGGGTCCGGACAGTGAAGCCAGAATAGGAAACGATTTTGCCGATGTCAAGGCTGGAATTGGTGGCGAAATATTGTAGATGATGGCCAAATTATTTTGTAATCGCACGTATGCGAAGTTCGCCCCTATGAAACGCGCGGAAGTAGGATACCTCTGATTGTAGCGAGTCCTCGATCTCGGCCTTTTCGCTGCCCATTCGAACCCTGCTGACGCGCCTCCAACTCAACCCCAGTTCAAACCTCAGCATCCAGGGACGAAAGACCAGAGGCCATTCGCCGCCAAATTCAGAGCGAATTCAACTTGGCATCAACCACGGACCATTTCACCAAGAAAGACCGCTAAAAAGGCGCAGGTTTCTTGTTGGACGGGCTCCCCAGCTCCGATATCGTTGGCATTCAAAACAAGGAGGAGCGAATGGAACCAGTTGTGAGAGCTGTCGACGTCGGCCGCGGTAATACGAAGTACATCGCAGATATCAGGGGCGGAGAGCCTCAATGCGCAATGTTCCCTTCGCAGGCCCATCCCAATGAGACTGCGTACGAGCTGGATGGCTGGGGAACGAGTCGCAAGACCGTCAGCATACCTGTCGGCAGCCTGGTTTATGAGGTCGGTCCGGATGTGCATCTCGCCGCAGACGTGTTCAACTCGAACGTGCTGCAGCACGACCGCTATGCGGAAACACCCGAATATCTCGCCCTTGTACTGGGAGCGCTTCATTACATGGCTGTCGATACGATTGACCTGTTAATCGTTGGACTGCCTGTAGCTACGTTCAAGCTCAAACGCCACGTTTCGGCCCTTGAGCGCCGGCTGACGGGCGAGCACGCGCTTGGCAAAGGCCGACGCGTCTATGTGAAACGCGTTAAAGCCATAGCGCAACCGGCCGGCGCCCTGATGTATTTCGGACTGACGCAAAATCGCGTCGCGCAATTGCGCAAGGAACGCAGTCTGATTGTCGATCCTGGCCGCCGCACTTTCGACTGGATCGTCACCCAAGGCATGCAGCAGATCGATAAGCGTAGCCATTCGGTGCCGCGCGGCATGCACGACGTGCTGCATGCGCTGGTTGAAGGCATTAGCAGGAATACAGGTGCACATTTCCGCGAATACGAGATGGTAGACACAGCACTGCGCACCGGCAAGAAACTTGTGATCTTCCAGAAGGACTATGACCTCGCCCCGCATCTGCCCCTCGCTCGGAAAGTGCCGGAACAGGCCATTGCGGAGATGATGCACTACGTCGGTGATGCCGGCGACATCAGAAACATTGTCCAGGTCGGCGGTGGAGCCTTCTTCTATAAGCCGGCACTCAAGGCTGCTTTCCCCAACCATGCGATCCAGGACCTCAAGGACCCGATTTTCGCGAACGTTAAAGGATTCTGGTATGCCGGTGTTGAGTTGGCGAAGACTCTGGTTGGATCGAAGCAGTCCTCCACAACCGCCGCGCATGAGGCACCCGTGACCATGGGTAACGACAATGGCTGACCCGCTGAAAATCACCTTTGAACTCGAGCTGGCCGATAACCCGCCGCTTTACCAGGATCTTGCCCAGTTTCCCAAGGGGTCACGTCGCGTGAACAGGTTGCGGACACTGGCGCATGCGGGTCTCATCGCGCAGTTGGCTGCGCCAAGCACAGTAACGGAGAAGGCTCCGGCTCTCGCACCTGCAGTGGATATGTGCATAAAGGAGGCCTCCCTGGAACTGTTTGGGCCGGCATCGGAAGATTAGGTGAGCGAATGGCCTCCTCGAAAAACCAACAAACGCCGCAATGGACGACAGCGTCTCAACTTGCCGAGATGGGCTATTGCGAACGCAAAGTACTCCTGAAGCATATTCATGGACCTAGAGTTGCGGGTTTGCGCACGCTCCGACAAATACGCGGAATAACCGAACATGAACGGTTCTTCATGGAGGCGCGTGAACAAGCGTCACAGCTAATCAGCGACAGGCAAGCGCCGTCAGAATTAGATTCCGTCGCGTCGCGTGGCGTCCTGCAGCGAATGCTATTCCAATTCACTGCGCTCTTGCGGCGTCTTACACGCTGGGTGGAATAGATGAAGCACAGCTGGCTCGTTCGCATCCTTTCCGGCGTCAGTCGTTCACTCCGATCCATCGCGAGAAGTTTTCGCAGGTGGATTCAGACTGCCAGCCTGGCCCCGCTGGCTCCGGCGATCGGAAAATTGGTCTTCGCCGAAAAGACTTTCTCAATCACGTACCCTATCCATCTCGTGGCAAGAATTGACCGGGCCTACGATGACGACGGAGCGCTCATCCTTCTCGAACTCAAGACGAGAATGAACTATCAGGTTTATGAGTCCGACATCATTGAGCTTTCGGCGCAACGTCTGGCCGTACAATTTGGCACCGGTCAACCAGTCCGGGATCAGGCATACGTTGAAATCCACAGCACTACATCCCGTCGAAAGGCAATACATCGGGTGACCTTATATCCCCAAGATAAGGTCGCCGAAATTGCGAACCGGCGCCGGCAACTCCTGGCAGGTGCCAGTTCGCCGCGAGGCCCGACGAACATCGCTCTTTGCAATCAGTGCGAATACCGGGATGAGTGCATAGCGCTTGACGGCCTCATGCCAAGCAGGAAGTGCCAGCACACCTCGAGCTGAAAAATTGGGATTGGCAATTCGCCGGCATATCCCTTCTCAATGCCAGCGCGGTCTCGCGACTAAATCAAGCGCGCAGGATATCGAATTTTTGAAGGGAGCACGAAACCGCCTCACATCAAAGGGCCGCTAAACTATTCCATCAGCGTGGCCGATGAAGATGGAGTGTCTTCTGGGTCCTCAATTTTCGCTAGGAATTCGAAGACCTGGTTGCAGTCGTATCCTTGACGAACGAGTAGTGTCCATGCTCGCACTGAGCCGGCAAAACGGTTGACAATAGTGGCCTGAGCGGCGATGTCATCGGAAATCATAGAAACCTGCATGGCGAGTTCTTTCGTGGGCCGGCGGAGCGGGGCCGACATTGAAGAAAAGCGCTGCAAGCGATTGGGGAGCGCACTCAAATTCTCACACATTTCCACAATTGGATCGAGAATTTAGCGCATCAGTGATGCGAATTGACAACTGTGTTGATGATTTTACCAATATTGAACCCAAGGTTGAACGGTGTGACCATCGATTGCCAAGGGCACAGAAAAACAATGCACACAAGTGCTCACGTTCCTTCCCTTGTCCCCTCTCGGCCAAGCCCCTGGATCGTGCAGCGCAAATTCCGACGTTCTCGCTGCTCGGGATTCCAACACTGCAATCCTTTCTCCAACGCCGGTTAATCATTTTCTTTGGCCCCACTTTCGCCCTGTTTCATTTACTTACCTTGTTGAACGGACCGCCGTCCAAGAGCAGGCTATAACTAAGCTATCTACCTGGACGGAGTCCATCATGAAGACCCTCATTATTTTGTTTTTAGCTTCGATTGTCTTAAGTGGCTGCGTCGTTTCACCGCTTTATGGTCCCTATGGACGAGGTTATTACAATGGTCACGAGCGCTGGGACCGCGACGGAAATCGCTACCATCGTGATCACTACCGTGACGACTACCGTCGAGATTACTATCGAAATTAGGCAATGAAGGGGGCCATCCGTTGAAGTCGGCCGTCGGCAGTTCGTGGCCGTTCGTGCAGGGCGAGGATTGATCGACGGAAATGCCAATGGCCATCGGCCATCCTCCAAGAAATCCGTCATGCAGTTTGCGGACAACTGCCCATGCGAAGGTTCTTCAATCTAATTGCCCTGCATCTCACTCCAGTAAGCCTTGTTCATGCGTCCGCAAAAGTCGATCAGGTTTGCGTGTCGCTCAACCGCCCGTTTCAACGGAGTTTCGTGAGGGAAGCCTAGCAAGTTGGCCAGTGTTCCGTAGGCGGACGCATCTGCCACACCTGGCCTATCCCCGTGAAAATAGGGACGCGCTCCCAATAGCGACGAAAGGGCCGCCAAGTCCGCCTGTCCGATAGCGGCGATGCGCACAGGGTCATGCCTGGCAATGCCTTGTCCTTGGAGGCTCGCCAGCATCTTTCGACGAATAATCATTGCGAACAATTGCCGCAAGACTGGGGGTAAATGTCCAAATATCGCCTCCCGCGTCGTCGGCCAGTATTCTGCTTGCTGCCAGCGTTCCCACACCGCGACGAAATACAGGCTTTCCTCCAGCGTACGAAGGATGAGGTGCGTCCGCGCACGCTCTTCCGCGCTCGCGCCGTGGGCGAGATCAATGTGTAACTCTTGGGCCACGGTGCTGATGATGAAATTGCTGTCGGCCACCGTGCTGCCATCCGCTCGGAGTAGGTAAGGTACTTTTCCGGTGTCGGAACGCGGTGGTTTGGTGAGGCCGATTGGCGTGTATGGAATCTTTTCCATACGCAGCCAGGTTTCCAGTTTCAGGCAAAACGGACTGCTACTAGGTAAGCCCCATGCCGGGCGCATTCCAACAACTTGAATAGGTTCCACTGTGTGCTCCAAAGTTTGGGTCGGTCGTTTCAACGGGTGGCGTCAGTGTGCGTTGGCGTCGGGGCAGCGTCTTGAATTTTTGCGACATGGGCTACAATTGCCAATATGGCAAATCGACCAATTGCAAAACTGATCGCGCCGCGCCTTTCGCTGGCATCGTGCATACGCGCGCACATGGTCCGCAGTACGCTGGACTGTCCGCTGCTGGAATCGGAGCAGCGTGTCAACCGCTATCCGGCCACGCCGTTCTGCAGCATTTACTTTCAACTGGCAGGCGACAGCCTGATGATCGATCCGCCTCCGCCCGAAGGACGCGGCGTGCTGGAGGCAGGCATGGCCCTGGTCACTGGCCCGCGGCCACAGCCGATGGCCACCCGCAACTCGGGCCCGACGCATTTTTTGATGGTGATGTTTTTCCCTGACGCGTTCCATCGGCTGACGGGTCTGGATATGGGCGAGTTAACTGACAATATGCTGGCGCTGCCAGAAGCGCTCGGGCCTGAATGGCAGGCGATGGCGCAAGCCGTACACGCAGCATCGGACGATCAAACGCGTGTCGCCGTCGTGGAAGATTTCCTGGACATGCGCTGGCGCAGCGTCCGCAAGGCTGGCGCCCTTACCGACGGCCTGCTCGGCGACTGGGTGCGGCGTCTGGCCGTACAGGCGGCCGCCGTTGGGTTCGGGCGCAGTGCGCGCATGGCCGAACGGCGTGTGCGCGAATGGGCGGGCCAGCCATTGCGCTCGCTGCGCCGCATGCAGCGTGCAGAACAGGCGTTTGTGCAGGCGCGCGATGATGCCCAGGCGGGCAAGCTGTCGCTCGGGGAGGTGGCGCATCGCGGCGGCTATTCCGACCAGGCGCACCTGAGCCGGGAGGCCCGTGATCTCTCCGGCGTCAGCCCCAGTGCGTTGCTGCGCGAACGGCTACAGCATGAGAGTTACTGGGTCTACCGGATCTGGACCTGACAACTCTGGAATGCAAAATAAAATGCAGTCTACACTTGCATGTGGCCTTTGCATGCGTCTTGAAGTCGCCCAGATCAGGGCCGGTAGATATGTACTCACATCGAGCTCCGAAGCTATTGGAACGCCGATTGCAAGCTATGAATTTGAATAAGTCTAATGCCCGCTGTTAATTTGCCCTGAAAATTGACCCACCTTCCCCACGAATTTGCAACGGAATCTGACCCACGTTCATAGCACAATTTCCCCTGTCCTTTCGGCAGGAGATTGGAGTGATCGACGTGGCTTTACTAGGCATAATTCGACGCTGGCACCTTCGGGACCAGATTCCCCTTCGGGAGATCGCGAGGCGACTGGGCATCTCCCGCAATACCGTCCGGCGATACCTGCGGTCGGAAACCACAGAGCCCTCCTATGCGGAGAGGCGATCATCAAGCCTCTTGGACAAATATTCGGTGCAGCTTTCAGCCTGGCTTAAGGCCGAGGCAAGCAAGCCCCGCAAACAGCGGCGCAATTTGAAACAGCTCCACTTGGACCTTAAGGAGCTGGGCTATGAAGGGTCATATGACCGCGTGGCTGCATTTGCCAGGCAGTGGAAGGTGGGTCAATCGGAATGGGTCAATTCCGCGAGCAAACGAACAAGCTGGCCCTGCCAACGCCGGCGAGCGCTCGATCACGAACTTTTGCTTGGTTAAATGGTGACCGTTCTTCCGGACGGCTATAGCGACCGCGGAAAAAGCTCACCTCTCGGCTAAACGCCGCCTATTACTGTTCCAAGTGCGCCCCGCAGCAGCCGGGCTCGCGCGACGACAGTCCCACCTCGACGAAACAAAGCCATGGACTGGGATACCAGTCGGCCTACATTGCATCTTGAATTTTGCTTAAGGAGACTTCAATGCCCGACATCGCATCGAACACAACTGCCGCTATCCCTCCTGGCTTGGCGGAAGTAGCCCAAGGGCGGGACTACATCAGAACAGAAGAATTCGCGCACGCAATGTGCCGCGCGGTGGCGACTATCCACAAAAACCATTGTCTGACCGGCGAGTGCTTCGGCGTTCGCCCGGTCAAACGCGGCAAGCTGCTGTTGTGGCCCGTGGCGGCCGTGGCGCAAGCGCTAACCATCGACAGTTAGCGTCCGACCTCGTGCTTTGGTTGGCGCGCCAACGCTCGTCCCTTTTATCGGAAATAAGGCGGTACCGAGCCAGTAGTTCGGCACCGCCTCTTCGTTTGCATCCCAATCCCGAATTTCCCGCTGAAGTCTAACGGCCATACTTTGCATTGCCTGGCGATTCGTTTGCCGAATTTGCCTACGCAGTGCCTACGCAAAGCATTTTTGCCGCATTTTGCGGCGCACAAAAGTCGTGTAAGTAATTGATTTTATTGGCCTGCCCTGCAGGAATCGAACCTGCGACCCTCGGCTTAGAAGTCCAACTCGGCATTGTTCGCTTTGGCTGATCGCGCGTCTGCGCCGCAGCGGCCGCTTCAATGGCATGCAAATTCGGTGCACAACGCTTTGACGCCCATCTCCCCTGTGACTAAATTGACTTTACAGTCGCTGGCCCTGCGGAACTAGGCGAGCCTCCTTGAAATGCTTCGGCATCCCAATCAGAACCAAGTAGTGCGTCGCTTCAGTACGAGCCCTTGCGATTCCGTCGACTTCGATAGCGCCAAGCCTCCCGTTGAAAACAACTTTGCGTGAGCGAATATCGGTCATGCATCGAACTGCCATGGACTGACCAAAGCAGTCGGCGCACCAATTCCAATTCACGACTGAAGGAGCCGACAATGGATGCTCGCACACTCGATTCGACGGAGATGATGGTTCCGGGACGAATTCTCATTAAACGTAAGCAGTTATTGCAGAAAGTGCCGCTTGGCGAACGAACTATCCTGGAACTGGAGCGCGCAGGCAAATTCCCGAAGCGCTTCTCAATTACTGCACGCGCGGTGGCGTGGGATCTCTACGAAGTCGACGCCTGGATCGCGCAGCAGCAGGCTGCCGCAATTCCGCAAGCAGCACCAGGCCTCAGGCGCCCTTAACCCACCCATCTATCATGTCAGCCCAGTCCTGCAGCATTGCGCGCCGCTGATCCGCATACTCCGCCTTGTTGTACACGGCACGCACTCCACGTTGTTCGTGCGCCAGGCACTTCTCGATCCAGTCGGTGTTGTAGCCGACTTCGTGCAGCAAGGTCGACGCGGTACGTCGTAGATCATGCGGCGTGAAGTCGGCCAGCGGCCGCCCCGCCTCGCGCGCACTGCGTGAGACCGACGTCGTAACTGAATTGAGTGTGGCGTTCGAGATCGGTAGATCCGCGTCGTACCGCGACGGCAGCACGTATGGCGAGCCAGCGGCACAGGTTCGCAGCGCAATGAACATATCGATAGCCTGTCGCGACAGATAGACGTTGTGCGGGTTGCGACGCTTCATACGCTGTGCCGGGATAGTCCAGACACCGCTGGTGAAATTGATTTCGTCCCAAGTCGCATCAGTCAGCTCGGATTTTCGCACCATCGTCAAGAGCAACAGCTTCACAGCCAGGCGCAAAGTTGGCGCGCTTTGTATTTTCTCCAAATGCTCGTAGAGCCATGGAATCTCAGTGCTGCTCAACGCCCGGTCCCTCGGCTGAAAGGTGGCGATGGAGCACGGCGGCACTTTGTCAGCTGGATTCGGCGCCTCGTGGCCGCGCTGGCCGGCATGGCGGAAGACAAGCATCACAATCTCGCGAGCGTGAACGGCAGTTGCCGGCGCGCCGCGCGCCACAATCGCATCGCACACCCGACGCAACTCCTCGTGAGTGATCTCTGGCAGCAGCATCTTACCGAACGGTCGCTGCAGATCCCTTTCGTACACCGACCGGCGCATGTCCCGCGTCGATTCAGCCATGCGGTAAGTCGACAACCAGCGCTCCGCCCATTCGCCAAAGGTCTCCTCGCCGGCTTTGCGGGCCTTCTGGCGCCGTTTCTGCTGCGTCGGGGACTTCCCCTCCGCCACCAGCTTTTTTGCCGCGATGAGCTTCGCCCGCGCTTCGGCGAGTGTGACGCCACCAGTCCCATATTTACCAAGCACCAAAGTCTCCTGGCGCCCGTTGACGCGGTAGTTATACCTGAGTGACACTACGCCGGAGGCGAGCACCATGGCATACAAACCGTCGCGGTCCTGGACCTTGTAGGCCTTCGGACCAGGCTTCAAATTCCGCAGCTTCACGTCCGTCAGCATATCCCCTCCATTTTCAATACCATCATCCTGCCAATTTCCCTCAATAAATCAACACGTTAGCGAGCTTCAAAACACGACCTTTCGTGGTGATTTCGGTCCAAAAACCGCTTTCCGATACCATCAAAAATTTGAGCGGTGAATCGGGCGTTTTTCGCAGAAAAATCAGCTACTTACGTCACTCCGATACCATCAAATCGCCGAAAGCGCGTTTGATGGTATTTGCGTGGCCGCACCTGCCGGACTCGCGCATACCATCGCCAGAACCATCAATTTCACCTGCTTCCCGCTGCCAGTCGTTGCCAGATTTCGCCACCAGAAAAAGAAAAAGCCCCTGAAAATCAGGGGCTTAGTCTTGGTTTAATGCCGAGTGCTGCGCGGTGCAGCCAGACGGGAAATTATTCCCACTCAATGGTTGCTGGCGGCTTGCCGCTGATGTCGTAAACGACGCGGTTCAGTCCTCGCACTTCATTGATGATGCGGTTGGAGACCTTACCCAGCAGCGAATGCGGCAGGTGCGCCCAGTGCGCGGTCATGAAGTCCTGGGTCTGCACGGCGCGCAGGGCCACGACGTAATCGTAAGTACGGCCATCGCCCATCACACCGACCGATTTCACCGGCAGGAACACAGCGAATGCCTGCGAGGTCGCGTCGTACCAGTTCTGCGGTGCGTCCTCGCCGGCCATCACAGCGCCTTCGTACGGGGTGTTGCGCAGTTCTTCGATGAAGATGGCATCGGCGCGGCGCAGCAGGTCGGCGTATTCCTTCTTCACTTCGCCCAGGATGCGCACGCCCAGGCCTGGGCCCGGGAATGGGTGGCGGTACACCATCTCGTGTGGCAGGCCCAGGGCCACGCCCAGCTTGCGCACTTCGTCCTTGAACAGTTCGCGCAGCGGCTCGAGCAGCTGCAGCTTCATGGTCTCAGGCAGGCCGCCCACATTGTGGTGCGACTTGATGGTCTGGCCCTTCTTGCCCTTGCCTGCGGATTCGATCACGTCCGGGTAGATGGTGCCTTGCGCCAGCCACTTGGCGTTGACCAGCTTGGCCGATTCGGCCTGGAACACTTCCACGAATTCGCGGCCGATGATCTTGCGCTTCTGCTCCGGATCGGTGACGCCAGCCAGGTGGCCCATGAACTGTTCGGTCGCATCGATCTGGATCACTTTCACGCCCAGGTTCTTGGCGAACATGTCCATCACCATCTTGCCTTCGTTCAGGCGCAGCAGGCCGTGGTCAACGAAGACGCAAGTCAGCTGGTCGCCAATGGCGCGGTGGATCAACGCCGCAGCAACGGAGGAATCGACGCCGCCGGACAGGCCCAGGATCACTTCATCGGTACCTACCTGGGCGCGGATCTTCTCCACTGCTTCGGAGATGTAGTCCGGCATATTCCAGTCTGCCTTGCAGCCGCAGATCTCGTGCACGAAGCGGCCCAGCATGGCCTTGCCCTGCACGGTGTGGGTCACTTCCGGGTGCCACTGCACGGCGTAGAACTTGCGGTCTTCGTCAGCCATGCCGGCAATCGGGCAGGACTCGGTGGAAGCCATCAGCTTGAAGCCGGCCGGCATTTCCAGGACCTTGTCGCCGTGGCTCATCCAGACCTTCAGCATGCCGTGGCCTTCGTCGGTGACGAAGTCGTTGATGCCGTTGAGCAGTGCGGTGTGGTTGCGGGCGCGTACTTCAGCGTAGCCGAATTCGCGGACCAGGCCGTTTTCCACTTTGCCGCCCAATTGCGCAGCCATGGTCTGCATGCCGTAGCATATGCCCAGCACCGGCACGCCGATTTCAAACACGGCTTGCGGAGCGCGCGGGGAATCGCCTTCCAGCGTGGAGTTGTGGGAGCCGGACAGGATGATGCCCGATGCGCCGTAATTGCGAATGAATTCGTCGTCTACGTCGTACGGATAAACCTCGGAGAACACACCCGCATCGCGCACGCGGCGTGCGATCAGCTGGGTCACCTGGGAACCGAAATCAAGGATGAGGATTTTTGAGTGCATAGCGGGGGCAAAAAAAAATTGCGGCGCCACTTGGACGCCGCCTTGCGGAGTTTCTTATTCGGAGCGGTAGTTCGGCGCTTCTTTGGTGATCTGGACGTCGTGCACGTGCGATTCGCGCATGCCGGCCGACGTGATC
>Ga0055530_10000550_pt1 | contig 32534 bp, 24 predicted proteins | sample Araplavi_mTSA_r2_FD_55009 | JGI IMG/M metagenome (GOLD analysis project Ga0055530, IMG submission 55009) | Arabidopsis root microbial communities from North Carolina, USA - plate scrape MF_Cvi_mTSA_r2 | ecosystem: Host-associated > Plants > Roots > Endosphere | place: USA: North Carolina... | reverse complement strand
CCGAACGCGAGCTGGAGCGGGTGATGCTGGACTTCCAGAAGCAGCGCTACAACGTGCTGCTGTCGACCACGATCATCGAATCGGGTATCGACATCCCCAACGCCAACACCATCATCATCAACCGCGCCGACCGTTTCGGCCTGGCCCAGCTGCACCAGCTGCGCGGTCGCGTGGGCCGTTCGCACCATCGCGCGTATGCCTACCTGGTGGTGCCGGACAAGCGTTCGATGACGCCCGACGCCGAAAAGCGTCTGGAAGCGATCGCCTCCATGGACGAGCTCGGCGCCGGGTTCACCCTGGCCACGCACGACCTGGAAATCCGCGGTGCCGGCGAACTGCTGGGCGAGGACCAGAGCGGGCAGATGGCCGAAGTGGGCTTCAGCCTGTACACCGAACTGCTGGAACGTGCGGTGCGCAGCATCCGGCTGGGCAACCTGCCCGACCTGGACGCCGGCGAAGAAGCCCGCGGCGCGGAGGTGGAACTGCATGTGCCCGCCCTGATTCCAGACGACTACCTGCCCGATGTGCACACCCGCCTGACCCTGTACAAGCGCATCAGCAGCGCGCGCGACAGCGGCCAGCTGCGCGAGCTGCAGGTGGAGATGATCGACCGCTTCGGCCTGCTCCCCGACCCGGCCAAGCATCTGTTCGCGGTGGCCGAGCTCAAGCTGCAGGCCAATGAGCTGGGCATCCGCAAGCTGGAACTGGGCGAGAACGGGGGGCGGATCGTATTCGAGGCCAAGCCGCGCATCGATCCGATGTCGGTGATCCAGATGATCCAGAAGCAGCCCAAGCTGTACACGATGGACGGCCCGGACAAACTGCGCATCAAGGTTCCGCTGCCATTGCCCGAAGACCGTTTCAACGCAGCAAAGGCGTTGTTGGCCACGCTAAGCCCCAGCTGATTCCGCCCAGGTAGAGCCGACTGTCAGTCGGCTACGCCGTTGGCAAGGTGCCGAACACCCCCTGGTAGAGCCGACTGTCAGTCGGCTGCGCCGTTGGCAAGGTGCCGAACACCTTCGGTAGAGCCGACTGTCAGTCGGCTGCGCCATTGGCGGGGTGCCGACCATGCCGCGAAGAGCAGCGGACTGACAGTCCGCTCTACCCAACAGGGCAGCACGCAGATGAAAAGGGCCCGGCGTTGCCGGGCCCTTTCGATTACCAGATCACCACACGCTTGTCGTCGGCGCGCACCATCGCGTCACCCGGCTTGCACTCGAACGCCTGCGCGAACGCCGGCATGTTCGACGGGGCGCCGTTGGCGCGGAAGTTGGCCGGCGCATGCGGATCGGTGTTGAGGCGGACACGCAGTTCGCCGTCGGTAAAGTTGCGGCGCCACACCGTGGCCCAGTTCATGAAGAAGCGCTGGTCCTGGCTGTGCCCGTCAACGGCCACGTTGGCCTTCGGGTTTTCCTTAAGCGCCATCTGCAGCGCGTCGTAGGCCACGGTCAGGCCGCCCAGGTCGCCGATGTTCTCGCCCAGGGTCAGCTTGCCCTTGACGTTCACACCCGGCAGCGATTCATAGCCGTCGAACTGCGCGACCAGCTGGTCGGTGCGGCCGGTGAAGGCCTTGCGGTCGCTGTCGGTCCACCAGTTGTCGAAGTTGCCGTTGGCGGCGAACTGGCTGCCCGAGTCGTCGTAACCGTGCATCATTTCGTGGCCGATCACCGCACCGATGCCGCCGTAGTTCAGCGCCGGATCGGCCTTGGCGTCGAAGAACGGCGGCTGCAGGATCGCTGCCGGGAACACGATCTCGTTCTTGGTCGCGTTGTAGTACGCATTGACCGTCTGCGGGGTCATGCCCCACTCGGTCTTGTCCACCGGCTTGCCGACCTTGTCCAGCATGTAGCGGTAGTTGAACGCACGCGCGGCCTGCACGTTGCCCAGGTAGCTGTCGGCGTTGGTTTCAAGGCCCGACCAGTCGCGCCACTTGTCCGGATAGCCGATCTTCGGGGTGAAACTGGCCCACTTCTCCAGCGCCTTCCTGCGGGTGTCCTCGCTCATCCACTCCAGCTTCTCCAGGCGCGCCTTCAATGCCACCGAGAGGTTCTCCACCAGGTGCTGCATCTGCACCTTGGATTCGGCCGGGAACACGGCGTCCACATAAAGCTGGCCCAGCCCCTCGCCGATCGAGCTGTTGACCGACTCGAGCACGCGCTTCCAGCGCGGCTGCATTTCCTTCTGGCCGCGCAGGGTGGTGCCGTAGAAGTCGAAGTTGGCCTTCTCGAAGGCGCTGCTCAGGTAGGGGGCCGCATCATCGATGGTGTGGAAGCGCAGATAGGCCTGCCAGGTGGATGCCGGAACGTCGACCAGCATCTTGTCCATTTCGCTGAAGAAGCCCGGCTGGGCCAGCGAGAACTTCTGCGCGGCCGGCACCTTCAGCGTGTCGAACAGGGCGGTCCAGCTGAAGTTCGGAGTGAGCTTGTCCGCTTCGGCGGCACTGACCGGGTTGTAGCGCTTGGCCGGATCGCGCAGTTCAATGCGCGACAGCGAGGCCTTGGCCAGACGGGTTTCGAAGTCCATCACCGCCTGCGCCTGGGTCTTTGCCTGCGCGGCGTCGACGCCGGACAGGGTCAGTGCCTGGGCGATGTAGGCCACGTAGGCCTCGCGGATCTTCGCCTGCGATTCGTCGACGTAATACCCCTTTTCCGGCAGGCCCAGGCCGCCCTGGCCGACGTAGGCGATGACGTTGGCCGAGTCCTTGTAATCGGCATTGGCGAACAGCGAGAACAGCACGCCCTGACCTTGCGCCTGGGTCTCGCGCAGGTACTGGGTGATCGCCGTGGTGTCGTTGAGCGCGGCAATCCTGTCCAGCTGCGGCTGCAGCGGGGCGATGCCGGCCGCTTCGATCTTCGCTTCGTCCGAACCGGTCTTCCAGATGTCGCCGATCTTGGCTTCCACCGAGCCGGCCTTGGCCTGGCTGGCGGCCGCCTGCTGGACCAGTGCGTGCTGCACTTCCAGCGAGCGCTCGCGCAGGATTTCGAAGCTGCCCCAGGTGGTCTGGTCGTTCGGCACCGGGTTGGCCTTGAGCCACTTGCTGTTGACGAACCCGTTGAGGTCGGTACAGGCGGCCACGGCCGGGTCGAGGTCAGCGCTGTTGAGCGAGATCAGCGGCGTCTTGATCTGCGACAGGTCGAACGCAGGCTTGGCGTCGGCGGCAGGGGTGGCGGGGGCGGTTTCGGTCTTGCCGCAGGCCGCCAGCGTGGCGGCGATGGCGACGGTCAGGCCCAGCGGGGCCAGCTTGGACAACTTCATTCGACTCTCCGGCTACAGGAATGCATCGCCTGGCATGCAGGCAATCGTCGAGGGTAGCGCGGGGGCGGGTGGAGTGGACCGGCCAAAGGTCACAGGCGCAGGCGTTGTGTGCGCACAACGCGCGGCGACTCAGGTCGCCCCAAGTGCACCCAACAGCCGGGCAGAGCCCGGCTCTACGCGGGTCAGCGTGCCTTGCCCTGGTTGGCCACGGCTTCGGCGGCCTTGCGCGCGGCTTCCGGGTCGCCGAGGTAGCGGAACGACTGGACGGTCAGGTCTTCGTTCAACTCGAACAGCAGCGGGATGCCGGTCGGAATGTTGAGCTCGAGGATTGCTTCCTGCGAAACGTTGTTGAGGTACTTGTACAGCGCGCGCAGCGAGTTGCCGTGGGCGGTGACCAGCACGGTCTTGCCGTCCTTCAACTGCGGCGCGATGGCGTCGAACCAGTAGGGCAGTACGCGTTCCAGCGTGGTCGCCAGCGACTCGGTGCCCGGCAGCGCGTTGCGGTCCAGACCGGCATAACGGCGGTCGTGGATCGGGTGGCCCGGGTCTTCGCGGTCCATGGCCGGCGGCGGGATGTCGTAGGAACGGCGCCAGATCTTGACCTGGTCCTCGCCATGCTTCGCGGCGGTTTCAGCCTTGTCCAGGCCCTGCAGGCCGCCGTAGTGACGCTCGTTCAGGCGCCAGCTCTTGCTCACCGGCAGCCAGTCCTGGTCCAGCTCGGCCAGCGCCCCCTGCAGGGTATGGATGGCGCGCTTGAGCACCGAGGTGTGCGCCACGTCGAACTGCAGCCCTTCCTCGCGCATCAGGCGACCGGCGGCGGCCGCTTCGCTGCGGCCCTGCTCGGTCAACTCCACGTCCACCCAACCGGTGAAGCGGTTGTCCAGGTTCCACTGGCTCTGGCCGTGGCGCAACAGTACGAGTTTCCGGGTCACTGCGGTTTCTCCGAGGAATGGCAAGGCAGGCGGCCATTGTAGCGGCAACCCCGTCGACCCTGCCCTGCCCCCGCCGGTTCAGGGATGCGGATGGCCGTGGTGGCCCTGCGCGTCCGGGCCGCTTCTGCGCGGCTCGTGCACGCGGGCGTGGGCGTGCCCGGCGTGTGCTGCGTGGTCATGGTGAGGGTCATGCGCTTGGTCAGCGTGCGACGTGGGTGCCTTGCCGTCGCCGCAGTCATCGCCGCAATGATCGGCTTCGATCTGCAGGGTCACGTGGTCGATGCCGAAGGCTTCATGCAGCATGCTGCCGAGCCGGCGGCGCAGGCTGTCCGCCGCGATGCCCTCGGCGACCACCACATGCGCGGTCAGCGCCGGGGTGCTCGAGGCCAGCGCCCACACGTGCAGGTCGTGCACGTCGACAACGCCTTCCTCCGCACACAGCCGCGCGCGCACCGTATCGACCTGGATCCCCTTGGGCACGCCTTCCAGCAGCACGTTGATCGCCTCTCGCATCAACACCCAGGTACGCGGCAGCACCCACAGGCCGATCAGCACCGCCAGGATCGGATCGATCGGTTTCCAGCCGGTCCAGCGGATCAGCAGCGCGCCGATGATCACCGCCACCGACCCCAGCATGTCCGCCCACACTTCCAGGTACGCGCCTTTGACGTTGAGGCTCTCGCCGCTGCCGGCGCGCAGCAGGCGCATGGAAACCAGATTGATCAACAGCCCGAACGCGGCGATCACCAGCATGCCGGTCGAGGCGATCTCCTGCGGTTGGCGAAAGCGCGCCACCGCTTCCCACAGGATGTAGGCGGCCACCACGAACAGCAGGCCGCCATTGATCATCGCGCCCAGCGCCTCCAGGCGCGCATACCCGTAGGTGCGGCGCGCATCCGGCGGGCGCCGGCTGAGCCGTACCGCCACCAGCGCGATCATCAGCGCCAGCGTATCGGTGGCCATGTGCGCGGCATCGGACAGCAACGCCAGGCTGTTGGTCCAGAACGCGCCGGCGACCTCCACCAGCAGGAAGGTGGTGGTCAGTCCCAGCGCCCACCACAACGGTTTCTCGTGGCGGATCTCGCTGGGCAGGTGATCGTGGTCGTGACCCATCGGAACAGCTCCTGTGCAATGGGCAGAGCCTACTGCGTGCAGCGCGAAGGAGACTATTACGGTGTTTATAACATTGCAGCCGGCACCCCGATGCGCCCCCGGAACCACCGCAGCACAAGGGCTTGCCGCGCACATCCCTCCATCGGGTGATTCGACAGTGCCGCCCCGATCAAATAATATTGATTCTCAATTACCTGCTGTTCTGCCGATTCCCGCGATGTCCCACCCGCCTGCCCCGCCGCACACCGCGCGCGCCGCATTCCCTCCCCGTAGCAGCGCCACCCGCAAGGGCGGCGGCAACGGTGTGCTCTGGGCGCGCGGACTGCTGGCCCTGCTTGGCGGCTACGCCGTTGCCGCGACCTGGGCGTCTGCACTGGCCCGGCTGCTACCCGGCACCCTGGCCGACGCCGCGCTGGCCGCGACCATGGCCTCGTTCGTGATCTACACCCTGGCCGCGATCTGGGCCTACGCCGCACGCAGCAGCATGCGAGCCGCCTTGGGGCTGGCCGTGGCGGCCGCCATCGGTGGCGGGCTGTCGCTGCTGCAGGCCGGGGGCGTGGCATGAGCCAAGGGTTCCGGCAGTCGCAGGCGGTGCTGCATACATGGTCCGGGCTGGTCGTGGGCTGGGTGCTGTACCTGATCTTCATCGCCGGTACTGCCAGCTACTGGCGGGTGGAATTGACCCGCTGGATGCAGCCGGAACTGACCCTGCCGGCCAGCGCCGACGTCGCGCTCGACCAGGCCCAGGCGTTCCTCGCGCGCACCGCACCGGACGCGAGCCGCTGGTCGATCGAACTGCCCGGCAGCCGCAGCAATGCCACCACCGTGCGCTGGCAGCCCAAGGACGCACCGGAGCCGAAGCGTGGCCAGCCCAATCCGTGGCAGGCCACGCTGGATGCCACCGGACAGCCGGTGCAGGCGCGCGAGACCCGCGGCGGCGACTTCTTCTACCGCCTGCACTTCGATCTGCACTACGTGCCGGTGATCTGGGCGCGCTGGTTCGTATGCTTCTGCACGATGTTCATGCTGGTGGCGATCGTCAGTGGGGTGATCACGCACAAGAAGATCTTCGCCGACTTCTTCACCCTGCGCCGGCAGAAGGGCCAGCGCAGCTGGCTGGATGGGCACAACGCGCTGGCGGTGCTGTCGCTTCCGTTCCACCTGATGATCACCTATACCGGCCTGATCACCCTGATGACGGTGTACATGCCATGGGCCGTGGACGCCAACTTCGGCGGGCGCGATGCGTTCTTCGCCGAGTTGTTCCCACGCGATGCCAAGGTCGAACCCAGCGGACAGGCCGTGGTTCCGCCGGCGCTGGCCGGGCTGCTTCCGGTGGCCGCACGCCAGTGGGGCAACGGCCATGCAACCTCGGTAGTGGTCGAACAGCCCGCCGATGCGGCCATGCGCATCACCCTGCGCCGCGACAGCGGCGACCGCATCGCCGACAACGGCGAGCCGCTGCGCTTCGATGCGCAGGGCATGCTGGTGGGCGATGCAGCGCAGCGCTCGGCAACGGTGTACACCCGCGACGGGATGATCGGGCTGCATGCCGGACGCTTCGCACCTACCGCGATGCGCTGGCTGTTCTTCCTGTCCGGCGTGGCCGGCACCCTGATGGTGGCCAGCGGGCTGGTGCTGTGGACGGTGAAGCGCCGCGAGCAGCTGGCCGACCCGAGCCGCCCCCCGCGCGCGTTCCGCTTCGTCGAACGCATGAACATCGCGTTCGTGGCCGGCCTGCCGGTGGCGATGCTGGCCTTCCTGTGGGGCAACCGGCTACTGCCGGTGGACCTGGAGCAGCGCTCCAAAGCTGAAATCAGTGTGTTTTTCGCCACCTGGGCGCTGTGCCTGGTGCATGCCACGCTGCGCCAGCCACGCCGCGCCTGGATCGAGCAGCTGGCCGCTGCCGGTGTACTGGCCATGCTGTTGCCGGTGTTCAACATTGCGGTCTGGAACGGCGGCCTGTTCGGTGCATTCGCCGCAGGCGACCTGGCCAAGGGTGGGCTCGACGCGGGCCTGCTGCTGATCGGTACGAGCCTGCTCTGGACCGCGCGCCGCGTACACCGCCACGTACCGGCGCAGCGCCGCGTACGGGTTCCGCGCGCCACTACGGCCGTGGCAGCGGAGCCCCACGCATGACCATGCTCGCCCTGCTGCTGGCACTGGTGGGTTTCGCCTGCCTGTCGCTGGCGATGGACCGCCACCATCGCGATGTGTTCGGCGCCCTGCCCGTCCCGCGGCTGCGCCGGTTGTTCCGCCTGGGCGGCTGGGCCGCGCTGATGGCTGCTGTCGGCTGCTGCATCGTCGGGTGGGGCGTGGCCTACGGCGTGATTGCCGGTTGCGGCATTTTCGCGGTCGGCGCCGCCCTGCCCCTTCTCTGGCTCAGCTACCGGACCGCGCCCAAGGCGCGACCCACGCCACGCGCCCCTTCCAAGTCCTGATATCCGCCCCTACCGAGGTTTCCCATGTCCCGTTCCCCCGCCGCTGGCGCTCCGCGCCGGAACACGCTCGCGTTGTGCCTGGCGCTGGCCGCCGTTGCCTCACCGCAGGCATTCGCACAGGCTCCTGCCGCGCCGGAGGGAGACACCCCGCGTACCACTGAGTTGGACAAGGTGATGGTCACCCAGCGTACCGAGGGCTACCAGGTGTACGGCACCAATACCGCCACCAAACTGCCGTTGACCCTGCGCGAAACCCCGCAGTCGCTCACGGTGTTCACCCGCCAGCGCATCGAAGACTTCAACCTCATCACCATTGCCGAGGTGCTGCAGCAGACCCCCGGCGTGACCGTGCAGTCCTACGACAGCAACCGCACCCTGTTCAACGCGCGCGGCTTTGCGATCAACAACTTCATGTTCGACGGCGTGCCGACCAACTACACCACCGGCGCCGGTGGCAACTCTATCCTCAGCGACACCTCCATCTACGAACGCATCGAGATCGTGCGCGGCGCCAGCGGCCTGGTCACCGGTTCGGGCAATCCGTCGGCCACGGTCAACATGGTGCGCAAGCGCCCCACCGACACCTTCCAGGCCACTACCAGCCTGAGCGCAGGTTCCTGGGACTACCGCCGCGCAGAAGTGGACGTCGGCGGTCCGTTGACGTCGGGCGGCCGCGTGCGGGGCCGCTTCGTCGGCGCCTACACTGACAAGGAAAGCTGGGTACGCTTCCAGCACGACACTTCGCCCAGCCTGTACGGCGTGATTGAAGCCGACCTGACCGACAGCACCCGCCTGCGGGCCGGCATCGATTACCTCAAGACCGGCTCCGACGGTGGCGCCTGGAGTGCTTCGCCGCTGTACTTCCGCGACGGCAGCCGGGCGACCCTGCCGCGGTCCTACAGCGCCGCAGCGCGCTGGAACGAATGGAACCGGGAAAGCACCAACTATTTCCTCACTTTGGAGCAGCAGTTCGGCGCTGGCTGGAGCGGTCGCATAGCCTACAACCGCCGCAACACCGACACCGACAGCCTGCTGCTGGCCGGCTCCAACACCGGCAACTGGGCCGACCCGATCACCGGGCTTGGGCTGCGCATTGCCGACACCTACTCGGTGTCGGAAACCCGCGAGGACGCGTTCGACCTGTATGCCTCCGGCCCGTTCCAGCTGTTCGGCCGCTCGCATGAGCTGGTGGCCGGCATCAACCACTACGACCGCGACCTGGACACCATCCGTGCCAGCATCACCTCGCGCCCGTACAACGTGGCCGCGTTCCCCAGCATCTTCAGCTGGGACGGCAACATCGGCAAACCGACCACGGTCAACTACGGCATCCCGTCGAGCACGGTCAACACCACCGAGACCGGCTATTACGCCGCCCTGCGCCTGAATCCGATGGACGACCTGAAGGTGATCGCCGGCGCGCGTTACTCGGACTACAGGACCACCACCGACAACTTCGACGTCAACGGCAACTTCACCGGCCGCAGCGCGCGCACCACCGCGCACGAGCCCACCCCCTACCTGGGCGCGATCTACGACATCAACGCGAACATCTCGGCGTTTGCCAGTTACTCGGACGTGTTCCAGGCCACTGCGCTGCGCGACATCAACAACCAACTGCTCGATCCGGTCACCGGCGACAACTACGAATACGGCTTCAAGGGCGAGTTCTTCGGTGGCCGCCTGTACGGCGCGCTCAATGGCTTCTACATGAAGCAGGACAACGTGGCCACGCGCGATCCGGCCGGTGCGGACATCATCCTGCCCGACGGCAGCGTGCCGTACATCGCCAGCAAGGGCATCGAAACCAACGGCGCCGAATTCGAACTCTCCGGCTCGATCACCGACAACTGGAGCGTGACCGGCGGCTACACCTACGCCTACAGCACCAACCCGGACGGCAGCCGCTTCGCCAGCACCAGCCCCATGCACCTGGCCCGTTTCAACACCACCTACCGCCATGGCCGCTGGATGGTCGGCGGCGGGTTCACCGTGCAGAGCGAGATCTACCAGCTGCAGCCGATCCCCACCGGCCGCTACACCGCCGCCGGCGCACCGATCACGGCTACCGGCAAGATGACCCAGGGCGGTTACATGCTGTTCGACCTGATGGGGCGTTACCGGATCAACGACAACGTGAGCCTGGGCGTGACGGTGACCAACCTGTTCGACAAGGTGTATTACCGCAATGTCGGCTTCTTCAATTCGGGGTATTGGGGCGAACCGCGGCGCGTGCTGTTCAACCTGCGCGCTGGCTTCTGACACGCAGCCACGCAGAGCGTGGCTCGCCCCCCGATGGGCGACGCGGCCGATTCCGCATGGCCGGCTGACTTATCGGGCATATCCGCCGCCGCGGCCGGCGGGTAGCATCGGGCAGGCGGCACGTCGCCGCGTGCCCCGCCCTGCTGGAGTTCCGATGCCGCTTCCTGCCCGTTCCGCTCCCTTCCGCCTGATCCTGGCAGGGCTGGCCCTGCTTCCCGTACTAGCCGGCGCCCGAGAGGTTCCGGCCCCGGCCGACCATGTGGAGGCTGATGGCCCCTACGTGTTCGCTACCCGCAACGGCCACCAGGCGCAGTGGGTCTGCAACGACCATGTGGTGCGGCGCGACCTGCCCGCACACGGCGCCACCACCGTGGTGCTGGCCGAATGCGGCTACCCGCATCCGGTGACCGTGCTGCCGCCGCGCACCGCACCGGTGGCGCGCCTGCCGGCCACGCCACGCATCGTGGCGCTGTCGGATATCCACGGCCAGTACGGCCTGCTGGTGAAGCTGCTGCGCGCCCATCATGTGATCGACGAGCAGGACCGCTGGTCGCTGGGCGACGCCACCTTGGTGGTGGCCGGTGATGTGTTCGACCGCGGCCCGCAGGTGACCGAAGCGTTCTGGCTGCTGTACAGCCTGCAGCAGCAGGCCGTTGCGGCCGGCGGCGCGGTGCACTTCGTGCTCGGCAACCACGAGACGATGGTGCTGTACGACGACCTGCGCTACGTAAACCCGAAGTACCTCAAGAGCGCGCAGCTGCTCGGCCGCAGCTACCCCGCCCTGTACGGTGCCGACTCGGTGATCGGCCAGTGGCTGCGTACCCGCCCTGTGCTGCTGCAGATCGGCGACACGCTGTTCCTGCACGGCGGCATCGCCCCCGAGAACCTGGACCTGGTCCGCCAGCTGGAGGCCACCAACACGCTCTACCAGGCCTCGGTGGGGCTGCCCAAAGACCAGGTGAAGGCCGCGCCGGACAGCGCGCGTCTGTTCGACGGCAAGACCAGCCCGATCTGGTATCGCGGCTATTTCGACGGGCGCATGGACACCCGACAGGTCGACGACCTGCTCAAGCAGCTCGACCTCAAGCGCATCGTGGTCGGCCACACCTCGATGCCGCATGTGAGCAGCTTCCACGGCGGTCGCATCATCGCCATCGACAGCAGCATCAAGAACGGGGAAAACGGCGAACTGCTGTTCATCGACAACGGCACGGTGAGCCGTGGCCTGCTCGACGGCTCGCGGGTACCGCTGGCCGAAGGCAGGATCGGAGAAAGCGACTGAGACCGGGGGCGCCACGTCCTGCGTGGCCCCCTGCCCGGCCACGCAAGGCGTGGCCCTTCTACGCGTTCTGGGTGGCGGCCACCAGCGGGCGCACGCGACGTGGGCGGCTCGGGAAGGCGTGGCGCAGGATCCGCCACATCACCTGGCCGAACTGCCTGGGCATCGAACCGGTGTTGTAGTGCTGGCCGTAACGCGTGCAGATCTCGCGCACCTCCACGGCGATCGCCGCATAGCGGTTGGCCGGCACGTCCGGGAAGAAGTGGTGCTCGATCTGGTGACTGAGGTTGCCGGTCATCAGGTTCATGACCTTGCCACCGGCGATGTTGGACGAGCCACGCAGCTGGCGCAGGTACCAGTGGCCACGGCTTTCATCGCGGACGCATTCCTTCGGGAAGGTTTCCGCATCGGCGGTGAAGTGGCCGCAGAAGATCACCACATAGGTCCACACGTTGCGGATCAGGTTGGCCACCACGTTGCCGAGCAGCACCGGCAGGAAGAACGGGCCGGCCAGCGCCGGGAACAGCAGGTAGTCCTTGAACATCTGCTTGCCCATCTTGCGCCCGACCGGGCGCGCCTGCGCCAGCAGCTGACGGAAGGTGATCTTGCCTGCGAACCAGCGGCCCAGGCGCAGATCCTGTATGGCGATACCCCATTCGAAGAGCAGCGCAAACACCACCGCCACTACCGGCTGGGTCAGGTAGAACGGACGCCAGCGCTGCTCCGGGAAGATCCGCAGCAGGCCGTAGCCAATGTCATCGTCCAGCCCGCGCACATTGGTGTAGGTGTGGTGACGGAAGTTGTGGGTCTTGCGCCAGTTGTCGGCGGTGCCGACGATGTCCCACTCGTACGTGCTGCCCTGCAGCTGCGGGTCGCCCATCCAGTCGTACTGCCCGTGGATGACGTTGTGCGCCAGCTCCATGTTCTCCAGAATCTTGGAGAGCGCGAGCAGCACCACACCGGCAATCCAGGCCGGAATCAGCACACTGTGCACGAAGGCGCCGAGGAACAGCAGCGCACGCCCGGCCACCCCGGTCCAGCGCACGCCCGCCACCACACGCCGGATATAGCGCGCATCGGACGCCCCCAGCGTTTCCAGGTGACGCGCACGCAGCGCATCGAGTTCGTTGCCGAACGCTTCCAGTTCGGCGGTGGACAACACGCGGTTCTGCACGGCAGACATGCTCAGAGCTCCAGGATCAGGTCGGTGCTGGCGCTGTTCACGCACAGCTTCACTTGCGTGGCCGGTTCGGCCGCGTACTCGCCGGTCAGGGTGTGGCGGGTCACCCCGCTGGCCTTGCCGCACACGCAGGTATTGCAGATGCCCATGCGGCAGCCGCTGGCCGGGCGCAGCCCTTCGGCTTCCAGCGCCTGCAGCAGCGAGGTCCCGCGCGGCAGTTCCAGGGTGCGGCCGCTGCGACGCAGTTCGACCTGCACCGTACCGGTTTCCGAATCCGGCAGCACCGGCGGCGTGAAGGCTTCTGTCTGCAGGACCGCCACCTGCCCGTGCAGGCGCGCACGCGCCGCGTCAACGAAGCCGCCCGGGCCGCAGACCATCGCGTGAGCGGCGGAAAGATCGCCCAGCACGCTGAAGTCGTACTCGCCGACCCGGGCCGTCGGGGCCGCCGGATCGCGGGTCAGCGCGAGGTGGACGCGGAAGCCCGGGTAGCGCGCGGCAATGGCCGCAAACTCCTCGGCAAAGCACAGCGCTCCGCGCTGCTGTGCCCAGTAAACCAGATCCACCTGCACCGGCATGCCGGCGGCATCGAGCTGGCGCACCAGCGCGCGCATGGGAGTGACGCCGCTGCCAGCGGCCAGCAGCAGTACCCGGGTGCCGGGAGTGGCCGAGAGGGTCATCTCGCCAAACGCCTGGCCAAGTTCCACCACATCGCCTACCCGCGCATGCTGCACCAGATGCTGGCTGACCCGTCCGCCGGCCACCGCCTTGACGGTAATGGCCAGGCACCCGTCTTCCAGCACGGTAGGGCTGTAACTGCGGCTCAGGCGCCGCCCGTCAACCTCCACACCCAGCATGAGGTGCTGGCCTGGCGCTACGCCGCGGAAATGCCGGTTCGGGCGCAGCACCAGCGTCACCGCGTCGGTGCTGGCCCCCTCCCGACCGACCAGCCGCGCTCGCGCGCGGCGCTGGGTCCAGAGGGGATTCACGCGGCTGGCCCAGAAGTCGAACAACGCCTCGGACACCCAGTGACGGGGTGAGAGGGCGGCACGGCGGGCAGGGGGACGAGGGAGAGCGCTCATGCCGCCACTATACGGGCGAGCATACAGCTGTGTATACAGTTGTATATTGCCCAGACCGGCTATGATTCAGGGACTTGACCGTCTGGCCCCTGGATGACCCCGCCCGATTCGCACCTGACCGTCCACGACGACGCCCTGCCGGCCCGCAAAGCCTCGATTTCACGCGAGGACCTGCTGGCCGCCGCGCTCGCGTTGATCGGCCCGCACCGCAGCGTCTCGACGCTGAGCCTGCGCGAGGTCGCCCGTGAGGCCGGGATCGCGCCGAATTCGTTCTACCGCCAGTTCCGCGACATGGACGAACTGACCGTCGCCCTGATCGATCTGGCCGGGCGTTCGCTGCGCACCATCATCGGCGAGTCGCGCCAGCGCGCGGCGTCGTCCGATCGCAGCGTCATTCGTCTGTCCGTGGAAACGTTTTTCGAACAGCTGCGCGCCGACGACCGGCTGCTTCACGTCCTGCTGCGCGAAGGCAGCGCGGGTTCGGACGCCTTCAAGCAGGCCGTCGAGCGCGAGCTGAACTACTTCGAGGAAGAGCTGTGCGTCGACCTGATCCGGCTTGCCGCTGCAGACAACGGCGCGGTGCTGCACGAGCCGCACCTGGTGGCCAAGGCGATCACCCGCCTGGTCTTCGCCATGGGCGGCACCGCGCTGGATCAGTCGCCCGAACGCGACCCGGAAATGATCGAACAGACAGCGCAGATGCTGCGCATGATCATCACCGGCGCGCGCACCATCGCCGGATTTCCGCCGGCGCGCTGATCACGATCGGACGGCGACACCACTCACGCGGCCACTCCCGCTGTTGCTTTGAGGCTCCCGAAATCCTGACGCTGGATACTTTTCCGTCGATCGTCCTGTCACGCCAGACCCAGTACTGGCCCTTGATGTCCACCGGATAGTTGAAGGAGCCTACCAGCAGATCGTCGAAGTTCCGGTAGGTGCCCATACAGGACCATCCCTCATGTTCCTGCTGGTTCCATGCGCCGAAGAAGCACACCTGGAGTCCGGCTTTCACCATGTGGAAACGCACGGATTTCGCCTCGTCATTGGCGCATTTCCCGCCCAGGTTGAAGCTGCGGTTGGCGCTTACCGATTCGGTACACACGACATTCTCTTTACCGTCGTTGCCTTCGTACAGCGTCATCCACCCGTTGTTGTAGCTGCGTGGCCCCACCGCGACGCTGGATATCTTTCCGTCCAGGGTGTCAGGACCATACTTGGTCAGCTTCCAGTGACTGGCGGTGTAATTGGGATTGAAGGTCCCCACCAGCATCGGCTGCAGAATGTCCTGCGTCACTTCGATGACCGCATAGCCCTCGTCCCCGTTATGGTTGTAGTTTCCATACAGGGTGATCAGGGTGCCCTTCTGGGCCTTGTGGATGATGAGTGACCTCGCCTCATCGTTCGAGCAGCCATAAGTACCGTTCATGTTGAACTTCGGATTGCCCGCCAGCATGACATCGCACACCACCTTCTGAGTTGCGCTGTTGCCCTCGTAGAACGTGATTTCGGAATCCAGAAAAGTGGACACCTCTGGCAGCGACGTCCCAGCCTTGAGTGGTATCGTGCGCACCGTGCTCCAGCCCTGCCCGCTCGTGTACGCAAGGATGCTCGCTGTCTTCGCGACAGCGTCGTAGTTGACAAGAAGAAGGCTGCCATTCAGCAGCCCTCCACTCTGAAATGCCGGCACGCTGCCAAATCGCTCCGGGGTAGGAAACTCTCCCAGCTGACGATGCATGTGTCCGGCAAACACCGCGCTTACACCATACCCCTCCATCAGCTTCACGAACTGGGCGTTGTTCTGGTTGTGCGGCCATGCGTCGCGCTTGTGCATGTTGACGAAGATGATCTTCCCCATCCGGCGCGCTTCGCGCAGGTCGCCCTCCAGCCAGCGCAGTGACGGGTCGATCCTGTAGGTGACCTCGCCCCAGAAACCGTCGACCCTGCTCTTGAATGTCGACGCATGCACGGGCGAATCATTCAACTCGATGAAATGAAGATCACCGATGTTGAAGGAGTAGCCCAGACTGCCCCGCAGCAGGTCCTCCGACAGCTTGAAATCCAACGACTTTGGCGTCCCCGCGCTGGGATGTATTTCGTTCACCCAGGTGACCAGATCACAGATGCTGTCCCGCGCGCATCCGTTGTTCGCACAGTCGCCAACATTGCTAACGTAGTCGTGGTTGCCCAACCCGGGAAAGAACAGCGGACCGGGCGTGCTGCCACGCATCAGGGGAAACAGCGACTGCAGCTTCATTCGCTCGTGCCCATGCCCATACTCGGTGAGGTCGCCATTGATGATCACCGGCACATAGCTGTTGCTGGTGCGCATACCCCTGATGAGATTGAACATATCCACAAGGCGGCTCTCAGACGCCGCCGGGTCGCTCTCCTCGACTCCATCGGCCATTGCCACGCGCGGGAATTGCGGGTCCGACGCAACAATGAAGGTGCCCTTCCGGGTGGCGGGCCCATTGGCCCAGCCCGCTTGTATATAGCTCGCATAGGATGCGGTCTGCGTCATGCTGCACGCATCGACGCGTACCCCTGGCTGCCTTGGCGGAGCTGCGTCCTGCGCGCTGGCCCCCCCGGTTACGGTCACTGCCGCAACGAAGCAGCACACTACTGCAAAGAAGCCAGTCCCGACGTGGCTACGCATGATGGCGCTCTCCGGTCGAGAGCACGCCGCCGCCGTGACGGGCAGATGCCCCCCGGCTGCAACGCACTTTCCACCCCGATGGCACCCCCGCGGCAACCGGTGTAGTCCCTGCCGGGTTAAAGGCAGATGAAGCGTGGGAGCCGCCAGGGCGGGAACGCTTCCGGCTCCGGCAACGCTGCATCGTCCCAACGGTCACCCGATGCTGCAAAAGAAAAGGGCCGGCCCATGGCCAGCCCTTCAGCGGTGGTTACCGCGTCAGCGATGTCGCATCAGCGCCGGTAGCACTGACGCTCCACCACGCGATCGCCGGTCTTGTTCTGGTGATTACCCTGGATCTGGCGACCAGCAGCACCGCCGGCGACAGCGCCGGCCACCGTAGCGAGCTTCTTGCCGTTGCCGCCGCCGACCTGGTTGCCGAGCAGACCACCAACCACCGCACCGGTAGCGGTACCTGCGATGCGGTTCGGGTCCTTGCTGTTGCGCTGGACTTCCACGTTCTTGCAGACGACCTTGGTGCCGTCGTTGAAGCGGCGGCCTTCGTCCTTCGGCCCGTAGGTCTGGGCGCTGGCGCTGAACATCGTGGCCATCAGAGCGGCTGCACACAGCGCGTTTCGGGTGGAAAGATTCATGGTGGGCTCCTGGCTCATGACGTGCGACCAGTGTCAGCGGATGCCAGGGAACCCCCTGTGAAATGCTGTCGATGCCGCGTCAAGGTTTTCCGCGCTGTTCAGCCGGCAGCAATTGGAGCGCACGCTGATCGCTCAGTGCCTGGCCGATGCATACTTCTTCTCACCGGCAAGCACCGTCAGTCGCGCTCGCTGCCCTTGGCTGTCCTGCTGTGCCAAGCGATTTTCAGGCGGCGGCAACGGGCACGTGGCAAATTCCGTGTACGCGCAGGGCGGGTTGTACGCGCGATTGAAGTCCAACGTGACCGTACCGTCCCCCGCCACGGCGTCTGTGTGCAGGTAGCGCCCCACACCATAGGTGAGCCTGCCTGTTGTCTGGTCCTGGAACATCAGGTTCAAGCCCTTGGCCGGGTCACCCAGCGCCTCCAATCGCCACTGGCGCCCGTCTTTCTCGAACACCACATACCCCGGGTTGGGCGTGTCGCTGACCTCGCCCAGCACGTTCACGATCGGCAGGGTCTTCCCGGCCGGGTGCGGATGGAACTGCGCCTGCACGCGCCAGCCTTCATCGGCAGGGAAGAAGTCCAGTCCGTGGAAGTCCCTGCGCGCGGGCGCGTCGGCATGCCGCACGCGCAAAGCAAGACGCTGCCCCCGCTTGATCGCGGTGATCTGGCCCTTGCCCTGGTCGTAGCCCAGCCTGGTGCCGCCGCCCGCCCCATCCGGGTCCAACCGCACCTCCCCTCTCAGCGCCTTGCCGTTGGCAGTGACCGGCACGCCATCGGCGGGCAGGAAGTACAGGCCATCGGCACGCTGCTCCACCTGCCCCAATCGATCCGGGGCGATGGACAGGCGGATGGCGTTCTCCGCGCCCCCGCCCACACTGTGCTTGCCGGCATCGATCCAATGCAGCCCGATCAGACTGGTCCAGCCATCGGGCTTGCTCAGGTCGGCGGCACGCTGACGCACCCACTCGTCATGATCCCGGATGAAGTCCGACGCCGCCGACGCGGCGGCGGGAGCGACGATTGCGGACCTGTCCTGCTGGCTGCATGCGGCCGCCATCAGGGTCAGCACGAACAACGATGCGAGTGCATGTGGCTTCATAGTGTTCACCAGTCTTTGGAAATGCCCAGATAGAGATAGCGCCCGTAGCTTTCGTGCAGCGCACTGAGGTAGTTGCCGGTGGCACTGAGCGGGGGCTCCTCGTTGAACAGGTTTCGCGCGCCCACTTCGACAGCGGCGCCCCTCAGCCGCCCCCGGTTGAATGTTTTCTTCACCGACACCGTCCAACGCTGGGTGGACCCCACCACGAACGGACTGCGGTCGGCGTAGGCACCGGCGATCACGCTGTCGATGTAGTCGTCACGCACGCGCACCGTCCAGTCCTGCAGGTTCCAGATCAGAGTGGCACTGGCGCGCCATTCCGGTTTCGCGCCATTGAGCCCGACCTCGTTGGCCGCGCCCAGACCGGGCGCGATGATGTGCAGCTGCCCGCTTTCAATCGCCGCCGCCACCTGTCGAATTTCTGCAGGTTTCTGCTGGGTGTACTCCTTGAGCTGGCTGGCACTGATCAGCAGTGCAAGGTTGCCCCAGGCAGTGGCCGGCGAGCGCCAGCCCAGGTTGTAGTCCACGCCCGACGCGGTCAACGGGCTGCGATTCTGGTAGCGATTGTAGACATGGGTCACCACGCCCACCGGCGCGATACCGGAGCCCTCGAACTGCGCGACATCCTCCGCCGTCACCGCAGCACGCGCCACGTTCGGGTTGCTGCTGCCTTCCACCACGCGCAGGTAGGCGTCGTACAGCAGCTCTTCGCCCAGCGTGTTGATGGGGTTTTCCACTTTCACCCGCCACGCATCCACGCTCAGGCTGATGGAGCCCAGGCGCTCAGGCAGGAACTGCGGCTCGAACACGGCGCCCCATGACGACTGGCGCGTGGTTTCCGGCTCGACGTCGTCGCCATACGAGGTCACCCCGCTGACCGACGGTTTGACCGACGAGCCGTTGCTGAATGCGTTCAAGCAGGCGTTGTAGTCGGGCTGCGCCCCCTTCACGATCAGCGCGTGGCAGCGTATTGCGTCGTTGTTGAAACCAAATCCATACGTAGGTGGTGAGTTCACCAGCTCCAGCCCCGGTGCACGGAAGCCGCCGCTGACCGAGCCACGCAGCAACAGACTGTCATTCACCTTCCACGCCGCCGCCAGTTTCGGCTTGGCCACCTTGCCGGCGTCGCTGTAGTCTTCCCAGCGGCCGGCCAGCTGGATATCCAGCGACTGCACCAGCGGCACGTTCTGGGCAGGCGAGATCAGCGGCACCGCGAACTCGATCAGCGCCGATTTGACGTTGCGGCTGCCGTGCACATCCGGCCGCGGGCTGTGGGTGAAGAAGTTGCTGGCCGCTACCGTGCCGGTGTACCAGTCCGTGTAGGGCCGGCTGCCGTCGATGTTGTCGTCGCGATCATCGGCGCGGCTCTCGTAGCGGTATTCCACGCCCGCCGCCATGCCGATGTCACCGGCATACCACGTCAGCAGGTCGGGGCGGTTGACCTTGAAATCCCACAGCGCCAGCTCCGCCGTGCCCTCGCGGGTGGCCTCGCCGATAAACGACGAGGTGTCGTAGGGCGTGGCGTCCCCCAGCCGGATGCTGGCCGGGTCACCGCCGCTGAACGGATTGTACGCACTGGCATCGGTGCGGTTCACCGCAGCGATGAACGCATCGGTCAGGCCGCCCTGCTGCGTGTCGGTGCTGCGCGCGCGTGAGTACAGCAGCGCGCTTTCCCAGTTCCAGCCGCCCTCGGTCCATCCACGCACGCCCAGCAGCACCCGCGACTGGTCGTTGTCCACCTTGACCCGGCGGATTCCCGAGTCGGCGAACTGGTAATTGAGCAGCCGGATCGCATCCGCACCGCGCAGTGCGTCCGGCACCCAATACGCATCGGGGCGGATGTGCAGCAGGAAACCGTCACCACCGAAGCCCGATTCGCTGCTCACCCAGGATTCGGAGCGGGCACGGTAATAGGCCAGCTCACCGAACAGTTGCACGCTGTCGCTGACATCGAAACGGCCGGTGGCAAACACGTTGCCCTTGCGGATCGCCGGTGCGGAGGTGATGCCCGGTTCGGCCGCTGCATCGTAGTGGTAGCGGGTGGGAACCGTGCCGGTGGTCAGCGCACCGGTAACCGGATTTACATACCAGCTCCCGGTGCGCCTGCCGCCGGCATAGGTCTCGAAGTGTCCCCACGGCGTTCTGGTGCTGAAGCCTGAGGTGCCGTTCGGATCCGGCACGCTGGTCCCATCGCCTACTGCACGGCGGCCGTCGGTGGCGGTGAACCAGGCATCGGAATTGAGCTGCGCGGTCCGCTTGGAAAAGCCGTAGAGCACCGAGAGGTTGCCGCGCCCCTCGGCAAAATCGCTGCCGAAATACCCGTCCAGCGAGACGTCTTCGCGGTGGCCATCGCTGACCTTGCCGTAGTTCAGTTTGATGCCGCCGCCATTCTGGAGGTTGCTGGGCATCACCAGGTCGACCACGCCTGCAACGGCGTCGGACCCATAGATCGATGCCGCGCCGTCCAGCAGCAGGTTGACGCGTTCCAGACCGAAGACCGGGATGGCGTTGGCGTTGTAGGTCGTGTCGTCACCGCTGTTGCTGATCGGGTGCTGCACCGTGCGTCGGCCGTTGACCAGCAGCAAGGTGTATTTGGACCCCAGGTTGCGCAGGTTGATCGAGCCCACGTCGCCGCGTGCCACGTTGGAGTTCCGGCCGGCGTTGGTGGTGCCCTTTTCAGTGATGGCCACATCGCCGAACTGCGGCAGGCTGCGGAACAGCTCGTTGCCGTTGGTCGCACCGGTGGCGTCGATCTGCTCGCGGTCCACGGCCACCACCGGGAGCGCCGCCTGTGCGCCGCCGCCGGCAATCTGCGAGCCGAGCACCGAAACCCTGTCCAGCGTGCGGGCATTGGCGCCCGGTCCGGCGGCAGCAGTCGCGGCCGTCTCCTCCGCAGCCTCTTCAGCGCCGGCAGCCTCGCCTGCCGGCGCCAGCAGCGTGCACAGCGCAAGTGCAAGGTGGCTGCGACGCCAGGCGCGTCCATGCTGCGCGCGGCGCGCGTGGTCGTACTCAGCGCGCGGCTTCTGCATACGCGCCTCGCACGATGCGGCCTTCCAGCTTCTGCTCGTCCTTGACCAGGTTGTACAGCGGGCAGGTGGCTTCGACCGACTGGCGCAGGGCGTCGATCTCCTGTTCCGACGCCGGCGATTCGATCCGCACCTTGTAGCGGATGCCGCTGTAGCGCGAAGGCGAGCTGACATTGCTGCCGAAGCGCGGGCTCACCTGGCCATCCACGGTCAGCTCGAGCGAATCCAGCAGCACGTTACGCGAGGCGGCCTGGACCTCGAAGATGTGGGTGAGGCAGGTACCGGTCACCCCCAGCAGGTGTTCTTCCACGGTCGGCGCCAGCCCATAGCCCAGCAGGTCTGGCGCGCTGTCGTGCAGCTGCTGGTGGTAGCCGTCCTTGCCCAGGAATACGCGGCGCAGTCCGGTGTGCGGCTCGACGTGGGCCCGGGCAACCAGCGTATCCGGCTCGGCGGCCTTGGCCTTGCCCGCGGCGGGCTTCACCTGCCGGGCAAGCACCGCCGGGCGCTTCTCCTCGGTGATGAAATCGCGCAGGCCCGGTGGCTGCGCCGGGTCGCGCTCCGCAGCGCTATGGTGGTATTCCACCTCGGCATGGCTGACCTGTTGCGGCCGGGTGACCAGATCGATGGCCGAGGAATTCTCGTGAACCGCACGCTTGAGCGCCTGCAGCTGCGCGTCGGTCGCCGGCGAATCGACGTAGGCCACGTAGGAAAGGTTGTTGGGGTAGGCCAGGTTCTCGCTCTTGCGTTCGGGAATGCTGGTGAACACCACGTCCAATCCGTCCAGCGGCACGTTCTGCACGGCCGCCTGCACGATGTACTCGTCGGCCACGGCGCTCGCCAGCGTGCCCACCAGCGAATCCCAGGACCCGGCACCCAGGTTGTAACCGGCGTAGTTGCGGCCACTGTCGCTGATGTACTGGAATTCTCCGGTCGGCCCGATGCGCAGGCGACGCACGCCCGAGCGGCTTTCGGCGGTGACCTTGGCGTGGATCGTGGTGGGCGCGGCAGGCTTGGCCGACTGCGCCTGTATCGCCGCGCGCTTGTCGGCCAGATAACTGCGCAGCGGCGAGGAGGCGTCCTCGGCGGAGGAGACCAGCGGGGCAGCCAACAGGAGCACGGCAGTCAGCGCGGTGGCGCCGATAACCTTGAACGACGACGGGTGGCGAGCGATGGACATGGGCGGACGGTCTCCGAGGGGATCGTGAACAGAAGCCCACTCTTCCACGTCGCTTCGCCGCATTTAAATAACGGTTGGCAATTCCGATATGCAGGATGCCGGTCGTGGGGAGTCGAAACACCAATGCGCCGTCCCCTACCCGTCCGAACTGGGTGGACGCGTCACAGCGACCATCCCGCAGCGCTGTTAGTGTTCCGGTATCGCGGAAAGCCACAGCCCAGCATGAAAGCTTCTGATCCCCTCGTCCTCATACTCGAAGGAAGCGCGATACACGATATCGCCAGTTTTTACGCCGAGATCAACCGCGTGTTCATGAGCAGCGAGAGCTGGCAGCTCGGTCACAGCCTCGATGCTCTGGACGACATGCTGTACGGCGGCTACGGCGCATTGGCCGGGCACCATTCGGCCACCGTGATCTGGAACGACGTGGAACACAGCCGCATTGCGCTTGGGAAGGAGACAACCCGGGCATGGCTGCAGGCCAAGTTGGCTGGAAACGGGACATTCAACGCGCGCGCCATTGCCGGACAGTTGCAGGCCCTGAAGACCGGAGAAGGCCAGACCTACTTTCAGATCGTCATGGAGATTCTCGCAGCGCATACCCAGCTGACACTTGTGCCACGCTGACTAGTCGATCCTGCCCGCAGTCTTCGGCTTCTGATTTACCTGCTTCGCCTTTCCCAACTTCATTTCCGCCACAGCCCTCTGCTTGGCATCCAGAAGTTCGTCGTCAGGCAGCAGGAACCACGCGACGATACAAGCAGTATCCCGCACGGCGACCTGGATATGGCTGTGACTGTGGAAACCCGAGTTCTCGACCAACGCTTGGCCCTGCCTGAAGGCACCGCGTACGGCTTGGTAGTGAAGGCCACCATGATCCGTGGCGGCGTCCGCCTGCTCATGAATGAACGTGAATATTGCGTTGTCCAGCCTTCGGAGCAGGACGTCACTGTCGTTGTCGTTGGCCGGGAGGTTCTTGGGGGCACTACGCCCATTCGCCTCGATGCCCTCAACAGTGGGACCAACCGCTGCGGCGAAAACATCCAATCCCTTGCGGGTGGTCATATCGAGACAGCGCTGAACGTTCAACAGGCATCCGACCACAGCCGCAGTTGCGATGGGTTTCGCCGTCAAAAGCCTTTCCGGCTGCGCTTGAGCGGTCGAGGCGAACGCCATCGCTCGCGCAGGATCTCCCTCGAAGACGTAGAAACCCGGCCCCAGCCAGTCATAGGGATTCTTGCTGGACTTTGGCCTGGCCCGCCCGGCGACAAGAGCGTCGCGCGTCGTGATGTCGCAACCGTGATAGGCAATGACCAGGTGCCCATCATTCATTTGAAGACGCTGGCAAGCCTTCCTGCCGGAGTGACGATCCCGGCCCGGCGCACCGCTTTGCCTGCCTCCGTCCGCGACATGGCGTTGAATTTCTGAATCAGAATTTCATCCATCGATACCACACGGACGCCGGCCGTCTTGCCTGATACGGCCTTGGTCCGGACGGAGCCGGCCCCCTTGCGGGTATTGGCCGCAGGTTGGGACGCCCTGGTTGTCGACTTTTTAGCCATGCCCCATTTTGCACCCGGGGCGGGGTCCGCGCAAACAGACCCTGTCTATTGAAAGGCGGCAGGCCCGCAGTGCGGCCCTCCCCTACAATGTGGAGTCCGGCCTGCCCACGGCCCCGCCACTGATGGACCCCGCGTGACCCAGAAGCCCGCCGAACACACCCCGCTGATGAAGCAGTTCTTCGCCGCAAAGTCCGAGTATCCGGACCTGCTGCTGTTCTTCCGGATGGGCGACTTCTACGAGCTGTTCTACGACGACGCCCGCAAGGCGGCGCGGCTGCTGGACATCACCCTGACCCAGCGCGGCAGTTCCGGCGGCGCGCCGATCCCGATGGCCGGCGTACCGGTACACGCCTACGAAGGCTACCTGGCGCGGCTGGTGGCGCTGGGCGAGTCGGTGGCCATCTGCGAGCAGATCGGCGACCCGGCCCTGGCCAAGGGCCTGGTCGAGCGCAAGGTGGTGCGTGTGGTCACCCCCGGCACCGTCACCGACGAGGCGCTGCTGGACGAGCGCCGCGACACCCTGCTGATGGCACTGTCGCGCGGCAAGCACGGCTACGGGCTGGCCTGGGCCGATCTGGCCGGCGGACGCTTCCTGGTCAACGAGGTCGATTCCGACGACGCGCTGGAGGCCGAGCTGGCGCGGCTGGAGCCGGCCGAATTGCTGGTCCCCGACGAAGAAAACTGGCCGGATTTCCTGCGCCACCGCAGTGGCATCCGCCGCCGCGCGCCGTGGCTGTTCGACGCCGACAGCGGCCGCCGGCAGCTGCTGGCCTTCTTCAAGCTGCATGACCTGTCCGGCTTCGGGATCGACGACAAGCCGCGCGCCACTGCGGCGGCCGGTGCCCTGCTGGGCTATGTCGAAGAAACCCAGAAGCAGCGCCTGCCGCACCTGACCTCCATCGCCACCGAGACGGCGAGCGAGGCGATCGCGATGAACGCGGCCACGCGCCGGCATCTGGAGCTGGACACCCGTGTCGATGGCGATACCCGCAACACGTTGCTGGGTGTGCTGGACACCACCGTGACGCCGATGGGTGGCCGCCTGCTGCGGCGCTGGCTGCACCGCCCGCTGCGCCTGCGCGAGGTGCTGGTGCAGCGCCACGACGCGGTGGCCACGTTGATCGACCGGGGCGCCGACGGCGACATCCGCGATGCGTTCCGTGCGCTGGGCGACCTCGAACGCATCCTCACCCGCGTGGCGCTGCGTTCGGCGCGACCGCGCGACTTCTCCACCCTGCGCGACGGCCTGGGCCTGCTGCCGGACGTGCGCGCGGTGCTGGCGCCACTGGATTCACCCCGCCTGGTCGCACTGCGCGAGGCGCTGGGCTCGCATGACGAATGCGCGCACCTGCTGGCCTCGGCCATCGCCCCTGCTCCGCCGATGAAGCTCAGCGACGGTGGCGTCATCGCCGAGGGCTTCGATGCCGAACTGGACGAGCTGCGCCGGTTGTCCACCCATGCCGACCAGTTCCTGATCGACCTGGAGCAGCGCGAACGCGCCAGCAGCGGCATCGCCACGCTGAAGGTCGGCTACAACCGTGTGCACGGTTACTACATCGAAATCAGCAAGGGCCAGAGCGACAAGGCACCGGTGCACTACACCCGCCGCCAGACCCTGACCAATGCCGAGCGCTACATCACCGAAGAACTGAAGTCGTTCGAAGACAAGGTGCTGTCGGCACGCGAACGCGCGTTGTCGCGTGAGAAGCTGCTGTACGAACAGCTGCTGGACACGCTCGGTGGGCAGCTGGAACCGCTCAAGCAGTGCGCCGCCGCGCTCAGCGAGCTGGACGTGCTGGCCGCCTTCGCCGAACGCGCGCAGGCGCTTGACTGGGCCCGCCCGGAACTGGACACCGCCCCCTGCCTGCGCATCGAACGCGGTCGCCACCCGGTGGTCGAAGCGGTGCGCGAACAGCCGTTCGAGCCCAATGATCTGGACCTGCATCCGGATCGCCGCATGCTGGTCATCACCGGCCCGAACATGGGCGGTAAGTCCACCTACATGCGGCAGAACGCACTGATCGTGCTGCTGGCCCACATTGGCAGCTTCGTGCCCGCCAGCCGCGCGGTGATCGGCCCGATCGACCGCATCCTGACCCGCATCGGCGCCGGCGACGACCTGGCGCGCGGGCAGTCGACCTTCATGGTCGAAATGAGCGAAACCAGTTACATCCTCCACCACGCCACCGCGCAGTCGCTGGTGCTGATGGACGAGATCGGCCGGGGCACCTCCACCTACGACGGCCTGGCCCTGGCCGATGCGGTGGCACGACATCTCGCCTACGAGAACCGCTGCTACACCCTGTTCGCCACCCACTACTTCGAGCTGACCGCGCTGGCCGACGAACAGCACCAGGGCGGCCCCAGTGGCATCGCCAACGTGCACCTGGATGCGGTCGAGCATGGCGAGGCGCTGGTGTTCATGCATGCGGTCAAGGACGGCCCGGCCAACCGCAGTTTCGGCCTGCAGGTGGCGGCGCTGGCCGGCCTGCCGCGCGCCACCGTGGCCCAGGCGCGGCGCCGGCTGGCCGAACTGGAACAACGCGGCGGCGAGACCGTGGCCGCGACCATGGCCCCGCAGGCACTGGATGCGCCGCAGCAGTTCGGGCTGTTCACCGCACCATCGAGCAAGGCGCAGGAAGCCCTGGCCGCGATCGACCCGGACGAGCTGACCCCGAAGCAGGCGCTGGAAGCGCTGTACCGGTTGAAAGCCCTGATCTAAGGCGTAGTGCCGGCTTCACGCGCTGGCGTGAAGCCTTCGCATGCCCTTCGTGCACGCGGCGTTATGCTCCGGCGGTCCCATCCCGGGTCGAAGGAGTCGATCGTGAACACGAACTCGCTCACCGCTTCCCTGTTGTCGCAGCTGCAGCAGGGCCAAGGCCTGCAGCAGGTCTCCCAGCAGCTTGGGCTGGACCCGAGCCAGGCCTCGCAGGCTGTGTCCACCGCCGTTCCCCTGCTGATGCGCGCGCTCGGCAGCAACGCCAGCCAGCCGCAGGGCGCGCAGTCGCTGCTCAACGCGCTGCAGAAGGACCACCTCGGCACCGGTGGTGGCAGTGGCTTCGACATCGGCGGCATTCTGGGCGCGGTGTTGGGCGGCGGCGGCGGCACGGCCACCAACGGCCAGGGCATCCTGGACCATGTCTTCGGCCAACAGACGCCCCAGGCCGCCCAGGTGCTGGGCAACAAGACCGGCCTGGACAGCGGCCGCGCCGGCCAGCTGCTGGCGATCCTCGCGCCGATCGTTATGTCGTTTCTGGCCCAGCGGTTCGCCCAGCAGGGCAATGCCAGCAACCTCAGTCAGGCGCTCGGACAGGAGGCGCCGCAGGCGGCCGGCGCGGGCGGCATCGGCGGCGTACTGAACATGTTCGACCAGGACGGCGACGGTCAGTTCGGTATCAGCGACGTCATGGGCATTCTCAGCAAGCGCTGACCTCGCCCGGGGCCGTCGGGCGATCACCTACGGCCCGGAGAAATGCGCGTCGATAGTTAGGACCTATCAATTACGTTGGTTCATTCAAATTTACCAATCGCGAAGCGGTGCTTAGGGTGGATGGGCTGCCCTCGCATCTACCGCGAGGCCCTTTCCACGTTCGCCAGTCCACAGGTAAGTCACCCATGAAAAGCGAAGCGAAGTGCCCGTTCAACCACGCCCTTGTCGGCGACGCCACCACCAACCGCGACTGGTGGCCCAACCAGCTGCGCGTTGACCTGCTCAACCAGCATTCCTCGCGCTCTCATCCGCTGGACGCTGAATTCGATTACCCCACCGCGTTCGCCACGCTGGACTACGCCGCGCTCAAGGCCGACCTCACCGCGCTGATGACCGATTCGCAGGACTGGTGGCCGGCCGACTTCGGCCACTATGGCGGCCTGTTCGTGCGCATGGCCTGGCACAGCGCCGGCACCTATCGCATCGGCGACGGCCGCGGCGGTGGTGGCCGCGGCCAGCAACGCTTCGCACCGCTCAACAGCTGGCCGGACAACGTCAGCCTGGACAAGGCACGGCGGCTGCTGTGGCCGATCAAGCAGAAGTACGGCCAGGCCATTTCGTGGGCCGACCTGTTGATCCTTACCGGCAACGTCGCGCTGGAATCGATGGGCTTCAAGACGCTCGGTTTTGCCGGCGGCCGTCCCGATACGTGGGAGCCCGACCAGGACGTGTACTGGGGCCGCGAGACCACCTGGCTCGGCGGCGACGTACGCTACGCGCACGGCTCTGAAGGCGTGGTCGAAGATCACGGCGTGCTGGTCTCCGACGACAACGCCGACGGCGACATCCATTCACGCAACCTGGAAAACCCGCTGGCCGCCGTGCAGATGGGCCTGATCTATGTGAACCCGGAAGGTCCGGACGGCAACCCGGATCCCCGCAAGGCCGCCATCGACATCCGCGACACCTTCGGGCGCATGGCGATGGACGACGAGGAAACCGTCGCCCTGATCGCCGGTGGACACAGCTTCGGCAAGACCCACGGCGCCGGCCCGGCCGACAATGTGGACGTGGAACCGGAAGCGGCCGGCCTGGAACACCAGGGCCTGGGTTGGGCGAACAAATTCCGCAGCGGCAAGGGCGGCGACACCATCACCAGCGGCCTGGAAGTGACCTGGACCCGCACCCCGGCGCAGTGGAGCCACGACTTCTTCGAAATCCTGTTCGGCAACGAGTGGGAACTGACCAAGAGCCCGGCCGGTGCCCACCAGTGGGTGGCCAAGGACGCCGATGCCGTAATACCCGACGCGCATGATCCGTCGAAGAAGCACCGCCCGACCATGCTCACCACCGACCTGGCGCTGCGCATCGACCCGGCCTACGAGAAGATCTCGCGGCGCTTCCTGGAAAACCCGCAGGCCTTCGCCGATGCCTTCGCCCGGGCGTGGTTCAAGCTCACCCACCGTGACATGGGCCCGCGTGCGCGCTACCTGGGCCCCGAAGTGCCGGCGGAAACCTTCATCTGGCAGGACCCGGTACCGGAAGCCCCGAAGGCACAGCTCAGCGCCGGCGATGTGGCGGCCCTGAAGCAGCAGATTGCCGCCGCCGGGCTGAGCGTGGCCGAGCTGGTCTCCACCGCGTGGGCGTCGGCCTCCACCTTCCGTGGCTCGGACAAGCGCGGTGGTGCCAACGGCGCGCGCATCCGGCTGGCCCCGCAGAAGGACTGGGCGGTGAACCAGCCCACGCAGCTGGCCAAGGTGCTGTCGGCGCTGGAGAAGATCCAGAGCGGCTTCACCGGCGAAGGCGGCGCGCAGGCATCGCTGGCCGACCTGATCGTGCTGGGCGGCGCGGTGGGCGTGGAGCAGGCGGCGAAGGCCGGCGGTCACACCGTCAGCGTGCCGTTCACCCCGGGCCGTACCGATGCCACCCAGGAGCAGACCGACGTCGAGTCGTTCGCGGTGCTGGAACCGTACGCCGATGGCTTCCGCAACTACACCAAGGGTCGCTACGCGGTGCCGGCCGAAGCGCTGTTGATCGACAAGGCGCAGCTGCTGACCCTGACCGGCCCGGAGCTGACCGCGCTGGTGGGCGGGCTGCGCGTGCTCGGCGCCAATGTGGACGGCAATACGCAGGGCGTGCTGACCGAACGCCCGGGCACCCTCAGCAATGACTTCTTCGTCAATCTGCTGGACATGGGCACCGAGTGGAAGGCCAGTGGCGATGGCTACGTCGGCAGCGCGCGCGGCACCGGCACTGCGCGCTGGACCGGCAGCCGTGCCGACCTGGTGTTCGGCTCCAACTCGGTGCTGCGCGCAGTGGCCGAGGTCTATGCCAGTGCCGATGGCGAAAAGAAGTTCATCAACGACTTCGTCGCCGCCTGGGCGCGGGTGATGGAGCTGGACCGGTACGACCTGCACCGGTAATAGTCGGCCAGACGCCGTGGTGCCGGCCGCTGGCCGGCTCCAAGCAGCACCGTAGTGCCGGCCGCTGGCCGGCTCCAAGGGGTATCGGGAGCCGGCCAGCGGCCGGCACTACGACGGTATTCGTCCGTACGTCGTTACAACGTTCGTCCGTACGTCGTTACAACGTTCGTCCGTACGTCGTTACAACGTTCGTCGGTACGCCGTTACAACGTTCGTCCGTACGCCGTTACAACGTTGGTCCGCACGCCGTTACAACGTTGGTCCGCACGCCATTGCAACCTTGGTCGGCACCCCGTTACAACGCGTCCAGATCGCCCAATGCTTTGATCAACCGCCGCGCCCGCTTGTCGGGCCGGTGCTCCGGCGGCAGGTAGCCATTCCTGGCGGCGGCACGCTGCGCACGCAGCTCGGCGCGACGCGCGCGCGAGGCCTCGCTCTCTTCGTACAGCTGCTGCGCCACGGGTGCGGGGCCGCGCAGATCGCTCAGGCCACGCACCTGCACGTCATACACCTCGTCACCGCGGCTGATCTGCAGCTGCTCGCCCACGCGCACCGCGCGGGACGATTTCGGCCGCTGCCCGGCCACGTCCACCTTGCCGGTCTCCACCGCCTGCTTGGCCAGGCTGCGGGTCTTGAAGAAGCGTGCGGCCCACAGCCACACGTCCAGCCGCACGGAGGCGGCGACCAACGGTTGTGCTTCTGTCATGCGGGTGGTTCAGCTCCCCGGCTCTGCCGGTCGTCGGTTCAGGGGTTGCGGCGCCGACGGGTTGCCCCGGCAGCCGGTGCCGCCGATCAGCACGGGTACGCCCGCGTCCAGATCGCGCCGCTGGCTGCCCACCTGGCATTCCGGTCGGTCCATGGGCCGTACCTGCGCATCGCGCAGGCGGTCATTGCTGGAACATGCGGGCAGCGCCGCCGCAATCAAGAGGGCGGCAAGCGCGGGCATGAACCGGTCAGGCAGAGGTGCCAAGGGCCGGCCAACGGTCGGCCTGACCAGCTCAGGGCCGGCGGACGGCATGACAGACGCGAACGTGCGCATCGCGATATCCCACAGACGGGCGTGGTGCTAGTGTGCCGCTCTCCACGCCCGATCTCCAGAGCACATGGCCAAAGCGCCGCTTGACCTGACCACCGGCCCCATCGGGCGCAATCTGTTCCTGTTCGCCCTGCCGATCCTGGCCGGCAACATCGCCCAGTCCTTGAACGGCTCGGTGAATGCGGTCTGGGTGGGCCGCTTCCTCGGCGAGGCGGCCCTGACCGCCACCGCGAACGCCAACAACATCATGTTCTTCCTGATCGGCTCGGTGTTCGGCATCGGCATGGCCGCCACCATCCTGATCGGCCAGGCGATGGGCGCGCGCGACATCGGGCAGGCGCGGCGGGTGATGGGCACCAGCGCTACCTTCTTCATCAGCCTGTCGGTGGTGATCGCCATTGCCGGCTGGTGGCTGTCGCACCCGCTGCTGGCGGCGATGGGCACCCCGGCCGCCTCGCTGCCGCTGGCCGAGGCCTACCTGAAGGTGATCTTCCTGGCGATGCCGACGCTGTATGCGTTCGCCTTCCTCAGCTCGGCGCTGCGCGGCGTGGGCGATTCGCGCACCCCGTTCCGCTTCCTGCTGCTGTCGGTGGTGCTGGACATCGGCTTCAATCCGCTGCTGATCTTCGGCATCGGCCCGTTCCCGCAGCTGGGCATCGCCGGTGCGGCGTGGGCCACGCTGATCGCGCAGACGCTCTCGTTGATCGGCCTGCTCTGGTACATGCGCAACAAGCGCCACGTGCTGTGGCTGGGGCGCAAGGACATGCGCCTGTTCAAGATCGACACGCAGATCCTGCGCGCACTGGTGGTCAAGGGCGTGCCCATGGGCCTGCAGATGGTGCTGATCTCCTTGTCGATGATCATGATGATGACCATGGTCAACAGCTACGGCACCGACACCGCCGCCGCCTACGGCGCGTCGCTGCAGCTGTGGACCTACGTGCAGATGCCCGCGATGGCGATCGGTGCGGCCTGTTCGTCCATGGCCGCGCAGAATGTCGGCGCCGGCAACTGGGACCGCGTGCGCGGCACGGCGCGCAGTGGCGTGCTCTACAACTTCCTGCTGACCGGCGTGCTGATCCTGCCGCTGATCCTGCTCGACCGCTACACGCTGGCGCTGTTCCTGCCCAGCGGCAGCGAAGCGCTGGACGTGGCGCGCCACCTCAACCACATCGCGGTGTGGTCGTTCCTGTTCTTCGGCGTGAACTTCGTGATTTCCGGCGTGGTGCGCTCCACCGGTGCGGTGATTCCGCCGCTGTTGATCCTGGCCGCCTCGCTGTGGGGCATCCGGGTCCCGTTCGCTGAACTGCTGCAGCCGCACTGGGGTGCCAACGCGGTCTGGTGGAGTTTCCCGGTCAGCTCGTTCTGCGCCATGCTGATGTCGCTGGCGTACTACCGCTGGGGCGGCTGGCGCAAGGCGCGCATGTTGCCAAGCCACAGCGAGGAAATGGCGGTGCCCGCGGAAATCCCGGCCGCCCCGCCCTCACCCGTCGCCGATCCCAACCCACGCCCGGACCCGGGCCGGCCAACGGCCGGCGCGACCGAGACAGGTTGATCCCCGGTTGGATTGGTCCCGATCTCAATGGGCCCTTAGCAATTCGTAGCGCCGACTGTCAGTCGGCGACCGCGCGCAGCGCGGCACAACCGTCCGAAGCCGATCAAACACCTTCCCCGATCATTCGTCCGGCGCTTGGACCCGTCGAAGCCACCCATCAGACGTGAAAAACAACCCGCGACAAACGCAGAACGGCCACCCGAGGGTGGCCGTTCTGGTGTCGCGACAACCGGGGTTGTCGGCGCGGATTACTGGTTCTTCGCAGCCAGGCGGGCGGCCTTGGCCTGCGCAGCGGCAGCCAGATCTTCCTTGATGCGGGCAGCCTTGCCTTCCAGGCCACGCAGGTAGTACAGCTTGCCGGCGCGGACCTTACCACGACGCTTCACTTCGACCGA
>Ga0055530_10000395_pt1 | contig 38987 bp, 35 predicted proteins | sample Araplavi_mTSA_r2_FD_55009 | JGI IMG/M metagenome (GOLD analysis project Ga0055530, IMG submission 55009) | Arabidopsis root microbial communities from North Carolina, USA - plate scrape MF_Cvi_mTSA_r2 | ecosystem: Host-associated > Plants > Roots > Endosphere | place: USA: North Carolina... | reverse complement strand
AGCGGCGAAGCTGCCCTGAAGGCGGCCGGCAAAGACAACACCATGAACCAGTTCTAAGCTTCCTCCTGAGGCTGAACGCCACCTTCGGGTGGCGTTTTTTTTTTGCTTGTTTCCCCCTGGAACTTGTGTGGTTTCCCGGTCAATTTTGGGGAAATCGACAATGTTACGGTTGACCTAAGGATGGAAGCCTCCTAGCATCAATTTTGATAGCCGCCACCAGCGGCTGTCTTTTTTCTGTTGTCCAAGGCCACTCATTCCACACTCGATCCCAGGACTCATCATGTTCAAAAAACAGAGCAGAAATACCCGCGCCAAGTTCGCCATGACCGTGCTGGCGGCGGCCGTCAGTACCCAATTCCCTGTTGCCAGCGCTGCTGCCGCCGACGTGCGCGTCATCATCGGCTTCAAGGCCGGAGGCGCAGCCAACGGCAAGGCAGCCATCGCAGCGGCGCGCGGCAAAGTGGTACAAGACCTCGCGGAAATCAACGCCACTGCAGCCGAGGTCCCCAGCGGCGAAGTAGCCACACTGCGCAAGAATTCCCAGATCGAATTCGTGGAAGAGGACAAGAAGCGCTATCCCTTCGCCACCAGCACGCCGTCCACCGGCACCCCATATTTGCTGGGCCAGCAGGTACCGTATGGCATCAGCATGGTCCAGGCCGACCAGTTGCCCGATACCTATGCCAGCAACCGCACGGTGTGCATCATCGATTCGGGCATCGACATGGCGCATGAAGACCTGAACGGCAACCGCCTCACGGGCAACAGCAACCCCGGTACCGGCAACTGGTTTACCGACGAACTGCACCACGGCACTCACGTCGCGGGCACCATTGCCGCGATCAATAATGCCGGCGTCGGCGTGGTAGGCGTCAATCCCGGCCGCCAATTGAACATCCATATCGTCAAGGTATTCAGTGCCGACGAATGGACCTACACTTCGACCCTGATCGGGGCCGCCAACAAGTGCGGCGCTGCGGGCGCCAATGTGATCAGCATGTCGCTCGGTGGCGGCGACCCGAGCATCGCCGAGGAACTTGCCTTCGCCGGCCTGGCCAAGCGCGGCGTGCTGTCGATTGCCGCCGCCGGCAACGACGGCAACAATACCCAATCCTATCCGGCCGGCTACAGCAGCGTGATGTCGATCGGCGCTCTGGACGAAAACAAGCAGATCGCGAGCTTCTCCCAGTTCACGCCCAAGGTTGAATTGTCGGCGCCTGGCGTCAGCGTACTGTCGACGGTACCGATGGGCAGTGGCCGCGAGAGCGAATTGAAGGTCGGCGCAAGCAGCTACGCCTCACACGCCATGGATGGTTCGCCAGCCGGCGACGCCACTGCTCCCCTGGCCGATTTTGGCCTGGGCACGGCGACCGACGGCGCCATGGCCGGCAAGATCTGCCTGATCAAGCGCGGCTCGGTATCGTTCGCCACCAAGGTCAGCAACTGCCAGGCCAGCGGCGGCGTGGGTGCCGTGGTGTACAACAATGTGGCCGGCGACTTGAACGGCACGCTGGGCGGCACGGTGACGGCCATCCCCTCGGTCGGCGTTTCGGATACCGTTGGCGCCAGCCTGGCCGCGCAGCTTGGCCAGCAAGCCAGCCTGAAAGTGATTGCCACCAACTATGCCTTGTTCGACGGCACGTCGATGGCAACGCCACACGTATCCGCAGTGGCGGCACTGGTGTGGAGCTACTTCCCGAAATGCAGCGCAGCCCAGATCCGCAGCACGCTGGACAAGACTGCGCTTGACCTGGGCGCAGCCGGCCGCGACCCATACTATGGCTACGGCCTGGTGCAAGCCAAGGCAGCCTATGACCGCATCCGCACCATGGGCTGCAGCAATTAAGCGGGAGTAAGCGCTTTCAGGGCGAGGGAAGCCATGGCACGGATTCCCTCATAAGACTTGGCAGACGCGATGAACCTGCCGTTATGGCAAAAGCCGGCGTCGGGCACGCCGGTGACTGCCGCCAGGTCGGCATCGCGCAATCCGGCCCAGGCCTCCGGCAAGTCGGCACGCGCCACGAAACTCTCCGTGCTGACCGGGACCGTGTGCAGCAGATGCCGTTGCTCTGCGATGCTGTAGCTGATGACGAACAGCACCTTCGGCATTTCCTTGCGCACCACCTGGCTCCACGGCAGTGCGCCATTTTTCAGGAACAGGACCTTGCCGCCCTCCAGCACTTCGGCCTGGCGCACCTGCTCCACAGCCAGCAAGGCGCCGACCCGGTATTTGACGCCATTGACCATGACATCGGTCAGCACCTCCATCGCACGGCGGAATTGCGACAGTCGGAACTCTTCCGCAGCCGCGCCATAACCCAGCCTTTGCTCATCGAGCCAGTTGCTGTTGTAGCCGGAAATCACCGCCGACAGGCCATAGCCGCCGGGCGCGCTCTTCGCCGCGCCCACGTCCGACAGGTCGAGGTACTGCACCACATCCGCATCGATGCCGTAAGCGATCTCGCGCGCCTGCCCTTCCGTCAGCTGGTGACCGGTGTGCGCGAGGGCCAGCGCAGTCACGCAGCGTGCGCCATATTCGCGCCAGACCAGCCCTGCGCTGGCATAAGGCACGCCGGTCTGCCGCGCCACGTCGAAGCCTTTTTGATGGTGGTCGAAGCGGCCTGCGGCCGGAAACCACACGCCACCGACATCCACCGCAAAATCGGCTGTGTCGATAATGGCCTGGTCGCGCGTGCGGACGATCCGGGCGCCGGGGTATAAAACATTCAGGACAGCGACCGCCCACGCATCGTCTGCGTGAAAACTGCCGCTGTGAGTCACGATAAGCATGCCAAATCCAATTCCATGAAACTACAGTCATGATATACCGTGACACAATCCAGATACGTTCCGTTCCTATACTTAGCCCAACCACAACGACAGGAGGAAGCTTTGGACACGAAGATCAGCATGCAACGCCGTTCCCTGATGGGTGGATTCCTGGCCTTGGCCGGCATGGCCGCGCTCACGCCGATTGCGCAGGCAGCCGCTTTGCCAGCCGGCGCCGGCCGCTCCCTGGGCGCCATGCGCACGATACGCACCGCTGAACTGGAAATCGGCTACGCAGAGCTTGGCCCGGAAAATGGACAGCCCGTGATCCTCCTGCACGGCTGGCCCTACGACATCCACAGCTTCGAAGAAGTCGCGCCGCTGCTGGCCGGCGCCGGCTTCCGGGTGCTCATGCCTTACCTGCGCGGCTATGGCAGCACGCGCTTCCTGTCCAAGGACACCTTCCGCAATGCCCAGCAAACCGCCGTGGCGCTCGACATCATCGGCATGATGGATGCGCTGAAAATCGACAACGCCATCTTCGGCGCTTTCGACTGGGGAGCCAGAACCGCCTGCATCATCGCGGCACTGTTCCCGGAACGCTGCAAGGGACTGGTCTCGGTCAGCGGTTACCTGATTGGCACGCCGGCCGGCAACAGGAAACCCCTGCCGCCGCAGGCCGAGTACGAATGGTGGTACCAGTACTACTTCGCCACCGAACGCGGACGGCTGGGGTACGAGGCGAACCGCAACGACTTCAACCGCCTGATCTGGAAGACGGCTTCGCCGAAGTGGGCTTTCGATGACGCCACCTTTGCGCGCAGCGCCGCTGCCTTCGACAATCCGGACCACGTCGACATCGTGATCCACAACTACCGCTGGCGCCTCGGCCTGGCCGATGGCGAGCGCAAATACGATGCGCTGGAAGCGCGGCTGGCGGCCGGCCCGGCGATCAGCGTGCCATCGATCACCTTGGAAGGCGACGCGAATGGCGCACCGCACGCGCCGCCGGCTGCCTACGCCCGGAAATTCAGCGGCAAGTACCAGCACCGCACGCTCACCGGCGGCATTGGCCACAACCTGCCGCAGGAAGCGCCGCGCGAGTTCGCGCAGGCGGTCCTCGACGTGGCAGCCATGTAATCAGGTGTAGCTGGCCGGATTCGCCTCGAACAGCTTCTTATGCGCGTCCATGCAGAAGTAATAGGTGCGCTTGCGATAGGTGGTGGACACTGCGGTCGCCTTGTCGACGTCCATATCGCAAACGGGGCATAGCGGCTGCAGGTCGCTCGAGCGGCGGGCCTTGGCGTAAATGCTGTTGGAGAGCGGGTCCTGCCATCCCAGGCCCTGGTACTCCATGGCATAGGCCGTATTGCTCGCCACGGCCCGGCCAAAGTAGCGTTCCACCACGCGCAGGGCCAGGTCAATGCCCGAGGACAGGCCGCCCGCAGTAGCGATATTGCCCTCTTCGACAAAACGGGCGCCGCGCTTGAGTGCAACGTGGGGAAACTTCATGGCGAATTCCTTGAATGCGCCGTGATAGGTAGCAGCCGACTTCCCATCCAGCAGTCCAGCATGGGCCAGGATGAAAGCGCCGGTGCAGACCGACATCGTCAGGTCCGCGTGGCGCGACGCCTCGCGCAGCCAGTCGAGCACCGCCGGGTCGCTTACGGTTTGGGCCGGGACGACGATCACCTTTGGAACCGGCGCGTTGGCGATGGAGTAGCTCGGCACGATCTTCATGCCGCCATAGGTGGTGATCGGCGCCTCGGTGGCGCCTACCGTGTAGGGCTGGAACACAGGCCCCTCCCCACGCCCCGGCACGCTGACGTTGCAAAACACTTCCCACGGGCCGCCAAAATCGATCATCACGGCGTTATCGGACAGCAGGAAAGCCACGGGGATGCTGCCTTGCGCAGGCGGCTTCAATGGCGCCGCCGGTGCTGGAGCGCCTGGCGGCTGCGCCTTGGCAAGGGCCAGCGCAGGCAGCGCGGCGCCCAGCCCCATTGCAGTGGAAATACGGAAGAGTTCTCGTCTTTTCATGGTCTCGCCTCGATGGATTGTCAAGGCTTGCAGTGTCCCACCGCGCCTATGCGCAGCGCGATGCAGTTCGCTGCAGCCCACCGTGGTTTCGCTGCAAACCCGCCGCCATGTTTGCCGGTTTCCCCTATCATTGCGGCCATGACCGCAATCGCCCCGTTCCTCGCCTGGCTGGCCTTGGCCTTGTTCGACGCTACCCAGACCGTGGTGTCCATGCACGCCATGGGCATGCAGCATGACTGGTGGACGCTGTTCTTCGTGATCGTCGCGTCGTGGGGTGCGTGGGCAGCTGCGACGCCGCTTGCACTTGCGCTGCTGCAGCGCTTCCCTTTGCCTTCGCGCGCTGTGGGCAATTGGACCGTGCATCTCTGCGCCTGCCTGGCAATCGGCGCGGCGTGGACCTGCTGGGCTGCCGCGCTTGAACACGCGTTCAACCCTTTCGCCTATCCGAAAGGCCCTGATCCTTTCCTGCCGCTGTGGAAGTCGAAATTCATTGGCAACCTGGTGGGCGACGTGATTCTGTATGGCGCGATCACAGCGCTCAGTGTCACCTTTGCCACCCGCAAATGGCTGTCGCAGCAGCGCGAATTGCTGGCGCAGGCGCAACTGGCGGCGCTGCGGCTGCAGCTCGAGCCGCATTTCATCTTCAATGCGCTCAACGCTGTTACCGGCTTGATCCGCGAGAAGAAGGACAAGGAGGCGATTGCCACCATCGCCGCCTTGGGCGACCTGCTGCGCCGCGTAACGGACAGCTCCGAACGCCAGTTCGTGCCGCTGCAAAGCGAGGCCGAATTCCTGCGCAAGTATCTCGAAGTCCAGCAAGTGCGCTTTGGTGAGCGCCTGCATTGGGAGCTCGACATCCCGGCCGAAATCGCGGGCGCACAGGTGCCTGACCTCGTCCTGCAGCCGCTGGTGGAAAACGCCATCAAACACGGTATCGCCAAACGCGCGAAAGGCGGAACACTGCGCGTATCGGCCAAGCGCGCAGGAGAGGTGCTGAACCTCTCTATTGCCAACGACGGCCCGGCGCTGGCAGCAGAGCTGCGTGACGGTGTTGGCCTGTCCAACACGCGCCAGCGCCTGCGAGCCCTGTACGGCGAACAGCAATCGCTGGTACTGCAGGACATGGCGCAAGGCGTGCAGGCAACGCTCACCCTGCCATACCGGGAACAATGATGCTGCGCGCCCTGATCATTGACGACGAGCCACTGGCACGCAGCAACGTCGCCCTGCTGCTGGCGCACGACCCCGCGATCACCGTGGTGGGCCAGTGCTGCTCGGCGGAAGAAGCGCTGGCGGCGCTGCCGGCTGCCCGCCCAGACCTGGTCTTCCTCGACGTTGAAATGCCGGAATGCGATGGCTTCGAGCTGCTGGAACGCCTGGGTACCGCGCCGCCGTTTGCCATCGTCTTCGTGACGGCCCACCACCAGTTCGCGCTGCGCGCCTTCGAAGTCGGCGCCCTCGATTACCTGCTCAAGCCCTTCGACGACCAGCGCTTCGAGCGTGTGCTGGAACGCGTAAAGGATCGATTGCGCCTGCCGGGTGCAACGCGCCGCTTCATCATCAGGAACGGCAGCACGCTGGAGGTGGTCAAGTTTGCCGACATCGAGTGGGTGGAGGCCAGCGATTACTACGCCAGCGTGCATGCCAACGGCCATGCCCTAATGCTGCGCCGCAGCCTGTCCGAGCTGGAAGGAGAACTGGCGCCGCACGGTTTCCAGCGCATCCACCGCTCCGCCATCGTCAACCTGGAACGCATGCGCGCGCTCGAACTGCGTGAAGACGGCGAGTACGAAGTCGTGCTGGAGGGCGGCCAGCGCCTGCGCATGAGCCGCCGCTACCGCAAAACAATTCTGGAACGAATGTCCCCGACTTAGTTATACTTGCATTTTTTTTAACCGTATAACATATGCAACGACTGACACTGGTCATTGCCGCGCTGGCCCTGAGCGCGTGCGCCACCAAGGACCAAAACCGCATCCAGGAAATTTCGACCACGCCGCTGCGGGACCTGAATATCGCCAAAATTGAAATCCCCGACGTCCTGCGCGACGCCATGGGCAATCCGTACAAGGCGCCTGCCGACAAGAGCTGCCCGGCCCTGCTGGCGCAGGTGGCGGACCTCGACGAGGAGCTCGGCCCGGATTTCGACGTTCCCGAAGAAAAGCAAAGCCGCGTGGACGCTTCCAAGGAAGCCCTGGGTGACGCGGCAACCGGCGCCCTGGCGCGCACGGTCGAAGGCGCGATTCCTTTCCGCGGCTGGCTGCGCAAGCTGAGTGGCGCAGAGCGCCAATCGAAGAAGGCCCAAAGCGCGGTCCTGGCAGGCAAAGTCCGCCGCGGCTACCTGCGCGGCCTGATGGAATCGAATTCCTGCATGAAGGCATAAGCGCACAACAGAGCTTGCTTTTGCTGCGCCGCATCATGCTAGAATCGTTGCAATCTTAGCCACAGCGGGGGCCAGCAAATGAAACGCGTAATCTTCAACCAGAAGGGCGGCGTCGGTAAATCGACCATTGCGGTAAACCTGGCGGCCATTGCGGCGCACCACGGCAAACGCACGCTATTGATCGATATCGACCCGCAGTGCAACAGCAGCCGCTATTTGCTCGGGGCGGCAACCGAAGGCCTGGCGCCTACGCTCGGCGCCTACTTCGAGCAAATGCTAAGTTTCAGCATGTTCGCCAAGCCGGCCGGCGAATACGTGCATGCCACGCCGTTCGACAACCTTTCGATCATGCTGGCCCATCCCGAACTGGGCGACCTGCAATCGAAACTGGAATCGCGCCACAAGATCTACAAGCTGCGCGACACGCTGAACGAGCTGGAAAAGGAACACGACGAAATCTACGTCGACACGCCGCCAGCCTATAACTTCTTCACGCAGTCGGCGCTGATCGCGGCCGACAGCTGCCTGATTCCCTTCGACTGCGACGATTTTTCGCGCCAGGCGCTCTACACCCTGGTCAACAACGTCAAAGAGATCAAGGCCGACCACAATCCGAACCTGCAGATCGAGGGCATCGTGGTCAACCAGTTCCAGCCGCGCGCCCTGCTGCCGCAGCGCATGGTGGACCAGCTCAAGGAAGAAGGCTTGCCAGTGTTCGAGAACAAGCTCTCAAGCTCGATCCGCATCCGCGAATCGCACGAGCGCAACCTGCCGATGATCCACCTCGATCGCAGCCACAAGCTAAGCCAGGAATTCCTCGCCCTGTACGGCGAACTGCAGCCGGTGTAATGCGCAAAACTTGATCCAGGTCATGGCGGCACGCCGGAGGCATGGCTAGGCTGGCGGATTTTGCCTGCCATGCTGACCGCTCCCGAACTTCTCCTGCCCGCCGGCTCCCTGGCGAAAATGAATGCCGCCTTCGACTACGGCGCCGACGCCGTTTACGCTGGCCAGCCGCGCTACAGCCTGCGCGTGCGCAACAACGACTTCTCTACCCTGCAGGCGCTGCAGGAAGGCATCGACGGCGCCCATGCGCGCGGCAAGCAGTTCTTCGTCGCCAGTAACATCTTCGCCCACAACTCCAAGCTCAAGACCTACCTGCGCGATATGGCGCCCGTCATCGCCATGAAGCCCGATGCCCTGATCATGGCTGATCCGGGCTTAATCATGATGGTGCGCGAAGAATGGCCGGACATGCCGATCCACCTGTCGGTGCAAGCCAACGCCGTTAACTGGGCCGACGTGAAATTCTGGCAGCGCGTGGGCCTCACGCGCGTGATCCTGTCGCGCGAATTGTCGCTCGACGAAATCGAGGAGATCCGCCAGCGCTGCCCGGACATGGAACTGGAAGTCTTCGTGCACGGCGCCTTGTGCATGGCGTATTCCGGCCGCTGCCTGCTGTCAGGCTATTTCAACCATCGCGATGCCAACCAGGGTACCTGCACCAATGCCTGCCGCTGGGACTACAAGGTGGGCGAAGGTTGCCAGGATGCCACCGGCGACATCTCGGTGCTGCACCAGCAGCCGCGCCACCCGCTGGCCAACCAGACCTACCTGCTGGAGGAGGCCGGCCGTCCCGGCCAGCTGATGCCGATCTTCGAGGACGAACACGGTACCTACATCATGAATTCAAAAGATCTGCGCGCAGTCGAGCACGTCGACCGCCTGGTGAAGATCGGCGTCACCTCGCTGAAAGTGGAAGGCCGGACCAAGTCGGCCTATTACGCCGCGCGCACGGCACAGGTGTACCGCAAGGCGATTGACGATGCGGTTGCCGGCCGTCCTTTCGACGAAAGCCTGCTGGGCCATCTCCAGGGCCTGGCCAACCGCGGCTACACGGACGGCTTCTACCAGCGCCACCATACGCAGGATCACCAGAACTATATGCGCGGCGCATCGGAAACCGATCGCAGCCAGTATGTAGGGGACGTGCTGGAAATTGACGGCGGCTGGGCGCGCGTCGACGTGAAAAACCATTTCGCGGTGGGCGACCGCATTGAAGTCATGCACCCGGGCGGCAACCGCGATATCACCATCGCCCGCATGCTGGCGGACGATGGCAGCGAAATTACGATTGCCCCAGGCAGCGGCCACATCGTGCGCATCCAGCTCGAAGCCGGGCTGGATGGCGCATTGCTGTCGCGCTACCTATGATTATTTCAGGTTGATGGCGGTCAGGTTGCTATTTCCAGACAAGATATAAAGCACCCCATTGCTGGAAATCGACAGGTTGCCACCGCGCGGATAGGTCCAAACAACCTCGCGCGTTCCCAGGTCAATCGCGATTGTCTTGGCGTTGCTGCTGATGAATGCCAGGTTGCGAGTGACAATCAGGTTGGAGTACATTTCCGAACCCAAAATTTGCGCTCGCCATTGCAGCTGTCCGTCGGCGATGGTACGGGCTTCGAGGCCGCCAGTGGCAATCGCATAGACCAAACCATTGCCCACGGCAGGTTGCCAAGTGGAACCGTTCGACACGGACCAAACGCGCTTACGCAGGCTGGTATCGAAAGCCATCAATCGATAGTTATATTGGACGATCGAATACTTTCCCGACAAAATAGTCGGCGCAATGCCACCGTTCCAAGCATAATCCGGATCGGCCGCTTCCCAGTTCAATTTTCCATCGCTGGCATTCAAGGCGCGCAGCTTGCCATCTTTGTAGTAATAGGCGTTGTCGGCATCGACGGTTGGCGACACGCCGGCATATTGCGGCATATCCCCCGACCAGACCTTGCTCAATGTGGTCGAAGAGAATTTGCTCACGCTCTGCAAATAGCCATCCGACGTATAGATGTCGCTGCCGAATACCGCTGGCGCACCGTAGGCCACTCCTTGCGAACTCATTGGCGTCTTGGACAGAAGCGCACCAGTCTGCTGGTCGAAAACCCAGAAGTAGGCATTCTGGCCGAGCGTAGTCACATATACTTGGCCGTTGCTTGCAGCAGCCGGGTTGGCGCGAGAGACCGACCCCAGGTTGGCACGCCAAGCAACAGTACCGTCTGCTTCGTTAATCGCCAGCAACTCAGTTTGCTCGATTGCTCCGACCGCGGGGATGACAAACACCTTGCCATTGTCGATGGCTGCGCTGTTGTACTCGATCGAGTAGATACTTGGCGCCGGGATACTGAATCGCCGCGAGAAGTCCGCGACGTTGAACGTCGCATCAACATAGCCGTTATGCGCAGCATTACCCTGATAGCTTGACCAGGCACCCAGGCCCGGCACCGCCGCCAAGACTTTCAGGTTGGTCGGGCTTTTGACTGTCACTTTGAGCGGCACAGTCCATGGCGAGCCGGTCACGGGCATGCTGCAGGTACGCGGGTCATCGTCGCGGCAAAGGCGTACCTCCAGATTGCTGGTGTATTCTCCCGGCTGCAGGTTACTTGAGGTCTCCAGCGTAGCCGAAAAACCCTGAGGGTTAGCAAGGACGCTGGTCGTGCTCAGGTTCGCCTTATCGAAAATGCCAACTTTGAAGTACTTGCCCTGCAAATCACCCACATACTGGCCGCTGAAAGTGAGAGTCGCTTTCTCTCCGGGATAGGTCACGACATCCAGCGATTTCACCGACAAGGCCAGGCGTTGCCCCGCTTCGGCTGCCGACTTGACATTGACTTTCAATGGCACTTGCCATGGCGAGCCAGGAAGCGGCTTGGCGCAGGTTAGCGGCGCGTCTTCGCACAAGCGCACTTCAAGCTTTGCTTGCGCAGTACCGGCAGGAAGCTTGGCTGAGGTGCTCAAGCTGGCCACGTAAGTCATTTCGTTCAGGGCCGAAACCTGTACATCGGTATTGATTGTGCCACTCGTGTCAACAATGGCGACATTGAATGGCTTACTGAACGTGCGGCTGGACGTTGCCGTGATCTTGAACGGGATCGACTCCCCTTCAAATCCCGATACTTCGACCGGGTTCGGATTGAAGGAGAGCCAACTGCCTTCGGAACTGGTAGTGCCGCCGCTGCCCCCGCTACTGCCAGAGCTATTGCTTACGCCCGAGCTACCGCTTCCGCCACCGCAAGCGGTCAAGGCCAGTGCCATCAGAAATGGGAGCGCGGCCCGAATTGCTGTTTGCATATAAACAAATCCCTAAGGAAAAAGGGCTTATGCTATTGCAAACACCATTTCCAAAATCTCACCATTATTCACTTTGCAACGAAAATACAACACTCCTGAGAGAGTCACCAGAAAATGACGCGCTGCTCCGGCGGCAGGTACATCTTGTCGCCTTCCTTCACGCCGAAGGCGTCGTAGAAGCCGGGATGGTTTTTCAGGCTGCCATTCACGCGGAATTCGGATGGCGAATGCGGGTCGGACTTCACCTGCTGGATCAGGAAGGCGTCGCGGCCTTTGCCGCGGCGTGCCTGCGCCATGCCCAAGAAGATGCGCTGTTCTGCGGTATAGCCATCGATTACCGGCCCAGGCTGGCCTTTCATGTAGATCCTGTAGGCGCGCGTGGCCATGATCAGGCCGGCGTTGTCGGCGATGTTCTCGCCCAGGGTCAGTTCGCCGTTCACGTTATAGCCCGGCACCGGGCTGTAGCCGTTGTACTGCGCCACCAGCATCTTGCCGCGCGCCGCGAACTTCTCGCCGTCTTCCCTGGTCCACCAGTTGCGCAGGTTGCCGTCACCGTCGTACTGCGAGCCTTTGTCGTCGAAGGCGTGGCTGATCTCATGACCGATCGAGATACCTACCGCGCCGTAGTTGACGGCCGGTTCCGCTTTGGCGTCGTACAGCGGATATTGCAGGCGCGCTGCTGGGAACACCACTTCGTTCAGCGATGGGCTGTAATAGGCGTTGACGGTTTGCGGGGTCATGCCCCAGACCGAGCGGTCCACCGGCTTGCCCAGCTTGTCGATGCTGAAGTTGTGCGCGAACTCGCGTGAACGCAGCACATTGCCAACCAGGTCGTTGCGTGCCACTGTCAGCCTGGTGTAATCGCGCCATTTGTCCGGATAGCCCACCTTGACATTGATCTTGGCCAGCTTGGCCTGCGCCTGCAGCTTGGTTTCGGGACTCATCCACTCCAGCGTCTCGATACCTTCGCGGAAAGCGGCGATGAAGTTCTGCGCCATTTCGGCTACCTGCTGCTTGCGTTCGGCCGGGAAGTATTCCTTCACGTATGCCTTGCCCACCATTTCGCCCAGCGCGCGATTCACCTCCGCAATGGCGCGTTTTTGCAGCGGGCGGTTTTCCCTGGTACCGGCCAGCACCGCGCCACGGAAGGCGAAGCTCTCATCGACCAGAGGCTGCGACAGGTAAGGCGCAAAGGAACTGATCATGTGGAACTCAAAATAGGCCTTCCACACCTGCAGCGGCGTGGCTTCGATCAATTTGTCCAGCTCTGCAAGGTAGCTTGGCTGGCTGACGATTACCGAATCGATCTTGCCCGCCACGCCGACACCCTTCAGGTAAGCGTCCCAGTCAAAGCCGGGCATCAGTGCTTTCAGTTCGGCCAGCGACAGCTTGTTATAAGTCTTGACCGGGTCGCGGTTGTCCACGGCGGACCAGTGGGCGCGGGCGATATCGGTTTCCAGCGCCACGATTTGCGCCGCTTCTTGCGCTGCTTGCGCATGGCCGGCCAGCGCCAGCATCTTCTCGACGTGCTGCTGGTACTTGGCGCGGATCTCGCTCAGGCGCGCATCTTTATCGGAGAGGAGGTAGTCGCGGTTCGGCAAGCCCAGGCCGGACTGGCGGATGCCCACCACATAGCGCGTCGAATCCTTCGCATCCTGCCGCACGCTCATGTCGAGCGGTCCGCCGGCATCAATGCGGTTCAGGTGCGCCACCAGTGCGCCAATGTCCTTCTTATCGGACAAGGCGGCAATGCGCGCCTGCTCCGCCTTCAACGGCTTCAGGCCCAGGGCATTGCGCCGCGCTTCATCCATGAAGCTGGCGTAGTAATCGCCGATCTTTTGCGCATCGGAGCCTGGCTTGCGCGCCTTGTCCTGTTCCGCCTTTTCGATAATGGAACGCACCTGGCCTTCAACGTTTTCCTGCGCCACATTGAACGCACCCCAGCTCGATCGATCAGCCGGGATCTCGACGCCGCTCAGCCACTTGCCCTGGGAGTAGCGGAAAAAGTCGTCCTGCGCGCGGACCTGCTGGTCGATGCCGGCAGCATCGATGCCAGAACTCAGTTCCGCCGCCCATGCGTGCGAACATGCCAGGCCAACAATCAAGCCACCGAGGATAGTGCGTTTCATGTAATAACTCCGCTCAAAAAATACTTCCGGCAGTATGCCGCAGCCACCGCGGCGCGTGTGCGCCAAGGCCCAACGAGCAACACTAAGTTACATAAGGCCCGGGCAATTGACCTGCGGCCCCGCAAGGCCGATACTTGCCGGGTTTTAGATCCATTCACCCCAACCAGGAGGTAAGCAGTGAAACATTCCATGCTGGCCACCGTGCTGCTGGCTGCAGCCGCAGCACAAGCGCAAGACGTGCCCAAGATCGATCCGCAGCGCCTGTCGCAGGACGTTAAAGTTTTGGCATCCGACGAATTCGAAGGCCGCGGCCCGAACACCGCCGGAGAGGTAAAGACCGTTGAATACATCGCCAAGCAATTCGAGGCGGCCGGCCTGAAGCCTGGCGGTGACCTGATGAAGGGCAAGCGTAGCTGGTACCAGGAAGTGCCGCTGGGCCGTTTCGAAATCAAAGGCCCGGTAATGCTGAACGCGCACGCCGGCAAGGACAATATCCCGTTCGCGCAAGGCGAGCAGGTGGCCGTGCGCGCTGCAATGAATGGCGCCAAGCGCGTTGACTTCGACAAAGCCCCGCTGGTGTTCGTCGGTTACGGCGTGACCGCACCCGAGCGCAAATGGAGCGACTTCAAAGGCGTGAACCTGAAGGGCAAGCTGGCCGTGGTGCTGATCAACGACCCGGACTTCGAAACCGGCGAAGGCGAATTCGGCGGCAAGGCCATGACCTACTACGGCCGCTGGACCTACAAGTATGAGGAAATGGCACGCCAGGGCGCTATCGGCACCCTGATCGTGCACGAAACCGCACCTGCTTCCTACGGCTGGGCGACGGTGAAGAACTCCAACACCAACGTGATGTACGACATCGTGCGCAAGGAACCAGGCAAGTCGCACGCGCCGATGGAAGCATGGATCCAGCGCGACGTAGCCGCTGACTTGTTCAAGCGCGCCGGCCTCGATTTCGACGCACTCAAGAAGCAGGCGCAAACGCGCGAGTTCAAGCCGGTGGAACTGAAAGGCGTGAGCCTGTCGGCCCACTACGCGGTGGATGCACAAGTAATCAAGTCGAAGAACGTGATTGCGGTGCGCGAAGGCACGACGGCGCCGAACGAAACCGTGATCTACAGCGGCCACTGGGACCACCTCGGCGTTGGCCTGCCTGACGCCAAAGGCGACAAGATCTACAACGGCGCCATCGACAACGGCACCGGCATCGCCGCCCTGCTGGAACTGGGACGCGCCTACGGCAAGGCGCCGGCACCAAAGCGCAGCGTGGTCTTCCTGGCCGTGACGGCGGAAGAAAAAGGCTTGCTCGGATCCGAGTACTACGCTGCCAACCCGGTCTACCCGCTGGCCACCACTGTCGGCATGATCAATATGGATGCACTGAGCCCATACGGCCCGGCGCGCAACTTCACCATTTCCGGCAGCGCCAAGCTGGACTTGCTGGATATGCTCATTGCCAAGTTCAAAGCGATCAACGTGAGCTACACGCCTGACCCGCACACCGAAGCCGGGTACTTCTTCCGCTCCGACCACTTCCCGATGGCCAAGCGCGGCGTGCCTGCGTTCTCGCTCGATTCCGGCGAAGACTGGGAACAGGGCGGCGTGGCTGCAGGCAAAGCGGCACAGGAAGCCTACACCAACAACAACTACCACCAGCCTTCGGACGAGTGGGACGCCAAGTGGCCGTTCACCGGCATGGCGCGCGATCTGGGCGTGCTGTACAGCCTGGGCCGCGACCTGGCCGAATCGAAGGACTGGCCGAACTGGTCGAGTGACTCCGAGTTCCGCACGATTCGCGACCAGAGCGCAGCAAAACGCTCTAAATAAAAATACAAACCCAAGTCAAGGCCCTCCACGGAGGGCCTTTTCTTTTTCTGCGGAGCGTGCCATGCTGGCTTCACAAAAAGGATCGTTTTAGCTGGAGACAACCATGAACTTCACGCAGTCGATGAGCATTGCCAAGAAACTGGCCGTGCTGAATGCCGGCGCCATCCTCGGCATCATCATCCTCACCGCCATCTTCCTCATTTCCGAGCGCACCCTCATCCTTGAGGAAAGGACAAGCAATGTGCGACAGGCCGTTGAAACGGCTTACGGTGTGCTGGACTATTACCAAAAGCAGGAAGCCAGCGGCGCCCTGCCCCGCGCTGAAGCGCAGAAGAAGGCGATGGAGGCGATCAAGGTGTTGCGATATGGCAACAACGAATATTTCTGGCTGAATGACATGCAGCCGAAGATGATCATGCATCCGATCAAGCCTGAGCTCGACAACAAAGACCTCAGCGCAAACAAGGACCCGACCGGTAAACACCTGTTTGTCGAATTCGTCAACGTAGTCAAGAAAGCAGGTGCGGGGCCGGTCGACTACATGTGGCCGAAGCCTGGCAGCGACAAGCCGGTGCAGAAGGTTTCCTTCGTCAAAGGGTTTGAGCCATGGGGCTGGATCCTCGGTTCCGGCGTCTACGTCGACACCGTCGATGCCACCGTACGCGGACGCGCTGTCACCTTCGCTGCAGGCGCAGTCGTGCTGGCTGCTGTGCTGCTCGGCATCGGCGTGTTCATCGCACGCGGCATGCTGCGCCAGTTGGGCGGCGAACCCGATTACGCTTCTTCGATCGCACGCAGCATTGCCGGCGGCGACCTGACCGTGCCGATCGACGTCAAGCGCGATGACAACAGCAGCATGGTCAATGCGCTGAAGGGCATGCGCGATGACCTGGCACGCATCGTCAGCTCGGTGCGCACGGCCACCGATACCATCGCCACCGCATCGAGCGAGATCGCAGCCGGCAACAGCGACCTGTCGGCACGCACCGAAAGCCAGGCAAGCTCGCTGGAGGAAACCGCTGCATCGATGGAAGAACTGACTTCGACCGTGAAGCAGAATGCAGACAATGCGCGTACCGCCAACGAGCTGGCGGCCAATGCTTCGGAAGTGGCGCAGAAAGGCGGCGCCGTGGTGTCGCAGGTGGTCGAGACCATGGCGTCGATCGACAGTTCTTCGCGCAAGATTGTCGACATCATCAGCGTGATCGATGGCATTGCGTTCCAGACCAATATCCTGGCGCTGAATGCGGCCGTGGAAGCGGCGCGTGCCGGTGAACAGGGCCGCGGCTTCGCGGTCGTGGCATCGGAGGTGCGCAACCTGGCGCAGCGCAGTGCGGCGGCGGCCAAGGAAATCAAGGACCTGATCGGCGCGTCTGTGGAAACGGTAGGCATCGGCAATTCGCTGGTGGCGCAGGCCGGCAGCACGATGCAGGAAGTGGTGGAGAGCGTGCACCGCGTACGCCAGGTGATCAACGAGATCAGCACCGCTTCCAACGAACAGAGCGCCGGCATCGCGCAGGTCAATGAAGCGATTTCGCAAATGGACGCTGTGACGCAGCAGAATGCTGCGCTGGTGGAACAGGCTGCCGCTGCCGCGGCCAGCATGCAGCAGCAGTCGGCAGCATTGTTGCAGGCGGTTGGCGTGTTCCGCGTCGACGCCGAACCATCGGCCGTGACGGCGCGCCGCACACCACGCCTTGGCCGCAGCTAATGTCGTGATATGATCGGGCCTGTCGAAAAAGGCAGGACCGGTTCAAGGTAAGCCCGGTCCCTCTCCTCCCCGGAGAGCTCTGCTCCGTGCGCAGTCTTGCATGAGAACCCACGACGATCCCGGCGCAATGCGTCTCGGGCTCGTCGGGGCGTGGCCGATCGATCCTCAGAGGCACTCCCGTTGGGCCCACCAACCATGGAGTCAACATGCAATTGAATCACCTCGACTTGTCCGTGCCCGATGTGGCGGCGGCTTCCGCTTTCCTGTCGCGCCATTTCGGCTTCACCCTGCTGCAGGCCAAAGGCAATCACGGCATGGCTGTCCTTGCTGGCGAGGGCGGAGTAGTGCTCGTGCTGACCCGGCATGAGGAGCCCAGCTACCCCAAGACCTTCCACATCGGCTTCCTCGTCGACGACGCAGGCAAAGTCGTCGCCAAGCATGCCGAACTGGAGGCCGCCGGCGTGAGCGGGCTTTCACCTGTACAGGAGATGCGCGGCGGCCCGGGCTTCTACTGCCGCACCGATTGGGGCATCCTGCTTGAAGTCGCGAACCGCACACCACTTCAAGCGAGGTGACCAAACTTTCGCAAGATCGGCAGCAGTGACCGGATAAGCGGCTCCGGCGAAACTGGCGAGCCATCAACGCCCCAGGAGTTCTGGAATTCGGCAATCTCCAGCCCAACGACTTCGCCGTCCGTGAGGACTTCGCAGGCGCTGTGCAAGTCCTCGAGATCCAGTCCGTTCGGATGCACGTAGTCGGTCGGAACAATGCCCGGCTCCAGCACATCGCAGTCCAGATGGACATACACTGGCCTGCCCGCGATAGCCTGGCGGAGCTTTTCTGCCAGGCCCGCCCCCGGCGGGATGTGGCACACCTTGCCGGATTGAATAAGGTCCACTTCAAACGGGTCCAGGTCGCGCTGTCCCACCAGGACAATGTCTTCAAGAGCGGTTCCAGCACCAAGCCCTGAGTCCCACAACCCTGCCGGGCCAGATAGAGCCAATCCGCCGAGATATCCGCTCGTCGTTGAGACCGGCGTATTCAAGTCGGCATGAGCGTCGAACCACACGATGCAGACATCTTCGTGCAAGGCCGATATGACGGGCAGCGTGGCAAGTGAAACGGCGCACCGGCTCGTCGCGGAAAGCGCCTTTTCGCCCCTTGCAACGACTTTCCTGAAATGCTGCTGAAGCTTATGCAGGGTTGGCAGCGCATAGTTCAGCTCTGTACGCCAATCCGTGCTCAGTGCCGGTTCCGGGATGCCAATGGTCACAGGCGTCAGATCGAGTAGCTTTCCGAGGTGTTCGCCGACGGACCTGGCGCCGGGAATTGCCAGGTCATTGTGGTCGCCTGCCCGGCCTTGAAAGATGGTTAATGCCGTAGTCATGGGTAATAAGTCGCTCAAGCGACGAAGATCTCTATTTCCACCGATGGGCAAATCGGCGCGCTGGACATACTGAGCACCGCCATACGGACGGCGGCGCAGCAGTATTTGCGTCCAGTGTCGAGCGGTCTTATTTGACGCGGGTGTAGTTCATCTCCATCCACTTCATGTCTTTGCCATTCGGGCCCGGTCCCCACATTTCCAGCTTGTGGTTGTCGTTGTCCGTGATGGCGACACTCATGGTGTAGGGGATTTCCTTGCCGCTCATCGGGTCGGACATCATGCCCTTGTATTTGATGGTGTTGCCGGTCATGGCGCCATGGGCCAGCGTCATGCCGGTGCCGCCGGAATCGATCCAGCTGCCGAAGTATTTTTTCGTCACGTTGTCATAGCCCTGGATGCCCATGCCATCGAAGGGCTGGCCCATGAACTTGCCCTGGTAGTTCTCCTGCAGGTAACGGTTCCCCATGATCCACTTGCGTTCCGTGGAGCCCTCGGTTTCTTCAGGTGGTTTGGATGGGTCCATCCACATTTTTGACTTGACCGTGAATTTGCCAGCCAATGCATCCAGCTTCTTATGCGCCTCGCCCGGCGTGGCGGCCTTGGACATCATCTCCATCGCCGCCTTCTCATCAGGCGGCGCGGCGGCCTTCTTCTTTTCCGGCGCAGCGCTGAAGGCAGCGCCAGCCAGGGTACATCCGGCAACAACAACCAGGTACTGCGCGACACGACGGAGCTTCATGGCATCCTCCTATCCAGCAGGGTTGTGGAGCAGCCATTCTCCGCGCCAGCGCGCAGGCCTGTCAACCGCGGCGTCGCGATTCGCGCAATTTGCGGCGCAGACGCAGGTTGTCAGCCACAGCCGACACCAATGCAAGCGTCATCAGCGCGACGACGGCATCCGCCTGCAGGTATCGCCAGAACGCCCACGCAGCAACTGCGCAAGCAAGAGCCGACAGGAAAAGAAAAATCCGGTCCTTCATACTCGCGTCCCTCCAGTTCAATAGCTTCGCACAAATAGGAAGGTAGCGCCGCTCGGGGCGGCGCGGCTTGAGGTGGGGCAAGTGTTGTGTTTATGCGGCGTAGATGCTGACAGCTTCGACCATGAAAGGAGCGAGGTCGGGGTGGATGTTGTCGAAGTTGGCGCGGAAGCGCGGGTCGTCGCGGTAGGTGGCGGCGAGACGCGGCAGGTGCTCTCGCTCAGCCGGCCAGAAGTGGCGCATGTGCTCATGCCAGCGTACGATCACGGCTTGCACGGCATCGCTGCTGGCGCCCTGCCCCATCACGCTTGCCAGGTCGGCATAGATCGCGTTGCCTTCGTCGATCAGGCCTTGCTGCTGGCCTTCGCTGTAGCCTTGCCACTGCCTGGCCGAGGCTTGCACGACTTCCTTGCCGTATTTCTGTTCCGCTTCCTGCTCGTACTTGTGCTGGCGCTCGCGCAGGCCGTCGAAGAGTTGTACTGCTTTCATAGTCTGGTTTCCTTTCAGGTGGAGGATGGTTCTGTCCACCGTGGAAATCAGCCCTTGCAGTTCCTGCAGCCGCCCAGCCAATGCCTGCTTGTGGCTTTGCAGCGCCGCCAGCACGTCGAAGCCGGGTTGCGACATGATGTCGCAGATGGCGGCCAGCGGCACATCCATCTCCCGGTAGAACAGGACTTGCTGCAGCCGCAGCAGGTCCGCTTCGTTGTAATAGCGGTAGCCGTTGTCGCCAATGCGCGAAGGCTTGAGCAGGCCGATGCTGTCGTAGTAGCGCAGCGTGCGGCCGGTGACGCCGGTCATGCCGGAGAGCTGTTTTACGGTGTACATGCAGCCATCCTCAAGGTTGACGCGACGTCATGGTCAAGCACTTTTTTCACCCTAGTTCAAACGTCGTGATGCCGTACTGGCGCGCCAGCGGCAAGCCGGGGTCTTCTCCGGTGTACATGCGCGCCGTTTCGAAGCAGGCATGCATGCCGTGCCGCTCGGCCAGCGCCACCGCTGCGGCATTCGGCTCCGGCACGTCGAGGAAAACCGGTTCATCGGCCGGCACGCGCCCACGCAGCGCCTGCATCAGTTCCTCCGCCACTTGCGGCGACTCAGCGCACAGCGGGCCGATCTTGAAGCCGGCGCGGCACGGGCGCAGCACCGCATAGCCAAGCAGCGCACCGTCCGTATCACGCACGCCGAATGCCACGCTGCCCTCCTGCAGCAGCCAGCAGCGCATGAACTGCCCGCGGTCGTCGGGGAAGAAGGCGCAGTCATAACGCACCACGTCACCAATATCCTGCGGGCCCAGCGGCAGGACGCGGTCGGCGGCGGGAACAACGCTGCCGCGGCCTTCAAAGCGCACATTGCGATGCGCCAGCCGGAAGCCGGAACGCGCGTAGTTGGCCTGCTGGGCCGGCACGCCATCCAGCCCCACATTGCGCCCATTGAGGCGTGCCATGCCGGCGCGCCAGATCTCCATGCCATAGCCTTTGCCGCGATACTCCGGCCGCACGATATAGCCGCCGATGAAGCCAAAGCCCGCGCCGTAGCGCACCGCGAAGATGCTGGCGACCGGTTCGCCATCGAGCGTGCCAAGCAGGAAGCCGCCCGGATCGGCAGCATAAAAGCTGGCAGCATCCTGCAGGCCAGGATTCCAGCCTTCCGCCGCAGCCCACTCCAGCACCGCTTCCAGCTCGGGCAAGGTCATGCCCCGAATTTCCATATCAGGCTCCCTGCTCCGCATCGTAGGCGGCAAATGCTGCACGCACGGCATATTCCCATGCCGCGCTATCCTGTTCGTAAAGGTAGTTGGCCGCCGGCGGCGCTCCAGCATCCAGCGCACTGCGCCGTCGATACAGGAACACCGTGGTCCACGCCACGGTGGGCGGTGCAAACTGCTTCACCAGTTCGAAGGCCGGGTGCAGCATGGGAAAAGTGACGGTCGTGACCAGGGCACCTTCCGGCAACTCCCTTGCCAGCTTATCCGCCAACCGGTCCATCATCGGCGCAAAGCAGGTGCTGTAAATGTAAACCATGCTGGCGTCGGAGACGTCAGCCTCAAACATGTCCTGGTGCAGCAGCCGCACGCGCGCTGCGACCCTGGCTGCCGCCGCAGGGTCCTCCATTGCGCCAGCCGCCAGCATTTCTGCCAGCCGCACCTGCGCCATGTCGTTGCGATAGCCAAGCAGCTCAACGCCCGTGCAGCGCATGCCGGGCAAGGCCAGCGCTGCGCTCAATACGACCTTGCCAAGGCCACTGCCAAGATCGATGAAGTGGCCGCGCAAGGGCAGCCACGGCGCAATCGCTTCGAAGTAATTGTCGAGTTCCTGCTGCGTGAATTCGCCGTAAATCAGGCGGCCATCATCGACCAGCCATTGCGCCAGGTCGGCATCGGAAATCTCGGCCAGGCCATGCGCGGGGGCGCGCTCCGGCAGCATGCCGTGCTGCTGGATGCCTGCGGGTACGCAGCCGGCGATGAGGCGGCGGTGGGGCTTCAGGCGTGCGATGAAGGCTTCGCGCAGCGCTGGCTGGCGGAATGCTTCGCGCACCGCCAGGCCGATTTCGACGTAACGGTCAAGCACTGCATCGTCAATCACAGGCCGCACATGCTGCGCACCGCTCGTGATTGCCCGCCGCATGGACAGCATGGTTTCCTCCTCGCCCGATAATTATCCACTTTACAATAAAAAACCGCCCCGAGGGGCGGTTTTCGCGTCAGCCGGATAGCTGCTTAGAAGCGGTAGTTCAGCGATGCTGCGTAGGTGCGGCCAAGCTGGCTGAAATGCGAGCCATCGTAGGTCACCATGTCGTAACGGCCGTTGAAGGTGATCAGGTTGCGCTGGATGGCTTTGGCGTTTGGATCGTCGATGATCTTCTGGCCTTCGGCATTCAGGGCCTTGAACTCCCACTCAGGCGTGGTGTTGAACACGTTGTTGACGTTGAACGACACGGTCACATTCGGCATCAAGTTGTAGTTGAGGGCGAAGTCGGTGACGTTCTTGGTCTTGAACTTGGTTTCCAGGTTGCTGTTCAGGCCGGCCTGGCGGAAGCGGGTCGGGCCGAACACGGTGTTGTTGACCGACAGGTTCAGCTTTTTGTAATCCCAGTCTGCGCCGAGGATGGTCTTGAACTTAGGACGCGAAGTGAACATCAGCGCTTCCTGGGTCGCATCCAGCACGGACTGGCCGGCGTTTGCCACGATCGGAGGATTCTTGACCGCGCCGTCACGCTCGTTCTTGTGCGTGTAGTTGCCGGACAGGTTCAGGGTCAGCTTGCCGTCGGCCAGGGGAATGTTCTTGCGCGACAGCACATAGTCCAGGCCTTCGGTCCGGGTCTTCACCGCGTTCACGAAGAAGCTGACGGAAACGATGCCGTTCGCAGCCAGGATCTGGTCCAGTTGCTGGGCAGGATCGCCGGTCGGCACGATTTCCTTGCCCAGCACGATGCGGTCCTTCACCTTGATGTTGTAGTAGTCCAGGGTTGCGCTGGTGTTTTCATCCGGCTTCAGGCCCAGGCCCAGGGTAATGTTGTCGGACTTTTCGGCTTTCAGCTTCGGCACGCCCAGCGCAGCGGCTTGCGCCGATACGTTGTTCACCAGGCCCGAGACCTGGATGCCGCCGCCAGGCACGAAGGAGTATTGCGCTTTCTGGGTGTAGATCTGCGCCAGCGAAGGAGCGCGGAAGCCTTTCGATGCCGATGCGCGCAGGGTCACCCAGTCGTTGGCTTTGAAGCGGGTGGACAGCTTCCACACGAATGCGGAACCGAAGTCGGTGTATTTTTCCCAGCGGCCGGTGCCGTCGACCAGCCAGTCTTTGCTGATATCCCAGGTCGAGCCGGCATACACGCCGTAGTTGGAACGCGAAGACGGGAACGAGTTGTCAGGATGGTTGCCGGCGAAAGAGTCGGCGCCGCTGCCCAGCCACGATGCACGCTCGCCCGCCTTCACTTCGAACTTCTCGTGACGCAGTTCGGTACCGGCGTAGAAGTTGACGGTATCGGTCAGCTGTTTGGAAATATCGCCGTTGAACACGTAATGCTGGAACTCTACGCCGCCGGCGTAGAAGTGGGTCGGCGAGTGCTCGGTACTGGTGCCGGCGAGGACGGCATCCTCCATGCTGCGGTTGACGGAGTGGTCGACGTCGTATTTCTGCTTGTTGCCGCCGTAGGTCAGGCTGAAGTCGGTGGTCCAGCCGGCCAGGTCCATCTTCACGCCGCCGGTGGCATTGTAGTCGTCCAACGTGCCGTCGAAGGTCGGCTGGTAGCCCTCATAGGTCGTGCCGGCCGGGTGCAGCAGGCCGTAATCGGTCGGGCGCCAGTAAGGAGTACGGTAGTTCGCGAAGGAGTTGACCTTCTTGCGCACATATGCGGCATTGCCGTAAATGGCGACGCCATCGCCGAGGTCATAGCGGGTGTTGAACAGGCCTTTGGTCGCCTTGGTCTTGGGCGAGCCGTTGATGTTGCGTGCGTCCGGATATTTCGACAGGAAGGCCTGCACTTCGGACAGCGGTGCGCCGAAGTCGCTCGATTCGCCCTCGGCACTGACCACGCCGGAGCGGCTCGACAGGTTCACGCGCGAAGCGTCGAGGGTGTAGTTGAAGAAGCCGCGGTCGCCGCCCAGCGCGAAGCCCTGGTTGACGCTCAGGCCACCCATGCCGCCGTCATGCTTGTGGGTGATGCCGGCGCGTGCAGTGACGGAACCGCCTTCTGGATTGTCCTTCAGGATGATGTTGACCACGCCGGCAATCGCATCGGAGCCGTATTGCGCGGAGGCGCCGTCGCGCAGCACCTCGATGCGCTTGATCGCGTCGGCCGGGATGGCGGAAATGTCGGAGCCGGACTCACCGCGTCCTGGCGAAGTCTGGGTATAGACCAGCGAGCTCATGTTCTTGCGCTTGCCGTTGATCAGGATCAGCACGCGGCTTGGGCCCATATTGCGGATCTCGTAAGGGTCCAGCAGGGAGGTCGCGTCGTTGACCGGGGTCTGTACGGTATTGAAGGAAGGGACGCGGAACTGCATCGACTTGTCGAGGGTGACCTGGCCGGTCTTGGTCAGTTCGCGCGAGCTCAGCACGTCGACCGGCACTGGCGTGTCGACCATGGTGCGCTGCGAACCGCGGCTGCCGGTCGAGACAATCACCACCTTCTGGATATCGTCGGGCGTAGCGTCGGCAGCTTGTTGTGCCTGGATCGGAGATGCATCCTGTGCTTGTGCGTGTGCCTGGCCCAGCAGCACAAACGGGCTGGCGGACAACATCAATGCTGCAATCGGAAAATGTTTATTCATGTATATCTCTCTTCCATACAGATTTAAAAAAACTAGGGAAGAATTTATATGCAACATTTTCATCCGTCTATTATTTCCAGTTATGCATGCGGAAATACAACATGCATGGATCTTTTTTATGAAGTCGCCCGGAATATAAAAACGCCGTGATAATCTTTGTGGCATGAGCTACAAAAGCCTCTGCGTGCTGCTGGCGCTAATGACCGGCATGGCTGCCCATGCCGCAAAGCAGCCGCCGTTGCGCCTTTGCTTCGAAGATGTCGATCAAAGGCCATGGAGTACGCCCCAGGGAAAAGGCTTGAATTTCGTATTATTAAAGCGGGTTGAATTACTCCTTAATGAACAGTTCATTTATTCTCCAAAACCCTGGAAGCGTTGCCTAAGTGAATTAAAGTTTGGCCAGGTGGATGCCGTGGTCGGTGCAGCAGATGCAATTGACCGCCGCGCCTGGTCGCGCATTCCCCAATTGCCTGACGGACGCGAAGATCCGGCCCGCGCCTTGTTTGAAGACGCCGCCCTGGTATTCCTGCGCGTGGGCGGTAGCGGCAGCTGGGACGGCCACGAACTGCTGGCGCCCGGCAAGGTCGTGGTGGTGCAGACCGGCTACCTGGTGGCGCAGCAATTGCGCGAAAAAGGCTATATCCCCCATGACACCGTCAAGTCGGCCGCCGATGCGCTGCGCATGCTCACCAAGGGCAATTTCGACGTCGCCATCCTGCAGGGACTGGAAGCGAGCAAGCTGGCGCACGAAGATCCCCGCTTCAAGGGAAAGGTCCAGCAGGCTGAACTGCCCTATTCCACCGTCCACCTGCACCTGATGGTGGGGCGCGACGTCTACCAGCGCAATCCGCAACGGATCGAAGCCATCTGGCAAGCCATCGGCAACGTGCGCCAGGCACGCGATTACCGGCAAATCGAGGAGGAGGCAGGCATAAAACATTTCCATTAATATTTCCATTGAGGAAATTTTATGGTTAAATAAATGGCATGAATTTCCTCCTCGATGGACGCCTGTCCCTGACCACCCCCGAAGGCGTGCGTTTGCAGCTTGTTCCTGCCGGTCCGGTAGTGCGCGCTTACGCATGGGCCATCGATTTCGTCGCCTGGGGCATGGGGGCCAGCTTCCTCATTTCGATCCTCGGCGCCGTCATCCCGTCCCCAAAACTGTTCAGCGCCGTCACCGCGATCCTGTTTTTCTTCGCCTATTGGGCTTACCCGGTGTTGTGCGAGGTATACGCCGGCGGCCGCACGCTGGGCAAGCACATCATCGGCCTGCAGGTGCTGCGCGCGGACGGCCTGCCAGTACGCTGGCGCGAATCGGTGCTGCGCAACCTGCTGTTGGTGGCCGACTTCCTGCCGCTGCTGTATGCCTCCGGCCTGCTGGCCATGCTGAGCGACCGCCATTTCCGCCGCCTGGGCGATATCGTGGCCGGCACCCAGGTGGTGTACCGCGACAAGCCGCCCAAGCGCGTTGACGTGCCCGATGCGGCGCCGCTGCCGCTGCCTTTCCCGCTGACGCCGGAACAGCAGCGCGCCCTGGCCGACCTGTTTGCGCGCGAAAGCCGCCTGCCGCACGCGCGCATGCTGGAGCTGGCCGATATCGCCGAACCGCTGACCGGCCGCGATGGCGACGCATCGCTGGAACGCTTGCGCGGCATGGCCGCAGGATTGGTCCGATGAAGCAAGCCCAGTTTGAAGCGGCTTACGGTCCGCTGTGGAGCGAGATCGATACCCTGCTGGACAAGCGTGCCGAAGGCCGCGAAGCCCTGCCCGAACAATACCGCCGCCTGTGCCAGTGCCTGGCCCTGGCCAGCCAGCGCGGCTACTCGCCGCAACTGGTGTCCTACCTGCACGGCCTGGTGGCGCGCTGCCACCACGCGCTGTACGGCGTAGCGGCCGAACGCCCGACCGTGCTGCTGCAATGGCTGCGCCTCGACTTGCCGCGCCGCGTGCGCGCCGAATGGAAGCTGCTGCTGCTGGTGCTGCTTTGCCTGCTCGGCCCGGCCATCGCGATTGGCCTGCTGGTCTGGCATGACTCGCACAACGCCTTCATGTTCGCTTCCCCAGAAGAACTGACGCGCATGCACCAGATGTATTCGCCCTCCAGCCTGAAGACAGGCCGCGGCGGCAGCGAAGGCGACCTGCAGATGTTTGGCCACTATATCTGGAACAACGTCTCGATCGGCTTCCGCACTTTCGCCAGCGGCATTTTCGGCGGCGTGCCGGCTTTGCTGAGCGTCCTGTTCAACGGCATGAAGATGGGCGTGGTGGCGGCGTGGCTCAGCCTCGACCCGGCGACCCGCAGCAACTTCTGGTCCTTCGTGGTGACCCACTCCAGCTTCGAACTGACCGGCCTGGTGCTGTCCGGCGTGGCCGGCCTGCGCCTTGGCATGGCGCTGGTCAAGCCGGGCCGCCTGAGCCGGCGCCGCGCACTGCAGGAAGCCAGCATCGAGATGTACCCGGTCGTGGCAGGCGCCGCCCTGCTCACCGTGCTGGCCGCCTTCTTCGAAGCTTTCTGGTCGGCCAGCGGTTTCCCGCCTGCCGTGAAATACAGCGTCGGCGCCGTGTGCTGGGCCCTGGTCTTCCTGTTCTTTGGTTTCGCCGGCCGCGGGAAAGGCGTGCATGCAACTCGATAAGCTGCGCCTTGATTTGCGCCCGCGCAGCAATGCGCAAGGCCTGGACCTTGGTTTCGCCCTGCTGCATGCCGGCGGTGCCGATGTGTGGCGCGCCTGGCTGGCCCTATGGCTGCCGCTGTCCGTGCTGGCCGTCATGATCAGCTGGTACAGCCCGGACCTGGCCCTTGGCTGGCTGCTGCCATGGTGGCTGCGCCCCTTGCTGGAACGCGCGCCGCTGCACGTGCTGTCGCGCCAGGTATTCGGCGAACAAGCCAGCTGGCGCGATGCCTTGCACGCCTGGCCGCGCGAACTGGGCGGCGGCTGGTTCCGCATGCTGACCTGGTGGCGTCCCTTCATGGCCGGGCGCGGCCTGCACCAGCCGGTGTGGGTGCTGGAGCAGGCCCGCGGCAAGGTCGCCACGGCGCGCCGCGCCACCATCGCCCGCAACGGCACCGGCGGCGCCGCCCTGATGTTTGGCAGCACCTGCGCCACCTTCGAGTTCGTGCTGATGATGGGCATGCTGGCCCTGCTTGGCCTGTTCATGCCGGGCGAGTCGCCCAATCCCTTCGCCCTGTTCGGGCTGACCGACCAGGGAGCGCTGCAGGCAGCGCTGGGCACCGCGGCCTGGTGCCTGGCCGGCGCCATCATTGGCCCGGTCTACACCGCCTGCACCTTCACCCTGTACCTGAACCGGCGCGCGACGCTGGAAGCCTGGGACATTGAAATCGTTCTGCGCCAGCTGCGCCCGCCGGCACGGCCGGCCGCGGCACGCCACGCCGCCGCGGTGCTGATGGCAGCGCCGCTGCTGGCCATGGCCCTGCTTGGCATGCCGCCGCCAGTGCAGGCGGCCGCGCCGGCCGCCAGTGCCAAGCCGGCAGTCACCGATTGCGAGCCGCCCGAAGGACTCAAGCCGCAAGACAGCGGCCGCGGGCCGGCCCGCTCGCAGGAGCAGGCCGCAGTGCGCCGCCAGCTCGACCAGGTGTTCGCGCATGAAGACTTGCGCGGCTATCGCTGCAGCGAGCAGTGGGAGCTGCGCGTTCCGCCGGAAAAGGAAAAGGAGCAGGACAAGCCGAAATCGGTGCCGCTGTTACCGCGCTGGATGGCTGCCATCCTGGCAGGCGTTTTCAAGGTTGCCCTGATCGCCGGCGCGATTGCCCTGGTGGCCTGGCTGCTGTGGCGCTACGCCGCGCCGCTGCGCTTCAACTTTGCGGAAGCGCCCGAACCGCGGCTCGCCACCGAAGTGGGCGGCCTCGATATCCGCGAGGAGAGCTTGCCGGCCGATGTCGCCGGCGCCGTGCGCGCGCTGTGGCAGCAAGGCCAGCACCGTGCCGCGCTGGCGCTGCTCTACCGCGCCACCCTGTCGCGCCTGGTCAGCCGCCAGTCGCTCAAGCTGCACCAGGGCGCGACGGAAGGCGAATGCCTGGCGCAGGCGCGCAACGCCCATGCCGCCGGCACCCTCGATAACGCCAGCCTGGCACTGGCCGACCAGGCCACCACGCTGTGGCTGAACGCGGCCTATGGCGCGCGCTGGCCGGCAGCAGACACCGTGGCGGCATTGTGCACACGCTGGCAAGCACATTTCGACCGCGAGGCAGCATGAAGCGGAGCTATTCGATCATCATCGCCATCGTTGCCGTGCTGCTGGCCGGCGCCGGCTACGAGCTATGGCACCTGTACTTCCACAAGGTATGGCGCGGCCAGGAATACATGTCGGAAGCGGAAGCAAAGAACCCGATGCTGGCGGCAACGCGGCTGCTGGAAGCGCGCGGCCACAAGGTGCGCGTCGAGCCTGTGCTCAGCTACCAGCTGCTGAACCAGCTGCCGGACGGCGTCATGCTGCTGTCGCGCTATGCGCGCCCACCGGATGAACGCCAGGCCAGGCTGCTGCTGGACTGGGTCCGCCGCGGCAACACCCTGATCATGACGCCTGACTGGGTTGACGACACCGACGAGGAAGCCAGCGCACAGTCGACCGACCCTTTGGGCAAACACTATGGTGTGGCGCTGTCGGGCCGTTCCCGCATCGACGACACCTGCCGCATCGACCCGCTGGAGGCCAAGCGCCGCGAAAAGCGCGCTGCCGCCAAGGCCGCACAAGGCGAGAGCGAGGACGAGGATGAGGACAAGGACGACGGCGAAGCCGCCGCGGCGAAAGAAGCCCAGGCCGACCCACACCTGGTCTGCCTGAATGCGCCTGGCGCCGCCAACACCATTGAGCTGGCCCGCCCCACCGACACCCTGCAACGCTTCGACGGCAAGGGTCCGAAACCGCTGTGGGGCGACACCTACGAGCTGGCCGTGCTGGTGTATGGCGAAGGACGCGGCAAGGTGGCAATGGTGGCCGCCGAAACCGGCGACAGCTATTTCGACAACGACGCCCTGCGCCAGTTCGACCACGGCGAACTGCTGTTGCTGCTGGCCGGCCAAAGCGGCCCCAATGCACAAGTCATGCTGGTGCAGCACAGCCAGCCCGTCGGCTGGGCCGCCTGGTCATGGCAGCACGGCCGCCTGGTCGTGCTTGGCCTGGGCGCCCTGCTGCTGCTGTGGACCTGGAGCGTCTCGCGCCGCTTCGGCCCCATGCTGCCGGAAGCCGGCACGGCACGCCGCGCCCTGATCGAGCATATCGAGGCCAGCGGGCGCTGGTTGTGGCGCCTGCCGCAAGGCCGTGCCTTGCTGCTGGACGCCGTGCGCAAGAGCACCGAGAAGCAGCTGCTGCGCCGGCTGCCGGAACTGCACGCGCTGGGTCCCGCCGAACGCGCACGCCGCCTGGCCCGCCTGGCCAAGCTGCCGGAAGCGCAAGTGAGCGACGCCCTGCTTGGCGCGCCCGCCAGCCGCGCCGCTGAATTCACACGACAAATTTCAATACTCCAACAATTGCGAGCCCATCATGAGCGATAGCATGTCCATCCCTTCCAACAACGCCATTCCGGCCGACCGCCTGGCGCAGGCGATCGACATCGTGCAGCGCCTGCGCGAGGAAATCGGCCGCGCCATCGTCGGCCAGCAAGCCGTGGTCGAACAGGTGCTGGCTTGCTGCCTGGCGGGCGGCCACGTGCTGCTGGAAGGCGTGCCGGGCCTGGGCAAGACCCTGCTGGTCAAGGCACTGGCCAAGACCTTTGCCGGCGAATTTTCGCGCATACAGTTCACGCCCGACCTGATGCCGGCCGACGTGATGGGCCACGCCGTGTTCGACCAGCGCCAGCAGACCTTCAGCATCCGCAAGGGCCCGGTATTCACCCACCTGCTGCTGGCCGACGAAATCAACCGCGCCCCGGCCAAGACCCAGTCCGCCCTGCTGGAAGCCATGCAGGAACGCCAGGTCACCATCGAAGGCGAAGCTCACACTCTGGAGGCGCCGTTCATGGTGCTGGCTACCCAGAACCCGCTGGAAAGCGAAGGCACCTACCCGCTGCCGGAAGCCCAGCTTGACCGCTTCCTGATCAAGGCGCGTATCGCCTACCCAAGCGAGAAGGAAGAAACCGAGATGCTGCTGGCAGTGACCCAGGACCGCGTCGGCGACGCCCTGGAAGTGGCACAGGTGCGCACCCTGATCAAGCCGGAAATCCTGGTCGCGCTGCAGCAGCTGGTGGCGCGCATCCGCGTCGACGAGGCAGTCGCCAACTACGCCGTGCGCCTGGTGCGCGCAACGCGCGAATGGCCTGGCGTGGCAGTCGGCTCCGGCCCGCGCGGCAGCATCGCCCTGATCCGCCTGGCGCGCGCCATGGCCCTGATGGCAGGCCGCGATTACGCCACGCCGGACGATATCAAGCAAGCGAGCCTGCCGGTGCTGCGCCACCGCATCGCCCTGTCGCCGGAAAGCGAACTCGATGGCCTGGGCGCGGATGACGTGCTGGCCGCGCTGATCGATTCCGTCGCCGCGCCGCGCAACTGATGAAGCCAACCCGCCGCATGTTCCAGGCCCTGCTGGGCCTGACCGCGCTGGGCGTGCCGGCCAGCATATGGCCGGTGCTGCAGGCGCCGTGGCAAGTGCTGGGCGGCGCCCTGCTGCTGGCCGCGGGCGCCGATGCCTTGCTGGCGCGCCGCCGCCCTGCCCTGCGCGCGGAGCGCAGCATGGCCGGCGTGCTGCCGGTCGGCGCCTGGCACGACGTGCGCCTGACCTTGCGCAATGAAGGCAAGACCGCGCTGCAGCTCGACGTCTTCGACGATTACCCGCCGGCCTGGGAACTGGAAGGGATGCCGCACGCAACCCGCCTGGCGCCGGGCGCGTTTTCCACGCTGACCTACCGCGTGCGCCCGCAGGAACGTGGCGACGGCGCATTCGGCACGCCCTGGCTGCGTGTGGCCGGGCCGCTCGGCCTGTGGCAGGCGACCCACCGCATCGGCCCGCAACAGACCACGAAAGTATTTCCCGACGTCGCGCGCCTGCTGGGCCAGGCCCTGCGCGCCACCGACCGCCAGGCGCCGACTGCCGGTTCGCTGGTCAAGCGCCAGCGCGGCGAAGGCACCGACTTCCGCCAGCTGCGCGAATACCGGCGCGGCGACAGCCTGCGCTCGATCGACTGGAAAGCCACGGCGCGCCACCGCAAGCCGATCAGCCGCGAATACCAGCTCGAACGCGACCAGCAAGTGGTGTTCCTGCTCGATACCGGCCGCCGCATGCTGGCGCGTGACGGCGACACCAGCCACTTCGACCACGCGCTGTACGCGGTGCTGACGCTGGCCTTCGTGGCCGGCAAGCAGGGCGACGCCGTGGGTTTGATGAGTTTTGGCGTCGACAACCGCTGGCTGGCGCCGGCCAAGGGCCGCATTGGCCTGGACCGCATGCTGGCCGGCGTGTACGACCTGCAGCCAGGCGAAGCTGCCCCCGACTATATGCGCGCCGCCAACGACTTGCTGAACCGGCTGAACCGTCGCGCCTTCGTGGTGCTGGTGACCAATGTGCGGGATGAAGACGATGTGGCGCTGCGCCATGCTGTGGACTTGCTGTCCTCGCGCCACCTGGTGATGTGCGCCAGCCTGCGCGAACGCGCGCTGGACGAGGCCAGCACAGCGCCGGTGCAGGGCTTCGACGATGCCCTGCGCCTGGCAGCCAGCGAGCATTACCTGCAGCAGCGCCAGGAAGCGATCCGCCGCCTCGGCCTGCGCTCCGGCCACCTGGTCGACGTCGCACCGGAACAGCTGGCCGGCGCCCTGCTGAACCGCTACCTCGACATCAAAGAAAGCGGCGCGCTATAAAGGCAAGCGGCAAGGCACAGCCCAGTGCCACGCCAAGCTTCACGCCAAAGTCTGCCCGCGCCGGCACCGCGCCGAAACGGTTGGCTTCCGGCGTGCCCGGTGCGACTACCAGGTAGATCAGGAAGATGAACTGGAAGATGGGGAACAGCAGCAATAAGGCCCACCAGCTGCTGACATCCAGGTCGTGCAGCCGCCGGCGCGTCGCGAGCACGAGCGCCAGCAGGACAACCAGCGGAATCGAAAAGCTCAAGGCATCGTGGGTCCCGGATTCCAGGGGAATGTACTTGCGCACCCACGCCACACCGAAGGCCGTGCCAAGTGCGAGGCCGTACAGGAGCGCCGCCGGGAAGCCCAGCATGCTGTACGCCACAAAACGCCAGCGCCCGGTGCGGCTATTCAAGGAGAACAGCCGCGCCTCGCCGGCAGGAGCGAAAGGCAGTTCCAGCCCTGCCTGGGGCGCGGCGTAAGGGTTATGCATGCATTACTGGCTGTTCTCGATCTGGGCGGCTTCAGCCTTGGCCTTGTAAGAGGCATAGCCAGGCAATGCGATTGACGCCACGATACTCAGGACAAACATGACTGGCACGAAGGCCGCCAGGATAATCACGCCGGTGCTGTTGGGGCCAGGCGGCGGACCGTACTCGTTGCTATCGGCATCGCCCGCGCCAAAAACCAGCCAGAGCCAAAACAGCAGGCTGACAATGGGCACCACCATCAAGAGGCTGAGCCAGCCGGTCTTGCCGAGGTCGTGCAAGCGGCGGCGTGCAATGATAATACCGCTGGCAAACGCCAAAACAATCATCGCGATAATGCCGAGGAAAAATCCAGCGCCGATGGCGCCGAGGGCAGCCGGACCTTGGCTGACCAGACTGAACACGCCCGTCAAGGCCAGCAGGACGGCAAAGACCGGCATCAGCAGGAAGCTTGCGGCAACGCTATAGCCGAGGTAACGCACACGGCCAATACGGCCATTGATGGCAAAGAACTTCGGCATATAGGTTTCATTGCTGGACGGCTCGCGAAGCTCAGCTTGCGGCATCGAATATGGATTACTCACGGTTGCTCCTAAAGACTCTCATTCGTTATTAAAGTTACCACCGAGAAAATCTTACATTATTTTTTTACTAAGGCACAAGGCCGATTTCGATACAACACACGGCTTGCGGCCAGCACCCGCGGCTGCGATACTTTCTTTAAAGACTGGACGGTTGCACCAATACACGATCGGCGCCATGCACCCCTCACTCAAGTGCCAGGGAAAGTTTTCCCTGAACTGGACCTACCTGAATGCCATCGCCTCCGGCGTGTCGGCAATCGACCTCGGCGGACTGGCCCTGCGCAACAAGCACGACGCCCACCAGTTCGTGCGCGAATATGGTTTCGACATCGACAACCCGCACGCCCGCGCTGTGATCGCCCGCGGCCATGCCGAAGCAGTGGACTTCATCTGTACCACCTTCCTGACGCCGGAACAGGCTGCCCTGGTCCCGCCCGAAGTCAGGCTGCCGCAGGACCCGCTGGACTTGCTGGTATTCGCCTCGCTGCACGGCAACGAACAAGTTGAGTTGCGCCGCATGTGGTCCTGCGCCGTACTGAAAGTCATGCACGGCATCTTCTACATCGATAACAACCTCAAGCTACGCTACTTCAACACCATCCGCCAGCAAGTATTCGCCAGTCTCGATGAAGTGATCCGCGAAGAAGATGGCCAGTTCTACCTGAGCGATGGCGAAGTTTGCCTGCCCTTGCTGCACTTTGACCGCAAAAACAATAAGAGCCGCGGCAGTATCCTGTTGAAGCTGCTGCAAAAAGCCGCCTACCTGGCAGCCGACATCTTCGACCACCTCGGCGTGCGCCTGATCTTCAACACGCGCTTCGAATGCCTGCTCGCCCTGCGCACGCTGCAGCGTGCCCACCTGATATCAGTGACCAACGTCGATTCCCAGCGCACCCGCAACACCCTGCTCGATATGGAAGCTGCCAAGGAAGTGTTCACTCGCTACCGCTGCATGCTGGAAGCGGCCGACGGCTATCCCGCCGGTTTGCTGGAAAAGATGGACGCGGAACTGATGGAGATTTCTTCGCCGCAGACGCGGGCCGACAATCCGCATAGCGGCGCCGGTTTCAACAGCATCCAGGTTACGGTCCGCAAGATGATCCACTTGCCGCCGGACGACCCGGCAGCCAGCGGTCCCGATTACGACGTCGGTTTCTTCTTCGAGTACGAGATCCAGCTGATGGACAAGGCCAGCCATGGCCGCACGCTGGAAGGTCCCGCCAGCCATGACGCCTACAAGAAGCGCCAGGTCGAAACAGCGCGCCTGCGCGTGCTGGGACGCGACCTGAGCCGTTATCTGGAAAGCCAGCCCGCTGCGCAAGCGGCCTAATGCGCCCGGATGCCTTCCGGCGCGCCCGTCGCCGCCCCTGGCGGCATCACATGTTCTGGCGGCATGCCCTCGTGGATCAAGCCACGAATGGCGCTGCGCAATTCAGGACTATCCGTATGCTTATGGACCGAGACGGCATGCTGGACTGCAACTTCCATCAACTCATCTTCGCTGTCTGCCGATATCGCGACGCTGCATTGTGCATCGCTGGGAAATTCGCGGCAGTCGATATATTTGCGGGTCATGGCGACCTCCCTTCCGAAGAGCTACTTACACTATAGGCCGTTTAGCCCGCAATTCCATGCTACATTTGCCTGCCCGCCAACCAAGCATGGAGGTGTAATGCAGTTACGCTCAATAGCCCTGGCCTTTGCCCTGTTCGCCAGCTATGCCGATGCTGGGCCGCTTGACCGCGCATTTGATCGTGCGATTGAGCAGAAGATGGCCGCCAACGCCCAGCGCTATGTGATCGCCAGCCAGGCGGTACTGATCGCGCGGAATGGCGAAGTCATCTACCGCAACATCGCCGGCGCGCGGCGCGACGACCTGTTCCCCGTGTACTCGGTCAGCAAACTGCTGGCCAGCGTGCTGGTGATGCAATTGGTGGAAACGGGCCAACTGGACCTGGACAAGCCAGCCAGCGCCTATCTTGCCGGCCTGCCGCTGCGCTGGCAGCAAATTCCCCTGCGGCACTTCCTCAACCATACCTCGGGACTGCCCGAATACGTCGACCTTGGCACGCCATCCGGCCCCGACTTTCCAGCGAACCTGCCCGCAGTGTTTGCTGCCCTAGCCGACAAGCCGCTGGTATTTGAACCCGGCACTGCCACCCGCTACACGCAAACCAACTTCCTGGTGCTGGAAGCCATGCTGGAAGCACGCTACGGCAAACCGTACACGCAGATCGCCAACGAACGCATCATCGACAGGCTGGGCTTGAAGAACACCCGTCTCGGCCTGGCGAACGCCAGCCGCCACGGCATGGTGCGCAGCTACGTCGGCAAGAGCGGCAAGCTGCAGACTGATCCTGCAGTCCAGTGGCCGGAATACACCAACGTCCATGCCGAATTGTTCACCACCGTGGACGACCTGGCGGCATTCCTGCAAGCGGTGGCACGCGGCGACCTGGCAGGCAAGGAGACGCTGCGCAGGCTCTGGCAGCCGCAGAAACTGGCCAACGGCCAGGACGGCTTGTTCGCAGGCGGATGGGAACGAGGCAAAAGCAGCGGCTACGAATTTGTCGGGCACGATGGCGGCACCAAGGTGCGCGTGCGCTTGCTGTGGCCGGAACACGGTGATGGGGACAGTTACACCATCGTCTACCTCACCAATGGCAGCGCGCACAACGCCTGGTCGCGCACGCTGGTCGAGAGCCTGATGGCGACAATCGATCCCGCCCGTTTCCCCATGGAGGCGGTTTCGGAGCAGTTGATCGACTACGCCAGCCGTCCGGCAACGACGCCGGAGCAGTCCCAGATTCTGCTGCAGCAGTTGCAAACACTGGCGCTGCGTGACGGCGGCGCACTGGAACGGCGTATCAACGAGACAGGCTATGCCATGCTGGAAACGCTCGGCAGCGGCGCTGCAATCAAGGTCTTCGAACTGAATACGCGCTTGTTCCCGCAATCCGGCAACGCGCGTGACAGCCTGGCGCAAGCACAGGCGGCTGCAAAGTCGCCCTGAAGGCTGGCGGGATGACGCTGTCGGCGTGGTGGTTGTCGGTCCTGGCCTTTCCACTCCTGCTGCTGGGCCAATACGTGCTGCGCAGCGTGCCGGTGCTGGCGCGCTTCAGCATCCCGGTGCCGGTGGTGGGCGGCCTGCTGTTCGCGCTGGCTTGCCTGATGCTGCGCCTCGCCGGACTTGACCTCACATTCGCCACCAAGGTTGATGCGCCATGGTGGACCTGGCTGGTCACGCCAGATGCCGAATGGATGTCACGCCCCGCGAAAAATATCAACCTGCCGCTGCTGATCGGGTTCTTCACCTGCGTCGGGCTGGCAGCTCCGCTGCGGCTGCTGGCCAGCGGCGGACGCATGCTGGTGGTACTGCTGCTTGGCACCACGCTGCTGGCCGTGCTGCAGAACGCTGTGGGCGTGGCAGTCGCAACGGCGCTTGGGGCGCCCGCATTGCTGGGCGTTTTGTGCGGCTCGCTGACGCTCGTGGGCGGGCATGGCACGGCACTCGGATTTGCGTCGCGCTTCGAGCAAGCGGGAATCGCGGCGGCAGCGGCCATCGGCGCCTCTGCCGCGACGTTCGGCCTGGTCGCCGGCGCCTTGCTCTCCGGCCCGCTGGGAATATGGCTCCTGCGCCGCCAGGCATCGGCGGCCGGCGCCGGCGCAGGCCGCCTGTCCCCGCCCGAGCGCCCGGTGGCGCCCGTAGTCGCCAACTTCCTGCTGGATCTTCGCGCACTTGCCGCCCAGGGACGAAGCGTTGCCGGCCACCTGCTCCTGATCGCCTTCTGCGTGAAAGCCGGCGCCTGGATCAGCTTCGGCCTGGACAAATTAGGCGCTGCCCTGCCCGCCTACATGGGCGCCCTGCTATTGGGTTTCGCCGTACGCGCCGCCCACGACGCCGCCGGCACAATGTGGCTGCGCAACGACGTGACCAACCAGATCGCCGCCGTGCTGCTGCCCCTGTTCCTGGTTATCACGCTGGCGCCGCTGAACCTGGCCGAGCTGGCCTCTGTCGCCGGCCCCATGCTAGCGATCCTCGCCATCAACACGGTGCTGACGCTCGCCTTTGCCGCCTGCGTCATCTATCCCCTGCTTGGGGGCGACAAGGAGGCCGCTGTCGCGACATCCGGCCTGACCGGCTACGGCGTGGGCTCAACCGCGACGGCTGTCGCCGCAATGGACGCGATAACACGACAGCACGGCAGCGCTCCCCGCGCTACCGCCATCGTGCCGCCGACCGGGGGCTTCCTGATCGACTTGACCAACGCCCCCGTGATCGCTGCCTTCCTGCGCTGGCTTTGACGTCCTCCTCGCCCTAAAGGACGGGGATTCCTGCAGCCAGCGTCGCACGTCCGCGACGGAGAATGTTTATCGCAGCATTGACATCACGATCATGGAAAGCACCGCAATCGCCACACTGCCATTCTCTTATTCCAAGCCCTGCGATACCTTTCGGCCGCGCATCGGGCTTCGCGCCGCAATGCGAGCAGAGTTGGGTGGTAAAGCGTTCGTCCACTTCCGCGAACCAGGCGCCATGCTTAACAGCCTTGTACGCCAACATTTGACGGAAGCTCGTCCAACCGGCATCGAGCACCGATTTGGCCAAGCGTGTTTGCGCCAGCGCCGAGGCATTCACGTTGCCCACGGCGATCAAGTCGTATTGGCGCACCAGTTTCGTCGTTTCCTTGTGCAGGAAATCCCGCCTGCGCCGTGCAACCTGGGCGTGAATGGCCTTCACACGCCGCGTCTTATGCGCCCGCTGGGCCAGCGCCAGCGCAGCTTCCGCATTGCGATAGAACTGGGGCGCCTCGATCCTTTTGCCATCCGATTGCTTGCCCAGATCGTGCAGCCCCAGGTCGATGCCTACTTCGCGCGCCGGAACGCGTTTGTCCGCAGCCGGCACATCGACCACGATGTTCAAGTACCAATGGCCGAGGCTGTCGCGGGAGAAATTTGTGCCGTCCTTGACCTTCCCTTCCGGCAGCGGACGGCTGTGGAAGACGCGGAAGGTATGGCCGGCAAAGCGGAACGCATCGCCTTCGCACTTGAGGTCGCGCCCTTTAAGGCACCCAGCCCGAGGCTTTTCGGCCCCGGTAACGCAGGAAGGGGCGCTTTCTTTGCTCACGGGATTTGGCGTACTGCTCACACACTGCATTGATGGTTCCCGAATGCAGCCCCAATTCCTTGCTGCTTCCGGTAGTCAATACATTGAGGTCGAATCCCGTCAGCCAACGTCGGCCAAAGCGCAGGGCATCTTTTTGCCGGTCGTTGCAGTAATTCCAGACGAAGTTGACTTTGCGGGCTTGCTCATTGAGCAGGCCGCTCAGCGACTTCACGCGGTATCGGAAGACCATAATCATACTGTAATTATATACAGTATTTATCGCCCACTGACGCACGCTTGCACGTCTTTCAAACGCTGCAAACGACTGCTACGCAGTCGGCTCCTTTCACTCCTCGCCCTGAAGGACGAGGTTTCTCGGAGCA